>Ga0209550_10000415_pt1 | contig 39291 bp, 40 predicted proteins | sample LauGreSuBDMM15SN_2_FD_187567 | JGI IMG/M metagenome (GOLD analysis project Ga0209550, IMG submission 187567) | Freshwater lake microbial communities from Lake Michigan, USA - Su13.BD.MM15.SN (SPAdes) (version 5) | ecosystem: Environmental > Aquatic > Freshwater > Lake | place: Lake Michigan...
GAATTCGCGCCATAGGTGAGTGTTTTACTTTCTCCTGCACAAACAGCCGAAGCACCTGTTATTGTTTTAGAAACAGGGACTGGATCAACAGTCAAAACTACTTCATTTGAAGTTAAATTTCCATTAACAACTACTCTATAAGAAGTTCCTGTAGCTGGTAAAGATGATGATTTCGTAATAGTTAAAGTAGCTGTATTGTAATTTGAATAAACAGCATTAGCAGAACTTATCGTTACCCAAGAAGTCGAAGAAGGTGTTTTATAAGACCAAGTATAAGTCGGTGATGACACAGTTACATTCACAGTAATACTTGCCGTTGAACCCGGAGTACTACAAATACTAAGTGTTTCTGGAATTGTCTGAGAAAAAACTTCAACTGAAGAAAAAAGGGAAATAAATAAACAAATAAATAATTTTAACACTTTCAAAACTGCATTTATTTTAAAATAATAATTCGCTAATTTAGCAATTATTTTGAATATAAACTGCAATATAATTTGTGTTTATATTTTCTAATTCAATTAATTATAAACAGGATGAATCATAAAAAAAAAGCAACCATTTATTTGCCTTTTTCAAAAATTATTTTTTTTATTCGTCCTTCTTTAGGTTTTAGAACTAATTCAAAAAAAACTTATTTTATAAATTCTATTTTCTGAGCTTCTTCTTCATTAATACTATCAAAGAAACCTTGCTCATTCATCCAGTCGTCACTAAATACTTTACTCATGTATCGCGAACCATGATCAGGAAAAATAGCTACAACATTACTATTTACATCAAATTCGCCTTCCTCGGCATATTGTTTAATCGCTTGAAGTACTGCTCCAGAAGTATACCCTACAAACATCCCTTCTTTTCTAACTAATTCTCTAGTTGAGTGAGCGCTTTCTTCATCGGTAACTTTTATAAACTTATCAATAACGTCAAAATCGGTTGCTGATGGAATCAAATTTTTTCCCAAACCTTCAATTCTGTATGGATAGATTTCTTCATTATCAAACTCTTTGGTTTCGTGGTATTTTTTTAATACAGAACCAAATGCATCTACACCTAAAATTCTAATGTTAGGGTTTTGTTCTTTTAAATACTTAGCTGTTCCTGAAATAGTTCCACCTGTTCCGCTACAAGCAACAAGATGCGTGATTTTACCATTAGTTTGTTTCCAAATTTCAGGACCGGTAGATTTATAATGTGCATCGATATTTAATTGATTAAAATATTGATTAATATAAATAGATCCTTTAGTTTCCTCGTGCAGTCTCTTGGCTACTGTATAATACGAACGTTCATCATCTGCAGAAACATGTGCCGGACAAACATATACTTTAGCTCCTAAATTACGAAGCATGTCTATTTTATCTTTGGAAGATTTTGAACTTACGGCCAATATACAATTATACCCTTTAATGATACTTACCATTGCTAAGCTAAAGCCGGTATTACCCGATGTAGTTTCTATTATAGTGTCACCTGGCGAAAGAATTCCTCTTTTTTCAGCTTCTTCAATTATATATAAAGCAATTCGATCTTTGGTAGAATGTCCAGGATTAAAGGCTTCTACTTTTGCATAAAAATTACCGAATAATTTTTCAGTAACTCTATTTAGCTTAATAAGTGGAGTGTTTCCTATTAATTCTAAAACATTATTATAAGCTTTAATTTCTTCTTTCATAAAAAAAATAGTTAATCAAGGATTCTTTCGAACTTAACCTAAAAACCCTTGCAAATTTAACAAAAATTTTCTAATTACTTTTTAATTTTTTCTAAATCTAGTAAAAAACTATATTCTTTTGCTAGTTCTTTAATAGCTTCAAATCTTCCAGAAGCACCTCCGTGACCAGCATCCATATTGGTGTCCAGAAACAAAATGGAAGAATCTGTTTTTACACTTCTTAATTTTGCAACCCACTTAGCTGGCTCCCAATACTGTACTTGAGAATCATGTAAGCCCGTTGAAACATACATATTAGGGTAGTTTTGTTTTTTCACATTATCATAAGGCGAATAGGAAACCATATAATCATAATATTTTTTAACATTCGGATTTCCCCATTCATCATACTCCCCTGTTGTTAATGGTATAGTTTCATCAAGCATTGTAGTTATTACATCTACAAATGGTACTTGAGCAATGATACCGTTGTATAATTCGGGTGCCAAATTCACAACTGCCCCCATCAACAATCCACCTGCAGAACCACCTTCGGCATACAAATGTAACTTGGATGTGTATTTCTGGTCAATTACAAATTTGGAACAGTCTATAAAATCAGTAAACGTATTTTTCTTTTTCAACAATTTTCCGTCTTCATACCATTGCCTCCCCAAATCCTCACCGCCACGAATGTGTGCGATTGCAAAAATAAATCCCCTATCGAGTAATGTTAATCGAGTCGATGAAAATGTAGCGTCCATCGAATGTCCATAAGAACCATAAGCATAAAGCAGTAATGGATTGGCGCCGTCATTTTTTAATCCCTTTCTGTAAACCATAGAAATAGGGATTTTTGTTCCGTCTTTTGCGGTGGCCCAAATCCGTTCTTCTGTGTAATTATTTTTATCAAATTTTCCACCAAGTACCTGTTGCTCTTTCTTTATTTCCTTGGTTATAGTCTTCATATTGAAATCAATTACCGAGGAAGGCGTGGTCATTGATTGATAGGAATAACGTAAAATATCGGTATCAAAATCCACATTGGTCGTGGTATATGCTGTGTAAGTTTCACTTTCAAATGGCAAATAGTACTCCCCTTTTCCACTCCAAGGCATAATACGAATTTTATTCAGTCCGTTAGCGCGTTCTTCAACAACCAAGAAGTTTTTAAAAATCTCGATATCTTCTAGTAAAACATCCTCCCTGTGCGGAATTAAGTCTGTCCAATTTTCTTTTGAAGTGGCGTTTTCCGGTGTTTTCATCAATTTAAAATTTGTGGCCTTATCTTTATTGGTCACGATGTAAAAACTGTCACCAAAATGTGAAATATCATATTCTAAACCCCTAACCCTTTTTTGAAAAATGGTGAATTTACCATCAGGATTATCGGCTAATAAAGTCCTATATTCTGTTGTCAAAGTACTTGAAGAACTGATGACAATGTATTTTTTTGATTTTTCTTTACTGACATCCACATTAAAAGTATCGTCTTTTTCTTCGAAAACCAAAACATCATTGGCAAAATTTTCACCCAATTTATGCTTAAAAACTTTATCTGACCGCAAAGTAACTTTATCCTGATGTGTATAAAAAATGGTTTTATTATCATTTGCCCAAGTACTTTCGCCGGATGTATTTTCGATTTTATCACCAAGAATTTCATTCGTTTTTAAGTTTTTGACTTTTATAGAATAAATTCTTCTTCCAATAGTATCGATAGCATAAGTGGCGTATGTATTGTCAGGGCTAATACTCAAACCTCCCAATTGAAAATACGAATGTCCTTTTGCCAATACATTACAATCAAACATAATTTCCTCTTTTGCAGAAAGGCTTTCTTTTTTTCTAGAATAAATAGGATAATCTTTTCCTGTTTCAAAACGAGTGATATAGTAATAACCGTTATATAGATAAGGTACGGATTCATCATCTTCTTTGATTCTAGCCTTCATTTCTTCAAACAATTCCTTTTGAAAAACTTTGGTATGCGCAGTCATTTTTTCGTAATACGCATTTTCTTTATTAAGATAGTCAATGACTTCTGGATTTTTCCTATCATTCAACCAAAAGTAATTGTCAATTCGCACATTGCCGAATTTCTCCAATTTTTTCGGTATTATTTTGGCTACCGGTGGTTGTGTTTTTTCTGGCATATTTTGAGCTTTCAAATTTATTGAGTAGAATACAAAAATAACACAAAGACAACTTAGAATGAATCTATTTTTCATTTTAAATTTTTTATTGAATATTAATTTGCAATATAGTAATTTAGCCTGATAAAATTTTAAACTTATAACAATGAATTTAATGGGCATGATGGGTAAATTGAAAGAAACCCAAAGAAAAATAGAAGAAACAAAAAAACGATTGGACTCGGTTTTAATAGACGAGCAAAACACTGACGGAACTTTGAAAATTACTTTTACTGCCAATGGAAAATTAAAATCTATTGACATTGACGATTCTTTATTGGAAGACAAAGACCAACTCGAAGATTATTTGATTGTAACATTGAATAAAGCTATCGAAAAGGCGGCAAATGTAAACCAATCAGAATTAGATGCTGTCGCCAAAGTCGATATGCCAATGATTCCAGGAATGGACGAGATGTTTAAATAGAAACATCCCTATTTTTTTGAAACTAGAATTGTTTTATTTTTAATTCCTTGATCAAGAAGCTTGAATTATCCCATTTATGAAAAAATACTTCCTACATAACGGCACCGAAAGTAGCGGACCATTTGACTTAGTTGAATTAAAAGCGCGAAAAATAACTAAAAAAACTCCGGTTTGGTTTGAAGGAATGCAGCATTGGAAAAATGCCGAAGAAATCCCCGAGTTGAACAGTCTTTTCGTGGTAATGCCTCCACCTTTTGAACCCGTAGCAAAACCAAAAGCAGTAAAAAAAACTAAGGAAGTACAGATCTTAGGACTATCTAAAAAAACCTTTTTTATCGTTTTTGGACTATTGGCTCTAGCTGTAGGAAGTATAGTTTTTAATACCTTACAAGACGAGAGAAGTCGCGAACTAGAGCTAAAAAACCATAAAACGGAAGTGGCTAATTATCAATACGAACTCCAACAAAAAGAAATTGAAGAACAAAAACTAATAGTAGCCGAACAAGAGAGAAAAGAAGCGGAAAGACTAGTAAAAGAGCAAAAACAAACCATAAGCAAGCGGTTGATCGAAATTCCAGATCTACTCGCCGTAGCCCAGGATAATCTTGAAGCTGCGGAACACAAGCTAAATGATACGCGTAGTTCTAAATCCATACGAAACACCAACGAAAGAAACGAACAAATAGGTTTGTTACAAAATGAAATAAACGGTTATAAAACCGAAATTGATCAATTACAAATGGAATTAGCAGAGCTGAAACTCGAATCGGAAAAAAACAAGTAGAGCAAAAAAGGGCTTAGAAACAATTCTAAACTCTTTTATATTTTTTACAATTTACTGATGTAACTGCCGTATAAATCTTTGAACTGATAGCCTTCCGAAAATCTATCTTTGCTCAATTTATCGTATTCCACCAATCCCCAAAGAATAAATTCTTTCATAAAATACAGATCCTCTTTTTGCAATTGGGGCTGGTATTTTTTGATTAAAATATCCAATGGAGCAATACTATCTAAAATGGATATGTATTCCTCATCGGAACAATCGTCTAATAATTCGAAAGCGCTTTCGGCAAAAAACCATTCCAAGGTATCAGAATATGGCGTTTTTTCACCTTGCTTTTCGAGTTTTTCTATTTTTGGGAAATATGCCGGAAAAAAGGTATGAATCGCGTCACCAATTAAATGCTGAGCCACAACGGCAGCACCTTCCTGCTCGCCTTCATACACTAACTCAACCTTTCCTGTAATGGAAGGAATAATTCCCATAAAGTCAGACAAGCGCAAAGTGGTTTGATCCCCGCCTGATTTTAGGGCGCGACGCTCGGCGGTACTCAACAAATTCTCGAAAGCTGTTATGCTCAATCTCGCACTCACCCCACTTTTATTATCAATATATTCACTTTCGCGGGCTTCAAAACTGATTTGTTCCAGTAAATCCCTAGCCAATGAAGGTACGTAAACTAATTCGCTTTGGATAGCATCCAGTTTGGCTTCCTGTTCTGTAATCGTTCTTGCAATTTTGATGGTTTCTGGGTAATGCGTCAGGATTTGGGAACCGATTCTGTCCTTCAAAGGCGTCACAATACTGCCCCGATTGGTGTAATCCTCGGGATTTGCCGTGAAAACAAATTGCATGTCGAGTGGCATTCGCAACTTGAAGCCCCGAATTTGAATGTCGCCTTCCTGCAAAATATTGAACAAGGCCACTTGGATTCTGGCTTGCAAATCAGGTAATTCGTTGATAACAAATATGCAACGATTCGCTCTAGGAATCATCCCAAAATGGATCACGCGGTCATCGGCATACGAAAGTTTCAAATTGGCCGCTTTTATGGGATCGACATCGCCTATCAAGTCGGCAACGGTTACGTCTGGCGTGGCGAGTTTTTCGAAGAAACGCTCGCTTCGGTGTAACCAGAAAATGGGAGTTGCATCGCCCTTATCGGCAATGAGGTCTTTGGCAAAACGGGAAATGGGACGCAACGGATCGTCATTTATTTCAGAACCCGCCACAAACGGAATGTATTCGTCCAATAATTCAATCATTTTGCGTGCCAATCGGGTTTTGGCTTGACCGCGAAGTCCCAACAAGTTGATGTTGTGACGCGATAAAATGGCGCGTTCCAATTCCGGAATCACGGTATTCTCAAACCCGTGAACGCCCTCGAAGGTGGGCTGGCCGGACTTGATTTTCTCCCTTAAATTGTGACGTAATTCGTCTTTGATACTTTTGCTTTGGTATCCTGATTTTTTTAATTCGCCTAGTGTGGTTATGCTGTTCATTACTTGTATTTTATTGAAATTGTTGTTATTATTAAAAATGTTATCGACTTCGCTCGAATTGACAAACTGCGACTGAAAACTATTTTATTCTTTTTTTACGATTGGTTTCATAATCCTCGAAAATCATTTCGCCTAGCCCTTTCAATCCGGTATAAAAAGCTTTTCCTTGGTTGGCTTCGGTAAACCGATTGACGAATTGCTGCAAATGCGGATCTTTGGCAATCATAAAAGTCATGATGGGAATGTGCAATTTCCGAGCCTGTTGGGCTTCGTTATAGCATTTATCGACAATGTATTCGTCGAGACCGTTGCTGTTCATATAATAGGTGCCATCTTTCTCGCGGACGCAACTCGGTTTGCCGTCGGTAATCATGAAGATTTGCTTGTTGGTGTTGCGCTTTCTGCGCAATAAATCCATGGCTAATTGTAAACCCGCCACGGTATTGGTATGATAGGGCCCCACTTTTAAATAGGGCAAATCCCGGATGGCAATTGTCCAGGCATCGTTTCCGAAAACCAGAATATCCAAGGTGTCTTTTGGATAACGCGTAGTAATCAATTCGGCCAGCGCCATTGCGACTTTCTTGGCAGGTGTGATTCGATCTTCTCCATACAAAATCATACTGTGGCTGATGTCGATCATCAAAACCGTGCTCATTTGGGATTTGTATTGGGTTTCTTCGACCACCAAATCATTTTCAGTCAGCATAAAATCGGCAACGCCGTTATTGATTTGGGCGTTTCTCAGACTCTCGGTCAGGGAAATGCGTTCCAATCCATCCCCAAAATGAAATTCGCGAAATTCTCCGGTATGTTCGTCGCCATTTCCGGCATGTTTTGTTTTGTGGTTTCCGGTTCCGCTTCGCTTCAGATTCCCAAATATGTTGTCCAAAGCTTGCTGGCGAATGGATCTTTCCGTTTTGGCGGTGATACCGATTCTTGAGGTTCCGTCGTCTTTGAGTTCCTCCCGGATGTATCCTTTTTTCTTTAAATCTTCGATGAAATCATCGATGGTATAGTGTTCGTCGGTGAGTTTGTATTCCGTGTCCAATTCCCGCAACCAATCGATAGTTTCATCAAAATCGCCCGAAGTATGGGTGATTAATTCCTTGAAAACACCAAAGAGTTTCTCAAACGGAGACTGGAACGGGGCTTCGTATTTCTTAAAATAAAATCCTTTTTTGATAGGGTCTTTCATAGGTTTTAAAAGTACATTATTTTTTAAAAGAACTGGAATCAAACAGTTATTAATTTTAAGTTAAAACATTTCGATTTTTAATGTCAATTTTAATCTTAATAATTTATTCTATTAAAAGGGTAAATTAAGATAACATCCAAATTATAAATCTTACTAAAATCAAATTTTATTTATCAATATTTTATAGTTTAAGTAACTATAAATCATTAACTTTAAGTTCTTAATTATTGTTTCATTTTATCTATTTATATCATGTATGAAGAAATTCTAAAAGACAGAAAAGAAGCGGGTATGTTACTTTCTCAAAAATTAGAAAAATACCAACATACTGACACCATCATTCTTGCCGTTCCTCGGGGGGGAGTCCCTATTGGATATGAGATATCGAAAAACTTACATCTTCCCTTAGACATTATCCTTTCTAAAAAAATAGGACATCCATTTAATAAAGAGTTTGCAATAGGAGCAGTATCCCTAGACTCAACCATTATTGATGAGTATCCTGACATCCCTAAAGAATACATTGAAAGGGAAATAAAAAACCTTAGAGAATCGATGAAAGACAAATATAATCTTTATAGGGACTACCGAAAACCGGAAGACATTAAAGGAAAAACAGTAATTGTTGTAGATGATGGCATAGCGACAGGAAATACATTATTAGCCAGTTTAGCGATGTTGAGGAAAAGGCATCCTAAAAAAATTATTGTGGCAGTACCTGTTGTGCCTTTTGACACTGTAAAAATTTTTGAACAAAACACAGATGAGTTTGTATACTTGATAGCTCCAAAAGATTTTAGGGGTGTGGGACGGTTTTACGAATCGTTTGACCAAGTCAGCGACGAGGAGGTTGTCCGTATGCTAGGGGTTGTCAACCTAATAGGATAACCGGATTTAATTTAAATTCATCCATAATGAAAAGAATAGAAATAAGTATCCCATTGAGTTCTGTGTCGTTAAAGGGAGAGCTAGTACTTCCTGATAACGCCAAAGGAATTATTGTCTTTTCGCACGGAAGTGGCAGTAGCCGATTTAGCCCTCGGAATAAAATGATAGGGGAATTAATTCAGCAACATGACATGGGAACTTTATTGTTTGATTTACTTACAGAGGAAGAGGACCGAATATACGAAAACCGATTTAACATTGATTTGCTAGTAAGTCGGTTGATAGAAACAACAGAATGGCTCTTTCAATTTAAAGAAACCAAAGGATTTTCTATAGGGTATTTTGGAGCAAGTACTGGTGCAGCATCAGCTTTACGTGCGGCAGCTTATTTCGGAAAAAAAATTGCGGCTGTTGTTTCTCGTGGCGGTCGCCCTGATTTGGCTTTAAATACATTGCCGATGGTTACCGCTCCAACCTTGTTAATAGTGGGGCAACTCGATACGGCAGTGATTTATATGAACAAACAAGCGTTTGACGAGTTACATTGTATAAAAGAAATGAAAATAATACCTGGGGCGACTCATTTATTTGAAGAACCGGGCAAATTGACCGAAGTGGCTAATTTAGCCATTCAATGGTATAAAGAATACTTCATAAAACAAGGAGATTAATCCTTTTTACTCCTTGCCAAAATGAATTATTCCTCTCTTGCCAAATGTATCTTTTGGTACAAATGATTCAACAAAACTTGGTAACGGCTAATCTCCAACAAGTCTTCATCCTCTTCTGAAAAATCGTGTAATTCGTCCAATAAATCACTTACTTCGACCAATTTATTGTTGGCTTCCTTGGTTTGTTTTTTGGCAATCAAATCTATTATTTCCTGTACGTCATTTTTTAATGCCGCGAATTTACTGTGGTCCATGTCGTATTTTTATAAATTTTCTGAGTGGTTGGTCTCGTTAAACTTCTTCACAATTTGTTTCAATTTTTCTTTGCGTAAAACTTTAGCGGCTTTCACTTTATCCTGTTCTTTGTGCAACTTATCGTTGTGTTTCTTTATATTTCTCTCGTTGTTTCTGCCCATTATAGTGCTCTTTTTATTTCTTCCAAAGTTTTATTGGTGAAAATTAATTGGTTAATTATGTGTTGTCGGATTAAATCTATATCATTGTATTCAAAATATTTAGCCCAAGACGTTAGATTGAATAAGTTCCTGATTTGCTTTATTTTTTTCGTGGTTTCGAAACTGGTTCGTAGCATCGCTTTTCCATCATAATTCGGGTTGTTCTTATGCAGGTAATTCACGGTTTTGTTGGTGAAATTGGCTTCTAGGTAATACCATTCTTCTTCCGCATTATCGGGATAGAAATCGTCCCAAGTGGCAAACCCCAGTTTCGTTTTAGACGAGGATGCCAGTTCCATTGGCTCCAGCCTCCATTTGCTGTTAGCTAATCTCCCCCAATGGTTGGAGAGTCTATACATTCCCAATTCAGTGTAATAATAAGAACTTCCTGATTTGCTTTGGTATTGCACCTCTAAATTTTCAATGGCTTTTGATTCGATTTCACGGAAAACACAAAACGTATTTTTGAAAGAATTGGGACTGGGACGAAATGATGCTTTCATACTACAAAGATAATCACAAAGTCAAGAATAACCCAAGGCAAATAATAATTGATTAGCTTTGCCCCATAGAATTTTATTAAAATCAATTGGATTATGACCAAGTCTTCACAAGAAAAAATGCTGCAAAAAGGGGTTTATACCGGAATAATGGAAAAGGATGAAAACAACAACTTTTTTTGTGGTGAGTATTTATTAGATTATAAAATGGCGATGTCCAACCACGCACTAGGCGATTGGATTACCATAAAATCAGTTATTGAAAATCCGAGTGATATCAGCTACAACAAGTATCCCAAAAAATCCAAAAACTTCGACAAGGCCAATAACAAGCCCCAACAATAGTTTTTTCAGGCAACTATATTTTCCAAAAAAGCCCGAATAAAGACAGGTCCTTTGATTTTTTTTTAGTCCTAAACTGAAAACTTAAAAAAAAGTGTACATTTGCAAAAAATTGTCAATTTTGAAATCTAATTATTATGATTTCATCATAAAAGACAAGTAGTTCCCTTATTTATGAAAAAAATAGTTGAATACCGTAAGCTGCTAAACGTAGACAAAACTGCAGAATTAAAGGATTTAAAAACCATTTATCGCAACGCGATGAAGGAAGCGCATCCTGACAAATTTCAGGGCGATGAGGCTGGTTTGAAAGCGGCTGAAGAAAATAGTAAAAAAATTATTGAAGCCTACCACTTTTTGGTAAGTATCAATCCTGAAACCATCAAACAAAACTTGCCGGAATACACCGAAACCATTGCAACATCAACGATTACTGACTACAAATTTGTGGAAGGACGATTGATTATCAATTTTTCTAACGGTAGCGTTTACGAATACATCAGTGTACCTAAAGCCACTTATGTAAAAATGGTAAATGCTGATTCTCCTGGAAGATTTGCAAAAAGACATATTTTGAATGCGTTTACTTGGAGAAAAACCACCAACCAAGACTAAATTATTTTTATATCAATATATAAAAGCATCCTTTTTGGGATGCTTTTTTGTTTTCTGCTGTCACACTCCCTGTTTATTAAAAATAGAATTAAATCAAAAACATATAAAACTATAACAAAAATTTAGGGCTTAAAATTATTGAAGTTTTATAAATTTAAATACTTTTGCAATCAAATCAATTAACTAAATAATAATGAAAAAAATAATTTTATTACTTTCGGCTACTGTTGTATTAATTTCTTGTAGCAAAGTGGGCAAAGGAGAATACCTTATTACAGGTACAGCAGTAGGAGTTGAAAATGGCAAAACTATCATTTTAGAAACGCAAGGTGCTACTGGGATGGGGTTGGTTGCTGTTGATACCGTAAAAGTAGAAAATGGTAAATTTGAAATAAAAGGAAAAGTTAGCGAACCTGCTTTTCATTCTCTTCAGTTAGAATCCGTAGCTGGAAAAGAACCTTACGGAAAAGTTCCTTTTATTTTAGAAGAAGGAGAAATTAAGATTGCTATTAATAAAGACACTATCAATAAAACAAAGGTTTCAGGAACTTACAACAATGATGAGTATGTAAAATTTAACGAAGAGTTAGTAAAAATTCAAAAGAATTTAATGGATTTTCAGACTAAAAACACGCCTTTAATGAATACTGCGCAACAAACTAAAGATACTGCCGTAATCAATAGATTGATGAAAGAATATTCAAAAATTCAGGAAGTAGTAGGTGCTGATTCTAAAAAGAAATACGGTACTTATGCTGAGACTCATCCTAAATCATTTATTAGTGCCTTAATTATACAAGGGATGTTAAATGATCCTAGCGTCGATGTTAAAAAAACAGAAGACTTATACAATAGCCTAGATGAGTCATTAAAAAATACAAAACCAGGCAAAGCGATAAAAGCTAAACTTACGGAAATAAAAACACCTTCAGTAGGAGTCACGCCTCCAGCACCAGCTGAGGCGAAATGAAGGTCGGATTTTTCTGCTCCTAATCCAGAAGGAAAATTAGTTTCACTAAAAGATTGTTTAGGAAAAGTTACCCTTGTTGACTTTTGGGCATCTTGGTGTGGTCCTTGTAGAGCCGAAAACCCAAATGTGGTGGCCATCTATAAAGAACTGCACGCTAAAGGATTAAACATAGTAGGTGTTTCTTTAGACAAAGATGTAAAAAAATGGAAACAAGCCATTGCAAAAGATAAATTGACCTGGACACAAGTTTCTAATTTGAAGTTTTGGGATGAGCCCATTGCCGCTCAATATGAAGTACAATCTATTCCTGCCACTTTTGTTTTAGATGCTTCGGGTAAAGTAGTAGCAAAAGACTTAAGAGGGGATGAACTCAAGGCAAAAATCATTGAACTTTTGGCTAAATAAGCGGATTATTCCCAACCCATAAAATCTCCCTAGCGGAGATTTTTTTTATTTTATTCAATTCCAATACGTTGCAACTAATCACTGAAATTAAGTATTCTTTTCATTTGAAAACCTAGAAACAGTTTCTATATTTGCAGCCAATTAGCGCAAATATTTGAGCTAAATTAAGGCGTCGGGGAGATACTCAAGCGGCCAACGAGGGCAGACTGTAAATCTGCTGTGTAAACTTCGCAGGTTCGAATCCTGCTCTCCCCACGAATAAATTGAGCAATTAAGAAAAACGCCAAGTTCACTTGAGCGTTTTTTTGTTTGATCTATTTTCAAAGCCTAGCTTTTAGGAAAGACGAAGTCAATCCTGCTCTCCCCACATAAATAAAAAACACATTTTTAAGAAGTTGACTTCATTAAAAATGTGTTTTTACTTTAGATATTATTTCAACTCATTCCTATTCCAAAATAAAACTAACGCTAACATTTGCCGTAATTTCTATTTCTCCAACCGCCAAAGTTTCTCTTGGAGCCTCTGCCCCATCCATCGCCATCGCTTTCATAGCATACATTCTAGGTTGTGGAGTATAGGTTTGTGAATTGTCCGATATAAGAATGGCTTTCCCCACTTTCTGTCCCAAAACAGACACAAAATCTTCCGCTTTGGCTTTGGCGTCTTTTACCGCCAACTTTCGGGCATCAGATTGCAGCTGTTTCATTTTGGAAGACTTGAACTCCACATTGTCAATTCGGTTAATCCCCTCGTTAACCAAACCTTCCATCAATTCATCATATTTATACAAATCTTTCAATAGAATTTGTAGCGATTGGGTGGCGATATAATTGTGTTTCTTTTTTTCGTAATCATAATTAGGATTTAACGAAACACGAAGGGTTTGAAAATCTTCTTTTGCAATAGTCGCCTTTTTGATGAATTTCAATATGGCATCCATTTTTTTATCATTTTCCTCTTTTACATCGGCTGCCTTTGTTCCTTTTGTTTCAATAGAAACCGTTATGGCGGCTTGGTCTGGAGTTACTTTTATTTTTCCTTCGCCAGAAACATTAATCATGGGGATTTGTTTTTGCTCCTGCGAGTATGACATTGTCATCCATAAAACACCTAGAATCAATACTGCTTTTTTCATGTTTTTAAATTTAGTTTGTTTTAAAATTTCTAATCAGATCTTATGCCAATTTAGAGCTTTCCTGCTTTAGAGAGTACAAAAAGTAGTATTATGGGAATTGCCAAAAGCACCACCATAGTCGTATTGTCCACGAGCATTGCAGGCTCTTTTAAAAGGGTAATTAAATACCCTCCGATAGCACCACCAAAATGAGCTGTATGACCTATGTTGTCGTTCTTGGCTTTCATTCCGTATATGGAATACAACAGATACCCAATTCCAAAAAGATAGGCCGGAATTGGAATGGGTATAAAAAATAGATATAGACTCATACTAGGCTCAATTAAAATAGCGGAATATAAAACTCCCGTTACAGCTCCAGAAGCTCCGATAGCTCTGTAATTATAATCATTTTTATGCATTATCAGTGTAAGCAAACTCCCAAAAACAAGACTTCCTATATAAATCAGCAAAAAGGAGGCGGTCCCAAAGTAGTTTGTAACCACAGGGGCAAACATAAAAAGGGTAAACATATTAAAAAATAAATGCCCCATATCCGCATGTAAAAAACCCGATGTCAGCATTCGAATTTGTTCGCCGGCACGAATACTCCCAATGTGAAATTCGAATTTTCTAAAAAATACCAAATCATTAAATCCCTTTAAACTGAATAAAATAGTGGCAGCAATAATTACAATTAAAATAGCACTCATAATACATTGGGTTATTTTTAAAGCGTAAATTTAATTAATATAATCTTGATAAAAATAGCTTGTAAGCCATAAACTATCAAACAAAAGGTTTTTTTGAATTATATTTGTCGAAATATATTACTTCATGCGGTTTATAGTATACCTTTTCACCTACCCATTTTTGTGGTGCATATCAGCATTACCCTTTTCATTACTCTACTTTTTTTCCGATTTTGCATATCTAATCATCTATTATGGAGTTGGATATAGAAAAAAAACCGTGCGGGCAAACTTAGCTTTGGCTTTGCCTCATTTAACGCCCCAAGAAAGATTGACAATAGAAAAAAAATCATACCATCATTTATGTGATATGTTTCTAGAAATGATAAAAACCATGACCATCTCAAAAAAGGAAATGGACAAAAGGTTTGTGTTTACCAATATTGAAGTGTTTAAAAACATTGAGAACCATCAAAAAAGCGTTGCCCTGATGATGGCTCATTATGCGAGTTACGAATGGGCTATGTCCATTACTTCGTTTGTTGATTTTGAACTTTATGGAATTTATAAAAAAATAAACAACCCTTATTTTGATAAATTAGTTCATGCTATTCGATCCAAGTTCAATGCAACCCTAATTACCACCAAGCAGACTATTGCTGTTATTATACAAAATAATAAGATTAAAAAATTATGTACTTATGGGTTTATAAGTGATCAATCCCCTAGAATTAAATCTGTTTTTCATTGGCAACATTTTATGGGTATAGAAGTTCCGGTTCATACTGGATCTGAAATGTTGGCTAAAAAATACGACATGAATGTTGTTTTTCTTAAAGTAAAAAAAGTAAAACGGGGGTTTTACGAAGCATCTTTTGAGGTTATTTCTGAAAATGTACGGGAGGTTCCAAACTACGAAATCACGGATCAATTTCTAAAACTAGTGGAGCAACAAATACATGAAGCCCCTGAATTCTATTTATGGACACACAAACGCTGGAAACATAGAAGATAGGAAACCCTACCTTTATTTATTGGGTGTTTCAAAAGTTTAATACAATAATAAATAAATCCCGTTATACAAAAAACCCTTTCAAAAAAATCATTTTTGAAAGGGTTTCAATTGATATAATAGTAATTTTAAATCCCAGCCACCGCTTTTATTTCATCGATAATTCGCAAAGCTAACGCATCAGCTTGTTGCTGCGAAGGGGCTTCTGTATAAATGCGAATAATAGGTTCCGTATTCGATTTTCTTAAATGCACCCATTCCTTGGTAAAGTCAATTTTTACGCCATCAATAGTGGTAATATCTTCATTTATGTATTTCTCGGTCATGGCTACAAGAATTGCGTCGACATCAATTTGTGGTGTCAATTCTATTTTGTTTTTGCTCATAAAGTATTCCGGATAGGAAGCGCGCAAAGCAGAAACAGTCATCTTCTTGTTGGCTAAATGGGTCAAAAACAGCGCCACTCCCACCAAACTATCGCGTCCGTAATGCAGTTCTGGATAAATTATTCCACCATTCCCTTCTCCTCCAATAATAGCATTATTTATCTTCATCAATTCCACTACATTTACCTCGCCCACTGCGCTAGCTTCGTAATTTCCATGATGATTGTTAGTCACATCTCGTAAAGCACGGGATGACGACATATTCGAAACTGTATTTCCTGGGGTTTTACCCAACACATAATCGGCACAAGCCACTAGAGTATATTCTTCGCCAAACATTTCACCGTCCTCACAAATGAAAGCCAAACGATCGACATCAGGATCAACAACAACACCCAAATGCGCTTTTTCTTTGATTACTAATTCCGAAATATCAGTTAAATGTTCCTTTAATGGTTCTGGATTATGAGGAAAATGTCCGTTAGGTTCGCAATATAATTTTACGACTTCAACGCCCATTAATTCCAATAATTTTGGAATAATAATTCCTCCTGAAGAATTCACACCATCAACAACTACTTTAAATTTAGCCACTTTTACAGCTGCTACATCGACTAAAGGCAATTTCAACACTTCATCGATATGAATGTCCATATAAGATTCATTTTCAACGATTTCGCCCAAACTATCCACATCCGAAAAATCAAATGCTTCGGCCTCGGCAATTTGAAGGATTTTTTCTCCTTCGATACCATTCAAGAATTCCCCTTTTTCGTTCAATAATTTCAAAGCATTCCATTGTTTTGGATTGTGGGAAGCGGTAAGGATAATTCCACCATTGGCATTTTCTAAAGGAACGGCAATTTCGACTGTTGGTGTTGTCGAAAGGCCTAAATCGATCACATCAATTCCTAAACCAATTAATGTATTTACCACCAAATTATGAATCATTGGTCCCGAAATTCTAGCATCACGACCTACCACTACTTTTAGTTTTATTGGGTTTTGGGTTTTGGGTTTTGGGTTTTGGGTTTTTAGCCAGGTTCCATAGGCCGAAGCAAATTTCACGGCATCGACAGGAGTCAGATTGTCCCCTACTGTTCCGCCAATAGTTCCTCGAATTCCTGATATCGATTTTATTAAAGTCATTTGGTTTTTGAGTATTGATTTAAGATTGCAAATATAATAAACAGTGGTTTATAAAAGTCATTTAAAATTCATAGTTTAGGCGAATGAATTTCCTGGCCCACCTATACCTTTCCGGAGACGATGATTTGATAAAAATCGGCAATTTTATGGCCGATGGCATTCACGGAAAACGCTTTGATATGTTTCCGACGAACATTCAAAAAGGGATTGTTTTGCATCGCGCCATCGACACTTTCACCGATGCGCATCCTATATTTAGACAAAGCACCAAGAGACTACATGCCAATTACCACCATTATTCTGGCGTAATTGTAGATATCTTTTACGACCATTTTTTAGCAAAAAATTGGAGCACGTATTCCGATGAAAAACTGGCTGTTTTTACGGAACGCTTTTACCAATCTTTGAAAGATAATTATGATTCGCTGACTGCCAAAACCCAAATGTTGATGCCCTACATGATCGACCACAACTGGCTGGTGAGTTACCAAACCATAGAAGGAATCGAAATAATTTTAGGAAAAATGGATAATCGAATGAAACGAAACTCAAATATGCGGTTAGCTGTTGCAGAATTAAGAACGTACTATTCCGAATTTGAACAGGAATTCAGCTGTTTTTTTGAAGAACTGATCGTACATTCGAATCATAAAATACAAACTTTATAAATCAACAGAGTAGCATATGCGTTTTATTGAATCCTTAGCAAATGCTTTCCTTGAAAATGGCAATCCTGAAAATGCCGCTGCAATGGCAAAATACATGCGCAATCATTTTACTTTTTTTGGAATAAAGACAGAGGAAAGAAGACGGATTTTCAAAACCATTTGGAAAGAAAACGCAAATGAGGTTGACCAAAATGCGAGAGCAATTGCATTACAACTTTACGCAAAACCACAACGGGAATTACAGTATTGCGGCATTGAAATACTGATGAAGCAACTCAAGGGAAACTACAAAAAGGAAGACATTCACCTTATTGAAAAACTGATAACCACCAACTCTTGGTGGGACAGTGTCGACACTATTGCCAAATTTATTTTAGGAGACTATTTACTGGAATACCCATTGGAAACTCCGAAGGTAATCGAGCGTTTTTCAAACGCTGACAATATGTGGCTCAACCGGAGTGCCCTTCTTTATCAACTGGGTTACAAAGCAAAAACCAATTTTGATGTACTGCAATCCGAATGTGAAAAGCATAAAAAATCGAATGCATTTTTTATTCAAAAAGCTATCGGTTGGGCCTTGCGAGAATATGCAAAAACAAATCCGGAAGCCGTAAAAAAGTTTGTAACAAACACTGATTTAAAACCCTTAAGCAAAAAAAGAAGCATTGAAAAACATTCATTAAACTTCAAAAAATGGTACTTTAGCATTTCCATAAAAAACAAAATGTTCAAAAAATACATCCACAAACTTGAAGATGCAATCGTTTGGTCGCAAAGTAAGCTGACCAACAAACAGTTTATATTTCTCTCGAGCGTCCTAGTTGGGATTTCGGCTGCTTTTGCCGTAATTGTTTTAAAAACTTTTGCCCACTCGGTTTTTCAGTTTGCTACTTATATTAACGGGGTTTTAAAATTAAGTTTTATCAACAGTATTTTACCTATAATCGGTATTTTATTAACTGTTTTTGTGGTCAAAAAAGTTTTGGGCGGCACTATTGAAAGAGGAACTTCACAGATTTTATATGCTGTTGCTAAAAAAGCCAGTATAATTCCCAAAAAACAAATGTATGCCCAAATCGTAACGAGCTCACTCACGGTAGGTCTGGGCGGATCCGCAGGATTAGAAAGTCCTATTGTAATCACCGGAGCTGCCTTCGGTTCTAATTATGCCCAAAAATATCAATTACCCTACAAGGACCGAACGCTCCTGATAGGTTGTGGCGTGGCTGCCGGAATTGCGGCTGCATTTAATGCTCCCATCGCCGGCGTTCTATTTGCTATTGAAGTTTTGCTGGTAGATGTCAGCATTTCTGCCTTTACGCCGATTATGATTGCCGCGGCAACTGGAGCCTTGGTTTCTAAGATTGCTTTGGACGAAACCATATTATTGTCCTTCAAACAACAACAAACCTTCAATTACCATAATATTCCTTACTATATTATACTTGGACTATTCACAGGGTTAATATCCGTTTACTATTCCAGGAATTTTCAAAGACTCGAACATCTTTTTGCCCGACTTAAATTCGCTCCCTACAAAAAAGCACTTTTTGGCGCTTCCATATTAGCCATTCTTATTTTTATTTTTCCAACCCTTTTTGGAGAAGGTTATGAAAGCATCAAAACATTATCAGAGAATGATCCGGGACAATTACTCGAAAACACACTCTTTAGTGGTTTCAGAAACAATGGCTGGGTGCTTTTAATATTTATTGGATTAACGATGATGCTCAAAGTTTTCGCTACCGGAATCACTTTAGGAAGCGGGGGAAACGGAGGCAACTTTGCCCCTTCCCTATTTTTAGGATCCTATGTTGGCTTTTTCTATTCCAAATTATTAAATTTAACGGGGTTAACTAAATTACCTATCAGCAACTTTACCATGGTAGGAATGGCAGGGATTCTGAGCGGATTGTTTCACGCTCCGTTGACAGCTATTTTCCTTATTGCCGAAATAACAGGAGGTTATAACTTAATGATTCCACTTATGATCGTGGCCTCCATTAGTTTTGCCATTTCAAAACGCTTTGAAAAACACTCCTTAGACGTAAAAAGTTTAGCCAAAAAAGGACATGCTTTTACTAGTAACAAAGACACAAATATTCTTTCGACTTTAGAAACCAATACCATTATTCAAACCGATTACCTAACCGTTTCCCCCGATGAAAACCTAGAAAAATTAGTCGATTTGATTTCACATTCCAATCAAGTGATCTTTGCCGTAGTAGACAAAGAGAAACAATTGCTTGGCGTAGTTCATTTTAACGATATCAGAGAAATTATTTTCAATCAATATCGCGTAAAATTCACTTTGGTAAAAGAAATAATGACAACGCCAATCGATATTATTTACCCCACCGATAGTATGGAAATTGTCATGAACAAATTCGAAAATTCAAAAGTTGCTTTTTTAGCAGTGATTAAAACCGGTAAATATTACGGGTTTATATCCAAATCAATAGCGCTCGAAGCCTATCGAACCAAGCTAAAATCGATGACGATAGAATAGTTTATTACAACAATAGTCTCCTTTATAAAAATCTTTTGATTAGCTGATGAAACGATAAAAAAAGAAGATGTCGCGAAATGGCTTGTAAATTCTAAATATTATTTTTTATAAAGGGAATGTTGTTGGTGTATTTGATTGTTGGGCTATTAAATAGTATTGGACTTGCCATAATTGGTATCCCACACCCTTTTCTATTTGGCTTTATTGCTTCTATTCTCACATTTATCCCCTATATGGGAATTATCATCTCTTCGCTTTTGCCAATCGCGGTATCCTGGATTACCTTTAATTCAATTTGGTATCCAATGGGTGTAATATTAGTTTTCAGTATTGTTCAGATTCTAGAAGCTTACATCATATTTCCTTTTGCAGTAGGAAACCGTTTAAAAATAAATACACTCGTTATTATTGTCATGATAATTGCCGGCGGGATAGTTTGGGGAGCAGCGGGAATGATTTTGTTTATTCCGTTTATTAGCATTGTAAAATTAATTTCCGATAGAACAGAGGGGTTAAAAACATTGTCTATGCTACTGAGTAATGGTAAACTCAAAAAATCAAAAAACTAATTCCAATTTTTGGTTTCAAAATCAAACTTCCAATCCTTGTCCTTCACATACCACAATTGACCTTTAGAAACCGTCAAGGGACAATCAAAATTGTTAGTATATAATGCTCCGGTTCCTAATCCTTGTGGCATCAAATTATGTTGTAAAAAAGTCCATTGCGCAATGGCATTTAGCCCAATATTCGACTCCAAAGCCGAGGTGATCCACCAACCGATATTGTATTTTTCGGCGAGGAAAATCCACTCTTTTGCACCTCGAAAACCACCGATAAAACTAGGCTTTAAAATAAGGTATTGCGGTTTGATTTTTTGCAATAAGGCTTCTTTTTCCTCTAATGAAAACACCCCTATTAACTCTTCGTCTAAGGCAATGGGAATTGGAGTGATTTTACACAGTTCTGCCATACTGTCAGTATTGTTTTTTTGAATAGGCTGCTCAATACTATGTAATTTAAATTCAGATAATTGGGTTATTTTATATAAAGCTAAAGATGTATCAAAAGCGCCATTAGCATCTACCCGAATCTCGACTTGTTCTGGAGTGAAATGTTCTCGAATAAACCGCAATAATTGTAATTCCGCATCAAAATCTATAGCGCCAATTTTGAGTTTGACACAGCGAAAACCTGCTGCTAATTTTTCCTCTATTTGCTGCTTCATAAACGGTTCCTCACCCATCCAAACGAGTCCATTTATTGGAATACTTTTTTGATGATTGGTAAACTCCGAAGGAAACAACAAAAAAGGGTTTTCGCTTGCCAAAGATTGGAACGCCATTTCTACTCCAAACTGTATTGAAGGAAACTCAATTAAGGCATCCCAAAGATGGTTTTCACCGAGATGAATATTAGCACAAGTCCACTCTAGTTTTTCTTCGTAATCAGAACGGTCGTCAATGCTTAATCCACGTAAAAGTCCACACTCGCCTATTGCTTTTTTACCACCCTGTTCTAAGATGATAAACCAAGTTTCCTTGTCGGTCATAACGCCTCGAGACGTTCCTGAAGGTCTCTTGAACTGAAGTGTATATTTATGATAAGTTGCTTTCAAAATAGGTTTAGCATTTTCTTAATTTAGAGATAATCAAATAGTAATTATTGAGCCGTAAATCATACATAATGCCAATAGTATTGAAAGTGCAAAAGTACTTAAGGCTAACTTTTTTAATTCAGGATCTAAAGTTTCTGGCTCTTGGTTTTGGGATACTCTAAGTAAATGCTTGGTTAAAGGAATGTAAGCCAATAGAAATAAATATTGAGCGAGTTGATACTTACTCAAAATCGCAAAAACCAATACTAAAACCATGGCGGAAACAATCAAAAAATAATGGTATTTTTTAGCTTTTTCCCCACCAATTTTCACCACGATGGTGTTTTTATTTGATTTCCTATCCGATGCTTCATCTCGCATATTGTTCAGGTTCAAAACGCCAACACTTAGTAATCCGATAGCTGTTGCTGGCAAGAATAAATCAAAATCAAAATGTTTTGAATATAAGAAATTTACACCCAAGGTACTTACTAATCCAAAAAATATAAATACAAATAAGTCGCCAAAACCTCGATACCCATACGCTGTATTGCCAACAGTATAAAGAATCGCCGAGACAATTGCTAAAATTCCCAACCCAAGATAAAACAAGGAATAGCCGATATTAGTATATCTAAAAGCAAAATAAATTAACAGCATAGCGGAAATCAAAGTCAAAGCAGCTGTTGAAATTATAGCTCTTTTCATGACTATTGGAGAAATCACCCCACTCTGAAGAGCTCTTTTAGGTCCAACTCTATCGGCGTTATCCGTTCCTTTCATTCCATCACCATAATCGTTAGCGAAATTGGATAAAATTTGCAAACCAAGAGTTGTCAATATTGCAAACGCAAATATTCTCCAGCTAAAAACAGCTGTATATATAAGGATTTTACTGGCTGGTTGAGCCAATGCATGCATGCTTCCCACTATTATTCCCGAAACCGATAACGGCAAGGTTCTTAATCTCGCAGCTTGAATCCAATGTTTCATTTCTTTTTTTGAGTTTTGTAATATCTATCGAAACCTAAAACCCTTTTAAGGCAACCATTTTTTTTCAAAATTTGGTTTTCTTTTTTCAAGAAAAGCATTTCTACCTTCTTTAGCTTCTTCGGTCATATAAGCCAATCGGGTGGCTTCACCTGCAAAAACCTGCTGCCCAACCATTCCGTCATCTGTAAGATTCATGGCGAATTTTAGCATTTTGATGGATGTCGGTGATTTTTGTAATATTTCCTGAGCCCACTCATAAGCGGTATCTTCTAACTCCGCATGCGGAATTACAGCATTAACCATCCCCATACCCATGGCATCTTGCGCGGAGTAATTTCGACCCAAGAAGAAAATCTCGCGCGCTTTTTTCTGCCCCACCATTTTCGCCAAATAAGCCGAGCCATAACCGCCGTCAAAACTGGTTACATCGGCATCGGTTTGTTTGAAAATAGCATGTTCTTTACTTGCTAAAGTCAAATCACAAACTACGTGTAAGCTATGTCCTCCGCCAACAGCCCAACCCGGAACTACAGCAATAACTACTTTTGGCATAAAACGAATTAAGCGTTGTACCTCGAGAATATTCAAACGATGTTGACCATCCTCACCCACATAACCCTGATGACCACGTGCGTTTTGATCACCTCCACTACAAAAAGAGTATATTCCATCTTTAGAAGAAGGCCCTTCTGCTGAAAGTAAAACAACCCCAATTGAGGTATCTTCTTGAGCGTCATAAAAAGCGTGATATAATTCAGAGGTGGTTTTTGGACGAAAAGCATTGCGCACTTCAGGTCTATTGAATGCTATTCTGGCGACCCCATTGCATTTTTTATAGGTGATGTCTTCGTAATCTTTGACAGTTATCCAATCCATTTGGTGTTGTTTAAAATTATTTCAGTGTAAAAATAAACCATTTTTTAGATTTTTTAAGAGAAGCTAAAAGTATTATTTTTTAAAACCGATTTTAACGAACATGAAAAAGAGGAAGGTTTTTGGCCTTCCTCTTTTTTAAATGTCAAAATTACTAGGATTATTCTTTTACCAAATAAATTCCATCTTCTTTTATTTCAATTAATTTTTCTTTATATAAAGCGCCGATGGCTTTTTTAAAAGTCTTCTTACTCATTTTTAATACCGTTTTAATGTCTTCAGGATGTGAATTATCCGTCAAACGCATGAAACCGCGACTGGCTCTTAGTTCATCAAGAATTATATCCGCAATGGGTTCGATACTTTGATATCCTTGTATTTGTAAAGAAACATCTATTTTATTATCGGGGCGAATCGTTTTGATATACCCACGCATTCTATCTCCCGTTCGAATAGCATCATCATAAACCTCATCTTTATACAACAAGCCTTTGTATTGCTCATTAATAATAACATTAATACCTAAATCGGTGATATGAGAAACAATCAAATCCACTTCTTCTCCTTTTTCAAGGATTAGATTCTCATTTTTCAAAAACTGATTCGTTTTACTAGAAGCTACCAAGCGGTTTGTTTTTTCGTCCATATAGAGATACACAAGGTATCGTTTCCCTTTTTCCATTGGGCGTGCTTGCTCTTTGAACGGAACAAGAATATCTTTTTCCATTCCCCAATCCATAAAAGCTCCTATTTGGTTGACATAATTCACACGTAAAAGCGCAAATTCATTCAATAAAATATAAGGTTCTAATGTGGTGGCAACCGGTCGTTCTTCGTGATCTAAATAAACAAAAACGATAATCTCTTCGCCTATTTCAAATTCGTTGGGAACATATTTATTAGGTAATAGTATGTCGTGAATACCTTCAGGATCTTTTTCTGGATTTCCTATAAAAAGCCCCACTTTAGTATCCCGTAATATCTTTAATGTGTTGTATTTTCCTATTGCAATCATATTATTCAAGTCTGCTGTTTGTTGTGGTGTAAATGTACAAATATAGGGGTGTAAATGTACATATTTTATGAATTTCGTGCGTAAATCATTTTTTTTTTTATATTTGGAATTTATTTTTAGTTAATTTTATGATTTATGGAATCAATAATTGGATATTTAGCTCTTCTTTTTATAGTGGTAATTATTGTTTTAATCACTATTATTTTCTTTTGCAAAATTATTAGGACGGTTAAAAGGTTTTTTAAAAACCAAGCGAAAAAAAATAAAATAAACCAAACGAGAAGAATAAGGATTGCAGAATATGAAGAAAAGGTCAATAAAAGAAATGAATGATTCAAAGTTTTATTTAACCTAATTTCAATTCTAATCCAACTCCTTAAAATACTGCAACAATATTTTGTCATTTTCTCTTGTTGGAGTGAAAACTTCTAAAATACTTGGTTTTTCATTTTGAGCATATAAAGCATTTAAACTAGTTTCTAAACTAGCCTCGTCACTGGCGACACTATATTCAAATCCGTACATTTTCGCCAAATGTTCTGATGTGAGGCAATGAGAAGTCTCGAAAAATTTATTAAAAACCGGAGTTTCTTCATGTCCGGGCAAAATTCTAAAAATTCCACCACCCCCATTGTTGATTAAAATAATCTTGAAGTTTTTAGGGACATACTCGTTCCACAACGCATTGCTGTCATATAAGAAACCAATATCTCCCGCAATCAAAATGGTTTGTTTATTATGCACTACCGCTGCTCCAATAGCCGTTGAAGTACTCCCATCAATACCACTTGTACCTCTATTGCAAAAAACTGTTATAGAAGTACTTATATCAAACAATTGAGCGTATCGAATAGCCGAACTATTACTTAAATGCAACATAGATTTTTTTGGCAGAGACGGCATTATTTTTTCAAAAGCTTTGAAGTCCGAAAAAGGGATCGATTTCAAATAGTCCTGATGCTTTCTTTTTCGTAAAACGGCGACTTTTTCGAAAGTGGAGTGGTAATCACTTTTAATAGGAATAGTATAAGGCAAAAACTGGTCAAAAAATTGGTTTGAATGTACTTTAAAATGTTTGGTCAAACAACCATATGTATCATAGGCCCTCAAAGTGTCGATGTGCCAATGATGTTTGGGCGGATACTTTCGCAAAAATGCTTTTATTCTTTTAGAAACCACCATGCCTCCAAAAGTAATTAGAATATCGGGTTGAGCATTTTTAAAGTCTTGATTTGAAAAAGGGGTGATTATGGTGTCAATGTTATTCAGAAATGAAGGATGATGGAGGTTTGAAGTGGTTTCGGTCATTACAACAACCGAATCATCTTTGGCTAATAATTCAATTATTTTATCGTCAATTTCATTAGGTTTATTTACTCCAACTAGAATTAATTTATTTTTCGATACATTCCAAATAGTTGCGAATTTAAGAATTTCATCGCTTGAAATTTTCTTATGGACTTCAGCAAAATCCGAAATCGTCACATCAACATTTAATTTGGAAACGGTTTCGTACAAAGGTTCCTCAAACGGTGCGTTGATGTGTACCGGTCCTTTTTTGGCAATAGCTTTATTGATGGCCTTGTTAATTTTTAAATCATTTTCAACAGAAGCTTCCTCGGTTAAATTAGCGTTATACAGCGAATGGTTTTTAAAAACATTTTCTTGCCGAATAGTTTGACCATCACCAATATCGATTTTAGTTTGAGGTCTATCGGCAGAGATAACAATTAATGGAAGTTGGCTGTAAAATGCTTCGGCAAAGGCAGGATAGTAATTCAGTAATGCCGAACCCGAAGTACAGACTACTGCGACTGCTTTCTGAGATTGTTGCGCAATTCCGAGGGCGAAAAAAGCGGCACAACGTTCATCGGGAATACTATAACAATTGAATTCAGGATTATTTACAAACCCTAGGGTTAATGGTGCATTTCTAGAGCCAGGAGATATTATTATATTTTTCACTTTTTTGGCAAGACAAATCTCGATGATACTTTGCGCTAAAGGTATTTTTGGGTAAATCATTAATTGAGTTTAGTAGTTTAAAAGCTTAAGAGTTTATTGTTATGAAATCCTCTCAAAAGCCAACACTACAAAGTTACAAACTTGCAAAGGTTTTTATTTATATTTACTGCATAAATTCTTATTCGATGGAAATTAAAACTAGACCCTACAAAACGGAAGACACGCAATACATTTTAGATATAATAAACCATGCTATTTTACATTCAACTTCATTATATGATTACAACATTAGAAACTACGAGCAACAAAAAACAATTTTGGAAGAGAAAATAAACAAAAATTTTCCAGTGATTGTAGCGGAACTTAATGGAATTGTTGTTGGTTTCGGAATGTATAGCGAATTTCGAGATAAGGAAGCATATCAATTCACAGTTGAACATTCTATTTATGTAGATGAAAATTTTCACGGAAAAGGCATTGGCAAACAATTACTTCAAGAATTGATTGATTTAGCCCGAAAACAAAAAATCCACACCATGATTGGAGTTATCGATTCTGAAAATCAAGGCAGTGTAATATTTCACGAGAAATTTGGCTTTAAAACCGTTGGGGTTATAAAGGAGTCGGGGTATAAATTTGATCGTTGGCTAGATTCCGTTTTGATGCAACTTATATTCTAGTAATTATTTCCTGAAGTTGTTCCTCGTTATTGAATCTACTCTTGTCAATTTTAATATATTTGTCTTCAAATTTCACAAAGAAAAACGGGTATTAATTTCCATGAATAAAATTACAATAAAACTCTAAATTTAAAAAAATGGCAACCAACCAACCGCTTTTATCCAAAGGAATTAAATACCTGGCTTCGGCTTTACCATTTCTATTTATAGGCCCTGCCGTGATTTACAACGCCTTTATCAATAAGCAAAATGTATGGCATTATTTAGTGTTAGCAACAGGGATTCTCATGTGCTTAACAGCTGTATATCTGCTATTTTCAGGTTTGAAAACCATTATGAAAAGTTTATTTAATGATTAATGGAAAACCTACTACACACTCATAAAACCTTCGAAAAAGTCGTTTACATTAATACCAAAATTAACAACCGCGAATTTGAAGATTGTATTTTCAAGAACTGCGATTTCTCGAATAGTGATTTTTCGAACAATACGTTTATAGATTGTGAATTTATCGACTGCAATTTAGCCCTGACTCAATTAGCTGGAACGAGCCTAAAAACAATACATTTCAAGGACTGTAAATTACTAGGGATTCAATTCAGCTCCTGCACCGATTTTTTGTTCAGTGTGAGTTTCCAAGATTGTGTTTTGGATTATTCGGCTTTTGCCAATAAAAAAATGCCGAAAACACGTTTTAATTCCTGTTCGTTGAGAGAAGTTTCTTTTATTGGGACGAACCTTACCAATTCTATTTTTGAAAACTGTAATTTAGACAATGCCGTTTTTAATGACACTCAATTGGCTGCAGTTGATTTTAGAACTGCCTATAATTTTAAAATTGACCCCGAATTTAACCCAATGAAGAAAGCTAAATTTTCGACCCAAGGAATTGTGGGACTTTTAGATAAATATGATATTAAAATTGAGTAACCCCTAATCCTTAACCCTTCTCCAAAGAAGAGGTGAGAAGAATTAAAAAATGAAAATGAAAAAAATATTTATTCTACCCCTGTTCCTATCATTGATTTCCTGTTACAATGTAGAACACAATTGTAAGGATTTTAAAACCGGAAAATTCCAATTCGACCACAAGGTTGATGGAGTAAAAAAAACAACTGTTTTTGAACGTAATGACAGTATTGAAATTGAAACTTTCGAAGGTAAAACTGACACTGCAAGGATTCGATGGGTTAATGATTGCGAATATGTCTTACAGAAAATTCATCCAAAGAATAGTGCCGAAAGAAAGTCGATTACTATGAAAATTTTGACCACTTCTAAAAATTCATATACCTTTGAATTCGGAATTATAGGTAGCGATACCAAACAACGTGGGACTGTCTTTAAAATAACAAGTGGTAAATAGCAGATTTCAAAAACCCAAAACTCATATCTAAATAAAAAAATGGAAGTATTTTTAAACCCCGATGCCTGGATTGCCTTAATAACACTAACCTTCTTAGAAATCGTACTAGGAATTGACAATATTATTTTCATATCGATTGCTACAGGAAAATTGCCAGCCGAAAGTCGAAAAAAAGCAACCAAAATAGGAATGTTCCTCGCCATGTTTATGCGAATTGTATTGCTTTTGGGTATTACTGTTTTAATAGCAATGAAAAAGCCTTGGTTTACAATTGATTTTAACTGGTTGAATGCTCAGGTATCGGGACAAAGTGTAATTCTACTTCTAGGGGGATTGTTCTTGATTTATAAAAGCACCAAAGAGATTCACGAAAAAGTAGATCTAAAGGGTGAAGAAGAAAAAGAATTAAAACAATCCGCAACAAAATCCTTTGGAAGTGTAATTTTTCAAATAATTTTAATTGACTTGGTTTTTTCTTTTGATAGTATTCTTACTGCCGTGGGGATGACAAACGGGGTTGCAGGCGCTTTATATATTATGATAACCGCAGTGATTATTTCAGTTTTAATAATGATGCAATTCGCCATCCCTGTGGGAAATTTTGTAAACAAAAACCCTTCCATTCAAATTCTAGGATTGTCATTTTTAATACTTATTGGCTTTATGTTAGTAACGGAAAGTGCTCATTTATCGAATGCTTTAATTTTCGGAAATCATGTTACGCCAGTACCAAAAGGGTATTTGTATTTTGCAATTTCATTCTCGCTTTTGGTGGAGGTTTTAAATATGAGGGTATCCAAGAAAAAGAAGTTAAAATAAATTTTGTCTAAAAAAGTAAATACCTCAAAATATAATATTTGGACAGCTTTACTTTTAAATTTTGTGAATGCTATCGTTAATTAAAATAACGTAATTTGCCCGTCTTCATCGGATTGGATATCATCATCAGAAATTTGATTTTCTTCTACCACCTCTAATGGTTCCGAAACAACTTCTATTGGAACTTCATAGGGTAAAGATTCAAGCAAATTAATTTGTTTTACTTTGTCGGTGGTCAATTGATTTCCCAACGCTTTAAATCCTTTAACAGCAATGAAACTCTCAATATCTACAGTCATATTTTCTTTTTGAATTCCTTTTACCTTATTAAAAACCAATTCGGCTATTGGTCGATAATCGGTAGAGACTATTTCCATTTGGGAATTTGGGTGTTCTGTAATAAAGCTTTCATCTTTTCCTTCCGTTTCTACCAAGAATCTTTTGATATAATAACGTTCTTTTTCACCATCGTAATAAATAGCGGAAACTGGTTTTTTAGGATGCCATTTTTCCAAAATCACCATGTCTTCTTCAAAATGAGTACTCAATTCAGGTATGATTACCTTTAGTTTTCCCGATTGGGAAATCACTAAGATTTTATCATTAGGTCTAAATTCTCCTAATAATTCACCCCTAGCATCTACGTTTAATCTTTGAACCGTGTCGTCAAACCATATTTTTCTTGGTTTCAAAGTCGAAATTCCTTTTTCCTTGATTTCGACTTTCTTTATTGGATATTTGGTAACCAAATTTCCTTTAGACGCTCGACCTTTTATGGTCATTTCGGCAAAATCTAAATCCCATTTTAGTTTTTTAACACTTCCTATCTGACGTAATAAAATAGTAATAACTTCGGCTTCTCCATTTGGATTACACGTGAAATATAAAATTTGGGATCCTTTATTGCCATTAGTCAAATCATACAATTTATCGCGTGTCACTCCAGAAACATTGAACCTTTTGATATAAGCTGGCCCTGATTTCCCATCACGGTAAATCATATTGTATATTGTTCGCTTATCACTTTTATCGAAAATAGCAATATGAATTATGTCTTTTCCTACGAATTTTTTATCATCTACTTTACAGATCATCATATTTCCATCGCGAAGAAAAACAATTACATCATCAATATCGGAGCAATCAGTGACGTATTCATCTTTCTTTAATCCAGTTCCAATAAATCCTTCTTCCCTATTAACATATAATTTAGTGTTTCGCAAAGCTACTTTTGTAGCTTCAATATTATCAAAACTACGCAATTCTGTTTGGCGTTCCCGCCCTTTACCATATTTATCTTTTAATTTGGTAAAAAAGGCAATGGCAAAATCGATTAGATGATCCAAATCATATTTTACTTGTTCTATATCACCTTCCAGTGCTTCAATTTTATCTTGGGCTTTATTACTATCGAATTTTGAAATTCGCATAATTCGAATATCCAATAATCGAAGAATATCTTCTTCAGTAACAGCTCTTTTTAAATTTTTAATAAAAGGTTTAAGTCCTAGGTCAACCGCATTGATTACCCCTTCCTTGGTCGTTTCTTCTTCTATTAACCGATAGATTTTATTTTCAATAAAAATGCGTTCCAAAGAAAGAAAATGCCATTGTTCTTCTAGTTCAGACAATTGAATTTCAAGTTCACTTTTTAATAATTGTACTGTTCTGTTTGTTGAAATTTTTAACATTTCTGAGACGCCTACAAACAAGGGCTTATTGTCTTCGATCACACAACCCAATGGCGCTACTGATGTTTCGCAAGCCGTGAAAGCGAACAAAGCATCAATAGTTTTATCTGGAGAAACTCCTGGGAAAAGATGAATTAAAATTTCTACCTCAGCAGCCGTATTATCCTCAATTTTCTTGATTTTGATTTTGCCTTTTTCATTGGCTTTCAAAATACTATCAATTAAAGTGGTAGTATTGGTCGAAAACGGAATTTGGGTAATAACCAAAGTGTTTTTGTCTAACTGTCCGATTTTGGCACGAACTCGAACTCGCCCACCACGCATCCCATCATTATAATTAGACACATCAGCAATCCCAGCTGTCATAAAATCAGGGAAAATCTGGAATGGTTTGCCTTTCAGGATTTTTATCGAAGCATCAATTAATTCATTGAAATTATGCGGCAATACTTTTGTGGAAAGGCCTACAGCAATCCCTTCGGCACCAGAAGCCAATAATAAAGGGAATTTTACGGGAAGATTATTGGGTTCGGCACGACGACCATCATAAGAAACTCCCCAATCAGTGATTTTTGGAGAATACAAGACTTCCAAAGCAAATTTTGACAAACGGGCCTCAATATAACGAGAAGCTGCAGCACTATCGCCTGTGAGAATATTTCCCCAGTTTCCTTGACAATCAATCAGTAATTCTCTTTGTCCAATTTGTACCATCGCATCACCAATACTTTGATCTCCGTGCGGATGGTATTGCATCGTGTGTCCTACCACATTCGCCACCTTATTGTATCGACCATCATCTAACTCCTTAAGCGAGTGCATAATTCGACGTTGGACAGGTTTGAAACCATCTTCAATAGCAGGAACCGCACGCTCCAAAATTACATAAGATGCATAATCCAAAAACCAATCTTTGTACATTCCTGTAACTTTGGTAATGGTATCCTCTGCTTTTTCTGTATTTTCGTAAAAATGATTTTCCCCTGAAGAAATTATATCTTCAAAGCCTTCTTCATTTGCCGACTCGTTTAACTCTTTGTTACTTTCGTCTTCGTTTGGGATACCATTCTCTTCGTCTTCGTCCATTTAATTTATAAAATCTTAAATTAAGTAATTAATTTAACTCAATTGTATCTAATTCCACCTTCAAATTCTTGATGATAAATTCTTGTCGGTCAGCTGTATTTTTTCCCATATAAAAAGACAACAATTGTTCCACCGAAGTGTTTTTATCCATCATTACAGGATCCAATCGAATGGTTTCTCCAATAAAATTTTTGAATTCGTCGGGTGATATTTCTCCCAATCCTTTGAATCGAGTGATTTCAGGTTTAGGTTTTAATTTTTCAATAGCTGCTTTTCGTTCTTCTTCCGAATAGCAATATATAGTTTCTTTTTTATTTCGAACCCTAAAAAGTGGCGTTTGCAAAATATACAAATGCCCTTCTTTGATTAATTCCGGGAAAAACTGTAGGAAGAAAGTGATCAACAATAACCGGATGTGCATACCATCTACATCAGCATCAGTAGCAATGACGATGTTGTTGTAACGCAATTTCTCCAAACCATCCTCAATATCTAAAGCTGCTTGCAATAAATTAAACTCTTCGTTTTCATAGACAATTTTTTTGCTCATTCCATAACAATTAAGCGGTTTTCCACGAAGACTAAAAACCGCTTGGGTATTTACATCTCGAGACTTCGTAATGGAACCAGAAGCGGAATCCCCCTCAGTAATAAAAAGTGTACTATCCAAATTTTTAGGATTCTTAGTGTCGGGAAGATGTGCACGACAATCTCTTAATTTTTTGTTATGTAAATTGGCTTTTTTTGCTCGATCTGTTGCCAATTTTCTGATTCCAGAAAGTTCCTTACGCTCCCTTTCGGCTTGCAGGATTTTACGCAAAAGTGTATCGGCAGTTACGGGATTTTTATGCAAATAACTATCTAATTTGTTTTTTACAAAATCATTAACAAAAGTACGAACCGATGGCATTCCTGGTTCGGAACCCATATCAGTCGAACCCAGTTTGGTTTTGGTTTGCGATTCAAAAACAGGCTCCATAACCTTTATACTAACTGCAGTCACAATAGATTTTCGAACGTCCGAAGCTTCGAAATTTTTGTTGTAATATTCCCGAATCGTTTTTACAATTGCCTCGCGGTAAGCAGCCAAATGTGTTCCTCCTTGGGTAGTGTTTTGTCCATTTACAAAAGAATGGTACTCTTCGCTATATTGAGTTTTGCTGTGTGTCAAGGCAATTTCAATATCTTCTCCTTTCAAATGTATGATTGGATATTCGAGATCATCGGCATGGATAGTTTCTTCCAATAAATCTTTCAATCCATTTTCAGAAAAATATTTTTCGCCGTTGAATAATATTGTTAAACCATTGTTTAAATAACAATAGTTTTTGAGCATTTTGATTACATATTCATAACGAAATTTGTAGTTTTTAAAAATCGCTTCATCCGGAATAAAAGTAACTTTGGTTCCTTTTCGTTTGGTGGTTTCAATAATATCTTCTTCAAGAACTAGATTTCCAGCCGAAAATTCAGCTGCTTTTTGTTTCTCGTCGCGAACTGATTCTACTCGAAAATAATTAGATAAAGCATTTACCGCTTTTGTTCCAACACCATTCAACCCTACGGATTTCTTGAAAGCCAAGGAATCGTATTTTCCTCCTGTATTCATTTTAGAAACCACATCAATCACTTTACCTAAAGGAATTCCACGGCCAAAATCCCGAACCGTAACTGTTTTATCTTTGATAGTAACTTCGATAGTTTTTCCTGCGCCCATAACAAATTCATCGATACAGTTGTCGAGAACTTCCTTCAGAAGGATGTAAATACCATCATCTGACGAGGAACCATCACCAAGTTTCCCTATGTACATTCCGGGACGCATTCTGATGTGTTCTTTCCAGTCTAGCGACCGAATATTATCTTCAGTGTATTGATTTTGATCGGACATTTTAAATTTTATCGAATTTAGCTGAGTTCTGTTCGGTCTTTGCTTTACGCCCAGACCTCGAGTGTGCTAATGTAGTGTAAATTGATAAAGTTTGAAAGCGGATAAATTCAAAGTTATTAAGAATGATATTGACAATTAAATATTGATATTTTTATTGAATATCTTGTTTTTATTTGAGCTGCAAATAGGCTGAAACGTTTTTCTCAATTCGCTCATAAATATTAGTAACGTCCGCTTTTACAAACTTTTCACCCAGGATTTTTTCATACAATTCTATGTAACGTTCTGAAACGGTTTCGATATATTGATCTGTCATTTCCGGAATTTGTTGCCCTTCAAGTCCTTGAAAACCATTCTCGATTAACCAACGACGAACGAACTCTTTGGACAATTGTTTTTGCTCTTCTCCACTATCTTGTCTTTGCTGATACCCTTCAGAATAAAAATAACGGGAAGAATCAGGCGTATGTATTTCGTCAATAAGAACTATTATTCCATCTTTGGTTTTGCCAAATTCATACTTGGTATCCACCAAAATCAATCCGCGACTGGCAGCAATTTCTGTTCCTCTTTGAAATAATGCTTTTGTATAATTTTCTAAAACTATATAATCAGTTTCGGCAACAATTCCTTTCGACAAAATATCCTCACGCGAAATATCGGCATCATGTTCCCCATTATCTGCTTTGGTTGTTGGCGTAATTATAGGGGATGGAAATTTGTCATTTTCTTTCAATCCTTCTGCCATTGCCACACCACATATTTGTCTTTTACCTATAGCGTATTCACGAGCCGCATGACCTGAAACATAACCCCGAATTACCATTTCGACCTTGAAAGGCTCGCACAAATGACCTACGGCTACATTAGGATCTGGTGTGGCAATTAACCAATTCGGAACGATATCTTGTGTCAGTTCCATAAATTTGGTAGCGATTTGATTTAAGATTTGACCTTTGTAAGGTATTCCCTTAGGTAAAACAACATCGAAAGCAGAAAGTCTATCAGTAGCAACCATCACCAAAAGTTCATCATTAATATTATAAACCTCCCTTACTTTTCCTCTGTAAACTGATTTCTGATTGGGAAAATTAAAGTTCGTTGTTGTAATTGTATTCATTGTTATTGTTCGTTGATGTTTACTTGCTAAGTTTGTTCTGCTGTGTTCGCGTGCAAAAATAGGTTGTTTCATAGAGATACACAAAGAAAACGTTAGGCTAACTAAAAGTTAAATAGGTTTATTTGTTTATTTCAAAAAATTTAAAAACCAAAATTATTGTTTACTAATCTGTATTTTCAATTTGCTTATAGGCATCAATCACTTTTTTAACTAATCTGTGGCGAACAATATCTTTGTCATCTAGATAAATTATTCCAATGCCATCAACATCTTTCAAAACCAACAAAGCTTCTTTCAAACCTGAAATAGTCCTTCGTGGCAAATCGACTTGACCTGGATCGCCAGTAATCATGAATTTAGCGCTTTTTCCCATGCGGGTCAAAAACATTTTCATTTGGGAATGGGTGGTGTTTTGAGCTTCGTCAAGAATCACAAAAGCATTATCTAATGTTCGTCCACGCATAAATGCTAAAGGCGCAATTTGGATAATTCCCTTCAAAATGTAATCTTCGAGTTTTTCATTGGGCAACATATCACGCAAAGCATCATATAAAGGTTGCATATACGGATCTAGTTTTTCTTTCATATCCCCAGGAAGAAATCCTAAGTTTTCACCAGCCTCAACCGCAGGCCGCGTCAAAATAATTCGCTTGACTTGTTTATCTTTCAAGGCTTTAACCGCCATAGCAACTCCAGTATATGTTTTTCCAGTACCGGCGGGGCCAACAGCAAAAACCATATCGTTTTTGTTCATCGTATCAACCAATAATTGCTGATTGGGCGTCATGGGTTTAATTATTTTTCCACCTACACCATGCACTAATATTTTATCATGACCAAAAGTTTTAGCATCCTCTTGTGCTGTGCTTTGAATTACCCTTTCAATAACATTATCATCAATGGTATTGTATCTTGTAAAATGAAGCATCAATCGGTTGAAGCGATTTTCAAATTCATCTAAGACTTCTTTTTCTCCAAAAGCCTTTAAAGTTGTTCCTCGAGCAACAATTTTTAATTTTGGATAATACCTTTTAATTGTTTCAAGATGAGTGTCTTGAGCGCCCCAAAAATCTTTTGGAGCGATGTCTATGAGCTCGATGATTCTTTCGTTCAAATGGAATAGTTTTTAATTTATAAAAAATCAATGATAATTATTAGCTTTGCATCACTCAAATTTAATACGTTTTAAGTTCTGTTTGCTTTTTATTTATAAACAATTTTATGTCAATAATTACCCTTACTACCGATTACGGCTTGAAAGACCACTTTGTTGGCGCTTTGAAAGGGAAGATTTTATCAGAATACCCCGAAGTTTCCCTCGTCGATATTTCGCATGACATTGATCCATTCAACACATTTGAAGCAAGTTATATTATTGGGGCGGCGTATTCAAGCTTTCCGAAAGGGACTGTTCATCTTATCGGCGTGGATATGGAATTCAATAAAGAAAACCAACATATTGCCATACAATGGAACAATCATTATTTTATAGCTGCCGATAACGGCATTTTGAGTATGCTCACGCAAAAAATTGTTCCTCAAAAAATAGTTGCTATCAACATACACGATCGTTTGCCTAGCGACGCTACCGATTTAGATGTTTTCGTAAAGGTAGCCTGTCACATTGCCAAAGGCGGTTTGCTAAATGTGATTGGCAAGGAACTAAAGATTATTAAACAAGTAACAGACCTTCAGTCCGTTATTGCCGATGATGGGAATTCGATAAAAGGATATGTGATCTATATTGACCATTTTGGTAATGTGGTAACTAATATTTCAAAAAAACAGTTTTTGGAAGTAGCTAAAGGAAGATCCTATGAAATTGTATTGAGAACCAAAAACATCAAAACCATTCTACCCAATTACTCAGCGATTGCGAGCTCTGAAAAATACCCTATCAAAAATTACGAAGGCGAAAAATTGGCTATTTTCAATACAGCAGGCTTTCTAGAAATTGCTGTTTTCAGAAGCAACCCTTCTAAATTGGGTTCGGCAAGCAGTTTATTGGGGTTAAATTACAGAGATGTTATAACCATAAAATTTGTTTGACTTTTTATCGTTTAAAGTCAATATGCCTTTAAATTTTTAAAAAAAACATAAATGAAATCAATAGTATTTCGAGAAATAAATTCTTTTTTTGGTTCGCCTATCGGTTACTTGGTGATTACCGTTTTTCTGATTGGAAACGGTCTGTTTCTATGGGTTTTCGATGGAGAATATAATATTCTAAACAGCGGTTTTGCTGATTTGAGTCCGTTTTTTACTTTAGCTCCTTGGATTCTAATTTTCCTAATTTCGGCGGTAACCATGCGCAGTTTTTCGGATGAAAAAAAGCAAGGAACCTTGGAATTATTATTGACAAAACCCTTGAGTATTTGGCAAATCGTGACTGCTAAATTCTTAGGTTCGATGTTATTAATTGTTATGGCAATTATTCCGACTTTTATTTATATTAAAGTGATTTCAATCCTCGGAATACCCGAAGGCAATATCGACATGGGCAGCACAATGGGCTCTTATTTTGGATTATTATTCTTGATTGCGACCTATTCCGCCATTGGAATCTTTACTTCTACCCTTTCCGAAAATCAAATTGTGGCTTTTATTATGGCTGTTTTTTTGTGTTTCTTTTTTTACTTTGGATTCGAAAGAGTTAGTATGATTTATCCTAATTCCCAAGGCATACTGTCCAGTTTTGGAATGCAAAATCATTTCAACAGCATGGGTCGCGGTGTTATAGACACTCGCGATAGTATTTATTTCGTTAGCATAACGGTCTTGTTCCTTTCATTTACGGTCTATAATCTAAAATCTATTAAATCGTAATGACTATTTCCAAAAAAAACAATATAAAATCCCTACTGCTAGTCATCTCCATTCTATTGGTTTTGAATCTAATCAGTAATTCGTATTTTCATCGTTTTGATTTAACCAAAGACAAAAGATACACGCTTTCTCCTACTTCCTTGACCATCATCAAGCAAGTTCAAAATCCATTGTCTATAAAAATCTACTTACAAGGCGATTTACCTGCAGAATTCAAAAGACTGCAAAGCGAAACTCAAGATTTATTCGAAGAATTTCAAGCCTATAACAAAAATATCATTTTCGAATTTGTCAATCCTTTGGAAAACAAAGACGAAAGTACGGACAACATCAAGGAATTGTACCGGAAAGGCCTCACGCCAATAAACATAACTGTTGATGATAGAGGAAAGCAGTCCCAAGCTATGGTTTTTCCTTGGGCAATAGCCGTTTACAACAACAAGGAAGTCAACATTCCTTTGTTGAAAAACAGTATGGGCGCTTCGACTTCTCAAAAAGTGATTGGTTCGGTACAGCATTTAGAATACTCCATTGCCGATGCCATCAATAAAATCACAAAAGACAAGCAGAGAAAAGTTGCTATTATCAAAGCAAATGGCGAACTTCAAGATGTTCAAATTGCAAAGTTTCTACTGCAAGTGCGCGAAAGTTACCACATTGGGCCCTTCACATTAGATTCGGTTGCTAAAAATCCTGTGGAAAGTTTAGCGGCTTTAGAAAAATATGACTTGGCAATTATTGCCAAACCAACTGAAACCTTCTCGGATGCCGAAAAACAAGTTTTAGACCAATTCATTATAAATGGTGGGAAAACAATTTGGCTCATTGACCAAATTTCAGTAGAAATGGACAGTTTGTATAATGATGCTGGTGCTACATTGGCCTATCCACGGGATTTAAATTTGAATGATTTATTCTTTAAATACGGATTTCGAATCAATCCTGACTTGGTAAAAGACGAACGAGGAAGCCCTATAAAACTAGCTACTGGGGAACAAGGAAGTGCCACACAATATCAAGAATTCAATTGGAAATTTGCACCTCAAATCTACCCCAACAGTTCACATCCAATTGTGAAAAACTTAGGTGGAATCAAGTTTGATTTTGCTAATCCTATTGACACTTTAAAAAATGAAATAAAGAAAACGGTGCTGTTGCAATCTTCCCCTTATTCAAAGAAAATAGGATGCCCTGTTGAAGTCAATTTAAATAGTGTTACCGAAGAAAC
>Ga0209550_10000417_pt1 | contig 39270 bp, 39 predicted proteins | sample LauGreSuBDMM15SN_2_FD_187567 | JGI IMG/M metagenome (GOLD analysis project Ga0209550, IMG submission 187567) | Freshwater lake microbial communities from Lake Michigan, USA - Su13.BD.MM15.SN (SPAdes) (version 5) | ecosystem: Environmental > Aquatic > Freshwater > Lake | place: Lake Michigan...
GGCGTGGACGTGGGCCGCAATTCTGCCTTTGCCAAGCTGATCCAGCCCGACGAGATTGAGGCCTCCGCCACCAAGCAGTACAACGAGATGCTGCGCTCAGCTGCCGAGCAAAAAGCCCTGGCCCCGGCCAACCACGCGCAGCTGATTCGGTTGCGCCGCATTGCCGAGCGCATCATTCCTTTCACCAATGAATGGAACCCGCGCGCCAAGCAGTGGAAGTGGGAAATCAACCTCCTTGGGAGCAAACAAATCAACGCGTTTTGCATGCCAGGCGGCAAGATTGCTTTTTACACCGGCATCTTGGAGCAGCTCAAACTCACCGATGACGAGGTGGCCCAGGTCATGGGCCATGAAATCGCGCACGCCCTGCGCGAGCATGCGCGGGCCCGCATGGGCAAGGGCGCGGCCACCAACATTGGCGCGAGCATCGTCTCGCAGGTGTTGGGCCTGGGCGATTTGGGCCGCACCGTGGCAGGTTACGGCGTGGAACTGATCTCGCTCAAGTTCAGCCGCGACGACGAGACCGAGGCCGACCTGGTGGGCCTGGAACTGGCCGCCCGCGCCGGCTACGACCCGCGCGCAGGGGTGACGCTCTGGAAAAAAATGCAGACCGCCAACAAGGGCGCGCCGCCGCAGTGGCTGTCCACCCACCCCGCGGGCAACACCCGCATCACCGAAATTGAAAAAGCCCTGCCTTTGGTGCTGCCCTTGTACGAGCGCGCGCCCAAGGGCTAAAGCCAGGCCGACTCTGCCAGAGACTAAGCTGGCCTGCAGCGCAGACCTTGAAGCGACCTTGTGTTTTAACTTCAGGCTTGAAGTTCGCATCTAGGAGGCCGCATGGCTTGACCCAATGAGGCCCGTTTTTTAATCAGTGCGCGTGATGGCGCGCCTGCCGAGTGGAAGTGAATGCGCCACCAAGCCAGCCACGCTGCTTGCCCGGCTCAGCCTGCCGAGACTTGAGCGGCTGCCCCGTCCTACAAGCTCAAGCCATACCCTACCGTGATGGGCGCATGGTCTGAAAAGCGCTCTGCCTTGTAGATGTGCTCGCTTTGGGCGAGGGCCGCCAAGTTGGGCGTGGCCAAGTGGTAGTCCAGCCGCCAGCCCACGTTCTTGGCCCAGGCCTGGCCGCGGTTGCTCCACCAGGTGTAGCAGTCGTCGGTGGCGGTGGGTTGAAGCTGGCGGTAGACGTCCACCAGGCCGCCGGCCGCTTGAATGTCATCGGCGGCCTCGTTGGCCACGGCGGCATCGTGGCGCAGCAGCGCCGTCATCCAGGCGCGCTCTTCGGGCAAAAAGCCGGAGTTCTTTTTGTTGCCTTTCCAGTTCTTCAAATCCATCTCCTGGTGGGCGATGTTGATGTCGCCGCACAAAATGAATTCGCGCTCGGCCTTCAGGCTCAGCAGGTAAGGGTAGAACTCGGCCAAGAACCTGAACTTGGCGGCCTGGCGCTCCTCGCCCGAGGAGCCGCTGGGAAAGTAGCAGCTGATCAGCGACAGCTTGGGCGCGTGGGGCCGTGCGGGCGAGTCAAAGCGCAGCTCCACGCAGCGGCCTTCGGCGTCGAACTCGTGCGAGCCAAAGCCCATGACCACGTCGCTGGGCTCATGGCGCGTGTAAATGCCCACGCCCGAGTAGCCTTTTTTCTCGGCAAAGTGAAAGTAGCCTTTGAGGCCCGCCAAAACCTCGAACTGGCCCGCCACGTCGGTGGCCTGGGCCTTGAGCTCTTGCACGCACATACAATTCGGTCGCGTTTTTTCCAGCCAGACTTCAAGCCCTTTGCGGCTGGCCGAGCGGATCCCATTGAGGTTGAGGCTGGTGAGTGTGAACAAGGAATTTCCCATGACGACCAAGTTGGCAGCGCGGGATGCGCTGGCTCAAGCATTTGTGCAATTCTCGCTCGACTGCGGGGTGCTCAAGTTCGGTGAGTTCAAGACCAAGGCCGGTCGCATGAGCCCCTACTTTTTCAATGCGGGTTTGTTTGACGACGGCGCCAAGCTCGGCCAGCTTGCCGGCTTTTACGCCCAGCGCTTGGTGCAAAGCGGCATGGAGTTCGACATGATTTTTGGCCCGGCCTACAAGGGCATTCCCTTGGGCGCAGCGGTGGCCATTGAGCTGGCCCGCCTGGGCAAGACCGTGCCCTTTGCCTACAACCGCAAAGAAGCCAAAGACCACGGCGAAGGCGGCAGCCTGGTGGGCGCGCCGCTGCAAGGCCGGGTGCTCATTGTCGATGACGTGATGAGCGCCGGCACCGCCGTGCGCGAGTCGATTGCGCTTATACAGGCCGCTGGCGCCACGCCGCACGCGGTGGCGATTGCGCTGGACCGCCAGGAAATGGCCACTGAGAAACAGGACGACGGCAGCACCTGCGATGTGCCGCACAGCGCCGTGCAGTACGTGCGCGGCACGCTGGGCCTGCAGGTTTGCGCCATTGCCGACCTCACCGACCTGCTGGACTACCTGGGCGCCCGCCCAGACTCTGACATGGGCGAGCATTTGGTGCGCGTGCAGGCCTACCGCGACCGCTACGGGGTCAGTTGATCCCGCAGGGGCTGCTCAGACCTGAACAGGGGGCTTAGGCCACCGCACCCATCAAAAAGTCAATCTTGCCCACGGTCACGCCGTTGTGGCGCAGGATGTTGTACGCCGTGGTGATGTGAAAGTACATATTGGGCAGCGCCCAGTGGGTCACATAAGCCTGGCCGGTCATGGTGCGCGTGGCCGTTTTGCCCGAGGGAAAGGTCACTTCCAAGGCTTCTTTGCCGTCGAGGGCGCTGGCTGGCACCGTCTCCAGCCAGGCCACGGTGTTGGCAATGCGCGTGACCAACTCGGCCAGCGTGTTTTCGGTGTTCTCGTACTTGGGCGCCTCCAGCCCACCAATGCGTGCCGCACACAGCTTGGCCGCATCGCAGGCAATACAGATTTGCATTTTAAAGGGCAGCATGTCGGGCGCCAAGCGGTACTGCACCAGGGCTTGCTCGTCATAACCCCGCGCGGCCACATCGGCCTGGGCTTTGCTCAGGAGGTGCTGGAGGTTGTTCAGGAAGTGGGTGAAGACGGGGACGGAGGCGGTGTGCAGGGAGATGGACATGGTGGTGTGTTGTTTGTGAATGAAAAGAGCTGGCCTAAAGTCTGGCTGAGTATGCATGAGCCTCGCCTCAGCCATGCCATGAGGGAGGAATCTAAAGATCCAAGCACGGGTGGGTCGGCCGGTTTTGTGCGGTGATCAAAGTGCAATTGGCCGGTCGGGCGGCTGGCTATACTTGTATAGCATAAATCAAGGAATTAGCTATGTTGGCCATTCGCCTGACGCAAGACATTGAAAGCCGGTTGACGCACCTGGCTCAGGAAACGGGCCTGACCAAGACAGCCTTGGCGCGCGAGGCCATCTTGGAGCACATTGATGACCTGGAAGACTACTACCTGGCACAAGCCCGGGCGCGCAAAAACCGCAAGACCATTTCTTTAGAGGACGTGGAGCGCGAACTTGGCCTGGCAAATTGAGTTTGATCCAGATGCGCTCAAAGATCTGCGCAAGCTTGACAAGCCGATTCAGCTGCGTTTGATCGGATTTTTGCGAACCCGTGTTGCGCCACTGGTCAATCCTCGTGACCTGGGTGAGGCCCTGTCAGGGCAACGGCTGGGCAGCTACTGGAAATACAGGGTCGGGGACTGGCACATCGTTTGCGATATTTTGGATCAGCGCATCGTGGTGCGGGTGCTGCGGGTGGGAAACAGGCGCGAGGTGTACCGCTAAGGCAGGTGTGTGCTGTGCCCCTGCCCACGCGCTTGAGTCAGCCCAACTTCTTCTTGAGCAAGTCATTGACCTGCGCCGGGTTGGCCTTGCCTTTGCTGGCCTTCATGGCTTGCCCCACCAGGGCGTTGAAGGCCTTGGCGTTGCCGGCTTTGACTTCTTCCACGTTCTTGGCGTTGGCGGCAAGCACATCGTCAATGATTTTTTCCAGCTCACCCGTGTCGCTCATGGACTTCAGACCCTTGGCGTCGATCACGGCGTCCACGTCTTGGCCATCGCCTGTCCACAAGGCGTCAAACACTTGGCGTGCAGCGTTGTTGGAGATGGTGCCGTCGGCGATGCGGGCAATCAGCTGGCCAAGTTGTTGGGCGCTGACGGCCGATGACTCAATGCTTGAGTTGTCGGCATTCAGGCGCTTGGACAGCTCGCCCATGACCCAGTTGCCCGCCAGTTTGGGCTGGCCGCAGGCTTGGGCCACGGCCTCAAAATAAGCGGCCACGGCCTTGCTCTGCGTCAACTGCCCGGCATCGTACTCAGGCAGGCCGTAGTCGCGCACAAAGCGCTCGGCCATCACACGCGGCAGCTCGCTCATGGCCGCGCGGGTCTGCTCGACCCAGTCGCGGCCAATCACCAGCGGCGGCAGGTCGGGGTCGGGGAAGTAGCGGTAGTCGGCCGAGTCTTCTTTGGTGCGCATGGCGCGGGTCTCGCCGGTGTCCGGGTCAAAGAGCACGGTGGCTTGTTGGATCTTGCGGCCGTCTTCGATTTCTTCAATTTGCCAGCGCACTTCAAAGTCAATCGCCTGCTGCATGAACTTGAAGCTGTTGAGGTTTTTGATCTCGCGCCGGGTGCCGAGCTCTGCCCCGGGCTTGCGCACCGACACGTTGGCGTCGCAGCGAAAGCTGCCTTCTTGCATGTTGCCGTCGCAAATGCCAATCCAGGTGACGATTTTGTGCAGCTCTTTGGCGTAGGCCACGGCCTCGGCGCTGGAGCGCATGTCGGGCTCGGTGACGATCTCCAAGAGCGGCGTGCCGGCGCGGTTGAGGTCAATGCCGGACTGGCCAATAAAGTCCTCGTGCAGCGACTTGCCAGCGTCTTCTTCCAAGTGGGCGCGCACCAGGCGCACGGTTTTTTTCTCGTCTCCAAGAAAGAACTCAACCTCGCCGCCTTGGACCACCGGAATTTCAAACTGGCTGATCTGGTAGCCCTTGGGCAAGTCGGGGTAGAAGTAGTTTTTGCGGGCAAATACGCTGGACTCGGCAATGTGCGCCTTGACCGCCAGGCCAAACTCAATGGCGCGTTGCACCGCGCCCTTGTTCATCACGGGCAGGGCGCCGGGCAGGGCAAAGTCCACCGCGCTGGCTTGGGTGTTGGGCTCGGCACCAAAGGCAATGGGCGCGCGGCTGAAAATTTTGGAGGCGGTGGTCAGCTGGGTGTGGGTTTCAAAGCCGATGACGACTTCGTAGCCTTGAACCAGCCGTGATTTTTCTTGGGCCATGGGATGTTCCGGTGCGAATCAAGGGGCCACAGGGCGGCGCTGGTGCCAGTCGCTTGCCTGCTGGAACTGGTGCGCGGCCTGCAGCAGGCGCGCCTCTTCAAAGTAATTGCCAATGAGCTGCAGGCCCACGGGCAGACCGCCTTGGCCGAAGCCTGCGGGCACGCTCATGCCGGGCAGGCCGGCCAGGCTGGTCGACAGGGTGTAGATGTCGGCCAGGTAAGCGGCCAGCGGGTCGGCGGTTTTCTCGCCAATGGCCCAGGCCACGCTGGGCGCCACAGGGCCGGCCACCACATCGCACTGGGCAAAGGCTTTTTGAAAGTCTTCGGCTATCAGGCGGCGAATTTTTTGCGCTTGCAGGTAATAAGCGTCGTAGTAGCCGTGGGAGAGCACGTAGGTGCCCACCATGATGCGGCGCTGCACCTCGGCGCCAAACCCCTGGCTGCGGGTTTTTTTGTACATGTCTTCGAGGTCGCCGTGGTCTTTGGCGCGGTGGCCATAGCGCACGCCGTCAAAGCGGCTCAAGTTGCTGCTGGCCTCGGCCGGGGCAATCACGTAGTAGGCCGGGATGGACAGCTCGGTCAGCGGCAGGTCCACCTCCACCAAGTGGGCGCCCAGCTTTTCAAACTCGGCCAGGGCCGAGCGCACGGCGGTCAGCACATCGGCACTGCAGCCTGCCCCAAAAAACTGCTTGGGCAGGCCAATGCGCAAGCCCTTGAGGGGCTGGCTGCCCATGGCTTGCAGGGCGGCGCTGTAGTCCACGGCGGGCAGGTCCAGCGAGGTCGAGTCGCGGTCGGGATCGCCGCCGGCCATGGCCGAGAGCAAAAGCGCGCAGTCCTCGGCCGAGCGGGCCATGGGTCCCGCTTGGTCCAGGCTGGAGGCATAAGCCACCATGCCATAGCGCGAGCAGCGGCCGTAAGTGGGTTTGATGCCGGTGATGCCACAGAGCGCGGCCGGCTGGCGGATGGAGCCGCCGGTGTCGGTGCCGGTGGCCGCTGGCACCAGGCCGGCTGCCACGGCCGCGGCCGAGCCGCCCGACGACCCGCCGGGCACTCGCGAGCGGTCCCAGGGGTTTTTGACCGGGCCGTAGGCGCTGTTGTCGTTGCCCGAGCCCATGGCGAATTCGTCGCAATTGAGCTTGCCCAGCGTGACCATGCCGGCCTCGGCCAGGCGGCGCACCACGGTTGCGTCAAAGGGGCTGCGGTAGCCGGTCAGCATGTTGGAGCCGGCGGTGGTGGGGAAGTCCCGGGTGACGAACACGTCTTTGTGCGCCAGCGGCACGCCCAAGAGCGGCGTGCGCTCGCCGGCCGCCAAACGGGCGTCGGCGGCCCGCGCTTGGGCCAGGGAGGCTTCTTCGTTGACGGCCAAAAAGGCGTTGAGGTCTGATTCCCCGCGAATTCGGTTTAAAAAGTGCTGCGCCAGCTCCACGCTGGAGACCTCGCGGGCAGCCAAGTGGGCGGCGAGCTGCGCCACCGAGCGGTCATGCCAGAGCGGGCTCATTCGATCACCTTGGGCACAAGAAAGAGGCCGCGTTCAACGGCCGGGGCGCTCACCTGGGAGGCCTCGCGCTGGTTGGGCTCGCTGGCCACGTCGTCGCGCAGGCGCAGGGCAATTTGGCCGGTCACCGCCGCCGGGTGGGCCAAGGGCTGCACACCGGCGGTGGGCACGGCCGCCATTTGTTCGACCAGTTGGAACAGGCCGTTGATGCGGTCCAGCGTGTGCTGGGTTTCCTGGGGCGGCAGTTCCAGGCGGGCCAGGTGCGCCACGCGGGCGATGTCTTGGGGGGTCAGGGCCATGGTGGGGTCGGGAAAAAGAAGCAGATAGTTGGCCGTTTCTTTCCATTTGAGCGCAAATATCGCCTTGAACGGGACTGAAACGGCATGTAAAAGACTGGGCTGCAAGGCCTGCGGCGGCACTGAGCTGAACAAGCGATGAAGTATTATCTCGTCTTTGGACTGGAGCTTGGCTGCCCGCCCGCGGCATGCGTTTTGCTGGCATTTGGCGTCCAGGCCTTTGACCCCTGACAATCAAAAGCTCCTTGATCGGGCCCGTACCGGGCCGTTCTGGCCTTATCCGGATCTCTGACATGTTTGAATCTTTCCGCCGGTACTTTTCTACCGATCTGGCCATCGACCTTGGCACGGCCAACACGCTGATTTTTGTGCGCGACCGCGGCATCGTGCTGGACGAGCCCTCGGTGGTGGCCATTCGCCACGAAGGCGGTCCCCAGGGCAAAAAAAGCATTCAGGCCGTGGGCCGCGAGGCCAAGGCCATGCTGGGCAAGGTGCCAGGCAACATCGAGGCCATTCGCCCCATGAAGGACGGCGTGATCGCCGACTTCACGGTGACTGAGCAAATGCTCAAGCAGTTCATCAAGATGGTGCACCCGCGCTCCATGTTCAAGCCCAGCCCGCGCATCATCATTTGCGTGCCCTGCGGCTCCACCCAGGTGGAGCGCCGCGCCATCCGGGAAAGCGCCTTGGGCGCGGGCGCCTCTGAGGTTTACCTGATTGAGGAACCTATGGCAGCGGCCATTGGTGCGGGCTTGCCTGTGTCTGAAGCCTCGGGCTCCATGGTGGTGGACATTGGCGGGGGCACCACCGAGGTGGGCGTCATCAGCCTGGGCGGCATGGTTTACAAAGGCAGTGTGCGCGTGGGCGGCGACCGCTTTGACGACGCCATCATCAGCTACATCCGCCGCAACTACGGCATGTTGATCGGCGAGCCCACGGCCGAGACCATTAAAAAGAACATTGGCTCGGCTTTTCCGGGCTCCGAGGTCAAGGAAATGGAAGTCAAAGGCCGCAACCTCTCTGAGGGTGTGCCGCGCAGCTTCACCATCTCCAGCAACGAGATTCTTGAGGCCTTGACCGAGCCGCTCAACAACATTGTCTCGGCCGTCAAAAACGCGCTGGAGCAAACGCCGCCCGAGTTGGGCGCCGACATTGCCGACCGCGGCATGATGCTGACCGGCGGCGGCGCGCTGCTGCGCGACCTCGACCGCCTGCTGGCCGAGGAAACCGGCCTGCCCGTGCTGGTGGCCGAGGACCCGCTGACCTGCGTGGTGCGAGGCTGCGGCATCGCCTTGGAGCGCATGGAGCGACTGGGTCCCATCTTCACCTCGGAGTAAGCAGCGGCCGCGACCGGCGGCTCTGCCTTGTCTGACCCATGCCCCTTGGAACGCTAGACCGGTCGCCCCCGCCTTTCTTCAAGCAAGGCCCGTCGGCGCTGTCCAAGTTGGTTTTCTTCAGCGCCTTGGCCTTTTTGCTGATGGTCGCTGATGTGCGTTTTGGCATCACCCAGCCGCTGCGAGCGGTCATGGTCACTTTCTTGCATCCACTGCAGTGGCTGGCCACTCAGCCGGTGAGCGCAGCACAAGGGGCCAGCGCCTACTTTGCAAGCCTCACCCAAGCCCAGGCCGATGCCGAGGCGTCACGCCTGGAGCTGTCGCGGCAACTGGTCAGAGGCGGCCAAGTCGAGCAGCTTGTTTTGGAAAACCAACGCCTTCGGCAGCTTCTTGAATTGCGGGGCCGCCTGAACACGCCGGCCACTGCCGCCGAGGTGCTCTATGAGGCGGCCGACTTGTACACCCGCAAAGTGATCATTGACAAGGGCCAGCTTGCCGGCGTGGCGCTGGGCTCGCCGGTGGTCGATGCGGCCGGTGTGCTGGGCCAAGTCACACGCGTTCACCCGCTGGTCAGCGAGGTCACCTTGGTGGTGGACCCCGACCTCACCATCCCCGTGCTCAATGTGCGCACGGGCTTGCGCAGCGTGGCCTATGGCGACTCGTCAAATGGCGGCGGCTTGGAGCTGCGTTTCATGGGCAGCAACACCGACGTGCAAGAAGGCGATTTGCTGACCACCAGCGGCGTGGACGGCATTTACCCGCCCGGCCTCCCGGTGGCCAAGGTGGACCGCATTGAGCGGCGGGTGGAGACGGCGTTTGCGCGCATCTTTTGCAAACCCTTGGCCTTGGCGGGTGGTGCCCGCCATGTCATGGTGCTCCAGCCGCTCAAGGACCAATTGCCCGCTCGCCCTCCCAAAGAGGAGGCCGCAGCTGCCAAAGGCGCCGCCAAAGGTGTGCCCCGGGGCAAGGAGGTGCAGCCATGATCATGCGCGGCGGCCAGCCCCTGTTGTTGCCGGCCAAACCGGTGTTTATTTGGTTCACCCTGGCCCTGGCTTTGATGCTGGACATGCTGCCCCTGGGCCGCCAGCCCTGGCGGCCTGACTTGCTGGCCCTGGTACTGGTGTTTTGGACGATTCACCAGCCCCTGCGCGTGGGCGTGGGTGCGGCTTTTGTGTTTGGTCTGTTCATGGACGTGCACCGGGCCGGGCTGCTGGGTCAACATGCGCTGGTCTACACCGCCTTGAGCTACTTGGCCATCATGGTTCACAGGCGCATTTTGTGGTTTCCGGTGAGCTCGCAGGCCCTGCAGGTCTTGCCTTTGCTCATGGCCGTGCATGTGCTCGAACTCATCGTGCGGCTCATCAGCGGCGATGGTTTTCCGAATTGGTCATTTTGGTTGGCGCCCTTTTTGCAGGCGCTGCTGTGGCCGGTGGTGAGCTTGTTGTTGCTGATGCCGCAGCACCGTGCGCACGATCCGGACGAAAATCGGCCGTTATGAACTTGCGCGTGCGACTGAACTTGAGCGAGCGCTGCCTGCCTTGCGGCATGCGGGCTTGAACGACACATGACTGTGCTCCGCAACGTCGAGTCCGAACTGTCGCACTTTCGCGGCCGAGTGCTGGTGGTCGCTTTGTTGGTTCTGCTGTGCTTTGGCCTGCTGCTGGCGCGCCTGGTCTACCTGCAAATCGTCAGGCACGCGCACTTTGAAGAGCAGGCCGAGAACAACCGCACGGCCATCGTGCCTGTGGTGCCCAACCGCGGCCTCATCACCGACCGCAACGGCTTGGTGCTGGCCACCAATTATTCGGCCTACACGCTGGAGATCACGCCGTCCAAGGTGGCCAATCTCGAGGCGACCATTGACGGCTTGAGCGAGGTGGTGGAGATCAACCCGCGCGACCGGCGCCGTTTCAAGCGCATGCGTGAAGAGTTCAAGAGTTTTGAGTCGCTGCCCATACGCACCAAGCTCAGCGACGAGGAGGTGGCCCGCTTTGCCGCGCAGCGTTTTCGCTTTCCGGGCGTGGACATCAAGGCCAGGTTGTTTCGCAATTACCCCTTTGGCGACTTGGCCAGCCATGTGGTGGGCTATATCGGCCGCATCAACCCTCAAGAAAAAGCACGCATCCAGGACGAAGACGAAGAAGGCAATTACCGAGGCACCGACTACATTGGCAAGCTCGGTGTGGAGCAAAGTTACGAAAAGCAACTGCACGGCACCACCGGCGTGGAGCAGGTGGAAACCTCGGCCGGTGGCCGCGCGGTGCGGCGCTTGGCCAGCAGCCCGGCCACCCCTGGCGACACGGTCAAGCTGTCCATAGACATCAAGCTGCAAAAGCTCATTGAGACCATGTTTGGCGACCGCCGTGGCGCATTGGTGGCACTGGACCCCCGCACCGGCGAGGTGCTGGCTTTTGTCAGCAAGCCCACCTTTGACCCCAACCTCTTTGTCGAGGGCATTGACGTTGAAAGCTGGCGGGCGCTCAACGAGTCGATTGAAAAGCCCTTGCTCAACCGGGCGCTGCGCGGCACCTACCCGCCGGGCTCCACCTACAAGCCCTTCATGGCCCTGGCGGCGCTGGAACTGGGCAAGCGCCAGCCCGGCCAAGTGACCAACGACACCGGCGTGTGGAGCTACGGCGGCCACCAGTTCCGCAGCCATGGCGACGCCCTGGGCCCGGTGGACATGCACCTGAGCATCGTCAAGTCCAGCAATGTGTACTACTACGCGCTGGCCAACGACCTGGGCGTGGATGCCATGCACGACTTCATGAAGCCGCTGAGCTTTGGCCAAATCACCGGCATAGACATCAACGGCGAGGTGCGCGGCGTGTTGCCCAACCAAGACTGGAAGCGGCGCACCTACAAACGCCCCGAGCAGAAAAAATGGTATGGCGGCGAAACCATTTCCCTGGGCATTGGCCAGGGCTACAACAGCTTTACCATGCTGCAACTGGCGCAGGCCACGGCCAGCATTGCCAACAGCGGCGTGCAGCACCAACCGCACTTGGTGATTGGCACACAAGACAGTGTCTCGCGCCAACTGGTGGCGGTGCAGCGGCCAGCGCCTGTGGTCTTGGGCTACAAGCCCGAACACATTGCCGTCATCAAGCGTGCCTTGGCGGGCGTCACGCTGGAGGGCACCTCGGCCCGGGTGTTTGCCGGCGCGCCCTACATCAGTGCGGGTAAAACGGGCACGGCGCAGGCTGTGACCATAGGCCAAAAAGACAAATACAACGCCTCCAAAATGGAAGAGCACCAGCGCGACCACTCCCTCTACATGGCCTTTGCCCCGGTGGACGCGCCCCAGGTGGCCTTGGCCGTGGTGGTGGAAAACGCCGGCTTTGGCGCCGCCCATGCCGCCCCCATGGCGCGCCGCGTGTTCGATTACGTGCTCAAAGGCCAGTACCCCAGCACCGAAGACCTGGCCGCCGTGCAGAAAGGCCTGGCCCAAGCGCCCATAGGCAAGCCGCGCTTGGCGGCCTCGCTCGACGCCATGGGCGAGCCTGTGGCGGACGCCGCCACGGTTTCAGGTGCCACCGCCACCGATGCAGCAGCTGCGGCTGGATTGGCCGGCGTCAAGTGGGTGCCCAGGCGCTGAAGCGGTGACTCGCCCTTGCTCGGGGAGCGGCACCCTGGCCACCGGCGTTCCTGCCAACCGGTGTCGGCCTGATGACCTGCTCGGCAGGTCAAGCCAAGTATTGCCCGCCATTGACATGCCAGGTTTGGCCGGTGACGTGGGCTGCGCCATCTGAAGCCAAGAACTGCACGGTGGGTGCAATGTCGCTGGCGCTGGCAATGCGGCCCAGGGGCACCAGCGCGGCCGCTGCAAAAATGTCGTCTTCACTCATGCCCTGACGCGGTTGGGCTGTGTCGGTGATGCCGGGTGCGACAGCATTGACCCGAATTTGGTGGGACGCCAGTGCCATGGCGCTGGCCCGGGTCAGCCCCACCAAACCCGCTTTGCTCGAGACGTAATGGGCCGCACGCGGTGAACTGCGAAACGCCGCCCCCGAAGTGATGTTGATGATGCTGCCGCCACGCCCCTGCGCGATCATGCGCCTGGCCGCTTGTTGCGTGCACAAAAATGGCGCCTTGAGGTTGACTGCCAAAGTTTGGTCCCACATGGCTTCGGTGAGTTCGAGGAAGTCAGCGCGTGGAAAGATGGCCGCGTTGTTGACCAATATATCGAGTCCACCTAAAGCATCGGCTTGCTCAAACAAATGCGCGATTTGCCCAGAGTCTGACAAATCGGCTTTGACCCAGGTCACACGCGCACCCATGGCAGACAAGGTTTGCATGCCGCTGGCAGCGGTGTCGTCATCGAGGTAGTTGGCGACGATGCTGGCACCTGCTTGCGCCAGCGCCACGGCGATCGCCAAACCAATGCCTTGCTGTGCGCCGGTGACCACGGCCTTGGCGTGGGACAAAGAAAACAGTGGCTTGTGGTGAGGGTCGGTCATGGTGTCTCCATTGGGTTTTGCCATTTTGGCAAAGAAAGCGTGTGGACGATGAGGGCCCAGCTTGGGGCATCAAAAGCCCACGCCTTGGGTCTGCTGGAGTGTCAGCCCGTGCGAGGCGCAATCTCAAACGGGGCTTGTGGCCAGCATGGTCGCAGCTCAATTCAACATCTTGCGCGCTGAGAACGCCCCTGGGGCCCACGGAGCGGCGCAACTCACAGCGGCACAGACAGCTTGAGCCCCACCATTTCGTTGCGCGGCAGACCAGATTCAAAAAACTGCCGGCCCGCCTGGTTCACGATGACCGAGCCCACGGTCTTACGGTCTGTCGCGTTGTCCACGCCCAGCCAAGCTTCGGCGCGCACCGGCCCCCACTGGCTGCGGTGACGCAGCTTGAGGTTGAGCAGGGCAAAGCTGCCTGCGCGTGCGTCGGCGTCGTTGAGGTCGTTGGCCCACAGGCCCGAGCGCAGCACGCCCTCTAGGGCGGCCGACCAACCCAGAGGCGCGCTGGCCACTGGGTTGGCCGCTGGCCCGGTGCTGCTTTGCTCGCTCCATTGCAGCGACGCAAAGAGTTGCTTGTCTGGAATACCAGGCATGCGGTTGCCCGCTTTCACCACGCCGCTGGGGGTAGTGAAGTCCGAGTCATAGCTGGCCTGCAACCACGTGGCCGAGAGCTGGCTGCGCCACTGCGTCGACCAGCGCTGCTGCCAGCCGATCTCCAGACCTTCACGCTGAGTGCGGGCGGCGTTGACAAAGGCCGTGCGGCCCGTGTTGCTCAGCTGCGTGACGATCTCGTTGTCGGTCTTGATGCGGAAGACGGCGGCGCCCACCTCAGCGGTGGGCGCAGGCCGCCACTTGAGACCGGCTTCGGTGTGTGTGCTGCGCGAGGCTTGCAAGGCAGTGTTGAATTTGCCAATGATGGCGTTGTTTTCTACGCTGTAAGCGGCTTCGGCCAGGGTGGGGGTTTCCAGGCCTTTGCCCCAGTTGGCGTAGACGTTCAGGGCTTCGGTGGCGTGCCAGGTGGCGCCCAGCACGGGCTGGGTGGCGGCGTAGCGCACGCTGCCCGAGCCGTTGCCGTCGGTGGCGGGCAAGTCGTCGGTGTTGGACAGCTTGACCTGGCTGCGCCTCAAGCCTGCCGTGAAGCTGTAGGGGTTGTGGCCTTGTGCATCCAGAAAATGCCAGTTGAGCTGGACGTAGGCGTCGGTGTTGCTGGCCACGTTGGTTTCTTGGCGGGTGAGGCTGCCGGTGATTTGCCCGCTGGTGGTGGCCCCGCCTTGGCGAAGTTCTTCAGAGCGGTCCAGGTCCAGGCCGCCCACCCATTCAAAGCGGCCCAGGGCGTGGCGCCAGCCGCCCTTGAGTTGTCCGCCCAGGCCCGCGAATTCGCGGTCCAGCGACACCCAGGCGCCTGACGCCAGTGGCTGCTGCGCCCGGCCTGCTTGGTACTGCAGGTTTTGCCGTGTGCCGCTGTACACGCGCCACATCGTTCTGAGGTCGGCATGAATGCGGTGCTCCAGCACCAGCCCAAGCTGCGACTGCTGCACGCTTTTGCGCACGTCATTGACCAGCGCCCGGTTGCCCGCCTGACTAGGGTCGGCCTGCCATTGCGCTTGCGTCAACCCCAGCGGGTCTTTGGCCTCGGGCATGTCAAACACATTGGCAATCACCCGCAGCCGGGTGTCAGCGCTCAGGTCGCTGGTGATGACGCTGTTGAAATGCTTGCGGCTGGCCGCGCTGTTGCTGCGGTAGCCCTCGGTGTCAAAGAGGCTGTAGTCCACCACCACGCCAACTTGGCTGCTTGGGCCCATTCGGCCGCTGAGCTGCACATCGTGGCGCTGCAGGCCGTAGCTGCCCCAGGTGCTGGAGACATCCAGCTGGGGCTGGGCGCCCGCTTCGCGGGTGAAGGTTTGAATGACCCCGCCCGAGGCATTGCCATAGAGCTGCGCCAGCGGGCCAGACAGCACCTCCATGCGCGCGGCCGAGCCCAGGGCCACGGTGGACGCTTGGCCCTGCCCGTCGGGCGTGGTGGCCGGAATACCGTCGGTGATAAGGCGGATGCCGCGCAGCCCAAAGGCCGCCCGCGCGCCAAAGCCGCGAATGGAAATTTGCACGTCTTGCGCGTAGTTATTGCGGTTGAGCGCCACCACGCCAGGCACCTGGGCCAAAGCTTCAGACAAGTTGATGCGGGGCCCGGCCTCTTGAATGGCGCGGGCGTCTATGTGTTGCACGGCCGCTGGCGTGTCAAAAGCTTTTTGGGTGAGTTGGCCGCCCTGCACGGTGACCTCTGGGAGCGCAGGGCTTTGGGCGTGGGCTGCGGTGAGCAGGCCTTGAAGGGCCAGGCCGCAAGCCCCGGTCAGTGTGCTGTGTTTCATGGAAGTCTCCTGGTGTTTTTTGTGGTGAGGGTGCCATCAAGCGGATGCATCGGTGGCCATCGCTGGCCCACATTTTGTCGTTGTTGCGCAGTGCTTGCAGCGTCGTTTCAAGAGCCCGCGCCCGCACCTGTGGCAGACACCGCAATCCTTGGCCGACTGCAGTCAGGCCAATCGTTGACGGCTGTGAAACACGATGAGTTGAACACACAGAAATGTTGCAAATCGCAAAAATAAACCGCTGTTCAAGACACAAAAAACACACTCTCAACAGACCGACAAATTGCATGTGTTCAAAGCTGAAACACCACGTTGAGAAAGATACGATGTGCGTCAGAACAAGGACAGAAATCCGTTCCACGATGGCACACCTTCAAACCTTGAGCAAGCGTTTTTTCAAGGCCCCATGACAAGCAGATCGGCACCGCCATGGGCGGTGACCGGTCTCTAAGGAGACCCCATGCTGAGAATGCCCACGAATATCGCCTCAGCCGCAGCGGTGTATGCCTTGCACCTCGATGCACGCCGCGAGTTGATCACGCAGTCGCACCCGCACGGCAGCGCTCATGGCTTGCGCTGCGGCCACAGGACTGAGGATGTGCTTTTGCGATTCCTGCCATGTCGCCCATGATGACCCTCCATCCCTCTCCAACCGTGTATTCGCCACCTTCGATGCCACCCTTCACGTCATCGACCTTGCCGTCCGAGGTGCAAGTCGACGTGGCGCTTTTTGCTGCCTCGGCTGCTCCAACAGCCCGCTCCAACCTGTCTGGCCTGCACGACCTCAACACGGGCGATCCGCAGTTGGCGGCCGTGCTGCACAAGCTTGAGCGTGTGCAGGGCAGTGACATTCCCATCATGGTCCTGGGCGAGACCGGCACGGGCAAGGACATTTTGGCCAAGGCCATTCACCACGACTCCACGCGGGCCAAGCGGGCGTTTGTCTCCATCAACTGCGCCTCCATCCCCGAGGCGCTGATTGAGTCAGAACTCTTTGGCTACGAGGAGGGCGCCTTCACGGGCGCCAAGCGCCGGGGCGCACCGGGCAAGATCCAAATGGCCCATGGCGGCACCTTGTTTCTTGACGAAATTGGCGACATGCCCACCCAGCTGCAAGCGCGCTTGTTGCGTGTGCTGCAAGATCGCCGCGTCACGCCGCTGGGTTCGGGCAAAGAGTACGAGGTGAACGTGATGCTCATTTGCGCCACCAACCGCAACCTCAAGGCGCTGATGGCGCAAGGCCATTTCCGCCAAGACCTGTACTACCGCCTCAATGGCCTGGTGGTGCGCCTGCCCGCCTTGCGCGAGCGTTCCGACTTTGCAGTAGTGGCGCAAAAAATACTGCGCAGCCTGAGCGGCGCAGGCCAGCCCGTGCGCCTGTCCAAAGAGGTCATGGACTTGTTTTTGCGCTACCGCTGGCCGGGCAACATCCGCCAGCTGCACAGCCTGTTGCGCACCGCCTGCGTGATGGTCGACGCCGGTGGCACCATCCGCATGGAGCACCTGCCCGACGATTTTTTAGAAGAGGTGCAAGAAGCCATGGCGCTCCCAACTTGCCCAGCGCAGGACATGGCCATGCCTTTGGACGTGTGCTCGCTTTCTGCTGATGTTGGGTTGTCTCCAGCCCTTGAGTCGCTATCGATTCAAGCGCATCACGCGCCACAAGAGAATCATTTGTCACCGAAGGCCATGTGGCCTGCCTCCCCGCCTATTTCCCCTATTTGCATGCCTGGGGCGGGGCGCCTGCAAGACGTCGCCTTGCAGGCCATGACCGAGACGCTGCGCCAATGCAAGGGCAACGTGTCGGCGGCCGCCAAGCTGCTGGGTGTCTCGCGCAACACCATTTACCGGAAAAAAGAGCAGCTGCCACCCGATGTGTGGGGCTGAGCGCCTTAACGAGCGCCTGATCCCGCGCAGGCCTGCGGCATAGCTTCTTGCCCTAGCCACAGCGCCTCCATCTCTCGCCACGCCCGCCCCAAGTTAAAGCGCGCCAAGAGTCGGTCGGCCGCACTGCCTTGCATGGGCGCTTGCGCCAGCACCTCGGATTCGGTTTGCCAGCTCTCCAGCCCTTGCCAGCTGCGCCGCACCAAGTCGCACAAGGCCTCGCGCTGCTGGCCAATGGCCGCTTGAACTTGCCCAGGCCCTGCCACCAGGTGCTGGCCAATCAGCCAGCGTGGTTGCAGGGCTTCCATGTGCGCAAGGGCTTGCAGCCACCCTGCCACGCGCCCCTGGGCCAGCACCAGGCGGTGGCCATCGATCAGACCGCCCGCAAGCAACACTGCGTCGTCGGCCGACCACAGCAGCAAATCACTTTGGGTGTGGGCCATGGGCATCTCAAGCACCTGCCAGTGCCTCCCACCGGCCTGCACCAGTTGCCCGTGCTCCAGCACTTGCTCAGGCAGCTTGATGCGCGTGCCGCGCAGGGCAGGCTCGCCCAAGTCTTGAGTGAGCGCGGCCAGGCAGTCGGCGCAGCGCTGCTGCATGGCCATTTGCGTGCCCGCCAAAGCCGCCACCGGCGCCTGCCATGCGTGGTTGGCCAAGACCTGTTCGGCATGGGAGTGGCTGTTGATGAGCAGACTCACCTGGAGTGGCTGGCCTGCCAGGCGGAGCATGGCGCGCTGCAACTCCAGCCCGCTGCAGTGTGTGGCGCCAGGGTCCAGCACCACGGCCTGATGCCCTTGCCAGAGCACCACGCTGCTGACCCAGTGCGGCCTGCTGTTTGTGTCCAGCGAGGGCCAATGCGGATGCCGCACGGCGATACCGGGCAGCACGGTGTGCAGCGGTGCATGGGCAGCACTTGCTGGATCGGCGTCACCCGTCATGCTGCAAGGCGATGGCGTACCAGGCACTGGGACGGAGTTCATGGCCAGCACCACCGCAGGCAGGGTGCAGCCCAGCCACGCTGTCACAGCAACAAGCCAGCCTGTGCCAAAACAGCGCAGTTTGAACCCAGCCCAGAATCCTGTTCGGAGCGGTGGGCTTGGCACAGACCTCAAAAAGGAATGCATGTGGTGGTGGTGGCTGGGGATCGAAGGGTCAATTCTTGTGACTCAGGTGAAGGTGTCTCACGGTAAATCAGTTCCTGCGCCGGGTGAACTGGTTTTGCACTTTGAGTCAGCTGCGCACCCAGAAGAGCCAATGCATGGTGCACCATTGATCGCCGCCCGCACCTGCCGCGCCCATCAGCCAGCGGCGGCGCGTCAAGTCCATCAAAGACGATTCCAATGAGGCCATGGTTCACACGCCTTGACGGCGCATCCAGCCGCGCTGCGGGTCGTAGCCGCGCACGGCCAGCGCAAAAAACACCAGCGTGCCCACCACCCCACTGAACCAGCCCGTGAGGTAGAGCTGGCCGTGCAAGGCAAAACGAACGGTCTCCACCGCCTGCGTAAAGGGGTTGAGATGTGCCAGCCTGACCAACCACCAGGCGCCGGCTTCCTCAAACTTCCACAGCGGGTACAGCGCCGAGCTGATGAAGAACATGGGAAAAATCACAAAATTCATGGCGCCGGCAAAGTTCTCCAGCTGCCGCACATGCACCGACAGCACCAAGCCCATGGCCGCCAGCAGCATGGCCGCCAGCGCCATAGCGGGTACGGCCAGCAGCGCATTGAGGGCCACCACGTCCACCCCCAGCAACCAGGCCATGGCCAAGAACACCAGCATTTGCAGCAGCGACAAGCTGGTGGCCGCCAGCAGCTTAAAGCCCAGCAGCCAGGCCCTGGGCAGGGGCGCGGTGAGCAGCAAGCGCATCAGGCCCATCTCGCGGTCGTACACCAAAGACAGCGAGCTTTGCATGCCGTTGAACAGCGCAATCATGCCCAACAGGCCTGGCAGCATGTACTCCTTGTAGTCCACATAGGTCTCATAGGGCGGGATGATGGACACGCCAAACACATTGTGAAAACCGGCGGCAAACACCACAAACCACAGCAGTGGCCGCACCAGCGCCGAGCCCAGGCGCGCCGGTTGCCGCAGGAATTTGTGAATCTCTCGCCCCACCACCGCGCGCGCTGCCCGCAAGCGGTGCTGCAGGGCCGAAGGCGCAGGGCTGGTGCTTATTTCTTGAGGCATGGCTGCTCTTTGTCTTCGCGGCCCAGGGTGTCCAGCGTGTCCACCGGGTGCAGCACGCCGTCGAGCGGCGCGGTGCCCGCCACGCCATCGGCATGGCCTAAGAAAATGGGTTGGCGCAGCTGGCCGTCCCAGGCGCGAAAGCTCAGGGGCAAGCCCTTGAAGCCATCAATGCGGACCTCGCCCGAGCGCAAGCGCGTGGCCAGTGGCGAGGGGGCAGTGGTGGTCGGTGGCATGGCGGCCGCACTCACCAGCGCCTTGATGCCCACCCACGCGGCCCAGTCTTGGCCGGCCATGGGTCGCAGGGCTTGGCGGGCAAAGCGCCGGTTGAGTTGCGGCGCGCCATAGCGCTCCCACTGCGTGTGCCAAGCCAGTGCCACCAGGCCGTTGCTGCCCACCACGAGGCGCGGCCATTGGGTGGCGTAGACCAGGCTGCGGGCGAAATCCCCTTCGGTGTCCCACACGGCCACCACCTCGTGCTGGCGGTCTGCCGTGAGCAAACGGGGGTTGCCCGCATCGCGCTCGCGCGGGTCGCTGCTGAACTTGAAAGCGCGGGTTTGGGTGTTTTTGATGCCGTAGCGCTGGGCAGCGCGTTGCCAAGCCTGGGTCAGCACTTGGTCTTGGGGCTGCGGGCCTTGCAGCACCAGCACCTGGCGCCAAGACCGTGCGGCCAGGTACTGCGCCAGGGCATCGGCCAGCATGGCCTGGCTGGGGTAGGTGTGCAGCACCATGGCGTCGCAGCCTTGGCTGCGCAAGCTGTCCAGGGGGCTGCTGGGGTTGATGGCCAGCACGCCCAGTTGCCGGGCTGTGTGCAAGGCCTGCGGCATCAGCTCGGGCGGCAAGTCCAGCAGCCAGATGAGGGCGCGCTCTGTGTGCAGCTGTTGCAAGAGTTTGTCCAGCCCGCTGGCTTGGTCGGCCACCGCCTCGCGCAGCTGCACACTGAGCTTGGCCTCTTGCAGTTCCAGCTGCGCGTCGGCCAGGCCCAAGCGCGCGGCGTCCAGCAGCCGGCCCTGGGGCTGGCCGGGCCAACGCTTTTCAAGCTGGCGGGGCAGGTGGCGTGCATCGTCGGCCACCGAAACCACGGCCACGGTGATGGCTGAGGTGGTGACTGCCTTGGTGGCCTGCCCAGGAAGCGGTTTGCCCTGTGACGGATTGGCCCATGCCAGTCCAGGGCTGACGGCCCAAGCCCCAGCCCCAGCCATGGCCCATGCGCCAACCCAGCGCAGCATTACAAAACGCATGCGCAGCCTTCAGTCCCGCACCAGCACGCTGTGCGGCACCCGACCTGCGGGCACGCTGCGCACGGCTTTGGCTTGGGCGGTGTCCACCAGGGTCACATCGTCAGACATGCCGTTGGTCACGTAGAGCTGAGAGCCGCTTTTGTTAAAGCCCAGGCCCCAGGCGCGCTTGCCCACCAGCACGGTGGCCAGCACCTTGCGGCTGCTGGCGTCTATGCGCGCCACATGGTTGGCCTTGCCCAAGCCCACCCACACGCTGGCCCCATCGGGGCTGAAGCTCAGGCCCACCGGTGTGATGTCGGTCGAGCGCATGCCGGTCAGCTTGAAGTTGATGGTGTCTTTGACGGTGCTGCTGGCCGTGTCCACCACGCTCACGCTGGCGCTCAGCTCGTTGCTCACCCACAGCTCGCGCCCGTCTGGCGACAGCGCCAGCCGCCGGGGGCGCTGCCCCAGTTTGATGTTTTTCACCACCTTGCGCTGCTTGAGGTCCACTTGGTGAACCACGTTGGCCACTTCTGACGTGACGTAGGCCGTCAGGCCGTCGGGGGTGACCAACACCCCCTCGGGTTCGCCCCCGGTTTTGATGCTGAACAGCGCCTTGCCGCTCTTTAAGTCGTAGGCCGACAAGGCGTTCTCGTCTTCAATCGACACATAGGCGATCTTGCCGTCTGCCGACAGCGCAAACATTTCCGGACTGTCACCCAAGGAGACGGTTCGCGTCATGATTTGTTTGGCCAGGTCCACCACGCCCAGCTGATTGCTGTCGCCGCAAATCACCAGGATTTCAGTGCGTGCGGTGTTGAACTTCATGTCGCGCGGCCGCTTGCACACCGCAATGCGCCCGCTGGCTTGACCTTGCGCGTCGAGCACCAAAATTTGATGGTCTTTTTCACTCGACACATACACCTGGGCTTGGGCACTCAGGCAGGTGCTGCACAGCAGCCAGGCAGTGATCATTGTTTTTCTCATGGCACTTTTTTCCTTGGTGATGTTGTCAGGGCTTGAAGATGCAAGTCCGCACGGGCGGTTTTGTTCCGTTGTGGAACAACTGGGGCCTTGAATTCGGCAATTCCTGTGCCAGCTGCGGGCGCGCATCTTGCAAAACACATGAATGCCTTTGCCCCCACCTTCAATCCCTTGGCACGGTTTACCGCGCCGCCAATGCCTGCGCTTGGCCGGCGTCTGGCTGGCCGGCACGGCCTGCACGGGCGGGCTGGCCCAGTCGGCCGCCCCGGGCTGGCCGCGCAAGCCCATCACGCTCATCGTGCCTTGGCCGGCCGGTGGCGGCACCGACCAAAGCCTGCGCATCTTGGCCGAGGAGGCGGGGCCGCGCCTGGGTCAGGCGGTGACCGTGCTCAACCGGCCTGGCGCGGCCGGCACCTTGGTGGCACCCTTGCTCAAGGCCGCCGCCGCCGATGGCCATACCATCGGCCAGCTGCCCCTGCCCGTGCTGCGCCATGCCCTAATGAACAAGGTGGCCTGGGACCCTTTGCTGGACCTGGAACCCATCTTGCAGGTCTCGGGCACCACCTTCGGCCTGTTGGTGCCCAGCGCAAGCCCCTGGCGCCGCTTGCAAGACCTGCTGGACTGGGCGCGCGCCCGCCCGGCCGAGCTCATGCTGGGCTCTACCGGCCTGGGTTCCACCCCGCACATTGCCATGGAAGACCTGTTGGGCCAATTGGGCATTGCCTACACCCATGTGCCCTTCAAAGGCACCACCGAGCAAATGCTGGCGCTGGCCCACGGCCACATCATGGCGGGCATGAATTCCACCGGCTTTGCGCCTTGGGTGGACCAAGGCAAGCTCAGGCTGCTGGCGGTCTTCAGCGAGCAGCGCAGCGCCCGCTGGCCGCAGGTGCCCACCATGAAAGAGCTGGGCTTTGCCCAAGCCGTTTACCACTCGCCCTGGGGCTTGGTGGCACCTGCGGGCACGCCCGCGCCCGTGCTGGCAGCGCTCCACGACGCCTTCAAAGCGGCCATGTTCACGCCCCGCCACCTGGCTGAGCTGCAGCGCTACGACCAAGATGCCAGCTACCTGGACGCGGCCAGCTACCGGCAAGAGCTGCTGCACACCTGGCACAAAGAGCGCCAAATGCTTCAGCGCATGAAGCTGCTGGCCCAGGCTGCATGACTTGCCTATTGACCTGAAGCACCCGCCTGACCATGGACCCCCACACCCCTCACAACGCAGACCTGCCAGACACCGTGCTCGTGGCCCACGATCTGCACAAAGCCTACGGTGCGCATCAGGCGCTGGACGGGGTGAGCCTGAGCCTGCGGCGCGGCCAGCGCATGGCACTGCTGGGCCCCAACGGCGCGGGCAAGTCCACCTTGCTGCAGTTGCTCACCGGCTTGTTCACGCCCGATACCGGTGACATCACCGTCATGGGCCATGCCCTGCGCAGCGCCGCCCCCCAGGCGCTGGCCCGTTTGGGCGTGGTGTTCCAGCAGCCCGCGCTGGACCTCGACTTGAGCGTGCGCGCCAACCTGCGGTTTCACTCCGACCTGCACGGTCTGCCATCGCGCTTGGCGGAGGAGCGCATTCGTGCTGATTTAGAGCGGCTGGGACTGGCCGACCAGCTTCAGCGCCCCTGCCGTGTGTTGTCGGGCGGCACACGGCGCAAGATCGAGCTGGTGCGCGCCCTGCTGCACCGCCCCGCCGTGCTGCTGATGGACGAGGCCACCGTGGGCCTGGACCCCGCCTCCCGCCAGCAGCTGCTGGCCGCCGTCCAGGAGCTCCAACGCGACCAAGGCGTAGCCGTGCTCTGGGCCACCCATTTGGTGGAAGAGGTGCAAGGCGCCGATGCGGTGCTGGTGCTGCACCAAGGCCGCGTGCGCCACCAAGGCTCGGTGCAGGCGCTGCTGGCGCTCACCGATCAAAGCAGTTTGGAGCAGGCTTTTTTGTCGCTGACACGGCCGGTGGTATTGGCGACCAACAAGGGCTGAATCGAGTGTGATGTGTGATGGGAAAACCATGTTCACTTCGCCCCTGTAAACTGGATTTCAAGCATCAGGAGGTCACCATGTCCACTTTAGTCGATGAACTTTCAGCCCGCGCCAGGACTTTGCCCGTCGAGGACAGAGCGCGCCTGGCACAAGAGATGTTGGACTCTTTGCATCAAGAAACTGATGCCAAAGTTGGCGACGCCTGGGATCGAGAAATTGAGCTCAGGGTGGCTGAAATCGAGTCAGGCGCCGAACTCATACCAGCCCAGGAGGTTCATGCTCAAGCTCGGCGCATCATCCGGCAGTGAGAACGGTCAGGTATCACCCGCAGGCTCGCACTGAGTTCCTTGAGCAGGTCCACTTCTATGCAGAAATCAGTCCTCGGCTGGCTGAGCACTTCGACAGAGCGGTGCCGATTGCCGAGACACAGGCGGTACAAATGCCTGAAGCTTGGCCAAAGTACAAAGGGAGAACGCGCCGAATCGTAGACCGCCAATTTAAGTTTTCATTGGTCTATGTCTATGGTGAAGATGATGTCTATATCGTCGCTGTCGCGCCAATGCGGCGAAAGCCCGGCTACTGGAGAGCGCGCCTCAGTTTCGGATGATATTTCTTTCTATCGAACGGGCTGTGGCGCAACTGTGTATTTTTACGGACTGGGCTGGGCTTGCATGCACTGCGAGCTACAGAGCAGCGTCTTCAAGTTCAGCTTCTGCGTCTGAATGAATTCAGTGGCTCACGCAAGCTTGGCCCGAATTCGTGCCAGTGCCTCCGAGCCTGGGACCATGCTCACCTGACCGACGACAAGGTTTTGAATGTTCAGGCTAAGTTTCGTTTCAGTTTGAGCGCTTTTTCAACCTAAATCCGGCATTTGGGCGCGGCCGAGGGGCTGACGAAGCAGGTCTGTGGCTAGGCGCGAGTGCCCCCCGGACTGCCTGTTCGGGGGGTGCGAGCAACAACGCCAGAGGCCTGAAGCGGCAGACCTGCGGCCGTGCAGCGCTTTCACCCATGAGGTGAAGATCGTCGTGGGCGCAAGTGTTTGATTCATAAAGTTTTTCCAGCGGAAGCAAGCGGCCAACTGCCGGGTTTAGGTTCAATGCCTTTGGTATGGGTGTAATTTAGCCCAGGGGCTGCAACAGTGCAACGGTCACTGAGATTCTGTCTTGTTGCACCTGATTCGCTCGGGTCCAGCCCCACCCTCACCGCAAAAACGCGTCGTACCCCGTCTTCACAATCAGCGTGCCCACCACCACCACAAACACCCAGCGCACAAAGCCCGCGCCGTGCTTAAGAGCCAGGCGGGTGCCCAGCAGGCTGCCGGCCACGTTGGCCAGCGCCAGCACCAGGGCGTAGTGCCACCAAATGTGGCCCTTCAGGGCAAACAGGCTCAAGGCCGCCAAGTTGCTGCAGCTGTTGAGCAGCTTGGCCGAGGCCGAGGCGTGCAAAAAGTCGTAGCCCAGCAGGCGCACAAACAAAAACACCAGCAAGCTGCCGGTGCCCGGGCCAAAAAAACCGTCGTAAAAGCCCATGAGCAGGCCAATGGCCCCGGCCGTGACGGTTTGGCTCCAGCCTTGCAGGCGGGGCGCGTGGTGGCGGCCCAGCTCTTTTTTGGCCAAGGTGTAGATCAGCACCACCACCAACACCACAGGCAGCAACTTGCGCAAAAACTCAGGCGAGACCACGGTGACCAGCCAGGCCCCGGCCAGGGCGCCGGCCAGGCTCATGGTGGCGGCGGGCAGAAGCACCGGCCAGTCCATGGTCACGCGCCGTGAATACTGCACCGTGGCCACGGCCGTGCCCCACAGCGAAGCGCTTTTGTTCACGCCAAACAGGGTGGCCGGGTGGGTGGTGGGAAAAGCGGCAAAGAGGGCGGGCACCAGCACCAGACCGCCGCCGCCCACGATAGAGTCCACGAAGCCGGCCAGCAGCGAGGCACAGGCCACAAGGAAAAGTTCCATGGCCACGATTGTGGCATCGGGCTGCGCGGGGTTGGTTCAGCTCAGCAGGGCTTGAAAAGCAAAAAAGCGCTGGGGTTGCCAGCGCTTTTTTCGGTTCAGCCTGTTGGGCTTGCTCGGGTGTTGTCTCTGAGACATGTTGGCTTTTGTTGAAACCAAAACGCCTGCGGACAAATTTTCTTTGCGTCTCCTCGGCTCCTTGACAACAGCCTTCAAGGCCTTGTCATGTTGGTCATGAATGTAACCGGGTCGCCGGCGCTTCTGGCTCGGGACTTACCCCAGCACCTCGTGCCATGCGGGGCCTATTGACCGGCGCGTATCCAGCCTGCCGCCTTCTCGGCCATCATCAGCGTGGGCGAGTTGGTGTTGCCGCTGGTGATGAAGGGCATGGCCCCGGCGTCGACCACGCGCAGGCCGGCCACGCCGCGCACCCGCAGGTGCGAATCGAGCACGGCCATTTCGTCGTCGTCGCGGCCCATGCGGGTGGTGCCCACCGGGTGGAAGATGGTGGTGGCAATGTCGCCTGCCAAGCGGGCCAGGTCCTCGTCGCTGGTGTACTGCACACCGGGCTTGAATTCTTCAGGCTGCCAGCGGGCCAGCGCGCTTTGGCCGACGATGCGGCGCGTCACCCGCAGCGACTGCGCTGCCACCTGCCTGTCCTCAGGCGTGCTCAGGTAGTTGGGCGCAATCTGGGGTGCGTCTTCAAACTTGTTGCTGCGAATGGCCACCGTGCCCCGGCTGGTGGGCTTGAGGTTGCACACGCTGGCGGTGAAAGCGTCAAAGCGGTGCAGCGGCTCGCCAAAGGCGTCCAGCGAAAGGGGCTGCACGTGGTACTGGATGTTGGGGCTGGGCTGGTCGGGGTCTGAGCGCGTGAAAGCGCCCAGCTGCGAGGGCGCCATGCTCATGGGGCCGCGGCGCTGCAGCGCAAACTGCAGACCCATTTTCATGCGCCCCCAATTGGAGGCCGCCAAGGTGTTGAGCGTGCTTTGCGCGCCCTTGGGCGGGCGAATCTTGTAGACCGAGCGAATTTGCAGGTGGTCCTGCAAGTTGGCGCCCACGCCAGGCAAGTCGCGCTGCACCGTGATGCCATGGCGGCTCAGCAGCTCGCCCGGGCCAATGCCAGAGAGCTGCAAAATTTGCGGCGAGCCCACGCTGCCCGCGCACAAGCTCAGCTCGCCGCCCGGCTTGAGCATGGCCCGGGTCATCTCTGTGCCCGTCCACACCTCCACGCCCGTGCAGCGCTGGCCCTTGTCTGTGCCCTCCAGCAGCAGCCGGCTGACCTGGGCGCTGGTCCACATTTCAAAGTTGGGCCGGCCATAGCAGGTGGGCCGTAAAAAAGCCTTGGCCGTGTTCCAGCGCCAGCCTTGTCGCTGGTTGACCTCAAAGTAGCTCACGCCCTCGTTGTCGCCGCCATTGAAGTCGTCGGTGGCCGGAATGCCCGCTTGCTGCGCGGCTTTGGCAAAGTCGTCCAAGATGTCCCAGCGCAGGCGTTGCTTTTCCACCCGCCATTCGCCGCCGTTCATGCCGTTGATGCGTTTTTCTTGGGCCGTGGGCGGCACCCGGCTGCCATGCAAGGCGGCAAAGGCCTCGCTCACAGGGGGGGCGCCCGCATCCAGCTTGTAGTGGTCTTCATGGCGCTTGAAGTCGGGCAGCACCTGGTCCCAGCGCCAGGCCGCATCGCCCGTGACCTCGGCCCAGCGCTCGTAGTCTTGGGCTTGGCCGCGCATGTAAATCATGCCGTTGATGCTGGAGCTGCCACCCAGCGTTTTGCCGCGCGGGTAGCGCAGTGTGCGTCCGTTGAGGCCGGCGCTGGGCTCGGTTTGGTACAGCCAGTCGGTGCGTGGGTTGCCTATGCAGTACAGGTAGCCCACCGGGATGTGGATCCAGTGGTAGTCGTCTTTGCGGCCAGCCTCAATGAGCAGCACCCGCTTGCTGCGGTCGGCGCTGAGCCGGTTGGCCAGCAGGCAGCCGGCTGTGCCGGCGCCCACGATGATGTGGTCAAAAACGATGTCGCTCATGGTGTCTCGTGTGGTGGCCGACGGGTCTGGGAGGGCATGTCGGCGTGGGCCATTGTGGCAAATGAAGTGCCTGGGTGTGGAGCCGCACCGACCCTGCATTTTTCACACGAGGCAAGGAGGTGGTCGCGCAGATGGCGCCAGCTTCTGCAAGAATCTGCATGTGGGGGTGCTTTCGGGTGCGAGCCGCCACGCATAAGAACAAACCAGGAGACAGGCCATGCGCCGCATTGACTACTACTTTGCTCCCCAAAGCCCGTGGACCTACCTGGGCCACGACCGCTTGGTGGCCATGGCCCACCAAGCAGGCGCTCAGGTCCACCTGATGCCCGCCGATTTCGGCCAAATTTTTGCCGCCTCTGGCGGCTTGCCTTTGGGCAAGCGCGCGCCCCAGCGCCAGGCTTACAGGCTGGTGGAGCTGGCCCGCTTTCGGGACCACCTGGGCCTGCCCTTGAACCTGCAGCCGCGCTTTTTCCCGGTGGCCGTGGACGATGCAGCCCGGCTGCTCATTGCGGCCCAATTGGCCGCCGGCAGCGAAGTTGCGCTCAAGCTCAGTGGCGCGGTGTTTGCCGCCGTTTGGGCGCAGGAGCGCAACATCGCCGATGCGGGTACCTTGGCTGAGCTGCTGGCCGAGCAAGGCCTGCCCGCAGACTGGCTGGACGATGCCCACAGCGCCCAAGTGCAAGAGCTCTACGAGGCCCACACCCGCCAAGCCATAGCCACCGGCGTGTTTGGCGCGCCCAGCTACGTCGTTGACGGTGAGATTTTTTGGGGCCAAGACCGCTTGGACTTGCTCGAACGCCGGCTGGCCCGCGCCGACTGATTTTTGCTTTCCTTTTTCAACCTACTTTCAGGAGTTCTTCATGGGTCAAATGGTCAATCTCACAGGCGCCGACGGCGCATCTTTCCCCGCTTACGTGGCTGAACCCGCAGGCACCCCCCGGGGTGCCGTGGTCGTGCTGCAAGAAATTTTTGGTGTGAATTCGCACATACGCAACGTGGCCGACGGCTACGCCGACCAGGGCTACTTGGCCGTGGCACCCGCCGCGTTTCAGCGCGTCAAGTCCGGTGTGGAGCTGGGCTACACCGCCGAGGACATGGGCGCGGGCATCGCGCTCAAAACTGCGGTGGAAGAACTGCCCGCCCCCGGCGTGATGCAAGACATTGCGGCTGCCGTGGCCTATGCCAGTCGCGCGGGCAAGGTCGGCGTTGTGGGCTACTGCTGGGGCGGCTTGCTGACCTGGCGCTCGGCCTGCATGGTGCCCGGCCTGAGCGCCGCGTCGGCCTACTACGGCGGCGGCGTCACCACCCCGACCGAGGCAGCCCGCCAGCCCCTGTGCCCGACCATGGCCCACTTTGGCGAGCGCGACCACTGGATTCCCATGGACACAGTGCAAGCCTTTGCCGCTGCGCAGCCTGGTGTGCAAGTGCACGCCTACGCCGCCGACCACGGCTTTAACTGTGACCAGCGCGGCTCTTACGACGCCCCTGCCGCCAAGCTGGCGCTCGAGCGAACGCTGGCGTTTTTTGCGCAGCATTTGGGCTGATTGACCAAGCGGCCGGTCTCAGGCAGTGCCTGATGTCCGGCTCAGGCTATCAGCTTCCCTATTTGGCTCAGCGGTGCGCCAAGTAGCGCCTGCGCCAAAACCAGCCCAGCACCAGCACCAGCACGCCAGCCATCAGGCCGACCACCCACCAAAAACCAGTGAGGGTGTGGACCAAGGGCATGAATTCAAAGTTCATGCCGAAAAACCCGGTGATCAGGTTCAGCGGCAGGAACACGGCGGTCAGTGCCGTGAGCGTGCGCATGATCTCGTTGGTGCGGTGGCTTTGCGCAGAAAAGTGCAGTTGTACCGCCACTTCAGTGCTGCGTTCTAAGCGCCGGACGTGGTGCACCACGCGCTCTATGTGTTCGAGCACGTCGCGCGAGCGCACTTTCAGGAGTTCGTGCTCGCGCTGCTCGCCAGGGTTTGCTCCTTCAGGCCAGGTTTCCAGGGCGTCCAGCCAGTCTTGCAGGGCCGAGCGCTGGTCCTCGCACAGCTCGTCGAGCCGGTGCAGCGTGACACGCGCTTCGAGCACCGCGTTCCAGTTTGAAAAGCGCGAGCCAGGATTGAGCAGCTCGCTTTGCCAGTGGTCGAGTTGGCGGTTGAGTTCGCGCCGCAGGTCCAGGTACTGGTCGACCATCTGGTTGACCAGGCGCAGCATCAGGTCGGCGGGGCTGACCGGCAGCTTGGCGCCGTTGACTCGCTCAGCTTGCGCGACCGAGGCCAGCAGGCGGGCGGCAAAGGCTTCGCGCACCGAACAGTCGCTAGGATGCACGGTCAGCAGCAGGCGGTCGAACACCGCAAAGCCCACGGGGCTGGTGTCAATGCGCCGCAAAATGGCCGGCCCGCGCACCTTGCGTGGCACCTCGTCTGCCGGGGCTTCAGCCGGGCGCGCCCGACTGGCCAGGCGGCGAAACACCAGCAGGTCGTAGCGGGAGGTGTCCTCAAAGCGCGAGGGCAGTTGCGCGTTGAGCAGGTCTTGCACATGCAAGTCCACCAGCGCATGGCCTGTGAGTTGCTGCACGCAGGCCTGTACGGCGCTGAGTTCGGCCTCCAAGCACGCACGGCTCAGGGCGATCCAGACAAAGCCCGTCTCTGGCGCTTGGTGGAGCCAGCCGGCGCTCTGTGTGACCTGCCCGCCTTGGAGGTGAAAAATGCGCGCGGGTTGTGGGGTGGGCATGGGGGCCGTGCCCGCCTCAGCCTTTGAGCTTGCGCGCCACGTCCAGCGCAAAGTAAGTCAGCACGCCGTCGGCACCTGCGCGCTTGAAGGCCAAAAGGCTTTCCATCATCACCGCGTCGTGGTCCAGCCAACCGTTGGCGGCGGCGGCTTTCAGCATGGCGTACTCGCCCGAGACTTGGTAGGCAAAGGTGGGTACCTTGAACTCGTCTTTGACGCGGCGCACCACGTCCAGGTAAGGCATGCCGGGCTTGACCATCACCATGTCGGCGCCCTCGGCAATGTCCATGGCCACTTCTTTGAGCGCCTCGTCGCTGTTGCCTGGGTCCATTTGGTAGACTTTTTTGTCGGCCTTGCCCAGGTTGCCCGCCGAGCCCACGGCGTCGCGGAAGGGGCCGTAAAACGCACTGGCGAACTTGGCGCTGTAGGCCATGATGCGGGTGTGAATGTGGCCCTCGGCCTCAAGCGCTTGGCGAATGGCGCCTATGCGGCCGTCCATCATGTCGCTGGGCGCCACAATGTCCACGCCCGCGGCGGCCTGGTTCAGCGCCTGCTGCACCAGCATGGCCACGGTTTCCTCGTTGAGGATGTAGCCGGTCTCGTCGAGCAGGCCGTCTTGGCCGTGGCTGGTGTAGGGGTCCAGCGCCACGTCGGTCATCACGCCCAGCTCGGGGAATTCTTTTTTGAGCGTGCGCACCACGTGCGGCACCAGGCCCTCGGGGTTGGCCGCTTCGCGCCCGTCTGGCGTTTTAAGGCGGCCGTCAATCACCGGGAACAGCGCCATCACTGGGATGCTCAGCTTCTGGCATTCCTCGGCCACCGGCAGCAGCAGGTCCAGCGACAAGCGCTCCACGCCAGGCATGGAAGCCACCGCCTGGCGCTGGCCCGTGCCCTCGGTGACGAAGACCGGGTAAATCAGGTCGTGCGTCGTCACGGCGTGCTCGCGCACCAGGTTGCGGGTGAAGCTGTCGCGGCGAAGGCGGCGCGGACGGCCAGCGGGAAAGGGGGCGTAAGAGGTCATGCCAAACATTGTGCCAAAGGCTCAGGCCAAGGCCCCTGTCTCGTCCTGGACTCCTAGGTGATAACACCAAGCTCAGCCGTAAGCCGCCTTATTTAAAATCGTTAGCGTGTTGACGTTTAGGCGTCTGCATCCCGCTTCACCTCCCCTCAGCGGGTGCCTCCAGCCCTAGTGCAGGCAGGCTTATTCACCCGGCGGACTTCGTGTCTGGCCGGGTTTTTTTTGGCTGTTTGTGGCTGCGTTCGGACGAAAAAAAGCCCCCGGCTGACGGCGGGGGCTGGGCCAGGCAGGCGACAGGGTCAGCCGCCCAACACGCGCGCGCCAGGCGCGGCAAACTCCGGTGGCCAGACCACCTGCCATTTGCCGTTGTTGACCTGCTTGACCTTGTAGAGGTCTTTGCCTTTGATGAAGTTGTTCATGCCGTCCCAGCGCATGCGCCCGATGATGGTGTCGACCTGGCTGCGCTTGATCCACGCGCCCAGGGCTTTGTCGTCCAGCCCTTTGGTGCCCGTGACGGCGGCTTCCAGCACCTGCCAGCTGGCGTAGGCCACCGAGGCAAACAAATCCACCGAGGTCTCGGCCATGCCGGCCTTGGACGCGCGCTCGCCATAGATTTTGATGAACTCGGCCGCCACCGGGTTGTTGGTGAAGGGCGCGTGTTCTTCGAACACGGTCAGGGCCATGACGCCTTGGCCGTCTGGGGACTTGGCCATGGGGCCAGGCGCGGGGAACATGGCAAAAGTCATGGGCGGCGTGTAGCCAATCTTGCGCATGGCGTCCAGCAGCATGTTGGCCTCCAGGCCCACGCCACCGACCCAGACCATGTCGGGCTTGGCGTCTTTGACGCGGGCGGCAATGGCGCCAAAGTCGCGGTTGCCAAAGTCCCACTCCAGGTAAATGGCTTCACTCAGGCCGCGCGACTTGATGACTTGCCGCGCGCCTTGCGTGACAAAGTGCACCGAGGGGAACTTGCTGGCCAGCACGGCAATGGTTTTGGGCGGACGCGCGGCCGAGGCGGCGGCGTCCAGCACCAGGCTGGGCCACACCGATTCAATGTCAAAAGCGCTGCCGGACACTGAAAATTGCCCGTCGTACTTGGCCAGGCCAGGCAGACCGAAGGTGTTGTGGATCAGCACCTTGTTGTAGCGCTGGGCCACGCCCATGGCCGATAAAATCGAGCCGGTGGCGTAGGGGCCCATGAGCAGGTCCACCTTGTCCACGGTGATCAATTGCTCGTACAAGGTGCGGGCCACATCGGGCTTGGACTGGTCGTCGCGCACGATCCACTCCACCGGCCGACCCAGCAGGCCGCCGCGCTTGTTCAAGCCCTCCATGAAGATGTCGCTGGCGATTTTTTGCGCCGCCGAGGCACCGCTGAGCGGGCCGGTCAGGCCCAGGGTGCTGCCGATGCGGATGGGGCCCGTCTGCGCCCGCAAAGCGGGGGCAGCTGCGAGCAGGGGCAGGGACAAGGCGGCCAAGCCAAGTTGGCGGCGGGTGTGATCGACCATGGGCGTGATTCCTTTTATAGGGGGCAATGTGGAAAGAGTTAAGGCGCGTGACGCTCAGGTTTTGAGCTCTTGCAGGTTGCTGGCGTCGCCCTCTTCGGCCATGCTGAAGCGGTCGCCGAAGTCAAAAAAGTCGTCGTGCTGAAAGCCGTTTTCGTAGTACTGAATTTCCCACCAGTTGTGGTCCAGGTCTTCCAGGTAGAAGGAGTACACGCCGTGCATGTCTTGCTGGGGCAGCACCTGCCGAATGCCGTAGGTCTGTTGGTGCTCAATGGCCTTGGCATGGGCTTGGTCGACCTCGGCCCGGCTGCTCACATCGACGCCCCAGTGGTTGAGCACGCTGCAAGGGTGCACCTGGTCGCCGACCTCGACGCAGACCACATGAAAGCGCATGCCCAGGCGGATGACCATGGCCGGTTTGCCATGGCGCACGCATTCGAGGCCCAGGAACTCCTCGTAAAAGCGGCGTGAGGCTTTGAGGCTGAAGACCTCCAACGTGCCGTGGCTGATGCAGTAGGGCTGGATCACCGAGGTGCGCGCCTTGGGCGTCGCGGTGCAGTTGTCTGGAAGCATGGGAATCTCCTTTACACACGTTCTAGGGTTGGGAGGGACGCGCGGTCCCGTTCTGACAAAAAGGCATCGGCAAAAAATTGCTCAGGCAGCAAACCGCCAAGTTGCACAAAATCTTTTTCAGCATCGGCCACCATGGCCGCGGACCCGCAGGCATAGACATCGTGGCCAGACAGGTCGGGCAAGTCGCTGAGCACGGCCTGCTGCACATGGCCGCTGCGGGCCGGCCAAGGCGCGCTCGAATCCGGTCGGCTGAGCACGGGAATAAAACTGATGTGGGGGTGCTCGCGCGCCCACTGGCTGACCAGTTCGTGCTGGTACAAGTCGGCCACGGTGCGACCGCCCCAGTACAGGCGCACAGGGCGCTGTGAGTTGCGCTCCAGCATGCGCAGCACCATGGACTTGACAGGCGCAAAGCCGGTGCCCGTGGCCACCAGCACCAGGGGCCGTGTGCTGTCTTCTCGCAGGTAAAACTGTCCCAGCGGCATTTCTATGTGCACCATCTCGCGCACCTTCATGGCGCCAAACACGTGGTCCGTGAAGGCACCGCCCGGCAGGTGGCGCAGGTGCAGCTCCAGCTGGCGCACGCCTTCGGCCTTGGGGGCGTTGGCAATCGAGTAGCTGCGCCGCTTGCCATCGGCCAAGAGCACGTCCAGGAACTGCCCGGCTTGGAACAGCATGGGCTCATTGGCCGGCAAGCCCAGCGTCAAAATGCTCACGGACGGGATGGGCCGCTCCAGGCTCAGCACGCGCGCGGGCATGCGTTTGGGGCGGCTGCCTCGGTCGGGGTCCACCTCATCAAGCGCAATCACCAGATCGCTGCAAGGCCGGGCGCAGCACAGCAGGGCCAGGCCCTTGGCTCTGTCGGCCTCGCTGAGGTATTTTTCATGCGCCGCACCAAAGTCCACCTGGCCTTGCAGCACGGTGCCGCGGCAGCTGCGGCACATGCCCGAGCGGCAGCTAAAGGGCAGTAAAAAGCCTGCCGCCAGCCCTGCTTTGAGAATTTCTTGGTTGTTAGCGCACTCAAAGCGGTTGCCGCTGGGCTGCAAGGTGACCTGAAATGCCATGTCTGAAGGCTCAGCCCACCGTGAATTCGAACTCGCCAATCAGGTCAATGGCCTGGCGAACCCGGTCGCCAGGCTTCAAAAAGACCCCGCGCGCCGTGCCCACCCCCGCCGGCGTGCCCGTGAGGATCACGTCGCCAGGCACCAAAGTGACTTTGTGGCTGAGCGAGGAGATCAGCTCGGCCACCGAGTACACCATGTGGGCGGTGTTGGAGTCTTGCATCAGCACGTCATTGACCCAGAGCTTGAGCCCGAGCTTTTGCACGTCGGGGACATTGACCGCAGGCGTGATGGCCGGGCCCATGGGGCAGGCCCCCATGAAGGATTTGTGCTGCAGCCAGTCGTAGGAAAAAGGTGAGCTGCTGTCCTCGTACGGGCGCTTCATGCGGTCGCGGGCAGACAAGTCGTTGGCAATGGTGTAGCCCGCCACATGCCCGAGCGCATCACCCACCGAGACCCGGCTGCAGGTGCGGCCCATGATGACGGCCAGCTCCACTTCCCAATCCAAGCGCTCTACCCCCGCAGGACGCATGACGGTGTTGCCAGGCCCGGTGATGGTGGAGGTGGACTTGAGCAAAAACCAGGGCTCCAGGCCGGGCGTGCCAGGTGGCTGTGTTTTCAGCCCCAGCACCCTGGCCATTTCAGCCAGGTGGTCGTGGTAGTTGGCACCCGCAAAATACAAGTTTGGGGGGCGTGCGATGGGGGCCAACAGCTGGGCGCCGCGCAGGGGCTCGCGCTCAGACATGCGGGCTGCGGCCGAGGCCAGCTTGCCTTCGGCTTCCTCCCACTTGGACATGACCTCCATCATGTCTTTGTAGCTTTGCGAGGGGTAAAAATCGCCTTGCCTGTAGAGACCCATGACCGGGCCTTGTCCGGCGTCAAAACTTGCCAACTGGAACATTGTTTTCTTGCTTGAAAATTAATAAGCTTGCTTAGCATGCATCATTCAAGCAATTGGCTGCTCAGCGTCATGGGACTTACCCGGTGTGAGGCCTTTGAGCTGGCCTCAATTAAGCCTGTGCTCACCCAAAATGTCCAAACGGGCGCAAGGCCACGGCCTTTTAAGCCACCTGGCAGATTTTGAGCATGTTGGTGCCCCCAGGCGCGCCCATGGGCTCGCCGCAGGTGATGGCGTAGACATCGCCGCTTTGCACAATGGAGCGGCGCAGCAGGTGGCCTTCGGCTTGCTCCAGGGCGGTGTCGCGGTCGACCGAGGTGTCCATCAGCAGCGGCCGCACGTTGCGGTAAAGCGCCATGCGGCGTTGGGTGGCCAGCTTGGGGGTCAGGGCGTAGATGGGCACACTGATGTTGTGCCGGCTCATCCACAGTGCGGTGGAGCCACTGTCTGTGAGGGCCACAATGGCCTTGGCGCCCAGGTGCTGGGCCGTGAACAAGGCGCCCATGGCGATCGACTGGTCAATGCGCGTGAAGGCCTTGCCCTTGAAGTCGCTTTCCACCTCGCGGTACTCGGCTTTTTCAGCCTCCAGGCAAATCTTGGCCATTTCTTCCACGGTCTCCAGCGGGTAGCGGCCGGCGGCGGTTTCGGCGCTGAGCATCACGGCGTCGGTGCCGTCGAGCACGGCGTTGGCCACGTCGCTCACCTCGGCGCGGGTGGGCACGGGGTTGACGATCATGCTCTCCATCATTTGCGTGGCCGTGATCACCACCTTGTCGGCCGCACGCGCCATTTTGATCATGAGTTTTTGCAGCGCTGGCACCGCGGCGTTGCCCACCTCGACGGCCAGGTCGCCGCGCGCGACCATGATGCCGTCGCTCACGCGCAGGATTTCTTCCAGTTTGGGAATGGCCTCGGCGCGCTCAATTTTGGCGATCAGCCCGGGCTTGTGTTTGTAGGGCGCGGCGGCCACGTTGCACAGCTGGCGCGCCATTTCCATGTCGGTGGCGTTTTTCGGAAAACTCACGGCCACGTAGTCGGCCTGAAAAGCCATGGCGGTTTTGATGTCCTCCATGTCTTTGGCCGTGAGGGCAGGCGCGGTCAGGCCGCCCCCTTGCTTGTTGATGCCCTTGTTGTTGGACAGCTCGCCGCCCAGCTTGACGGTGGTGATCACCTCCTCGCCGCGCACTGCGTCGACGGTGAGCACAATCAAGCCGTCGTTGAGCAGCAGCAGATCGCCTGCCTTCACATCGCGCGGCAGCTCTTTGTAGTCCAGGCCCACGCCTTTGATGTCGCCAGGCGCCTCGCGCGAGGCGTCCAAGATGAACTTGGCACCGGACTCGAGCATCACTTTGCCTTCGGCGAACTTGCCGACGCGGATTTTGGGGCCTTGCAGGTCGGCCATGATGGCCACCTCGCGGCCTGCGCGGGCAGCCGCTTCGCGCACCAGTTGGGCGCGTTGAATATGGTCTTCGGCTTTGCCGTGGCTGAAGTTCAGGCGCACCACGTTCACGCCCGCCGTGATCATTTTTTCCAGCAGCGCGGGGTCGCTGCTGGCGGGGCCCAAGGTGGCAACAATCTTGGTGGCGCGGCTGGGCATGAAGGAATCTCCTGAAGGGCTAAAGCCTTCTGATTCTCACACACGGTCTTGCCAGGTGTTACCAGAGTGTTACTGCGAATTTCTGAGTCATGGCCCTCATCCACAGCTGCCGCCGTGGGTTCAAAGCCGTTTGCCCTGAATCACCCTGACCAAGACCACCAACACCGCGATCAACAAAAGCAGGTGAATCAGGCCGCCCAAGGTGTAGGCCGACACCAGGCCCAAAAGCCACAGCAAAACCAGGGCGACAGCCAGTGTTTTAAGCATGTTGCTCGCTCACTTTTTGAGCTTGTCGACTTCGTGCCCGATCACACCGCCCACGGCCGCACCGCCTATGGCTCCGGCCGCGCTGCCGCCCGTGAGCACCGAGCCCCCTATGGCGCCCACCCCGGCGCCAATGGCAGTGCTTTTTTCTTGTGGCGACATGCCTGCGCAAGCGGCCAGGGCGATGGCGGTGATGGCCAGCGCTGCAGCGCGTGCGGCGCGGGTCAGGGTCAGAGAATGTGACATGTTTCACTCCTTGTGGGTATCAACGAACACCGGGTCGGCCCCTTGTTGTTGACAGGGCAGGCCTGCCGGATGAATCGAGCTTAGGAGCTCAAGCCCTCAGAGGCAGTGAGCAAAGTGAATCATTTGCGTCAAGACGTGTCATTCGCCCGGAGTCGACCGCGTGCATGGGCTTTCCGCGTCAAGGCTGGCACCAAGCTTCAGTGATCGGATGACAGACACGCTTTGCCTTTTTTTGCAGGACTTGCCGATGGCTGCCATCATTCGCCCAGTCCATCAGCGCCCAAAAAATGCATCAAGCCGTCCTGCAGTTCTGGTTTTACGACATCACCCCCGCCCAATGGTGGAAGGTGGATCCCGCTTTTGACCGCCAGATCGCCGAGCGCTTTGGTCAGTTGCACCAGCAAGCTTGCAAGGCCGAGCTGTACGAATGGCGGGCCGACCCGCGCGGGCGCTTGGCCGAAGTCATCGTGCTCGACCAGTTCTCCAGAAACATCTACCGGGGCGATCCACACGCCTTCGAAGCCGACCCGCTGGCCCTGGCCTTGGCCCAGACGGCGGTGGCGGCCGGCGACGACCTGGCCTTGAGCGAGGCCGAGCGCGCCTTTTTGTACATGCCGTACATGCACAGCGAATCGCCGCGCATCCATGCGGTGGCCGCTGAGCTGTTCAAGGCGCGCGCCTCTGAGGACAGCCACCGCTTCGAGCTCAGACACAAAGCCATCATCGACCGGTTTGGCCGCTACCCGCACCGCAACCAGATCTTGGGCCGCATCTCCACGCCAGAAGAATTGGCATTTTTGGCCACGCCGGGGTCGAGTTTTTAAGTACTCGGGCGCATCGCCGCCCTCTTGGGTTTGATGGACTTTCGGGTGTCTGATCCTGCGCGCCAAGCTGCGCTAGGTTAAACATTGTCATTGCCGGCCGGGGCAGGGTTGGCTGCGATGGATCAGTCCTAAACTGCTTTCACCAAGAACTTTGCAGAAGCGCGTTCCCAGCTCGTTTTCGCCTCAGTACCGGGTATTTTCTAAATGCTGCTCTTGTCTTCGCCAGGAGTCACCTGTTCGCTTTGTGCCCATCCATGAATTAAGAGACGACATGGTTGCCCTGTCCGATCACCGTATGAAGGTCCATCTGGCTGTTGTGAAACAGCATCGCTTTGAGACTCCGATGGTTGAGGACAGATCCGGTGGGCGCATGGATGCCGAAGGTGGTACGGGTTCTTGAAGCTGGTCATGCCGCCGAAAAAATTTTCATTTGAGTCCACGCCCATTCTTCGGAGAGCAACATGTTCAACCCTTATTTTTGTGTTCGTGCGGCCAGCGCAGTCGCGGCATTTTTTTGCGCTTTTTCCCTCACAGGCTGCTACGTGGTGCCAATAGATCCCCGCACAGGGTATCCCGCGACGCAGCAACCTCAGACAGTTCCAGGCGCCGTAACTCCACCAGTCGCTTTTCCAGCGCGGCTCTATCCGGCAAATGATTTGGCCAGCCGCTACGGTTTAGTTACTGCCTCTGTCACCAACGACCTCAATGGCCGTGGGGTGTTCAATGCGGTGATCAATGGAGAGGCCTTTGTCGGCGAAGCTACTCGCCGGACGGGGCCCGGGCGTGCAGGAACTGCAAGTGGGGCCGGCAACCGAGGCTCGTTTCTCAGTTGCGAGTACACGCTGAACTCTGCGACGCAAGGTACGGGACAGTGCAAACTATCTGACGGCGCCATGTTCAGTATGCATCTGGGCAACTGAGCTTCGCCTTAGCGACCGACCTTATGAAGATCACACGCCACAGCGCCGTACCGCGCAAAGTTAAACATCGTCCTTGCCTGCACGACCCACGCATGGATGCGGTTGGTTAAGCGTGTGCCCTTGCTTGTCCTAGCCCGCCCATGACCCCTCAAACCGCCGTCCTGATGTCGCAATACAGCCGCTGGATGAATCAGCGCATCTTTGAAGCGGCGGCGCAGCTCGATGCGGCCA
>Ga0209550_10000418_pt1 | contig 39238 bp, 55 predicted proteins | sample LauGreSuBDMM15SN_2_FD_187567 | JGI IMG/M metagenome (GOLD analysis project Ga0209550, IMG submission 187567) | Freshwater lake microbial communities from Lake Michigan, USA - Su13.BD.MM15.SN (SPAdes) (version 5) | ecosystem: Environmental > Aquatic > Freshwater > Lake | place: Lake Michigan...
TTCTGTTTCAACAAAAGCAACTACTTCAGCACCTTGATCATCTAACCCACCTTCTGGAAAAGGCCATGTTGATTGTGCAACATGTTCTTCTTCTGTCATGTCTTCGTAATATTCGTTTTCTTCTTCGGCTTGTTCAAAGTCTTCATCGTTTGCTGTTGACACAATTGATAACATGACTTTGTTGTATGCTGATAATTCATCAACTAGATCTTTTACGTGTTGTAACACTTCTAAACCGTTGTATGCATCATCATCTAATTCTAAAAAAATATTTAACCCGTGTACTGTCATTTCAAGTTTCATTTTGAGCTCCTTGTGGTTAGTGTGCTTGTGGCACATAACTATTTAACGGATAATCGATTACAAAGATTTTACAGATACTAAATTATCTCTAAATATTTTCCAAGCGTTTTCCCAAGTCCAGCGATTGCTTCCTTCTAAGACTTTAGCTCTGTCCAGTAGTAACGCATCATTGACTGCTTGTACTAAGTCCTCATTCATACAGCCAGTAACACCCTCGTCAACAACATCTAATGGACCTTGACATGGATAAGCCGCTACGGGGGTTCCACAAGCCATTGCTTCAATCATAACAAGCCCAAATGTTTCCCAACGGCTTGGAAATACAAATACGTCTGCCATAGCAAAGTATTTGGCTAGCTCTTGTCCACGTTTAGCACCTACAAATTTTACATCAGGATACTGTGCCTTATACTCTTCCAGCATAGGGCCATCACCTACCATGAACTTAACACCCGCATAGGGCATTTCAAAGAACGCTTCTAGATTCTTTTCTTTGCTCACACGACTAACACATACTAGTATAGGTCCATTCACCACTGTGCCAGTACGTTGACTTGGATTAAATATCTCACGGTCAACACCCCTAGTCCAAGGAATAATTTCTCCATCAAATCCGTGTGCTTGTAGCTCTTTAACCATTGTGTCTGTAGTTGTTAATACTTTACCACTGTGCTTGTGGAACCAACGTACTAAAGGCCAAGTAATAGCCTCAGGGACACCAAATAAGGCTCTAATTCCTTCTGGAAACTTAGTATGATAAGCAGTATTGTAGCGATAACCGTGTTTGTCAAGATATTGTCTAGCACACAAACCCACAGGACCTTCTGTGGCGATGTGGATATGATCCGGATTGATCTCCTCAAATATCTTGCCCACTTTCCAGGGAAAGGCAATCTTGACTTCGTTGTAGCCAGGGCAATCAACATAGCGGAACCTCCTGGGATCAAGATATACAACACTATAGTTGTCCCGAATCGCACACGCTTCAATATTTTTATAGGTTGTAACCACACCATTGATCTGCTCCGGTAGATTATCTGTAACGATTAAGATTGTTTTTTGCATTGTGCTATTACTTTAAATGAATCAAATTTTAACCAACTGGTCATTGTTGATCTTGCTTGTTCGCAGGCCGTCTGAGTTGGAAATTCCAGAGTCACTCGACCCGGAATGTCCTTTGGATCGTTTACGTGAACTGCTAGTATTATCAATATCCACATTATCTCGCTCCTTAGTCCATGTAACTATTTCCCAACGGCCGTCCCAGTGTTCAACTAATGCTGTACAACTCTCAACCCAATCTCCATCGTTCATATATGTAACACCGTTGATCTCTTTGATTTCTGCGTGGTGTATGTGTCCACATATAACACCATCGAACCCACGCTTCTTACAGTAATTGGCCAAGTTCTCTTCAAACTTGAACACAAAGTCTACTGCTTTTTTGACTTTGTACTTAAGATACTTGCTAAGGCTAAAGTACCCAAAACCCATACGACGACGTATCCAATTAAATTTATTGTTGAGTGTAAGAACAATGTCATATGCTTTGTCTCCCAAAAACGCTATCCATGGAGCTAGTCTAGTAATGCCATCAAATAAGTCACCGTGTACTACAAGATAGTGCTTACCATCTGCACCTATATGTTCTATTTGATTGTGTATTTCTATTAGACCAAAATTAAAACCATACGGTATCATTGGTCTTAAAAATTCATCATGATTACCTGCTATGAATACTACACGGGTGCCACGTTTGGCGTGACCTAGTACACGACGTACCACGTTAGTGTGACTTTGTTTCCAACGCCATTTGTTTTGTTGTATCTTCCAGGCATCAATTATATCACCTACTAGATAGAGAGTATCGCACGAGTTGTGCTTGAGAAAATTATTGAGCTGTTCCGCCTTACAGTCTTTTGTACCTAAGTGGACGTCACTCACAAAAATACTACGATAAGTTTTTTGCATAGCAATATTTATCGTAGTATCGTGTTTGAAAGATTACAGTTGTGTTAAATCTGTACCAAAACCCATTTACGTGTAAATGACTTACCTTCGGCCTTGTGTTTCAGTATCTTAGCGAACTCTTTTTTACGAAGTTCGGAAACCGTTTCTGTATCATGGTCAACGCAAGCCCTGTACAGTTTAGCCAATAGCTTTTTCTGTTTCATGGTTGTGTCCTCCTGACAAGTATTTAGCCGGAATCAACCCTGTCCAGTGCTTTCTACAAGTGATCATATAACGTACATTATCACCTTGCTTAGAAAGCAGTTGCGCACCTTCTTTACAATTAGGCACTTGACATAGGGGCGGAATATTTGATGGAATCATAATGTTATTTGAGAAATTTGGACAAAATCCATACTATAGGAAGCCATCCCAGTAGAAAGATAGGTGCTAAGATCATACCTTGAATAAGTTTAGCTCGTTGTTCAGCTTCACGTTCTTTTGTTCGCTGTTGTTCATAACCCATTTGTCGTTGAGTTGAATACATATTATTGTCCTTGTGTAACTGTAATCTTAGCGCATCCGCCTACGGCAGTACAGTTATGTGTAATTGAATAATAGTTTTGATTACTACCGCTTTGTGTTAAACTTAGATCAGTGCCAGTGCCACTAAGATTAATTTTAGCCATATGACTCGCACTGCCCTGTTGTAGTATATCTACATTTTTATTCCCACCACTTAGTGTGACTTCGGCATAATGACTACCACTGTCTTTTTGTTGCACTAGCAAACTGTTGTTATTGTTACTAACATCGGCAAATATACCCTTACCTCCACCAGTACTAGTCTGTTGTAAATTTACACTGTTAAAATTACCCACAACTCTTAAATCAACATAGTTTACTTGTGTATTAGCATTGCCAGTTTGGGAAATATCAACGGTATTACTTAGTCCGTTGCCGTAATACTTAACGTAGTTATTTCTAGTTCCGCTTTGATTAACTTCAACAATGTTCTGCGTGCCTATCTGTTCTATATGTACTTGACTGTCTGCGGTAGTTCTATTGATAAATGTCAAAATTTTAGCTGTGTTAGTGGTACTGGAATTAAATGACGATGCACTTCCTCCGCAACATAAAGTATTTGCAGCCGCAGTTACTGGATCGACAATAGTATTGTTTGAAGCAGTGCTTGTTGTTGTACTATTTGCATCGTAGTAATAGGTAATTTCAGCAATCTGCATACTGTCACAGTTTAATCCACAACCATCACCTGCTTTAGTTGTTGGGAACAACATAAAGTAATATGCGTATGCAGTAGTATTATCTGTGCTAATCACTGAACTTGTATCAAATCTGTTTTCACTCAATGTGATAGCGTCTTGCTTAATCAATGTCCAAGTTGACCCGTCATTACTTCCGTATAACTTATAACTTGTAGGGTCACGGCCACTAAAGTCGTTAGCTGTTGTAACTGTAAATCCTGTTACAATTCTACCTGCATTTAGTTGCACAGTAACACCGGCATTCTTTTTGTCAAAGTTTAGATACTTAGTGTTGGGATTATTATCAAAAGCACTGTTAGGGCCTTCACCGCCAGGACTATTATTTGTAGTTGGAATTGCTCTAATAATATTAACTGTAGCATTATTCATGTAAATTGCTGTAGGCGCAGGTGGAGGAGGACCTGCTGGTGCCGCAGTTTGACCAGCAGCCAGAGGAGTTGTTGATCCGTTAGTAGCATACGAGTTAACCTGCGACACTGTGGGATTTACGGTACCAGTCCATGTGACTCCACTAGTGTTAGCCAATCCTTGTGTCATACTAAACAACTGTCCAGTATCGTTGTCGTTTCCCACAAAAAAGAAATAGTCTGTTCCCATGTTGATAATACGACCAGTTCCCATCACTGCTTTCTGTATGCCACTAGAACTAAATTGCACAGCATTCCAAGGGTTAGTTGAATTACCAGTGGCGGCAAATGCCACATAGTCACCAGTCGCCCATGATAATTGTCCTGTAGTCCAAGGTATCTTATATGCTGTTCCAGGATTCTTACTATAAATTTGACAAGTTGCTGTATACATACAGGCGCTGACATTCCATTGACTATCTGCTATTTGATAGCGGCCAAATTTTAAATCAACAAGACCCGTTGCTTGACTATGTGCAGATAAGCAGACTGTAATTAGAAAAGAAAATAATATTAAAAAGCGTTTCATGGTCTTCTTAATACACCAGTTTTTTGTATAATGTTTACAACATTGCCACCAGGATCACCGCTACCCACTACGGTAAATGCATACTGATCGTTGTGACTAATAGCCACAAAAGTATTTGATTCGTATCCTGTTGTCTTAACTTCGGCATAATGATCAATGTTACTTCTGTAAGCAGTTCCTTTTCCTTTACTCTGTATATCAGATGAGTCATTCTTTTCCCATGATACACACACTGCTGTACTGGCATTACAGCCAATCTTTCCAGCTGCTTCCATTATAGCAAGTACTCGAGCGGTTTCAATAGCTTCGTTTGTTTCTCTAACTTTCATGGCAATTCGACGCTGTGCTTCTACTTCAATATCTTCAAATTCTCGATCTCGTTTTGATCTTGCTTGTTGTTTTATTGCGAGCATGACTTCTTGAGGTTTGACAATGATTAGATTATTACCTATATTGCCTTCAATGGTATTGACTACTACTGGAGCAGTTGGCATCATACTATTACTGGTAACATATGTGGCTTCGAATGCTTTATCCAAAGTTACTGACCCCATGCCAGTGCTTACAATGATACTGCCCACTTTGCAACGTTGTTCATCTAATTCAAATTGTTTGAAATCTTTTTCATCTTTACAACTAGGAACTAACATGATAAGACTTTGTCCAGTCTCGTCAACAGTCATTGTGAAATCAGTACCGCGTACTGCTACTGTGGCTGTGGGAGTTTTGATGTTTACTTGTTGGGGATTATTTTTAGCAATTTGGCCTGATGCATAACGCACAGTTCCCATGCCTACTTTCATAGCTAACTTGCCTGCATCTGATTTTTTTGGATCAAAAACAAAATCGTCGATAAGTAATCTGCTGTTTTCTGTAACTTTGACTTTGGTATCGTCTTTAAATGTTATATTGCTTACACAAGCACCAGTAGTATAAGTGTCCATGCTTTCAATCTCTGCACCCTTAACCCCTGAAAGTTTTTTCTTATTTCGTTCAACTTCGCAGGCCGTGCCTTTATTTTCTGAAACCGTGCCAATACCAGCCCAAGACGGGCTGGCCACTGTTAGCAGTAGGGCTAACAATATGACACGCATAATTACCTCGCAATCGCTGTAGCTGGAGATACAATATTCGAACTACTTGTGCGAACTGTGATAGTGTTGTTGCTACCCTGTGTTTGTATATTAACGGTAGTATCGTTAGTACCTTGTTGCTGTGTAGTGATGCTGTTGTAGTCGCCTGTGGTCATCATAGCAAGTACGTGGCCGTTAGCACCAGCTGCATCCATTTGCTGAATGTTGAACACGTTAGCATTGCCATTAACTACATTAGATACACTACCTCTACTACTGAGCAAACTACTAGTAACTTGATTATTATCACCATCTAATACTGTATTAGTGATAATGTTGCTACCAACTAGATCTTGTATGATCATGTTGTTGTTGCCAAGAATTTGTTCTGTAATAACGTTTTGACTATTCGTAGCATTATTAGGATTACCAATGGTCAACCTAGTTTGGTTACCATTGCCTAACATATTAGTAGTATAACTATTATTGCTACCGCGAATGTTATACTGGCTGCTGTTGGCGTTGCCAGTCTGTGTGATGTTAACAGTATTTGTACTGCCGGTAATAGTACCGTAATTTGATGCACTAGGAGCATCTGGTGTTAGCGTAGTAATACCAGTTCCTGCTACCGCTGTTGCTACTGTATTAGTAACACCACCAACGTTGTTGGTCCCGCCAACCTGCTCGATAGTGATAGTGTTGCTACTACCCACTTGTTCGATATAAACTTTGTTAGGACCTGTTGCTGTCTGAGCACCACTTATGGTGGCAAAGCTCAAAAGCGCCATAGTGAGTAATTTTCTCGACAACCCACAACCGCCTGTCATTATTTGTTTCATTTTTTTCTAATGTTGGATTATTATTGTTCTCCAACAAGTTCCTTGGCCATTGACCTATAATTATAATACTCTTCTCTGATCTACCCCTTTCACGTAGATTTAATTCTTGCTACTTTATTTACTTACGGTAAAACAAAAATTAAATGTTGCTGTTATTTTTCCAACATGTAAAAAAATTAACATGTTAAAAAATCAACAGTTTAATCTATTTTTTCTAATCTATCATTCATTACCCAACCACCGCGTTTCTCACTGTCTACTACTCTGACCCAACCTTCACTGCCAGGTTGTACAACATCTACCACTGTGCCTTTCTTAAACTGCCAAGTCTTTTGACTTTTATCATTGGGTTCTTTGTAAATGAATTCATCTTCTTTCAATTTACGTTGGCCAAACAATGCTTTAGGTTCCGCTTGCTTTTCTTCAACTTTAGTTTCAAATTTTACTTCTGGGGAGGCACTGGGTAAGGTTTCGGTTTTGGTTTCGGGTTGGGCTTGTGGTTGAACCAAGACATCTTTCTTCTCCTCTACTTTAACTTCTTTCTTTTCCTCTACGACAGGAACAATAGGAACAATAGGAACAATAGGAACTGGGATTTCTGTTACTTGCCTTTTAAACGCCCAATGTCCTTTTCGAGCACCTTCATTAATGGTTTGTATTACTGCTGCTTGAACTGCGACATCAACTGCTCGATTGATACTTTCGTTTATACTGCCGCCAACTTCTCCTTCAAGTGCATTTGCGCCAGCACCAAACTGTGTACCGTCATCTACGAAACGAAGTAATGTTAGTTTGTCCATATAACTTAGGACTGTTTTTGTCACTGTAACTGTGGTTAGTATTTCGCCTGTTGCTACGCTGACAGTTCTTAGTGTTACTGTAACTGTGTCTGATTGATACTGTGTGCTAGCACCAATACCAAAAATTCTCACACCTGATCCGCCTGTTAAGGTGTTGCTATCATAACCAACGATGCCGCCTTCCATAATGATTCCGGCAAACATCATTGGCGGTAATGCCTTAGCATCTTTGCCTTGATATTGTTCACGCATTTGACGAATCATTTGACGCTCTTTAATTAAGTTCTCTAAGCCTACACGTTCTAAAACTGTAAACCAACGAGCATCGCCAACATCTTGTAATGCTTTGATCAAGTAGTTTTCAGCACCTTGCGTAACTGCTGAACTTAATGACGCAATCAGTGGCTGACTTTTACGCTGTCCTGTTAGGTCTCTAAATCCATAAACCGCTACAGCTACTGGACCGCCTTCTGGTGGCTGTAACTTGTTAGAGTCTTTCTTTAGGAACTTGCTAGACTCAACTTTTGGCTCGTCAAATTGATTACCTGTTACTTTTTCTCTTATTGCTGAACTTGATGCGCAGCCTGTTAGTACTGCTACCACTGCCAAGGATAATATTGTCTTTTTCATAGTCTATCCTTAAAATCCAAATGTACCACTCGGCACCTTCATTTCTGTAAATTGGCTTGGGTTTAGTGCATTCTCAATCCTAACAATGATGAAAGTTCCATCAACTTTCCAAGTAATATTATTACCCGCTACTTCCATTTGACCGCATACTCCATTAGTTAATGTACATTGTGGTGCGCCATCAGTGCCAAACAAACTATCTGTAATTTGCTTGGCTAATTGTGAATAGATACGGCTTTCTAAGTTTGCTTGAAATTTGGCTTGTGGTGTGTTTAGCTTGTCGCTTTCTTCTTTTGCTTTCATAGCATCAGCGGCTGCTTTGTTTTTATCTTTAGCCTGAGTTTCTAACTGATAAAGTGTTAGTACGTGTGAACTATAGCCTACACCACTAAATGATGGGCTATTAAAGATATGTACTAATTCTGCAGCAGATGCGGAATTAATAGTCATAACTATTCCGATTAATGCTAATGTATTTTTCATGGTTCGCTCCCAGGTAATACTTGCCTTAAAGTATTTAATATAGGCTATGAAAATATTAAATAGCTAGTTAACCATAAAAAAAGGCTCCTAAGAGCCTTTTAGTACTTTGGTATTAATTTTACTTAATAGAGAATCCAATCTTTCCAACTGGTCTACGTGTTGCATAGAAGTTGCTACTTGGGTCCATTAAAATCTTACCAGTAAACACTGGTGGATAAATTACTTCAAAGTTAGAGAAGTACGCACCACCTGGTGTTGTTTCAGTATCTTTGGTTACCTTTAAGGAAGTCTTAATTTGAAGCATGTTACTGCGTTCTAGGATTGTTCTAAAGAACTTGTCTGTGTTGGGATTTTTGTTAATTTGATTGGCTATGCCTTGCGCCAATCCAGCTAATAGATGCCAACCAATTCTATAATCTGTACGTTGATTGTCGTCAGTACCTTTGTAAGTTAATAGCGTATCTAGGCCGTTTGCCTTAAGGTCTTTTTCTCTCACATGTTGTTGATCACTGTCAATAATGGCTAAAATTTTATCAGACTGTACTCTAGTAATCATATCAATGTGTACACCAATTTGTAATACACCAGCGATAGAACCGTTCCTATACCATATATCAGAACCAGCTACATAATCCATATCAGGATTTTTGATCATCATTACAATGTCATACAAATTTTTCATTTCATCAGCATCAAACACACCTTCATAACGCTCTGGGTATTTTGTAATGTCATCTACCATGCCTGAAATACTGGCTTTTGCTCCGCCAGCTTTGTCCTTACTACTAACACGAATCAAGTTATTGTCATCAAGAATCAAATAACTATCGTATAGTTTCTCTGCTGGGTCATTGGGATACTCAACACCTCTAATCTTACCAAACCCGCCTGGGCCGCCTGTCATTGCAGTTTCAGCTTCTTGCCAATCACCGGCAAGGAATCGTTGTTTCATAATTGCCAATGGCGCCGCTGTTTCTCCCAAGTCAACTTCGTAACTCTTTGAATATTGATTGGCTCCAGATACAGGTGTTGTTCGTCCAAATATTACATTTTCCAACAATGCAATTACTTGATCTTTGACATCTTGGCCTAGGTCAGCTCTGCCAGCGATTGTGTTAGCAACTTCTCCTGGAACATCATCAGCTGCCATTTCTGTATTCGTTGGGGCGATACCTACCGGCTTCAAGTTAAGTGCGGCACGTTGCTGTACTCCTGATACTTGATTTTCTTCGCCAGCTTTACCGCTTAGTTGTTGATACCCAGTTAAGTCTGAGAATAGTTTGGTCTGTAAGAAAATAGGATAAGCACCCGGTTTCTTCTTTGGCTTTAAGGCAATAAAGCCCATCATGTTGCCAGTCTTTTCATCTTGGAATACTAGAGCCAGTGCGGCACCAGCTTTATCAGGACTTGATAGTCCCTGTGTTGCTGGCATTGTTTTGAAGTCTGCAACAGGAATGTTGTTTGCTTCGGCGTATGCAATCAACTCGGCAATAAGGTCTTGCGGTTCTGCAATGTCACCTTGTTGCGGGAACACAATGGCATCTACCATCGTAATTACGTTGCCTGCATTATTCTTAAAGGCCACACGTTTTCCACGTCCAGCTTCTTCAGCTCGTCGTGCCATCCCGCCTTCAGATTCAATTAATAAAAATTCTTTTGCTCTCATACTAATATTTAGCGTATTTCAGGGAACAGGCATTCCTGTATGAAATGCTGTACGTCCTCTTCACTAAGCCCTAAACTAACCATTACTTTAGGAGTATGAGGGTTACACTTCTGATTCTGTGCGTAGTAATTCTGCGCTTCTGTAGTATCTTCAGCTGCATTGTTGGTTTCAGCGACTGTGCTTAGATAATGCTCTACTGTAGTTTTTGCTAAAGTTGTCAGTTGTTCTAATTCAGCTTCATCGCTGACATTGCCCGCAGCTACCATACTCTTGCTGAATATGTTAGTAGCCCACTCAGGCAATGCACGTTCTTTACGCCATTCTAGTTTGCTTACTTCTTCTGCAAACCACTGCATCATAGGATGATCAGCATCACCTGCTTTGCTATAATCGTGAAAGCAACCAGTTATCTTATTCTTGCCAGCGATAACATCAAAGCCATAAATTGGTGCTGGATTATGTGTATGTGGAAAGATGCAACAGTGCATCATCCATAAACCTTTTGACTCTCTAGCGTCTACGACGTCCACATGAGCACGACGATAAGAATCGGACCGCCAAACGCGATTAACCCACCCAGGCTGATTAAAACGATCCATTCCGGGTTCAAATATTTCAGTACCTGTTTCATTAAATTTATCCTCTAACAGATGTTGTATTTCTATTAGTGTGTCCCAAACTTTACTCTCCACGATATAAATCCCGCATCATTTTAATAGCATATTCAAATGCTACACGAGCTTCGTCACCTAGGTCATCAGTTAGTGTTTGACGAATTGCCATCTTCATAGCATCGCCATTTTCAAAGTCATAAAACTTGCCACTGCTAATATGTGCCACTTGTTTCTTAATGATTTGACCACCGAACAAGTCGCCCATATGGCGGCAATATAAATGCGCCTTAACTTTTGCTTTATTCTCTGGATCATTGCCTAGTTTGTGTAAGTATGCTTGGTATTCTAATGTGGCTGGAGTTAGATAACAATAACTACCATCATCAAGTTCCACAAAGTCTGCGTGTATAGCACGTAGTCTTGGTAGGTCTGGCATTGTGTCTAGAAACCCTTGGCGCTTACAATACCATTCAATTGGATCGTAAATTGCTAATAGGTTATACAGATAGTTTTTATAATCTTGTTTTTCAATTTTACCGCTAAGTAACATCTTAGCAAATGTTGTTGTTTCTGCCTCATGGTGGAGGTCTTTAGTGATGTCTTTTAAGCTCATTCTTCTTCCATTTTAATTTGTAATGGAAATCCACTACCACGAGCTAAGTTAGTTGATTCAACTGCCTTTGCTTCGGCAATCTCAAAACTGTATGTTCCGGCAACACCGCTGCCTTGATCGTGAATCTGGAGAGTGATGTCTCGAGCAGTTTCTTCTGTGTGTTTGAACACTTCGGTCAAAAGACTAATGACAAAATCCATTGGGGTTGAATCATCGTTTAGAAAGATCACGTTCCAGCGTTTAGGTTCTTGAACCTTAATCTTAATCTTCTCGTCTAGTTTAATATCAGTTATTGTTGTCATTCATGTTCTCCAAGAGTAGGGGAAGTTCCCTTCCCCCTATTATATTACTTAACCTCGACAATGTCAATCACGCGAGCTTTCTTTTCTTCCGGAATCTCGTGTTCTAACTGTACAGATAGAATACCATCCTGAATTAAGGCGCCCTTGACTAGCATGTGTTCAGCTAATTGAAGCTTACGTTCAAAATCCCGTGAGCTAAGTCCTCTGTGTAAGTATTGAATATTCTCACCATCTTCGCGTGTGCGAACACCGCGAATAGTCAACAAGTTTTGTTCAACTTCAATGTGAATTTCATCTTTCCTAAACCCGGCAACAGCAACCTCGATGACATACCTAGTGTCATCAAGTTTAATGATGTTGTGTGGGGGATAGTTATTTTGCATTTGATTTGCGATACGATGTTCGAATGTATCGAATAATCTATCGAAACCTACTAGAGCCCTGTTTAGAGCCTGTGTGTCAAAGCGTGTTATATTTGCGTTCATTTTAATATCTCCTTAAATTAAGCAAGAATAATTTATGCGGCCTCACCTGAGCACCGCATAATATTTATAACGTCTGTGTGTGTTTATTTTACTTCTGTAAACTCTGCATCAACAGTCTTTTCATCTTGTGAATTTTCTGTTGTAGCTTTTGCTTTTATTTCATTCAACTCTTGAGCAACTGTAAGCATTGCAGTCATTTTCTCAGTGATTGCATCTAAGTCGTCACCAGTAATTACATCTTGCAATTCTTTAATTGAGTCTTCAAGTTTAGTTTTTAATTCTTCTGGAACATCTTTTGATTCCATATCTTTCCTAATCGTGTGGATTTGACCTTCAGCACCGTTACGTGCTTCAATCAACTCTTTAGCCTTTTTGTCTGACTCGGCATTGGCTTCAGCATCTTGAACCATACGTTCAATTTCTTCTTTGCTTAAACCACTGTCTGATTTGATAGTGATTTTATTTTCCTTGCCGGTACCTTTGTCTTTAGCACTGATATTCATAATGCCGTTTGCATCAATATCAAATGTAACTTCAACTTGTGGCATACCACGTGGTGCTGGAGCAATACCGTCTAGCTTAAATTCACCAAGTGCCTTGTTGTACTTAAACAACTCACGCTCACCTTGTGCAACTTTGATATCAACAGCTGGCTGGTTATCTTCTGCTGTGCTGAATGTTTGACTAGCTTTGGTTGGAATAGTTGTGTTCTTTTGAATCAACTTGGTAAACACACCTCCCATTGTTTCAATACCCAAGCTCAATGGGGTGACGTCCAATAGCAGTACGTCTGTACGGTCACCTGCTAGTACTGATCCTTGAATAGCCGCACCCGCAGCCACTGCCTCATCTGGGTTAACGTCTTTACGTGGTGCTTTGCCAAATAGCTTCTCAACAGTTTCTTGCACTTTAGGCATTCGTGTCATACCACCAACAAGGATAACTTCATCAATGTCGCCAGCAGTTACACCTGCATCTTTCATTGCAGTTTTGCATGGCTGCACTGAACGTTGGATCAGTTCGTCAACAAGGCTTTCTAATTTAGCACGAGTCAACTTAACATTCATGTGTTTAGGTCCACTCGCATCAGCTGTGATGTAAGGCAAGTTAACATCTGTTTGTGCAGAGCTAGACAATTCAATCTTTGCTTTTTCAGCAGATTCTTTTAAACGCTGTAATGCTAGTGTGTCTTTCTTAAGATCAACACCGTTGTCTTTCTTAAACTCGTCAACCAAATAATCCATAATGCGTTGGTCAAAGTCTTCACCGCCTAAGAATGTGTCGCCATTAGTTGACAACACTTCAATTTGTTTGTCGCCATCTACATCCGCGATCTCAATGATCGATACATCGAAAGTACCGCCACCAAGGTCGTAAACAGCAATTTTGCGATCTTTTTTATCAGACTTATCAACGCCATAACTAAGAGCTGCCGCAGTAGGCTCGTTAATAATACGGAGTACTTCCAAGCCTGCGATCTGTCCAGCATCCTTTGTAGCTTGTCTTTGGCTGTCGTTAAAGTACGCAGGAACTGTGATAACTGCTTGGGTAACTTCATGACCTAGATAGTCCTCCGCTGTCTTTTTCATCTTACGCAGAACCTCTGCGCTAATTTGTGGTGGTGCTAATTCCTTACCATTTGATCGAACCCATGCATCGCCGTTTTTGGCTTCTATGATTTCATAAGGCATTAGACCAATGTCTTTTTGCACAGCTTCTTCTTTGAACTTACGTCCAATAAGACGCTTGCTTGCGTAAATTGTGTTTTTGGGATTTGTTACTGCTTGACGCTTTGCGCTAGCACCTACTAGAATTTCATCGTTAGCGTATGCAACAATACTTGGTGTAGTACGGGCGCCTTCGCTGTTTTCGATTACTTTTGTGACACCGTTTTCAATAACGGCTACGCATGAATTTGTTGTACCTAAGTCGATACCGATTACTTTGCTCATTGTTTTCTCCTTTTAAAAAGCAAGATATATTTTCGGGTAAACACCCTATGTATACAGCCCCCATTGGGCACTGTCTACACTTTTATTTATATCAGATATTGTCTAAGTTTTGAATTTTGGACCACTTTTTGAGTTTCTCGATTTTAGCTCGTTTTGCTATATGCAAATTCCCCCAGCTGATAATGTTGTTGGCCATTAGAATATCAATCATAGCCAACATATCACCAAGTTCCTCTTCCAAGTGTTCTCGATTAGTTTGTCCAGTATTAAGTTTAGCGTTGTCTATACCAAATCTACGGATTTTACTAACCGCTTGAATTACCTCTGCACATTCCTCTTGTAGGATGTCCATTACTTCATCATTAGATTCGTTTAGTGGCGCCATATTAATTCTCAAACTTTCTACGTAGTTTCTTAAACATTGTTTGCACACCAATTGCTTGACGACGTGCATCTTCCAAAGCGTGATGCTTTAGTGCTTGCGGCATTTCTGGATCCATGCCCAAGTCAAATAGTGTACGAGTATCCCTCACGTCCCAAAAGTTCCATGGAAACGGTTTGCCCATTTTACGGAAATAGTGTTCTAAAATAATAATATCAAATGTAGAACCGTGACTCCAAAAACGACTTGAACCCATACAAAATTTGTAGAACTTTTCCATTGCTTCTTTACAATCTATACGATTGTCAGGACTAAAGGCCTCGTCTTGAGCAGCCTTGTCTTGATCTGCCCACCACCTAATAGTATTGTCATCAATAAATGGATCTGCAAATTCACAAGTATCTACATCAATACGTAGGTATATTTCATCGTATACCTCGTATCCGTTTGGATTAAATGTTACTGCGCCTAGTGTAAGAATTTGTGCATTTGGAGTGGTGGCTAGAGTTTCTAAGTCCACCATTAAATGTTTAGCCATTATAAGCCTTTCGTAGTTATACGTTATTATAGCAAAATTGCTATCAAATGTCTAGTAGATTGATTAGAAAAGTTTTTTTGGTAGTTGCTCTTTTTGGAGCTTTTTGGCGTAGCGTTGCTTGGCCGCTGCCTTCTTGCGTTTGCGTTTTGTAGTAGGCTTTTCGTAAAATTCTTTCTTACGAAGTGTATCAAGAAGACCGCTGTCCTCGATCTTCTTTTTAAATTTGCGTAGTGCGCGGTTTACATCTTCACCTTCTCTGATGTAAACTACACTACCTCTTACTTTATTGTCTCTCTGACTCATCGTCATCATCTTCCTCGTCGTCTTCTTCCTCACCAGTGAAAGCCGCAACCACTGCATCTAAATTCCAAATTCTATTTTTTGAAATAAGACCATAGGGAGTTAATTCATCGTTTGTAATATAATGAGTATTGGGCTGTGCCAATAAGAAAGTTATAAAAAGTTTTGTTGTTGGGTCACAGTTATCAATATCAATAACTGTGATATCTGCTTGTTGTGACACACTTAGTAGCCAACTAATATCTGTTTCGTTATCATCATAAATGAATACATTTAACTCTTCAATATTATGACTTAAGATTGTTTGGAACTGTTTTTTAACATTTACTGATGGCTTTACTAATAAGTAGCTCAAGTTCAAATTGAATAATTTGTCCGGAGGCGTAATGAGGTTAATTTTTCCTAAGTTCATTTGTTCTCTTTGTTAATTCTGTTCCATAGCGAATTGTTACTTTGTTCACTATTTTGTACGTATGTTACTGACGAATCTTTGTTATCTGCTGATCCGCTTGTTTCATCACGTAGCTCGTTTTTTTTTTGATCTTCGGTTTCGACAACTTCTGTTAGATCTGGTTTGATTCTTTCTTGTTTTGGAAAGTCTGGTTCTAGTTTATTCAATTCGTTTTGTAAAGTTGGAAAGATCTTGTATTTTGCAGCCGTTTCTGCCTCAATTTGTGCCTGACGTTGTTGTTCTAATTCCCAAGGGAGTATTTCAATTAAGCCTAACTCTTTTTTCTTTTCTTGATTTTTAATTGTATCTTCAGGATGTTCGATTTTCCACTTACGCATTGCTTCCTTCTCATGAAGGTCAGCACGTTCAGCTTCTTCAATCATTTTATTCCAACGATCTAATTCATTTATGTTGTCCAGTGATATTGTTGGCTCAATTCTGGTAACTTCTTCTTTGGGTTCTTCTTTTACTTCAAGTTCATGCTCAAACTTGTCTTTTGGATGTTCGCCGTTATCAACAAATTTTATTGTAGGTTCTGGTACTATCGGTTCTGTTTTCACACTTGCTTCAGAAGCCATTTGATTAATTTGGTCTAATTGTTCTTGTGTTAATGCGCCATCATCTGGTTCATAGGTTGGCTTCTTTTCTTCTGGTAAGGGAGGAACAAACAATGGAACAGTTTTGTGTAACAATCCTTCATTCTGTTTTTCTTCTCGTCTCCAACCAAATGTCATTTGTGCGGCCAATAACATTATAACTGCTAGTGGATCAAATACCACAATAATGGTAATGATGACCCAAGTGACTGCTTTCTCTAAAAGAGTCTCATCAGTTGCTCCGTATATAAAGGCAGCAATGTATTTTAGCGGTCCAACTTCTGCTTCTACTTTACGAACTTCGGCGGCAATAGGAGCTCGCTCTTCGTTCAGGCTGGCAATTTTCTTTTGACTTGCAGTTATCTCATTTTGTAAACGGGTACGTTCTCTAGCCTGTTGTTGACGAATATTAACGGCTCTATTAGCACCTTGTTCAGTTGTTGAACGAGCCATGCTCTGATCCACAGCCTCATCCATCTGTTTAAGTGCTTTACGATTAGCTTCAATGTTTTCTTTTTCAGTCTTGATCTTTTCGTCGTAAATTGAAATTTTAGCAATTACATCTCCGCTTACAAGACTTTGATCACTATGTGCCTTTGATAAGAACCCAAAGATACCCATACTTGTAATAAGCATTAATACAATGACTGCCACTGTCATGTAAACTTTCATCAAACGTGGCGCACGTTCCCAATTAGCCTTAAGCCAGCTTGCACAGACAAGTTTTCCAACCTCCAATGCTGATCCCATGATAATAATTGGAATCATTGCCGCAGAGAAAATAGCGGCCAAACCCACTACGGAGTAGTAGATTGCGACCGCTGAAATTGTTAAACCTGTAAGTAAGAGTAAGTATGCTAAAATCATAAGTTTATTTATCAGCGAAATTCCATGTATTACTGCTAGTTTTAAAACAAGCCCATTCTTCAAATGTACGCTGATCTGATTTTAACATAATAACGCTGTAAATCCTACGACACATTTCACCGTTTACCATAGCAGTTACCATAACTTGCACCTGCCCCATATGGTATCCATCATCTGAATACCATTTAGTAGCCTCGCCGTTATCTAAACGATTAAGTGCAAAGAATACTGCTTGTTGATGTTTTCGACTGTCTTCTTTATTCAGACGACTAAACATACTTCGGTACGCATTAAAAATAATAGCTGGACCATGCAAGTCGTTTATCTCATTTTGATAAATGGGCTTGTCCCACTGTCCTGCGTGTGCAACATTACTGGTAAAACTAATGAGTATTATTGTTGCCAATAATTTCCCAAGTACCATCATATTTTTGGCAAGCATATCCCATTCCCTCAATTATACGTCCGCTAGGCAAACGATGTCTATATGGATTTTCAAAGCATTGTTTGGCAACGCCCATTTTCTTAATTCCAATTTGTTCAATTGGATCGTCATTGCATTTTACAAGAGTGTCACTCGAAACTGTTTCATTTCCACTTTTGCGAATTTCTTGACTAGTGTAACAGTATTGTTTGTATTGCTTTGGAGGAGCACTACTGCACCCCACCAAAGACAATACTGCTATTGCGAACAAGAGCTTGTTCATGTTATTCGCCTTTTGATTCTGCAACCAATTGATCGAATACAGTCTTCTTCATTTCAAGTTTGACGTATGTGTAATGACGTCCACCCATTGTAAAGTGACCTTTCTCACTCTTCACATGTCGACGAATTGCTGTGTCAGACACTTTGTAAGAGATAAAAGTACGTGATGACTTTTTGTCATTTACAATTTCAATGGATGTTTCTGAATTAACTTTACCGTTAATACGTTTGGCAAAGTTGTTCATTGCAATGGCATCCATTTGCTCTTCGGCAGCTTGAGCATATTTGCTTTCGCCAGCACCGCAAGCATAGACATAGTCTTCTTTCCACCAGAACCAACCTTTAACGCCTTCTTGTGCGCAATCCTGATACCAACTGGGTTGAGCATAAGTTTTACGGTCGGGAATGTCTTTCATTGAACCGCAAGCGGTAAGTGTTGCAATAATGGGGATTAAAATAAGTTTTTTCATTTTGAAGACTCCTGAACAGTTTTAGTAGCTTCTTTAGCCACTTCCGATACCAACGCTTTGCCTTGATTGCTTACGAACGAAACTCCGCTCGAAACCAAATTAACGACGAATGTCGGTGCTAGAATAACCAGCGCAAGAACAACAATCCATTTAGTCATTTCAAACTCTCTTTCTGTGTGTGTTAATAAAAAAGCCTCTGTAGTATGTATTATACGACAAAGGCTTCGTTATGTCAACGGTTTTGGTAAACCGAATTATTTGAAAAATATCAATGCTAGTAAAACTGCTTGAAGTATAAAACCAATTCCAATTGTTGCTACATTAAGCATGTCTCGGGCAATAATTGCTCTTGCAAATAGTAGGGTTAGACCTCCCCAAATTAACAAAATAATATCAATCCCAGGTAACTTATCAGTTAGTCCCATACCAACTGCTAAAAAAGTTGGAATGGTTGAACAATGTAACACAATGTTTGCTAACCAACCTAATGTTTCTGTTGAAACTGAATGAGCCTTCTCTTGAATAAGGCCAATCAATTTATTTGCCAATTGCTTAATTTCTTCCATGTTTTGGATCCCTGTAAAAAATGTGTCTTCCAATTTTGCCAATTTTTTCCTTGCCCCATTGTGGGTTCACGTAATCAGCATGATAATACAATGCATCCTTCATTACGTCAAGTCTAAAATTTTCCAATAATACCTTCTTAGCCACTTTGTATGACTCGTCATACATTGCAGTGCTTCGGATTGGAGGTTTTCCGCCGTTTTGGCAATACCAGCTAAACTGGCAAACTACCCTTTCCATAAACACATTTTTTTGGTAAACAACTGCGCAGACATCGCTGGGAAATTTTCCTGATTCTGCTCGATTCATTGTTACCTGTGCCACTGCCACTTTGCCCTCAAACGGCTCGCTTGCCGCTTCGTGGTAAATGTTTTTGGCTAAGCAGTCCAGTTGTCTTTCTCTGTCTCTGATTGAGACTACATCTGCTGATGCGACAAACTGCGCTTCTTTTAATCTATCTATTTTGGCTATTGTGATTTCGGATACCGCAGTACCTACAAATACAATACCAAAAACTAAGGCTATAAGCCTAATTGCTTTTTCCATTTCATGTCTCCTTTGACTTGGTGTAGTTCAAAATTCAAACTACATTACATAAAGGGAGATGACTAACTACTTGGTCTCAAACCCAAAGCAGATTCTGTCTTCTCCATTAGCAACACTTGTTTATAGTTGGCTCATAACTCAACATCAACTGTTACCTTTGGCAAGCCTGGCATCCCGATCTTCGGGTTTCTAATTGGCCAAGACTCGCGGAACCGTTTCAGCTTGTGACATACTTTGGTTCTACTATCTTAGTTTCTTTCGAAACGATAAAATATATAGCTTCTTTTCGTTGATATTGGGTTAAAACGGGCCATTATCGACGCATTCTAGATATATCTACTGCTTCTTCATCACTAAACACAGGAACAGCGTTGCTCTTGTGCATTGTAGCAATACCTTTTACTTTGGTTCCAGTGTACACCTTAGCTGGTTTGAGTGTGGCATTACCACCTGTGTCCACACTTTTGATGTGTGCAGTGGTATTCCTACCTTCTGGAATTTTCAAACTGTAACTGCTGCTCAAACTAGGAGCAGATAACGCTCGTGTACGTTTTCTATCATCGGCCTCAATTCCCCATTTCTTTTGGAGAGCTTTCCAATCCGCATCTGCTTGTTCGGCTTTGCGTTTGTGTTCAGCACTGGGCCACTTGTGTTTGCCTTTTGGTTTACCAGTGAGGCTTAAACTGGGATGATGTAAGTGCATTGTCATAGAACAATTATACTACAAGTGTTGGGCAAAGTCAAGCCCAACACTTACCAAAATCATTCTATTATTTTGCTTCTTTTGCTTCGGAACGTGCATTCTTAACTGCGGTAACATCGTTACGAGTTTCTTTGCACAATTTGGCTAAGTCTTGACAATGCTTACGAACACGGGTGCCGGCAGCGCCAACTTCCTTGTCATAAAACTTTTCGAAGTCTGCTTCCATTGCCTCTACGATTTTGGTAAATTCTGCATGTTTATTTACTGACATAATAGTCTCCTTGTTTTATAGTTAGCTACCAGTGTCGAATAACACTGGCAATAATGAAGCAGTTTGTAATGATATATGTTAGAACAACAATCGTCCTAACTATAGCAACATGGTCTGCTTCTTGAACTGTTGCTCCAGCTTTTTCACCTAAGGCCCTAGCCCAAATTTTCCAAAACTTTCGAAACACTTTCATTCTTTAATTTTATATTATTTTTTGGCAAATGTCAACCTGCAAACACGTTTGACGATCCGCTTGAAATAGTTGCACCACAACCGTACGCATCTCCCAGTCTACCTATTGCTTTATTATTCACAAATACCGTTGAGGAAAAGGATGAAAGTCCAGGAGAATGACTTGGACAGGCTGGCGGCGCAAAGGTGTGGCTCTGCACTTGATCTGCTTGCCTTACTGCCCCAATGTTGTTTACTAATACATCGTCAGATCCTGCGTCAGTGGTAGTAGACCCTTGACATGTAGGATGATTTATAGATACTTGATCATTTCCGTTTTTCCTTGCGACTGCGGGCATAATTTTTCTCCTTAGGCCATTGCAATACCAGTAGTTCCTTGCATGTACTGATCAGCAAACTCTTTATCGGATGCTGCTACCACTGCAACTGCTGTTTTACTTAATTTAATATCTTTTTCTGGACTTACAGTAAACAAGTAAGGCATTAGTGCTGGACCTTTTGGGCTCATACCAATAACCGAAGGCTTGGATAACTTGTAAAAGTCGTTGCCTTCTTCTACCAATCTTGCTACTAGTTCTTCTCCGCTTGTTAGTTTTAAGGTGATCACTTCACCTGCTGTTACGCCTCGGTCAATTAACATATTATCCTTTCAGTGTGTTAAAAAATTCTTCGTCTTTACCTGCTAGGCCTTGAAAGCCCCCAGGAAGGAGAACGCCATCCTTAAAAATTTGTGGAACACTACGCAACCCTTGCTCCATAAGGAACTCTCGTGCGCCGGCGTTCTCTTCCATTTTAATTACTGTAAATGGAATATCTTTGCTTTCCAATAATGCCTTTGCTCTATCGCAAAATGGACAATTATTTTTACTATAAACTGTGATCATGTTTCTCTCTTATAATGCTGGTAATGAATCGTAATCAAGTGCTTCGCTCATTACGCCAATTACGTAATTAGTACTTTCACTTTCTTGTAATGCTGTTTGTTTCTTGCTTGTGTCCACGTGCTTGTTGAACCAAGGAATAGGAGTTGACTTTGGTGCTGGGTTGTTATACTTGATGCCAATCTCTTTCAGTGCTCCAACTGCTGTAAAATCCACAAAGTCACGTAGGATGTTGGCATTAAGACCAATCACTGGTCCCATTTTAAACAAATAAGTGGCCCATTCTTTTTCTTCACGAATCACATCCATATACAAACTATATACTTCTTGTTCACATTCTGATTTAGCTTCAGCAAATCTTGTGTCTTCTTTGACAACTTGATTGATCAAATAAGCAGTCCAGCCTTTGTGTAGCAGTTCGTCTTGTAGAATCAATGAGATAATGTTGCCATTGCCAATAAAGATCTTGTTCTCTACCATAGCCAAACTGGTAGCAAACGATACCATAAAGCGGAAAGCTTCTAATGCGTAACTAGCATGTAATGCCATCCATATCGCTTTAATGTATTCTTTTTCTAGAATAGTTTCACCCAATTGTTTGCGACAGTTGATAACATGTAGTGCTTCATAGTAGTTACCTACACTGGAGGCCATGTCAACAATTTCTTTAGTGTCGTGGATGGTGTTGAATACATCCTTTGGTACATTATAAATGTTACGAATAATATGGCTGTAGCTCTTACTGTGAATGTTTGTTTCAAAGAATGTCCAGTTGTATACTAGTGCTTCTAGTTCAGGCAAGCTGATCACTGGCATAAAAATTTGACTTGGTCCACGGCCTTGCAAACTATCTAGTGCTGTTTGACGTAACAAGTTACTGGTGAAGATATGTTTAATAGCATCGCTGGCATCCTTAAAATCATTACTGTCTTTGCTTAAACTAATTTCTTCTGGTTGCCAAAAGAAGCCACGTGCTGTTGCTTCAAAGTCTGCAATCTTTTTGTATTTGACTTCTTCGAATCTCTGTATGGTTACTGGACCTGCTGGGTCCAAAAACATCTTGCGATTCAAATAGTCTGTCTTGGTGTTTAGGTTATATTGTTGTTTTGACATTTTATTTTGTTCTTTTAGTTAATTTGTATTCCAGCTAACACCCATCCGCCAGCAGATTTTGATTTGGTCATGTTCCAAACTTCTGTAAATGCTTCGGCTTCTGCACCTACTGTATCTTGTATTGAGCCAGTAAATTCTACACTGGCTATGTAATTGGCATCAGTTTCTTCTATGCCCAACAGTTTTGCTGACAATGATATCACTGCTGTTCTATACTCTTGGGTGTTATCTCGATCCGCTAATTGCTGTTGTATCTCTTTCAACATGTCATCAGTCATCATGTTGCTGAGAGTAGCTGTGTCAGCACGATCCCATGCGCCTTGCAATAAAACAAAGTGTTGTTTGGCGGCTGACTCAAAGCCTGCCACATCAAACCCTGCAGGAATTGTCCATGTGGCGTTTGTGGCCAATGCCGATCCAATCATTGAACCTCCTTGGAATCTTGTGGGTTGGTTGACTTCCGGGATGGCCTGTGGACCTTGATAAGCCAGGTTGGGTGAATTAGCCATCACACGCTTGCGCATGAACCAACCTATTGCCCCTAATACTATAGCGCCAATCAACAAGACCATTAAGATATTACCAAACGCTTCTCCCAATCCTAAACTACTGGCCAACCATGCTAGACCTAATCCTGCTGCCAATCCACCCAACATGGCGCCCCATGGGCGACTTGGTGCGGGTGCTGGTGTAGCCTGTGGCGGTGCGGCTTGTGCTGGCGGTGTTGCCTGTTTCTTGCTCACATTGGAACTTTGTTGTCCCACGCTTTTTCCGCCACCCATGCGTTTACTGGCTTCTGCACTCACACTGGCAAAAGCCAAGACGCTTACTAATAAAATTGCAAATAATTTTTTCATATTATCTCCTAGTATTTTCCTGATGCAAGCACTATCTTGCAAATGTGTTCTAATCTTTCTATATGCTCATATGCACGCCAAGGACTTGTATCGATAGCCACAACACCGTGTCCTTTAATTCCCACAATGTCATAAGCAATGTTGCCGTCTCGATCTAATTGTAACATTGTATGGCACTGGTCTGCAAGTTCTTGACTGATGGGTGCCACATCGCCTACATTGGGTGCTACGCGAGTATAACGGTTAAGTTCTGGAAACGCATTACTGATGGTACTTAAATCAATTCCGGCATGCATGGCAGCAATACAGTAAGTGGGATGAACGTGTACTACTACTCGAACATCATTACTGTGTTGCCCCATTTCACGTTGTAGACCAAAGTGTAACGGAAGTTCTCCACTAGGCTTTAATTTAGCACTGATATCTGAATAAGGAAGATCGCGCCAGTTATAATTAAAAGATGCAGTACCGCTACCACTGTGAATAGTTCTATCAATGCTGATCTTCTTAAACTGATCAGGTTGAAGTGTTTGTTTACGCACACCACTAGGTGTAATATAGAAGTGGTCACGGTCATGATGACGTATTGACACGTTACCATCTCGACTGGTAATCCAATTGCGTTTGTACGCATCTAACATCACATCACATATTGTTTCTAACATTATTTTATACTCTAAAACTTTCGCCACATCCACAACGATCACGTTCATTGGGATTGATAAAATCAAATCCCTCATTGAGCCCGTTACGCACCCAATCCATTGTTAAACCATTTAGATAAGCTAGGCTTTTTGCATCCACTAGCACAACAAAGTCTTTTTGGGCAAAATTAGTTACACCCACTTCGGCTATGTATTCGTCCACATATTCTATAGTGTATGCCAGACCACTGCAACCTGTGGTTCTTACACCTATACGAATACCCACGCCTTTACCGCGCTTGTCCAAATTTTGTTTGATGCGTTTACTTGCTGTGTCGGTTACGATAATCATTTACGGCCGCTTTGATAGCATCTTCTGCTAATATACTACAATGTATCTTCACTGGTGGTAATGCTAGTTCTTCAGCAATCTCAATGTTTTTAATTGCTCCAGCTTCGTCAAGTGTTTTGCCCTTGACCCACTCTGTAACAAGCGAACTGCTTGCAATTGCTGATCCGCACCCGTAAGTTTTGAATTTTGCATCAGTAATAAGACCTGTAACGTTATCAACCTTAATTTGTAACTTCATCACATCACCACAAGCCGGTGCACCAACCATGCCAGTGCCCACTGTAGGATCATCTTTAGCAAAAGATCCCACATTGCGCGGATTTTCGTAATGATCAATTACTTTTTCAGAATATGCCATTTATATGCTCCCAGTTCATAATTTTCCATTGATTTTTTAAATAACTTTTTTTGTCTGCTTGGTAGTCCAATGCCCATGCATGTTCCCACCAGTCTACTAATACTACAATATCTTTTTTAATTTCGTGATTCACAATGGTTTTAATCTTGCCATCCTTAGCCAGATAAACCCATCCGCTGCCTTGCACACCCATTGCCACTTTGAGAAACTCTTCCTTGAATTTGACAAAAGTTTTATAGTGTGTTTCAATAAACTCAGCTATCTTGCCAGTTGGATCATTACTGTCACTTGGCTCTTGATACTGTTGGAATAAAATGTTATGAAGAAATGCTCCAGCTTCATTAAAATTAGGATCCCCTTCGCCAGCATTGAAACGTTTGGCGTAAGTCTTAGCAAGATTTTCGTAATGATAATCTATTGTGGCTTTGGAGATGCTAGGGCTCAAATCATTCACACCGTAGGGCAAGGGTAGTATTTTTAAAGATACTGGTCTGCCTTCAGTAATAAATTGTCTGATAAAGTTATAGCTCATAACTTACATGCCTCACAATCATCTTCCATATCTTCATAGTTATAGCCGTTAGTTTGCATTTCAGTAGGCGCTATCTCTGCTACTTGTTTGCTTCCAGCTTTGTTAATCAAGCTGTAGTAGAATGTTTTAATGCCCCATAACTGTGCTTGCATCAAGTTCTTAGCAATCAACGTAGTTGGTACTTTACGTTCTGGAAAGTGTGCTGGATTATAGAATGTATTGGTACTGATACTTTGATCAACATATGCGGCAATGACAGCACTTGTCTTCAAATAGCCTTCGCAATCTCGTTGTTCCCACATGAGTTGATATTTGTTCTTTAGTTTAGCATACTCAGGTACAACTTGTGTAAAGCTACCTGCTTTACTTTCCTTAGTACTGATAAGACTCATTGGCATCTCAATTCCGTTAGTGCTGTTTATAACCACGCTGGAACTTTCCACTGGTGCCACTGCCATTTGTGTAGCATTGCGAACACCGTGTTCTTTCATTTGCACTCTTAAAGTTTCCCAATCCAGTTCTGGTGTAAAGTCTGCCAGTTCATTAGATCCGTTAGCACGTAGTTCCCAAGGAAATATTCCTTTGCCGTATCGTGTTTGATCTGAACCTAAACACTTACCACGTTCTTTAGCCAACTCAACACTTGCTTCTGTTAAGTAGAATGCTTGATGTTCCATCCAAGATTTAACTTCGCCCAATGCGTCCTTCTCACCATAGCGTAGACTACGCTTGGCGTGCCAGTAGGCTAAGTTTGTAATACCAATACCTAATGGCCTAATTTCATCATTGCTTAGTTTACTCTGTATTGATAAAAAGTCTTGATAATCCAAAATATTGTTAAGACTGCGATGTAGTATGCGACAAGCACGGCGCATGTCTTCAGGATTACGGAATGCTCCCCAATTGATAGATCCCAGTGTACATAGCGCAATGCGCCCCTCTGCATCATCAAGACGTTTGAATGACTTGGTTGGTAATAGGATTTCACAACATAGGTTGCTTTGATATATGGTATGGTACTCGGGATCAAATGGTCCTTGGCTCATTACATTGTCAATGAACACAAGATAGATACGTCCTGTGTCTGTACGTTCTTTTAGTATTCCACTTTTAAATACTTCTTCAGCTGACATTGTCTTTGTACGTAGGCCTTTTTGCTTTTCATATTTGACATAGAGTTCTTCAAATAATGTTGTGTTTGAATAGAATGCTTCGTACAAGTCGGGAACTTCGTTTGGGTCAAAGAATGTAATGTCTTCTTTATTCTTGAATCGTCTCCAGAAGAAGGCACTAAGCACAACCCCATAATCCATATGACGGACTCGGGTTTCTTCTGTTCCTTGGTTGTTCTTAAGCACAATAAGATCATCAAACTGAAGATGCCAAATAGGATAGAATACAGTAGCACTAGCATTGCGGATACCTCCTTGTGAACATGATCGTAAATCTCCAAACCATTTCTTCAAGAATGGTATCATACCTGTGTGCATAATCTCACCACCTCTGATGGGACTGCCCAGTGGACGTAGTCGTCCAATTTCTAAACCAATGCCTGCTCGCTTGCTGGCATACTTGGCCATCATCTCACCAGAAGCAAATATGCTATCCAGATCGTCGTCACTGCGGATAAGCACACAACTAGAAAACTGTTTAGTAGGAGTGCCAAGACCAGCCAGCACAGGTGTAGCAAGAGTAAACAAACCATCGGATGCCGCATTATAATATTCTTTAATGTAACGCATTCTTGCGCTATTCGGCTCCTCTTTATGGAACACAGTCGCTGCTGCCACCATATATCTAATTTGTGGAGTTTCATAAATTTCCTTTGTCGCACGATTGCGTACCAAATATTTTTCTATTAATTGTTCAATAGCGGCATAGGAATAGTCTTCATCTTTCTCATGCTCCAGCATGTCGTTCATTTTATTCCAATCATCTTCACTGTACCATGTCAATAGTTCTGGAGTATATAAACCAACTGCTATATTCTTTTTTACTATTTCAAATAGATGAGGCGGAGTATAATCTCCGTATACATCTTTACGCAACATTGATAGTCGTTGTTTGCCAGCAACGTACTGATAATTGACATGTCCAACATCTGGATTGGATTCAACGTCAATTAAATCTACGATAGCACGTAGGGTAATTTCGTCAACTTCTTTCGTAGTGATACAATCATAGAAGTGAGGTTGCGCTTTGATTTCAATCATACTTTGACTGACATCTGCAATCCCGCTACATACTTTTGCTACTTGAGTCTGCCATTTCTCCAGTGTGAGTTCTTCTTTGGCGCCACTTCTTTTTATTACTGTAATCTTATTCATATCTCTTTTCTACTCGTTGTATAGTATAATTAACTCTTCACTGTTCGTTTAGACAGTATTTATTGACAGGCGCTTATGCACTAAAAATTGTTGATTCACAACAATTTAGCGCGGTTAGCTTTTGATCTTTTGGAGGTGGTTTACCATATCATCACAACAATGTTAATAATATACTGTTTTAACTGTGATGTCAAGTACCTTGAGCATTAACAAATTGATCGGTACGTGTAAGTAAATTTGGCTTGATCGCCAATAGTAGAATTTTTATAGTTCAATTGGATTGTATCATTTACTGAGTCTGAGTCTGCATCTTCAAGTACCGCTTCAATTTGTAAATTAAGTTCAGCTCCAGTGGTACCAGTGTAATCAAAATCGTCTGATAACTGTACAGTACCGTTGCCGCCGTCAACTGCCAAATTAATTTTGCCTGAACGCATTTGAGAATGAGTTGTACTTTGATAAACGTAGTTGATTTCATAACCAATCGCATTGCCTATTGGCAATCTGCAAAGCGGAATGAATGTAGCAGTTTGAACTAATGTTTCCTGTCTAGTAAAAAAATTGAAAAACATTGTTTTACCAAGCACTTCCCCAACGTATGCATCAGTTGCAGTCATACTACCAAGTTCACTTGATCTATCAAATATGTCGTGTACACTTACGTTTGACAAGCTGTCAAATTCTATATGACCATATACTGCTTGAGAATTGCCACTGCCGTCGTTACCAACATTGACAAATCTATTTGCTGTACTGATGTTGCCAGTACCATTTGCAACTTTAATTCCCTGTCTTAAAATATCTTCAAATGTACAATCTGATATACTGTTATTGCGTGGACCGTATTGTTGTCCAATACTAGTTAAGTTTGTGCCAACACCGTAACTAACCCCAGTGTATAATGTATCAAATCCGCAACTGTGACAGTCATTACCAATAATGTCTTGTTTTGAATACACACCATAACTAACTGATTTAATTGATACCCTAGAAAATACGTTATCCTTACACGTGACTGCTGCGCTGAGGGCATTCATATAAATGCCCACACTATTGGCTTCAACTGGATCAGTTAATTCCCAAATGCCAGTAATTCCAATATCCTCAAACACGCTGTTTCTTACTGCGTTTAATTTTAAACCTGTTGTATTAGCTTGAGTAAGTAACAATGTAAATCCTCTAAACAAAACATGTTTAGGTTGATTGTTAAAAGTTGAACTACCAATTACACTTGGTGAACCAATTGTAGACGTATCGTTAATAAACTCAAACGCTGAGCCAGTGCCTGTGTAGTTGAACACTGTTCGTCCTTGGCCAGCGCCAACAATACTTGTGTAGCTAGGAACATAAATTGTTTCATCAAAAGTAAAAATTCCAGGACCAAATTCTAAAACATAACGACCTTGATACAAACCAACACTTGCTGGGTTTAAATAAAGTTGATATATTGCACGTTGTATTGCCAATGTGTCATCAGCCGTGCCGTCTCCGCCAATGGCTCCAAATTCAGCAGCACTCACTCTCTCATCTAATCGATCTTGAACACTACGTAGTATTGGATAATTACTGTCGTCACCAGTTTGAACAGTTGTATCAGTTCTCTTGTACTGGTACTGTTCAAACAGTTCTAAGATGTTATCATTAGTAGTAAGAATCTTACTGTTACCAACGAACGGCGCACCCTCTGCAACGCTGCCGTTACCAATGAACAGTTCTTGTGTATCAACTGCCCAGGCAAGTTCGCCTGAAGCTAATTGTGGTAGTCCGCTACCAGTGTTCTTTTGTCCTCTGCGGACTTGAATACGTGAAATTTGAACGACAGCCATGAAAATATCCTCTTATGTGATATTTAGCTGTTTTCTCGGTAGTACTGTTCTACACGGTCATACCATTTAGTGGACCAGTAGTCAAAATCTTTGGGTTCTAGAATAAATTCCTGATATTGCGGTTCCGCCCATGCTCCAGGTGAAATCTCATCAGGTTTAACGCACATTAGAATAACACCTTTGCGAATATTAGTGCCGTGTACTTCGTTATGGGCGCAAGCGTAGGCTGTTAGCTGAATAAAGTAATCATCAATGTATTCACGCTTCTTAGGCTTGTTAGTTTGTTTAAAGTCTAGGATACTTTCATCGCCGGCATGTATGCCCACGCAGTCAGTAGTTCCCGCATATAATCCAGGAAAATACAACGGAACTTCACTCCCCCACACTTCTTCAATTAATGGGAAACCTTGTTCAATTACCTTCTTGGCCATTACTAGGCTTTGCTGTGCGTAAGGGTTACTTACACTTTCACGTAACACATCTCCTTTGATATAGTTCTCTAAGAACGTGTGCATACGTGTGCCTCGATTGGCAGCTTCTGTAGTGATTTCAGTCGCACGTTTGTCGCCAACTGACTTGCGCCAATTAGCTAATGCTATACGTGATTCTGCGGGTTTTGTTTTATCTAGGACAGTTGTAACGCTGGGTACTTTGTGTCCATCTGGACAAGCGTATAAACGCTTGCCAGTGCTTTCATCTCGTGATAAAGGAGTATAAACGAATTTTTGTTTTAAAAGAGTCATGTGCCATTATACTACAACTATTTGGTAATGTCAACCGGCTCTTTTTGCCGTTGCTCGTTTGGCCATTTGTCCAACGCTGTTGTCAGTGCCTCCACGAGTTTGGTCAGATTCAGCCTCTTGTGTGTTCAATTTGACACCTTCAGGACCAAAGCTACAAAGTTCTTTAAATTGAGGATTTGCATCGTAGTAAATGCCAAATGTGTTTGGATTATCAATGCGTTGACCGATTACGTTTTCAGTCTCGTTGCCGAGTGCTTGCCAACTAATGGTCTCTGGATTTTCTTCGCTGTCAGCGGCATTTTTCTTTGCCGCTAACAGGTCGAATAAAGGATCTCTACTTTCTTTAATTACTTTTTTTTTGAAAGCATTTGTGCTAGTCTGCGGCTATATTGCACAGACTCACGCATTTCTCTGCCTGCTGCTTCTGCTGGAATTTCAGCTTCAGCTTCGCCTTCTGCTGGAGGAAGTGCTTCAGCTCCTGGAGCGGCTCCCATTGTTGTTGGTGGCTCACTACCTGTTAGGATACTCACTGCCTTTGCTAGGTTTTGACGGTTAGTCTCTAATACTGTGTAAATTTCATCTAGTGCTGGGCGGACGGCTTGTTCAAATGACCCGCTAATGTCAGAACCCATTTCGTCTCTTATAGAGTCTAATAAATCTAGCATAGCTTCAGATTTCATAGCTGCCACATCTTCTAACCAACCTGTGATGCGGTCAACCATGTCTTTGGAAGCCATAATTAATTCGGCTTTTTCTTCTTCGCCTTCAGTGATTAACAATGTTTGGATTAGTGCGTTAGCTGTGCCTTCATCTAAATCGTAACGTACGATTAGTTCGCTTTTGATATCATCTGCATCTTCTTCAATCATCAAACGTGAACGTGCTTGTTGCGTCCAAGTTGATGGGATAGAAAACTGTCTAGTGAAATGATTTAATGCAATCATTGCTTCGTTATATTCTTTCAAGTTCTTTGCCTTTTTCTTCTTTGGCTTCTCATCTACTTTATCTTCGTCTTCGATCTCAACACGTTCTGCAATCTCTTGATTGATTACGTCCAAGAACATTTTGTTCTTATGGTACTTGTGATCCGTATGAACCGCGTCGTAGCTTTCGTTTGTTTCAAACTGGTGTTGAGCTGTACGTAGTTTATTACGTGCATCTTCTAGCTGCTCCATAGTGAACTTGTTCAAGTCCAACCTGTAGCCAAACTTCTGTGCTAGGCTCTCGTTTAATCTCTTGCTACTTACTGGTTTTGAAAAATCTGTTATCTGCATGATGGCTTCCTAACTATTGTAATTATTTATCTGAATACGTTTTTAAACGAACTGGAAATCTTGTCCTTGTAGAACTTGGTTTTCTCAGTGGTTATTTCGTAGCGCCAAAGAAACGTATCTCTGCGCACTGGATCTGTGGTTTTATTGTAAAAATATCTAAAATAAGTAGCATCTGTCTCGTTTGCAGAGTACTTCCTATCTAAATCTTTGATTTCCATTAGCTGCTGAATCCTAGTAGTTTCGTGGAATTTTGCGGATATCAGCGCACATACTTTTAAGTTGAATGTGTCAACTATTGATGGCCCGCTTGGATACTTTTTTAACAAGTCCCATCCGTTATTTTTATTAGGCCTAACTATGTAGTCATGATAGCCCACGGCCTTGTTGGGCAACAGAGTAAACGGTAACTTGTCTTTGAAGTCTTCGTAAAATGATTCTAGTTGTCTTGCTGATTTTTTAATATTCATTTGCTACTACACTTGGGTCTTCGTGCCCTATCTTAATTAACAAACTTTTACGAATCATTGTTTCTGCAATAACACGTTCACGTTCTGTTAACGCTGCCATCTTTACGGGACGGCTAACTTTAGATAAGAAGTCCTGCTCCTCATTTGTAGTGTATATAGCAAAGTCGCCAATGAGTTCGTTTATTTTCATAGACCAGCTAACTTTCTAATATCAGCTATAGATTTGTTTGCTGACTTGCTGACTTTGGCATCAGTACCAGCAACACGTTTAGCCAGTGCTGTAATATATGCTGACTCGTCCATTCTTGATGGTTGTGGCATTTCATCTTCTTCATCTGACATGCCTGAACCGTGGAACATGTCCGCTAGTTTATAAGCATAACTTTCAGAGTCTGAACTGTTGTCCATGCGATCTGCAACAAAGTTTAATGCTTTAATGAATACTGCTTTATCGTCACTAGAGTCGTCATCGTACGGTGCATACTCACTGTTCATCCAGTCGTTGAACATATCTTCAATCTTATCGCCTGAACCTTCTGTAGTAGCTGTGTCAATGTGAATTTGTGCGCCTGGTTTGATCTCAGGAGCTTGTGATTGACCAGGTGCCGCTGCTTGTGTATCTGGAGTTGGGTCATAGGTCAAGTTGCCCTGTTCGTCAGGTTTAACTGCCATTGGATTCTTTTTAAGATCAACAGTGGTCATTGTGGATCCTTCTTGATCCGTAAAACTTAACGACTGTCCAGGTTTGTAGTCTTTAATAGTGGCTACTGAACCGCCTGCTTCGCCTAATATATCTTTAATTTTCATTGTTTGTCTCCAGGCTCAGTTTGTTTGCCTTTAGTATACTTATATGTTCGCGTAGTCGGTCGATATATCCTTTGCTACGCAATACTTTAAATGTGATGTTTTCCACACTTAATTCGCCTTCCCGATCCAACCCTTGTTGGCGTAGACGTTTGATATTTTCCATAACTTGTAGTGATGCTTGTAAATTATCACTACGCAATGCTGCTCGAATTGATCCCACAAAGTGTTTGTACTTTACTTTGACTTCAGCTCGATCCACTGTGTCTTCTTTACGCTCAGGGATTTTTAACCATTTATCATCAAGTACGCTGTACACACCTACGCTGTGATGAACTTGCTGTGCATCTTGTACATACACTTCAGTGTGTATGCCTTTCAATTTGATGCTGTGTTGAAAGTTGTATTGATTTTTCTTTGCATCAAATAGTTGTTTCATTAAACGTTCACGTTCTTTTGGAATGTTAACAACTAAATGTAAATCTAAGTCTGAATTACGGCTAAATGTGTATCCTGCATTACTGCCGCTAATTGTGATATCTTGTAACCCTAATGGTTCAATGCCAATAAAGTCTATGAAATTCTGTGCTATTTCTAGTAGATGAAACCTAACATCTTTTTTTAGTTGCCCTTTAGACCACAACTTGGGGTTTAATCGTTTGTGGAATACAATGGCTGTGCTGACTAGATCTTCTTGTTGCATAGGTCATTATTTAATATCAAAGACCAAAGAACTTTAAAACATGTGGAAAATTGATAGCGTTGATCCAGCCTGCGCCTGCGGCAAACGCTAGTCCAACCATGGCATACATGGTGTACTTGTTTTTAATCTTTTCTAAGTCACTAATCTTAGCTGACATTTCTGCGTGTTGGTTGTTTGATGCGTCTGACATTTCACACAGCTTTTTATCTAGCATGTCACGAGTGTTGTCTAAACAGTCGTGCATTTCTTTAACATCAATTTTGATGTCGTCAAGTTTTTCTTCTATGTTGTCTACTTTGGTTTCAACTACAGCTACACGCTCTGGTAATGCTGCTATTTGTGCTATTGCTTCTTTCGTGGCCATCTTGGGCTCTCCAATGTTATAAGTCAGGGACTCGCTCCGAGTCATGTGCCTATTGTATGATTGAATGCCTAAGTGATTGTGTGAGTTAAATTGCCTACCAAGTATTTATACTAACATTTCAAATACAATGTTTTTGCCTGGCATGAATACAGACAGTTCTGATGGGGTAGTTTCTGTTAAGTTTGGAATGTAGGGAACTAGCTTGAATAGCTGTTTTAAATAGCCCACGTGGTCAGTGCCATCTAAAAACAAAAACTCACGTTCGCAACGCCATTCAAAGATCCATATACTGGCAAGCTCGTTGCCCTCTAAACCATATGTGCTAGGGACGTCTACAGTTACTTTTGGTGGACTATCATATGTAATGTTTGCCCTCATTCCAATGGTCTGAATCACAGTGTCAAAGTTCTGTTGCTGATTACGAGCCTGTCGCATTTCAGCAGTGTTTTGATACTGTCTAGTGTTTGTTATATCTACGAGGGAATACAGTCTATAATGCATAGACTATATTTAACAGTCGTAAAAAAGCCCCACTATAAAAGCGGGGCCAACTTCCCATCCCTGAGAATTAACTTACTACAATAGCAGTACCTAGTGTAACTGTTGCACCAGTTGCATCATAAGCATTTGGTCCAATTGCGCCCAATGCACGGATACGTGCTTGTAATGAAGCCGCATCTACTGCATGACCGTCAACGATAACGTGGATGATACCGTTTCCTGCTGATGGTACAGAGTACATTAAAGGCTGTACTTCACGGATGATCGCCTCTACAGCCTCATCTGCACCATCATCTTCAGTTTGAAGATCGCCACCTGCATCAATAACGAATGCTTTTAATTGTGCAACTGAACGTAATGTACCAGTTGTGTATTGGCCAAAGCCATTTACTCTTGTTGTTGCTGACATAATATTTTCTCCTCGATATGTCTTGTCCATTCTCTATGGACGGCTTGTAACCTAACAAGCCTTTGTAATATTATTTATTCACTTTGGTAAAAAAGTGCTTATAAGGGGAGAAAATGGGGAGATTAAATTGGATCTTTGCCGGGCTTTTTAGCTTCTTGTATGCGCTGTATGCCACGTTTGAACTTGCTACTGTCGCCCGCACGAATAGCATTTAAGAAACGGCGCTCTAGTTCTGAGGCAGTTTCAATGTCATAGTTCTCTCTGATAACTGTTAGCAAATTGACTGCGCTCTCAATGATGTTTGATCCTCGGCTCTCTATGATGAGATCCGTGTCGCGCTTGATTCCCAAATCGCTTAGTTCTTGTAAGATACTTCTTGTGCTTTTTCGCATAATATTATTTTTGTTATGTAATGTATTTATTGGATTGTAACACAACATACGACTAAACACAACCTTGACTTTTCGTGCAGTGCCGCATTTAATAGAATAAATACTCAGTAGAAACACTGATACGTTGCTACACACACTTACAGAGGAAAGTATGAAAACTATATCAAACAAAATGTTAGCCATTCTGGAACGTCTATCCGAAATGTTTCCAGGATCTAACTATCAAAGCAGTTTAGACGCTTATCTAAGCACAAAAGGCATTACCGATGCCGCACAGTTGGAAAACTACATCCAGCAATTCAATTCTCAAAAGGAACATTATCTATGAAAACAATTTTAAACACCATCTGGTCATGGTTAGTAGCATTTGGCGAAGCACGTTATGCCGCTAGTCTTGCACGTCAAGGCCGAGTAGCAGAAGCCAAAGCTGTATACGGATCTTAATAAATATTGGCATGAACTTGGTGTATATACACGGGGCTAATGCCACCAGTGAAAGTTTCAATTATATTAAGAGTAAACTGGGCACTGGGCTAGACGTTAACTACGACAGTCGAAACGGGTTTGAAAATAACCTAAAAGACATGCAGGCAACATTGCAGAACTATAAGAACGTGGTGTTTGTTGCACATAGTTTGGGCGGTATATACGCATTACATTTGGCCAATGACATGCCCACTGCGGTTAAAGGTGCTGTTACCTTAAGCACTCCATATGGTGGTGCAGAAGTAGCGGATTATGCTCAATACTTTTTGCCATTCAGTAGATTAATGCGTGATATTGGGCCCAGTAGTTGGGTAATGAAGCAGGCTAAACGCATTAAGATACAACATCCTTGGACTAATATAGTAACAGTTAAAGGGCAAAGTCCGTTCATGCATGAGCCCAATGACGGTGTAGTTACTATTGCCAGTCAAAAGCACCATGAGGATATGGAACTAGTGGAAGTGGCATGTAACCACTACGAAGTTGTGCTCAGTGACCAAGTGGTTGAACTTATTAAAGAACGAGTGAACAAGTTTAAGAAATAGTTCATTCAGCTTTACAAACAGTTTGTAACACTGTATAATAAATACATGGGCAACAAGGTTGTTGCCAATACAGACATTAAACACACAGGAGATTATTATGTCATTCGAACTACCAAAAACACCAGAAGTTAAATTCAGCAAGAACGGTTACGAGATCCGCACAGACGTGTTGGCCATGGCCAAGGACGCTGTTATGGAAGAATACCACTCAAAGTTCCGCGGTTGGGAAATGTCAGTTCAAAAAGATGAAAAGACTGGCCAAGTTGTTACCAGAGTAGATATGCCAGAGTTTCCAGGTCTAGATAAGATCATGGAAGCGGCTGAAAAGTTCTATGGGTTCGTAAATACGGGCACAAAGAAGTAAGCATAGCTTAAAGTAGGTTGATACTATAAAAACAAAAGGACTCTTAGGAGTCCTTTCTTATTGGTTATTTAATACCAATAGTCATGTATCTAGTGTACGCAGTCTCGGGATCTTTTAAATCTTTTTCACCAGAGTACAACAGTTTAGTAAACTTGAACTCGTTTAAATCTTCATCACGAGTTTGCAGTGCTACTAATGTGCCGCTGGGTATGTTATCAAACCATCCATCGTTCTTCATATCGTTGACACTGGTGTTGATAACAAGACTTGGGGCAGTTGCTTGTCTATAATCAAGGTCGTTGGCATCTTTGATCATGGGTTCTATCTTGTCGTCAATGCCTAACTTTTTGGCAAGTTCGTTACCAGTTGACAGTACTTTTCTATTGATGTCAACGTTTATGATTCTATCAAATTTGATGTTGTTCTTGTTTATGAGGAACAAACTTAGATTGCCATACCAACTGCCCAATACATATATTGAGTTGAAATCTTTGTGTATCTTGGAGACTTCAGAAATCAACCAAGACTTACACGTTATTAGATCATCAGTAAAGCTGCCTGCTAGTGTGCTAGGGCTAAATTCATAGATTCTCATTAATCAGCAGATTTATTTTTGTCTTTTTCAGTGATTGGGCCACCAGTTACCCAAGCCTTGCAACTGCGTGAGCCAGCGCATTTGAAATGTAAAAAGTTGCAGTAACCAAGATCAGCCAAATTGATACTGGCATTGGCATCCACAGAAGACTCGTCGCCTTTGATACCTTTGCTGATACACTTTCTCATACTGTCGCTGACATCAAATGCCGCACAATTGCCACACAACATTGTCTTAGCTGTTGCGGTAGTCACATTGAAAATCTTTGCACTCTTGTTCCAGTAATCTTCAGCCTTGTTGGGATTGGCAGGACCATAGTGATATTCATCTATGGCCTTCTGTCGATTTTTTAAATTGACATCTATGTTATGAGTTGCAGTAGGACAGCCTTGTTCAATAGCTTCCAGCAAGTTTATATAGTTTCTCATTTGTTTTTGGCCTTGCCAGCTTTCATATTGGCCATCCAATGTGCCAGTTCACCTTTGCGGCCACCCTGTTTAGCAACCTTGCGTAGTGTACTTACACTTGCTTTAGTAGGAACACCGTGTCGCTTGCTGTCGCCCTTATCTTGTGGATTACGACCATCAGCAAAGTTTTCTTTTATTTTATTGCCTTGTACAGCAGTAGTTTTTTCAGGATCATCTGCCAATCCTATCTTGGCATTGGGCATAAACTTGTTTATGGATTTGCGTGTGAGCGGACCCAATACGCCATCAAGATCCAAGTTAGCGTTGTACTTGGCATTTAACATTTTTTGTATGCGTAGAATTGCTTCTTTCTTATTGGAGTCTTCAGCTATGCTTTCGCCACCTCCGCCATCTCCACCACCACCGCCATCTCCACTATAACCAGCATCATACCCGTACCAACCATACGGTCCTGGACCATATGCTGCGCCTCTGGGTTTACGTTTACGTTTTCGTGCTTCATCAACATTATAAGTTGGATCAACTTTTTGTCTAGGCATACCTTTAGGTTGTTTTTTGATCTGACTTTCTGCTAGTATGGCTGCACGTTGAAACAGTTCTGGATTCATCTTGCCCCACAAGCGCATGACCACTGCGGCTTTGGCATTGGCTTCATTCTCATGCTCGCTGCCATCTTTACCACTTTCATCATTTAGTCTGCCATCCACATCTTGCTTGTGGTGTACTAACTCATGTGCTAGTGTGCGTAGCACATCCATGATGTGTCTGTTGCCAATAGTAATCTCAATGCCGCCACCAGGCATGTAACCTCCAAAGCTTCTACGTTGGCTTGCCAGTTTAGGATTGCGTACTAGTTTGATTTGCGGAGGACGTTCCAAGCCAATGCGATCACAGGCAAAGTCTACAAATGCTTTGATGATTGGAAGACTTCCATCTTCTCTTCCTGGTTCTTCAGTTAATTCGTTAAATCTCATTTTGGTACACAGTTAGGGACTTGCTTGCCATTCTTTTCTTTCATGCCCAATTGCTTATACTTCTTCCAACATGGGCCTTTTCCCTTAGCTTCATCAACTTTAATTAAAGGAGGCATGGTAAGAAACTGTGTCTCTAAGTCAAAGTCTTGTTTTACAAAATTGTATGCTTGTTGATAAGTTGGGATTTTTGTATGAGGTTCTGGGATGTCGTCCTGTCTTGGCGTGCCAGTTAATGTAATATCTGGACGATGATATGTAATTGTAAACGTGCCGTCTGAATCTTGTGTTATACTAGCAAAGTTTTCGTTTGGCGATTTGAATTGTTCTTCACCTTGCTCACCAATGTTGCGATCAATGCCTCTACTTTGAACTCCACCCTTTTTACGTTTGGCTGCAAGTTCTTCAATACCATGACGTACTTGTTCCAAGTTCTGTGCTAGGCCCATGAACATGCCACCTTTGTGTAACTGTGTAATCTTTTCCCAAACAACTAACTCATCACTTTCAGCTAACTCAGCCAATTCTTTTAACTGTGCGCGAGCACTCATGATGCGTCCTTTCAAGCTCATTGGATTAGCTTTCTCATGTCCGTACACAGTGGGATCGTTTGGATCACCACTTGGTTCAATTGGCATTTCTAATAGTTGATGTATTTTCATATCGTACTTACCTTAATTTTTAGAATCCGTTGGTGGCTGAGTTGTAGAACACCTTGCCGGTCACGGTGGTGGTTTTCACAATGGTGGGCGTTGAGTAATTGAATTCTAATAAATCACCTCCA
>Ga0209550_10000421_pt1 | contig 39177 bp, 33 predicted proteins | sample LauGreSuBDMM15SN_2_FD_187567 | JGI IMG/M metagenome (GOLD analysis project Ga0209550, IMG submission 187567) | Freshwater lake microbial communities from Lake Michigan, USA - Su13.BD.MM15.SN (SPAdes) (version 5) | ecosystem: Environmental > Aquatic > Freshwater > Lake | place: Lake Michigan...
CCATTTCAGGGTTTTGATTGCTTCTTCTCATTTTGAAAAGCTCAACCGCGTGCAGCGTCATCGCCTTGTGTATGATTCGCTCCAAGAATTCTTGGACAATGGACTCCATGCCCTGGCCATAGAATTTCGATCCAACTAAATTTAATTGCAATCTGAGGAATCTGATGAAACTTACGAAATTGGCCTTGAGCTTGGTCGCTGTATTGAGCTTCTCTGCGATGGCGCAGAATTTGGCAGTGGTCAACGGCAAGCCTGTCCCTAGCTCTCGCGTAGAAGCCCTCAAACAACAAGTTGAACGATCTGGCCGACCTGTCACGCCTGAAATCATGGCGCAAATCAAAGAAGAACTCATTGCCCGTGAAATCTTCATGCAAGAAGCTCGCAAACGCGGCTTAGACGCCAGCGAAGACTACAAAACACAGCTGGAATTGGCACGCCAAAGCCTGTTGATTCGTGAGTTGTTTGCCAACTTCCAAAAGAAAAACCCCGTCACGGACGCCGAAGTCAAAGCTGAATATGACAAGTTTGTGGCAGCCAATGGCGGCAAAGAATACCGTGCTCGTCACATTTTGGTTGAAAAAGAAGACGAAGCCAAAGCCCTCATTGCCGATCTCAAAAAAGGCGGCAAATTTGAAGAGTTGGCCAAAAAAGCATCCAAGGATCCAGGTTCAGGTGCCAACGGTGGCGATTTGGATTGGGCCAATGCGGCCAGCTATGTTCCTGAGTTTTCCAATGCCATGGTCAAACTTGAAAAGGGACAAATGACTGACGCTCCAGTGAAAAGCCAATTCGGCTTTCACATCATTCGAGTAGACGATGTGCGTGAAGCTCAGTTGCCCAAATTGGACGAGGTCAAACCCCAAATTACCCAGCAGTTGACGCAATCGAAGTTGGGTAAATTCCAAGAAGATTTGCGTGCCAAAGCCAAAGTGAAATAAGCACGTAGCAACTTAGATGTCCCATTCAGATGGGACTCAAAAAGCACTTAGACAACATGTCCAAGTGCTTTTTTTTTATTTGAGCCAACGGCGTGCGTTCTGCCACATTCTGAGCCATGGGCTGAATTCGGTTACATCGCCAGGCGTGTAGCTCATCTGAACATTTCGAAAGACCCGCTCTGGGTGCGGCATCATGGCCGTAAAACGGCCATCTGAGCTTGTGACAGCGGTGAGACCACCAGGACTGCCATTGGGATTGGCGGGATAAGTTTGTGTCGCAATACCTGCATTGTCGACAAAGCGCATGGCTGCGATGGCATGTTGTGCGTTGCCCCGATGCTTGAAGTTGGCAAATCCTTCACCATGCGCAACGGCAATGGGCATGCGACTTCCGGCCATGTCTTTGAAGAAAAGGCTTGGCGAAGGCAAGACCTCCACCATCGACAACCTGGCCTCAAACCGTTCGCTTTGGTTGGTGGTGAAGCGTGGCCAGTGCTGGGCGCCTGGAATGATGTCTGCCAATTCAGCAAACATTTGGCAACCATTGCAGACGCCTAAAGCAAAGGTGTCTGAGCGAGAAAAATATGTTTTGAACTCGTCGGACAACAAAGGGTTGAAGCTGATGCTTCGCGCCCAGCCGATGCCCGCACCTAATGTGTCGCCATAAGAGAAACCACCACAGGCAACAAGGCCTTGGAAATCTTTCAAGCTGACTCGCCCTGTTTGTAGATCGGTCATGTGAACGTCATGCGACGCAAAGCCAGACTCAGAGAATGCGTAAGCCATTTCAACGTGTGAGTTCACACCTTGTTCGCGCAATATGGCAACGCGGGGTTGAGTCAAATTCAAGTAGGGTGCAGCCACGTTCTCTTCAGGTTTGAATGAAAGAGAGACATGCAAACCGGGGTTGTCGGATTGACCCACACCGGCATGCTCCATGTCTGCACAATTCGCGTTGTCGCGTTGTTGGCAAATTTTCCAACTGACACTGTCCCAAACTTGGTGCAAGTTTTCTATGGTGGCTGTGAAAATTTCTTGGGTGTCACGCCAAATACTCAAGGACCCCACCCCTTTGGCAATGGCTGAATGAGCTGGCCTGGTCTTACCAACCACATGGCTGTGCTTTGAAAGGCCATGCGCCCGCAAAACCTGCATGACTTCAGCACGATCATCGGTTGCAATTTGGATGACCACGCCCAGCTCCTCATTGAACAAGGCCTTGAGGGTCAGCTCTTCTCGGCGAGCGCTGACTTGCTGAGCCCAATTTTTGGCATCGCCATATTCAGCTCGGCTGTCTGAAATGCCATCCCCTTCTGTGACCAAAAGGTCCAAGTTCAAGGCAACCCCGACTTGACCCGCAAAACACATTTCTGCCACAGCGCTTAACAAACCGCCATCGCTGCGATCGTGGTAAGCCAAAATTTTGCCTTGCTGTCGAAGCAGGTTAACAACGTTGACCAATTTGACCAAGTGATCGGGCGTCTCTAAATCTGGCACTTCATCGCCTGATTGACCCAAGACCTGACTCAAAATACTGCCGCCCATGCGATTTCGACCATCGCTTAGATCAATCAAAATCAAAGAAGAATCTGTGACACTTGCGTTCAACTGAGGCGTCAGAGTGCCGCGGACATCCGGCAGATTGGCAAATGCAGTCACCACCAAACTCACGGGCGAGGTGACCTTGTGTGTCTGACCATCCTTCGACCATTGTGTTTTCATAGACAGGCTGTCTTTGCCAACGGGAATAGAAATACCGAGTGCAGGACACAGCTCAAGACCCACTGCCTTGACGGTTTCATAAAGCGCGGCGTCTTCGCCGGGTTCACCGCAAGCAGCCATCCAATTGGCGCTGAGTTTGACACGGTCTAGTTGAATGGGCGCTGCCAATAAATTGGTAATGGCCTCTGCAACCGCCATACGGCCTGAAGCAGCGGCATTCACACTGGCCAAAGGCGTACGCTCCCCCATGCTCATTGCTTCGCCTTGAAAACCTCGATAGTCAGCCAACGTGACGGCGCAATCGGCCACAGGAACTTGCCACGGACCCACCATTTGATCGCGATGCGTCAAGCCACCCACAGTGCGGTCGCCGATGGTGATCAAGAATCGCTTGGAGGCAACCGTCGGATGGCTCAGCACGCTCACAACAGCATCTTGCAGACGAACACCGGTGAGGTCTATCGGCTGGGTCGCTCTGTGCACTGACATGACGTGTCGATGCATTTTGGGGGGCTTACCCAACAACACATTCATGGGCATGTCGACAGGCCTTTTCAAATGCGCATCGCTGGCCTGGTCGTCTGTTAAAACCAATTGACGCTCATAAGTCGCAACGCCCACCACCGCAAACGGGCAGCGCTCGCGATCGCAAAATGACTTGAACAGATTGAGTGACTCTGGTGCAATGGCCAAGACATAGCGCTCTTGGCTTTCGTTAGACCAGATTTCTTTGGGTGATAAACCAGAAGCCTCGAGAGGCACAGAGCGCAAATCAAATTGCGCACCGCGTCCGGCATCGTTGGTGAGTTCTGGAAAGGCATTGGACAGGCCACCGGCGCCCACATCGTGAATGGCCAAAATTGGATTGGCCGCACCCATCACCCAACAATGGTTGATCACCTCTTGCGCGCGTCTTTCAATTTCGGGGTTGCCTCTCTGCACGGAGTCAAAGTCCAAATTGGCCGCATTGGTGCCTGAGGCCATGGAACTGGCTGCGCTGCCGCCCATGCCAATGAGCATGCCGGGACCTCCCAATTGGACCAACAAGGTACCAGCTGGAAATTGAATTTTTTGGGTTTGAAGATCGTCAATCACACCCAGGCCACCCGCAATCATGATGGGCTTGTGATAACCGCGCACCACGCCATCAACAACTTGTTCGTATTCCCGAAAGTAACCTAACAAGTTGGGGCGGCCAAATTCATTATTGAATGCAGCACCGCCCAGCGGGCCTTCAGTCATGATTTGCAAAGGGCTGGCAATGTGATCAGGTTTTCCATGCGGGCTGTCCCACAATTTTGAAACGCTGAAACCTGTCAAACCTGCTTTGGGCTTGGAGCCTCGGCCTGTTGCCCCTTCGTCCCGAATCTCGCCACCAGCCCCCGTAGAAGCGCCAGGATAGGGTGATATGGCCGTAGGATGATTGTGTGTTTCGACCTTCATCAAGACATGGTGCAGCGCATTTTCTTTTTGATAAGCCCCGCCTTGCTTGGCTACAAAACGTTCTACATGGTGGCCAGCCATGATAGATGCGTTGTCTGAATAAGCCACAACAGTGTGCTGTGGATTTTGCTGATGGGTATGTCGAATCATGCCAAACAAACTGTGTGTTTGGTCTTGCCCATCAATGGTGAATTGAGCATTGAAAATTTTGTGCCGGCAATGCTCGCTGTTGGCCTGTGCAAACATCATCAATTCAACGTCGCTCGGATTTCTGTCCAGTTGTTTGAACGAACTTAAAAGATAATCAATTTCATCCTCAGCCAAAGCCAAACCAAACTCTTGGTTGGCTTTGACCAAAGCGTCTCGCCCCCCCAGCAGGACATCGACATGCAACAGCTGTTGAGCTTGCAACTCTGTAAAAAGTGCCAGTGCTTCTTCACGTTGCGCAAGGACAGATTCAGTCATTCTGTCGTGCAACACATCCAATAATTTCAAGCGTATTTCTGCTGCGACTGCGTTGGCCACTTTGGCATTTTTAAATTGCAGTGAGTACACCAGCAAACGCTCAATGCGTTTGAGCTTCAAGCCACAGTTGTGGGCAATGTCTGTGGCTTTGGATGCCCAAGGCGATACGGTTCCCAAACGAGGAGACACAAAAATAGAAATGCAAGCTTGGGCGTCAGCACCAGTGGGTGACACAAATGGCTCACCGTAAGTGAGCAACTGGCTCAAGACATCTTTTTGTGCCGAATCCAATGGCTCAGGGCTTGCAACCAAGTGCAAATACTGGCCCGTGAGTCCTTTGATTTCAGGGCAATGAACCTGCAATTTGGGAAGTAATTGCTGAATGCGAAATTCGCTGAGGGCGTTACCGCCTTCCGAGATGAAAGTTTGCAGGGTCACTGGCTGGCCTTGAGGGCAATGTGGAAATGTGTCTCAAATACCGCTGACTGGGGCACTGAACGAGTCATTATTTTAACCGCTGCCAACACTCAATTCTGCAAAATTGCCTTCAGGATGGGATAATCTGTCCCCATGACAATCACCCTTAAAGACGCCAATGGCGCCAACGGCATGCGTGTGGCGGGTCGCCTTGCATCCGAAGTCCTAGATTACTTAACACCCTTTGTGATACCGGGCGTCACAACCAATGAACTTGACAAACTGGCTCACGACTTCATGGTCCAAATTCAAGGCACCATTCCTGCACCCTTGAACTATCAGCCAGCTGGCTACGCTCCCTACCCCAAGTCTATTTGTACCTCAATCAATCACCAAGTTTGCCATGGCATTCCCAATGAAAAACAGCTTAAAAAGGGAGATATCGTCAATATCGACATCACCGTGATCAAAGACGGCTGGCATGGCGATACCAGTCGCATGTTCATTGTGGGTGAAGCCTCTATCGCCGCAAAGCGTCTTTGCGCAGTCACTTACGACGCCATGTGGTATGGCATTGAACAGGTCAAGCCAGGTGCACGTCTAGGCGACATTGGCTGGGCCATTCAAAAGTTTGCCGAAAACTTGGGCTTTTCCATTGTTCGTGAGTTTTGTGGACATGGCATTGGACGTGTTTTCCACGAAGAGCCACAAGTTTTGCATTATGGCAAGCCAGGCACCTTGGACGAACTCAAAGCAGGCATGACTTTCACCATTGAGCCCATGATCAACGCTGGCAAACGCGAAATCAAAGAGACGGGCGATGGTTGGACCATCGTGACCAAAGACAGAAGCCTGTCAGCCCAATGGGAACATACCATTTTGGTCACCGAGACCGGCTATGAAGTCCTGACCCTTTCTGCCGGAAGCCCTCCCACGCCAGATTTCGTCAAAGGCTAATGGCATGACTGACGTGTCGGTATTGAGAGACAAGTACCGCCAGGAAAAACAGGCGTTGTGGTCGACTATTTCTAGCCGCTCTGCCAACGGTCGAGGGCTCAAGCCAACCCTTGTTCGGCTTGCCAAGTTGGCAGACAAACTGTTAACAGAGCTTTGGTGCAAAGCTGGGTTCGAGCACGGTGAGGCGCTGATTGCCGTGGGTGGCTACGGCCGCGGTGAATTGTTTCCGTCTTCCGATGTAGACGTTCTGGTGATGTTGCCCGACAGCGTCATCGCCGAAGACTCACCCGAGCTCAAAGCCAAATTGGAATCTTTCATTGGAAGTTGCTGGGACAGTGGCCTTGAAATTGGCTCTAGCGTCAGAACACTGACCGATTGCATGAATGAGTCTGAAAAAGACATCACGGTTAAAACTTCTTTGCTCGAAAGTCGCCTCATCACAGGCAACCAAACGCTCTTCAAACACTTTCAAAAGCGTTATCAAGAAGCCATGGATCCGCATGCATTCTTCGTTGCCAAAACACTTGAATTGAACCAGCGACACAACAAGTTTGAAAATACGCCCTACTCCCTTGAGCCTAATTGCAAAGAGTCTCCCGGCGGCTTGCGCGATCTTCAAATCATTTTGTGGGTTTCGAGAGCTGCGGGGCTTGGGAGAACTTGGGATGATTTGGCGGCTAAGGGCTTGGCAACGCCGCTAGAGGTCAAACAAATCAAACGCAATGAGGCTGTGCTAAGCCTCATTCGCGCTCGACTTCATTTGCTGGCCAAGCGACGAGAAGATCGGCTGGTATTCGATTTGCAGCACGCCCTGGCAGAGACATTTGGCTACCAAGCCAAAAGCACACCCGATGGCAAACACAAGCAAAGGGCCAGTGAAGTCTTGATGCGTCAGTATTACTGGGCTGCCAAAGCTGTGACCCAGTTGAATCAAATTTTATTGCTCAACATCGAAGAGTATTTACAGGTTCAACGCGGCGATATTCAAATTGAGCTGCGCAAACTCAACGCGCATTTCTATGAAAAAAATGGCCTCTTGGAATTGGCCCAAGACGACCTGTACCAGAAGCATCCGCATGCCATCCTAGAAACGTTTTTACTTTATCAGCAGACACATGGCGTCAAGGGGCTCTCGGCCAAAACACTTCGAGCCCTTTACAACGTGCGGGGCGTGATGGATGCCAACTTCAGGCGTGATCCTGTCAACCGAGCCACTTTTTTGAAAATTCTTCAAGAAAGCCAAGGGATCACGCATTCTTTGCGTCTGATGAATCAAACTTCTGTGCTGGGTCGCTACTTGTGGGTGTTTCGAAATATTGTGGGCCAAATGCAGCACGATCTGTTTCATGTCTACACCGTCGATCAACACATCCTCATGGTTTTGCGAAACGTACGCAGATTTTTCATTGCCGATCACGCGCACGAATACCCATTCTGCTCACAACTGGCTGCGGGCTGGGACAAACCTCACATCCTTTACATAGCGGCTTTGTTTCATGACATTGCCAAAGGCCGTGGTGGTGACCATTCAAAATTAGGGGTGCTTGAAGTCAAGCGGTTTTGCAGGCAACATGGCATCGAATCGAATGATGCAAAACTCATTGCATTTTTAGTGGGTGAGCATCTCACCATGAGTCATGTGGCGCAAAAAGAAGATTTAAGTGATCCGGATGTCATTGCCGCATTTGCCAAGCGTGTTGTCAATGAGCGTCAACTCACTGCTTTGTATTTGCTCACAGTTGCCGACATTCGGGGCACCAGCCCCAAAGTTTGGAATGCCTGGAAAGGCAAACTCCTTGAAGACCTTTACAAGTTCACCTTGCGCAATTTGGGCGGTCGAGCCCCCGATGCCAATGCCGAAATTGAATCTAGAAAACGGGAAGCCTTGGTAGAGTTGGCAAGGCATTCAGAGCCTCACGATGGGCAAAAAGCACTGTGGGACACCCTGGACATTGGATACTTCATGCGGCACGACGCCAGCGAAATTGCATGGCACGCCAGACAACTTTCCAGGTACGTTTCCAAGGCAGAACGCTTGCCTGTTGCGTCATTGACTGGCAAATGCATTGTCAGAGCGCGCATTTCACCTATCGGTGAAGGACTTCAAGTCTTGGTTTATGCAGAAGATCAAACCGATTTGTTTGCTCGAATCTGTGGCTATTTTGATCAAGCTGGTTTCAGTATTTTGGATGCCAAAATTCACACTGCCAAGAACGGTTATGCCTTGGATACTTTTCAGGTCGTGACCTCGCTGCTACCAGAACACTATCGCGAACTCATCAACATGGTGGAGTCAGGCCTGAGTCTCACCATCGACCAAAAGGGTGTCTTGCCCCCACCGACAAAGGGACGCGTCTCTCGGCGCGTTAAAAACTTTCCCATTGCACCTCGCATCAGTTTGCATCCCGATGAAAAAGCTCAAAGCTGGCTGCTTGCTATTTCGGCCAGCGACAAAATAGGATTGCTTTACAGCGTGGCTACGGTGCTGGCCAAACACAGCATCAGCTTGAAGTTAGCCAAAATCAGCACGCTTGGGGAAAGGGTTGAAGACACCTTCTTGATTGAAGGCTCAGCGCTTCAACACAACCGAGAGCAAATTGAAATTGAAACCGAGTTGCTGCAAGTTTTGCAGTCCTAAGTACTTGTCAGCTCATAAGCTGAACTGCTATTGAGTCCTTAGCTTTTTTTGCGCGGTGGCAGGCCTGTGTGCTGAGTGAGAACGGTGCCACTTTTGGGAGTCGAACTCGGCGTGCTATTTTTGCGCCGTGCACTTTGATAATCATCTGACAAGGGCTGCCAAGTTGGGATCAAGTGGTGCTTGCCATTGCCAATGAGATCAGCTCGGCCCATGGCCTTGAGCGCATCACGCAGCAATGGCCAATGCTTGGCATCGTGATAGCGCAGAAAAGCTTTGTGCAATCTGCGCCGTTTTTCGCCCTTGACCACATCGACCTTTTCACTCTCGCGCGTGATTTTGCGCAATGGGTTTTTCGTGGTGTGGTACATGGCTGTGGCCGTGGCCATAGGACTCGGGTAAAACGTTTGAACTTGATCCGCGCGAAAACCATTTTTCTTGAGCCAAACAGCCAAGTTCATCATGTCTTCATCGCTGGTGCCTGGATGGGCTGCAATGAAATATGGCACCAAAAATTGCTTCTTGCCAGCTTCGGCACTGAACTTATCGAACATGCTCTTGAACTTGTCGTAGCTGCCAATGCCAGGCTTCATCATCTTGGTGAGAGGACCTGACTCTGTGTGCTCTGGCGCTATTTTCAAATAGCCCCCCACATGGTGCGTGACCAATTCTTTCACATACTCTGGGCTCTGAACCGCCAGGTCATATCGGAGGCCAGAGCCAATCAAAATCTTTTTGATGCCCTTCAAACTTCGCGCTTTGCGGTACATCTGAATGAGTGGGCCGTGGTCGGTGGTGAGGTTGCTGCAAATGCCAGGAAAAACGCAGCTTGGTTTGCGACAGGCTGCTTCAATTTCGGGTGTTTTGCAACCCAGGCGGTACATGTTGGCCGTCGGGCCACCTAAGTCTGAAATGACACCTGTGAAACCCTTCACCTTGTCGCGGATGTCTTCAATTTCACGCAGCACAGAAGCCTCGCTGCGACTTTGAATGATTCGCCCTTCGTGCTCAGTGATAGAGCAGAACGTGCACCCGCCAAAGCAACCCCGCATGATGTTCACCGAAAAGCGAATCATCTCCCATGCGGGAATTTTGGTGGCGCCATCGTGTGAGCCATTTTCGTCGGCATACGTGGGATGGGGACTGCGCGCATAAGGCAAGTCAAACACGGCATCCATTTCGGCTGTGGTGAGCGGAATGGGGGGCGGCGTGATCCAAACATCTCTGGCTGTATGACCTTCACCGTGCGCCTGAACCAAACAACGCGCATTGCCCGGGTTGGTTTCTAAATGCAACACCCGATTGGCATGCGCATACAAAACAGGATCTGATTTGACTTGCTCATAACTGGGCAGTCGAATGACGCTTTTGTCACGGGGAGGCACTTTGTGCAAGCCTTTGCCCGTCATGGCAGGCAACTGAGGATTGGGCACAAACTTCAGCGGTTTGACCGTCGAGTTTTGTTGGTCGGCTACCGACTGGGCTTCATCTTCGCGAGCGCATGTGGCACCGTTCTCACGTGCCTGTTCCGAAATCATGAGATAAGGATTGACGTGAGCTTCTACATGCCCAGGCGTGTCGACTGAAGATGAATCGATTTCAAACCAGCCTTCAGGCGTTTGCCGGCGCACAAAAACTGTGCCGCGAACATCGATGATGTCGTGAACAGGCTCGCGAGCAGCCAACCTGTGGGCAATTTCAACCACGGCACGTTCAGCATTGCCGTAGAGCAGTAAATCACATTTGCTGTCGACCACAATGGATCGACGCACCTTGTCAGACCAGTAGTCATAGTGCGCAATGCGGCGCAATGAGCCCTCAATACCGCCCAAAACAATGGGCACATCGGGAAAGGCTTCTCGACAGCGTTGGCTGTAAACAATGGCTGCTCGGTCGGGGCGCTTGCCACCGATATCGCCAGCCGTATAAGCATCGTCAGATCTAATTTTGCGATCGGCCGTGTATCGGTTGATCATGGAATCCATGTTGCCAGCCGTGACGCCCCAAAACAAATTGGGCTTGCCTAGTGCGCGAAAGGGCTCGGCACTTTGCCAGTCGGGTTGGGCAAGGATGCCCACGCGAAAGCCTTGCGCCTCCAACATTCGACCAATGACGGCCATGCCAAAGCTAGGATGATCTACATAGGCATCGCCCGTGACCAAAACGATGTCACAGCTGTCCCAACCCAATTGGGTCATTTCGGCACGGCTCATGGGTAAAAAGGGGGCCGTACCAAAGCGCGCCGCCCAAAACTTGCGATAGCTGTTCAGGGGCTTGGCGTTGCGCGGAAAAAAGGAGACATCGACCAGTGCGTTCATGAGCCAAAATTTTGAGAATCAAGTAGTTTAGGGCCTCTGAGCGAACATATCTGGCAGAGGGTCTTTCTCATTGGATAATCATGGCATGTCTTCTGTCACCTCTGAACTCAGTCATCCGAAATCCAAAACGGAATTGTTTGTCGTTTTTACCTTCTTAGCGCTTCAAGGCTTTGGCGGTGTGCTGGCCGTCGTGCAAAATGAATTGGTAGACCGCCGAAAATGGATGACCAAAGCTCAATTTGTTGAAGAATGGTCAGTGGCTCAAGTGATGCCAGGCCCCAATGTGGCCAACCTTTGTTTGATGATTGGGGGCAAATATTTTGGCCTCCCAGGTGCCATGGCAGCCTTGATGGGCCTTCTATTTGCGCCACTCATGATTGTCCTCGCGCTGGCCATTTTGTTTGGCGGGGTCGCTGACAGTCCAACGGCTCAAGGCGCGCTCAAGGGGATGGGGGCTGTCTCGGCTGGCTTGATCATCGCCACCGGACTCAAACTCAGCACCACGCTGCCGCAAAACCCCATGGGAATGAGGACTGCCATTTTGTTCGCTGCTCTCTCGTTTGCCTTAGTTGGTATTTTTAGATTTCCATTGATATGGGCATTGTTCGGCTTAGGTATTGTGGCTTGCTTTCTCACTTACCGCGCCTTGAAACAATTGCCAACCACACTTGACACAAAACCAAAAAGCGAGGAGCCCTGACCATGACGATCTCGCTAAGCCCTCAAGACTGGCTTGATTTTTTTGTGCATTTTGCGTCCTTGTCTCTGCTGGGAATTGGCGGTGCCATTACCACCGCACCCGATATGCATCGTTATTTGGTCGATGAAAGGAATTGGCTCACTGACGCCACTTTTTCTTCCAGCATTGCATTGGCTCAATCTGCGCCAGGCCCTAATGTCCTCTTTGTGGCCTTGATGGGTTGGCATATTGGCATCAATGCTGGAGGCGGCTTCAGCGCAGGAGCCAGCGCATGGGGGCTTGGACTGATGGGGGTCGCACTGAGCATGTTGGGCATCTTGCTGCCCTCCTCTGTCCTGACCTACAAAGCAACCAAATGGGCTCATCAGAACCGAAACCTCATATCGGTACGAGCCTTTAAATCAGGCATGGCCCCCATTGTGATTGGCCTTCTGGTGTCAACTGGTTGGCTTTTGTCGGTACCGCAAAACGACTATGCCAAGAATTGGAAGCTGTGGTTGGTCACTTTCATTGCCACATTGGTCGTGACGCGAACTTCTGTTCACTTGTTGTGGTTAATTGCAGCGGGTGGCTTAGTGGGCGCTACTGGAATTTTGTAGGCTAATAATTTGACTAAGCGGTGCCTAAGCGTTGCCGAACAGCCTCAAACAAGCAAACGCCACTGGCAACTGACACATTCAAGCTTTCTACAGCGCCTTGCATGGGAATGCTGACCAACTCATCACAGGTTTTGCGAGTGAGTTGCCTCATACCAGGTCCTTCGGCACCCAAAACCAAGGCAACAGGTCCTTTCAAATCGACTTGGTAAACATTGCGAGGTGCATCGCCACTGGTGCCAATGATCCAAATGGATCTCTCCTTCAGTTCGCCCAGGGTTCTTGCCAAATTGGTCACCATGAAATAGGGAACCGTTTCAGCGGCGCCACTGGCCACTTTGGCCACGGTGGCATTGATGCCCGCGGCATGGTCTTTAGGGGCAATCACGGCATGTGCGCCTGCGCCATCGGCGACGCGCAGGCAAGCACCCAAGTTGTGAGGGTCGGTCACGCCATCCAAGACCAATAACAAGGGGGGGCCTTGGACTTGATCTAACAAATCATCCAGCGAATGAGCCTGGGGTAAAGTTTCAACCCGAGCAGCAACACCTTGGTGTCCGTGACTGCCCGCCAGCTTGGCCAAGCGCATGCTGTCGGCCTCTATGAGCCTAACGCCAGCCTCTTGTGCTCGTTCCATGAACTGACGCATACGGGCGTCGCGCCGGGTGGTTTCAAAGTAGATTTCAACAATCGATTGGGGCGCTGTTTTTAATCGAACGCCAACCGCATGAAAACCGAAAAGAATTTTGGGAGATGACATGCCCCCATTATCCTTGGGATATGAGCTGTCCAGCTTGTAGTGTCAGCGTTCTGTCGCAACGCAAGGCCAATTTGTGGTCGTGGGTTACCAAAATGAGGGTGGTTCCACGCGCTTGGTTCATGGACAACATCAAGTCCATGATGCTTTCACCAGTTTGGGCATCCAGACTGCCAGTGGGTTCGTCGGCAAGCAACAACTGAGGCTGAACCACAAACGCACGCGCAAGGGCCACGCGTTGCTGCTCCCCGCCGCTGAGCACCTTTGGGAAATGCTTCAGGCGCTCAGCCAGCCCAACTTGTGACAAGATTTCTTTGGCTAATTTGGCAGCGTCTTTGACGCCCGACAACTCCAAAGGCAACATGACATTTTCAAGCGCGGTTAGATGGCCCATCAGTTGAAAATTCTGAAATACAAAACCCAGCTTTTGTCCGCGCCAGGCGGCCCGTTGATCTTCGGTCATCTCAAAGATCTTTTGGCCCGCTAAACTCACCTGACCTTCGGTGGGCGTATCTAAACCAGCCATGATAGACAGCAAGGTGCTCTTACCTGAGCCGGAGGCACCCAATATGGCAACAGATTCCCCTGCATTCACGGAGAAATCAATATCACGCAAAATAGCCAACGGAGAACCTGCTTCACCGACCACCTTACTCACGTGACTGACTGAAATCATTGTTTCTGACATGTACCAACTTTCTTTGCTTCGACAACACTTTAACTGCCTTGTGGTGGGCTTGTTCTTCGCGGGTTTTTGCCCCATCTTGATTGCCAATCAAAATCCATCTGCGGCGCTAGCTTCTCAGGCCTCTAATTCATCTCAGGGGAGCAACTCTGAGAAAGTCGTCCTCATTGTGGGTGACTCACTCAGTGCAGAGTATGGCCTCACAAGAGGAACAGGCTGGGTCAACCTCATGAGTCAGCAAGCGGCCAAAGAATCTGTGAAAGTCAAATTTGTGAACGCCAGCATCAGCGGAGATACAAGTTCTGGAGGGGTTAGCAGATTGCCTCAATTGCTCAAGACCCATAAGCCTCAATTGTTGGTTGTTGAGTTGGGTGGCAACGATGCTCTGCGCGGACTGAGCATGAGCATGACCCAACAAAACTTAAGCGCCATGGCCCGTGAGGGCAGCAAATCTGGCGCCAAAGTTTTGATTGTAGGAATGCAAGTGCCACCCAATTACGGCGCAAATTACACCCAACAAATGTCACAGGCGTATCAAAAAGTGTCTCAAGAAACTGGCGCTGAGCTCAACAAGCAGTTTTTAAAAGGCATTGCAGACGACCCAGACCCGTTGCGGTGGTTTCAAGCAGACCGAATTCATCCCAATGAAGGCGCTCAAAGCTTGATGGTGAAAAACATTTGGCCGCAATTGAAGAGAATGTTGGTGGTTCACAAGTAATGCCGCGTGACTTATCAAACCTGTCAATCAGGATGAAGGAGGCGTTTGCGGAGCTTGCAAAGGCAGCATTTCTGGGGACTCGGGATCTTCCGAAAAACCATCGGGTGAGTCAGGTTTTCTTTCAGCCTTGGCTTTTAACTTATCTTCTTTTTTGCGCTTCTTCGCCAGTTCTTTTTGACGTTTTTCGTAGCCGTAATTTGGTGTAGCCAAGGTATTTCTTTCTATGCAATGTCATCCACTGTATCAGCTTGCCAATCAATCAGGCATAGACAATCAAAAATTCAAGCAATGCTTGGCTGCATTGTTCAAATCATGGATGAGATCCTGAGGATCTTCAAAGCCAGTAGAGAAGCGCACCAAATAGCCTTGCTTCAAATGTTCAGGCAAATGCGATCGCATCGTAGCAATGTTGTAGGGAACCACCAAACTGAAAGGCCCCCCCCAGCTGTAACCTAATTTGAAAAGTTTCAAGCTGTCACAAAAAGCATCGACTTGGACTTGCGTCAAGGAGGGGTGCAACATGACGCTGAACAAGCCTGCTGCAAGACCTTCTTGACCTTGCGGCGCACACAAGGCTTGCCAATGCGCATGACCGGGGGATCCTTCTAAGGCAGGATGGAGAACTTGAACACAGGCTGTTTGACTTTTCCACCAAGTCGCAAGTTGTCTGGCACAACGATCTTGCGCGCCATACCTCAAAGCAATGGTGGGAAGTGAGCGCAAAATGCCCTCGACATCATTGGGGCCCACACAAATGCCCAAACGCATCATGGTCATTTTGAGCTTCAAAGCCAGTGCGTCATCACGGGTCATGACGCTGCCCATCAGCACATCGCCGCCGCCACTTGGGTATTTGGTTAAGGCGTGGACTGTGAGATCAACAGACAAGCTGCCATCACGCAACAGATCAAAAGGTTGAAAGGCCAGCCCAGCGCCCCATGTGTTGTCTAAAGCCGTCAAAACCTGACGAGATTGGCTGACCTTGATCAATTCCACCAAATCTGGAAACTCCATACTGACTGAACCTGGCGCTTCAAGCCATACGAGCCGGGTATTGGGCTTGATCTTGGATGCAAGATCTTGAGGGTTCATGGCATCGTAGTAAGTGTGCGAAATGCCAAATGAAGTCAGCTCTCCTTCTGCCAAAGTTTTGTTAGGCCCATATGAGTTGTCGGGCAACAAGATGTGGTCACCGGTTTTTAACACCGCAAAGGAGGCAACGGCCAAGGCTGACAAGCCGCTGGGTGTTAGAACGCAGTGCTTGCCGCCTTCAAGTGTGCAAAGCCGCTCTTCTAACGTGAAACTGGTCGGGGTTCCGTGGGTACCGTAAGTGTAAGCAGACTTGTCTTTCCATTCCCGCTGGCGCATAGCGGCCACGTTGGGGAAGAAAACCGTAGACGCTTTGAATGTGCCCGGCTGAGGCGAATCGAACTCAGCCGGTGGCGTGTAGCCGTGATGAATCAGGTCTGTCGAAATGTGGGCAATGTTCTTTGTAGTCATCCCACCATCGTACCTTCAGACCTTCCACTTTTCCATTAATTTTTCAGGATTTAAACTGTCGTAACCTTCAAATGGTTGGTGAATCCATGGATTGGTTGGCAGGTAATCAACCGAGTAATCAGACTGAAAGCCAGACAAGCCCTTCGTCCAAATAACGGCTGTTCGCAATTCAGTGATGGGTTTGTAATTGGTTTTCAACATGATGACCACAGCATTCAAAGTGTGTCCTGAATCGGCCAAATCGTCGACCAACAATACACGACCGGCAATTTCGCCTTTGGGCGTGGTGATGAAACGGGCAATGTCCAAGTGGCCTTGAACTGTGCCTGCATCAGCGCGGTAAGAACTGGTGGACATGATGGCCAAGGGCTTGTCGAAAATGCGCGACAAAATGTCGCCTGGTCGCATACCACCTCGGGCCAAACACAAAATGGTGTCGAACTCCCATCCAGACTGGTGCACCTTGATGGCCAACTTTTCAATCAAATTGTGGTACTCGTCGTAGCTCACATACAGGTGTTTACCGTCTTCAGTCAGCATGTGTTTTCTCCAAAAGTTAAGTCAGTTCACAAAATTGTGAGCGTGGTGTTGAATCAATTAAAGTGGCGCCAAAAAAGGATGGCGCATCAAAATGGTGTGATCGCGGTCTGGACTGGTCGAGACCATGTGAATCGGAACGCCAGTGACGTGTTCAATGCGCTGTAAATACATGCGCGCATTGACTGGCAATTTCTCAAATTGAGTGATACCCACAGTGCTGTCTGTCCAACCTTCCATGGTTTCGTAAATGGGCTTGCATCTTGCAATGTCATCAGCCCCCATGGGCAAAATATCGACAATTTCGCCGTCCAACTCGTAACCGGTGCACAGTTTCAGTTCATGCAGACCATCAAGCACGTCAAGCTTGGTAATGCAAAGACCAGACAAGCCATTGACTTGAGCACTGCGTTTGAGCAAAGCGGCATCAAACCAGCCACAGCGACGACTGCGCCCTGTTGTGACCCCCTTCTCGGCACCCACCGTACTCATGTGCCAGCCAGGCGTACCTTCTTTTTCCCACTCCAATTCAGTGGGGAAAGGGCCACCGCCCACACGGGTGCAATAAGCCTTGGTGATGCCCAGCACATAGTGCAACAAGCCAGGGCCCACGCCCGATCCCGCGGCGGCATTGCCAGCCACACAATTGCTAGAGGTGACATAAGGATAGGTGCCATGGTCCACATCGAGCAAAGTGCCTTGAGCGCCTTCAAACAACAAATTGGCACCCAAGCGGTGAGCGTCATTGAGTTCGCGGGAGACATCCGCCATCATGGGTTTCAAAAGACCCGCATGAACCATGGCCTCTTCATAAACCACATCAAACTGCACTTCACCGTTTTTGACATACGGCGTGAGTGCATCGCCAAAGATGAACTTTTCAGAGCCCAGATAAGTTTTCAAAACATGGTTGTGCAAATCCAAAAGCTCTTTGAGCTTGTGGGCAAATCGTTCAGGGTATTTCAAGTCTTGCACACGCAAAGCACGTCGCGCAATTTTGTCTTCATAGGCAGGGCCAATGCCTCTGCCAGTGGTGCCAATTTTTTCTGTACCACCTTGCTCACGAGCCGCCTCTCGAGCTACGTCTAAGGCTGCATGAAAAGGCAAAATCAAGGGGCAAGCTTCACTGATTCGAAGGCGTGAACGGACCTCCACTCCCGCTTTTTCAAGACCCTCAATTTCTTCAAACAACTTGCCGGCAGACAAGACCACACCATTGCCGATGTAGCACTTGACGCCGGGGCGCATGATGCCGCTTGGAATGAGGTGAAGCGCTGTTTTGACACCATTGATGACCAAGGTGTGGCCAGCATTGTGCCCCCCTTGAAATCGCACAACACCCTGGGCGCTTTCGGTGAGCCAGTCGACTAATTTGCCTTTGCCCTCGTCACCCCACTGGGTTCCCACAACGACAACGTTACGTCCTTTGATCATGTTCATTTTGCTTTGTTTTCAATCGCTTTTACAACCCACAGTCCCGCGACCTCAATCAGTTCGCGATCACATTGGAATTCATCTATTTCACTTTCGTGTCCGGGCAAGATGCATACTACGGTTTCACCGTGCACACGCAACTGCGCAATGGCAGAGCGCAAGTCCATGCGTGTCCCCCAAGGTGCACGAATGGCCGCTTTAAGGCCCAGTTGCGGCACAACGCCCACCCACTGTTTGAGGTCTAGGCTAAAACCCACAGCAGGACGATCACGGCCAATTTCGTGTCCGAACACAGCGCCCACACCGTCATAACGCCCGCCCCGCACAACCGCATCGCTGGCACCTTTGGCATAGATGGCAAAGCGCAAACCGCTGTAATAAGCATAGCCTCGCGCATCTGCGAGATCAAATTGAAAATTGACGTGTGGCAACTGCTGGCTCAACCACTTCAATTGCTCGATGGCAAGCTTGATTTGAGGTTTAGAAGGTAGCTTTTGGAGAGCCTGGTCTAAGACTGAGATATCGCCGTAGAGGTCGATGAGCAGAAAGAGCCCCGCTTGAATCTCAGCGGGGAAGTTCTGAGTAAGTTCAGCCAAGGCAGAAGCATTTTTGCTTGCCAAAGCAGCAAAGACATCGCTGCGCGTGGCATCTGTCAGCGCTACTCCTTCAAGCAAACTGCTCACAATTCGGGCATCGGCAATGTCAACCAAGACCTCGCCCATTTGAGAGGCCTGCAAACAATCCAAGGCCAACTGCAAAACCTCAAGATCGGCTTCAAGTCCAGCATGACCAAAAATTTCGGCACCCAACTGCAAGGGCTCACGCGTGGCGTGAGGCCTATCGGGTTGCGTGTGGAGAACAGGGCCACAATAACAAAGACGGGTCACGCCCTTGCGATTTAAAAGGTGAGCATCAATTCGGGCCACTTGGGGTGTTGTGTCGGCCCTCAAGCCCATCATTCGCCCAGAAATTTGATCGACCAATTTGAAAGTCTGAAGATCAAGCGCCTTGCCAGTTCCCGTCAACAGAGACTCGATGTGCTCGAGCAAAGGGGGTGACACCAGCTCAAAGCCATAGCTTCGAGCAGTGTCTAAAAGCAATCTTCGGAGTTCTTCGATGTGTCTGGCTTCAGAGGGCAAGACATCAGCGATGTGATCCGGCAGGACCCAAGCGGACATGGCAATCAGGGAGGCTGTTAAAACAGGGATTTTACCGGTTCAAACAGGGTCTAAATGAACCACACCAAAAGAAACACGCCCAACAAAACGATTGAAAGTCCGAAAAAACGAATCTGCCCATCTTCCAGTTGCAAAAGCTGGGTGAACATTTCGCGCCATTTGGGTGGAGAAATGAGGGGCAAAAGCCCCTCAAGAATCAGAACCAGCGCAATGGCAACCAGAACTGCAGACCAAAAAGTCACTTACTTCTTGACGGCTTGGGAGGGCGGCACTGGCTGTGCTGCTTGACCACCGGGTGCTGGATTGCCGCGCATCGTTCTGAAAAAATCAGAGCTGCTAGGATCCAATACCATGAAATCGCTTTTCTTGGAAAAGCTAGCCTTGTAGGCATCGAGACTTCTGTAGAACTGAGCGAACTGGGGGTCGCGACCAAAAGACTCGTTGTAAATTCTGGCGGCTTGCGAATCGCCCTGCCCTTTGATTTTTTGAGCATCGCGGTAAGCATTGGCAATCGTGACCTCGCGCTGACGATCGGCATCAGCTCGAATTTTTTCACCTTCAGCAGCACCCGTAGAGCGAAGCTCATTGGCAACGCGCTTGCGCTCAGCTTCCATACGGCGATAAACCGATTCAGTGATGGCATCGACATAGTCAGCACGGGTAATGCGAACATCGACCACGTCAATACCCCATGGCTTGTCACCACGGACTTTTTCGAGAACTTCGCGTTTGACGTCGTTCATCAAAACATCACGGTTCAAGGACAGTAAATCCTTGACTGTCCGCTTGTTGATTTCTTCTTGGAAAGCATTTCGCACCACGCGGTTCAATTGATTGGCACCCGATTTTTCATCCAAGCCCACATTGCGAATGTAGGCCATGGGGTCGGTAATGCGCCAGCGCACATACCAATCGATCACAACCCGCTGCTTTTCTGCCGTGAGCATTGGCTCTGTGTCGGGGCTGTCAAGCGTCAACAAACGCTTGTCAATGTAGGTCACATTTTGCAAGGGCGGTGGCAGCTTGATGTTCAAGCCAGGCTCTGTGATGACTTCTTTGATTTGACCCAAAGCGTAAACCACGCCAAATTGACGTTGATCGACCACAAACAACATGGAGCTGGCCAAGGCCAGAACCAGCAGCAGGGATGACGCCCATATTCCAATACGATTCATTTTGCTGCTTCCTTAACGAATTTCACGGTCACGAGTGCGCTGACTTTCGCGCGATCGAAGATCCTGAGGGGCACTGCTAGGGGCGGCAGCTGGGGCATTGGTGCTAGGGGCACCGGATTGCTCTGAAGGTACTGAGCCGGCCACAGGGGCGCCCGTCATTTGCATCAATTTGTCGAGCGGCAAATACATGAGGTTAGAACCCTGCTTGCTGTCGACCACCACCTTGGTCACGTTGGTGTAGATTTGCTGCATGGCATCCAAATACATTCGGTCACGAGTGACTTGCGGCGCCTTTTGGTACTCAGGCAAGATGGCTTTAAATCGCTGTGAATCGCCTTCTGCTTGAGCCACAATTCGCTCGCGGTAAGCTTGCGACTCTTCTTTCAAGCGAGAAGCTGCACCCACCGCACGCGGCACCACATCGTTGGCATAAGCTTGTGCTTCATTTTTAGCGCGTTCGCGCTCCTGCCCTGCTTTTAGAACATCGTCAAAAGCAGCCTGGACTTGCTCTGGTGGTCGGACACCCCCTTGTTGCAAGTTGATACCCACCACTTCAATACCTACTTTGTAGCGATCCAAAATATTCTGCATGAGCGCACGCACTCGCGGCGCAATTTGATCGCGTTCTTCTGCCAACGCAGAATCCATTTTCATCTTGCCAACAACTTCGCGAACAGCCGTCTCGGCCGCTTGAACAACGGCTTCTGTGGGGTTTTTGCTTTCAAACAAATACGCACGCGCATCGTTTAATCGGTACTGAACAGCAAATTTAATCTCCACAATGTTTTCATCTTCTGTGAGCATGGCAGACTCACGCAGGCCCGTTGCCTTGATCACGTTGTCACGACCAATGTCAACCGAGCGAATTTGGGTCACAAAGACCAGCTCATGCTTCTGAATGGGGTAAGGCAAACGCCAATTGAAACCGGCGCCGACTGAGGACTTGAATTTGCCAAATTGAGTGATCACGGCTTGCTGACCCTCTTGGACAATGAAGAAACCTGTACCCAACCAAATGAGCAAGAAGGCACCCAAGATGACGCCAATTCCCAAATTGCGAAACACTGGTGGCAAACCGCTTGGAGGTGAACCATTGGGTTGACCTTTGTTGGGGGGACCACCGTTTTTGCCACCCAAGAACTGGGCAAGCTTGCGATTCAAATCACGCCACAACTCGTCCAAGTCGGGCGGCCCAGAGGACTGGCTGGGACGATTCGAGCCATTGCCCGAGTGGGGCTGTTGCGCGTTTGAGGGGTTTTGTGGATGGCCATTGGTACCAGGCGTGCTGCCAGGTGATGGAGTGCCATCTTGACCTTCAGAAGCAGGCTTGTCACCACCTCGTCCCCAACGCGGATCGTTCAAATTGAACATGCCGCGAAGGCGCTGAGGCAAGACTGACCATCCAAATACACGGTTTTTGAAGTTCATTCGTTTTTCTACGTTTTTATCTGTTCGGTGTCATTGTGCACAATCAAAGCGTTGATTATGCGATTTCATCTGAATTTTCCCCGAAATTATCAAGGGCAAAGCGCGGATCAACAGGCGTTTCGAGCTTGGAGTCGGATTGGCTCACTTCGTCCGCCAGCATCTTGCGCAAATTTGACACACCCTCTCCCGATTGAGCACTGACAAACAAGCGCCTCAAGGCAAGCCCATCCACTTCGTAAAGGTCGATCTGCTCTAGGGGTTGCCGCTCGGATGGCAAATTGTCAATTTTATTGAAAACAAGCCACTGCGGCACCTCTGAAGCACCTATTTCATGGAGCACTCGCCTGACCTCTTCCATTTGTTCAGGAAAGTTAGGATTGGATGCGTCCACCACATGCAACAACAAATCTGCATCAACGGCTTCCTGCAAGGTGGCTTGAAATGCATCAATCAAGCCATGCGGCAAATCCCGAATAAAGCCGACGGTGTCTGAAACCGAAGCACTGCGTCCTGCTTCACCCAAATAAAGCTGGCGAGTGGTTGTGTCTAGGGTTGCAAACAATTGATCAGCGGCATAGGCGCGGGCTTTGACCAAGGCATTGAACAAGGTTGACTTGCCAGCGTTGGTGTACCCAACCAAGGACACGTTGAAGGCGTTGCGTCGATCACGCTGCCGTCTTTGGGTGGAGCGTTGCTTTTTGACTTTCATCAAGCACTCTTTGGTTCGCTTGATGGCGTCGTTGATCATTCGACGGTCCAACTCAATTTGAGTTTCACCAGGTCCACCGCGAGTTCCAATGCCACCCCTTTGACGCTCAAGGTGCGACCATCTTCGAACCAAACGCGTACTGAGATACTGCAACCGTGCCAACTCGACTTGCAATTTTCCGTCGTGACTTCTGGCGCGTTGGGCGAAAATTTCAAGGATAAGCAGCGTTCTGTCGTTGACGGGCAACCCTAAATGACGTTCAAGGTTGCGCTGTTGAGCCGGACTGAGGGACTGGTCAAAGAGTATTTCTTTGGCGCCCATTTGTTCAGCCATGAATTTAATTTCATCCGCTTTGCCTGAGCCCACAAAAAGAGCGGCATCTGGCGCTTTGCGCTTGCAAGTGATTTTGGCAACGGGATGGAGCCCGGCGGTCAAAGCCAACTGACTCAGCTCATCGAGGTCAGCATCGAAATGAGGCAAACCAAAATCAACACCCACCAACAAGGCGGGGGTTGCATCAACCAAATCGCTGTTCAAAAGAGTGCGTTAAGTCGGGGAATCGTCTACTTCGGCATCGGCCTCTGCACCCGGCAGGTTGACCGCGCGTCCTGGAACGATGGTGGAAATGGCGTGTTTGTAAACCATCTGGGTGACCGTGTTGCGCAGCAAAACTACGTATTGGTCAAAAGATTCGATTTGGCCTTGGAGTTTGATGCCGTTGACCAAGTAAATGGACACTGGCACATGCTCGCGGCGCAGAGCGTTGAGGAAGGGGTCTTGCAAAAGTTGCCCTTTGTTGTTCACGATATTCTCCGTGTTTTAAATTGTTTTAAGGGTTTCACCTTAACACATCGCCAAGCCCAAATTGGGCAATCCCTTTTGAAAACCCAGACAAATCAGTTTGAATCTTTGTCGGCGTAGGGATTATGCGAGGTTTTCATTTCAATGCGAAGCGGCGTTCCTGACAAATCAAAGGCCTTGCGGAAGCGGCCCTCCAAGTAGCGTTTGTAGGTCTCGGTGACATGCTCCAAGGAGTTGCCGTGAATCACAATGACGGGCGGATTCATGCCCCCTTGGTGGGCATAACGCAATTTGGGTCTGAACATGCCGCCCCGCTGCGGGCTTTGGAATTGAACAGATTCAAGCAACAAGCGGGTTAAAACGGGCGTGGTCATTTTGACCATGGCCGATTTATGAGCTTGCGTGATGGAGCTCCATACGGGGCCTAAACCTTGGCGTTTTTTGGCAGAGATGGTGTGCAAATTGGCAAACTTCAGAAATGGCAAGCGACTTTCAATCGATCGGTGGACCAATTCGCGCTGATACTCGTCAACCGCATCCCACTTATTGACCGCCAACACAACCGCACGGCCGCTGTCCAACACAAACCCAGCGATGTGGGCATCTTGCTCGGTCACACCTTGAGTGGCGTCTAGCAAAAGCAATACAACGTTGGCAGACTCGATGGCCTGCAAGGTTTTAACCACCGAAAATTTTTCAATCGCCTCAAACACTTTGCCCTTACGGCGCAATCCAGCAGTGTCAATCAGTTCAAACTTCTGACCGCCGCGTTCAAATGGCACGGTAATGGCATCGCGGGTGGTGCCTGGCATGTCAAAAGCCACCAAGCGTTCTTCGCCAAGCCAAGTGTTGATCAGGGTTGACTTGCCCACATTGGGCCGACCCGCTACCGCCAACTTCACAACACTGAGGTCTTCTTCAAGATCAGCATCATCCTCTGGCAACAACAAAGGATCCAAGGCCAATTCAACAAGGCTGCGCACGCCCTGACCATGAGCCGCAGAGACAGGAACGACATCGCCTAGACCCAGCTCATAAAATTCACTGATTTGAACGCCTTCGCGCATGCCCTCAGCTTTGTTGGCAACCAGCAAACAAGGCTTGCCAATTCGGCGCAAATATTTGGCAATGTCGTGATCTTGTGCTGACACGCCGGCCCTGGCATCCACCACAAACACAACGACATCAGCCTCAGCGACAGCTTGTTGAGTTTGCTTGGCCATTTCTTTGTAAATGCCAGTATTGGCATCAGGCTCGAAACCACCCGTGTCAATGACGATGTACTCGTATCGACCTTGCCGGCCTTGGCCATAATGACGATCGCGCGTGAGGCCCGCGAAGTCAGCGACGATGGCATCGCGGCTTTTGGTGAGACGGTTAAATAAAGTGGACTTCCCCACATTGGGGCGTCCGACCAAGGCCAGTACGGGTTTCAAATCTAACTTTCAACAGGGCGTTATTCAGCACGCAATGCTTGAACCAAGCCGCTATTGGTGACAACAACCCAGTTTTGACCGACACGAACAGGTGTCATTGCGATGCCAGAGGCATCAACTTGCAAACGACCAACTGTTTGACCGTTGCTGGCATCCAGCCAGTGAACCCAGCCCAGCGCATCACCGACAAGCAACTGTCCAGACTGCCAGTTGGCAACAGTGAGGCCACGGAATCTTAAGGCTTCTGATTGCCATGCAACTTGACCATTTTTAGCATGCCACGCCACCAATTTGCCATCGGATTCTGATCCGAAAACAAAGCCATCGTTACCACTCAAACCGACATGGCCTTGGGCCGCACGGCTCCAGATATTGCTGCCCTTGAGTGCGTCGATGCAAGTGACAGATGTTTGGAAAGAACGTGCGCAAATGACATCGTTGACACGCGATACGCCTGAAACCAAGTCCGTCAGGCGTTCAATCTCGTTGGTGCCACGCGAAGATCCCATATTGACTTCCCATTTTGCAACGCCATTGCCAGGATTCATGGCCACCAGTCGACCTGAAAGTCCCACCATGAGATTGTCTTGGAATGAAGTCAAAATGCCAGATTGGTTCAAAACCAAGGCGTCTCCAGACCTTTGCTGCATCCACAGCCTTTGTCCGCTAGCGCCATCAAAAGCCAACACGGTTCGGTTTGCAGTTAAGACAAACACGCGACCACCTGCCACCAAAGGTGATGTGAAGGAAGATGCAGGCAATTTAACTTGCCAAATCACTTTGCCTTGAGACATTGCAATCAGTTCATTGGCTTGACTGATCACTGCATAGCGTTCTCCATCACCCCCGATGCCAGCTGCAATGGGTGTATTCAGAGCAAGGCGCCAAGTCTCAGCGCCATTGGTGGGATTGAGCAAACTGACCAAGCCTGCGCTTGTGACCAAAGCCAGTTGACCCGAGCTTAGGTTGTGACTCAACGTTGAGTTCATCGGGCCGAGTTGGACGGCCCAAACTTTTTGAGCTGTCACTTTCGAATTGAAATCAACTAACGCAGTCGGCTTGGGTTTCTCTGGTGTACTTGAACAAGCAACCAAGCCCAACAGCAAAGCGCTGCTACATGCATAGCTTAGACACTGAGTCCATTGGCCTTTGAACCATGCTGGGCTTTTGAATGATTTCATGGTGACGCGCCTTTTTTCGGCTCTGGATTGACGCCGAGCGCATTCAACTTGGCTGCAACCAACCGTCTGTAGTCCGGGTTGTCTTCCAACTGTCGCCATGCATCGCTGTAAGCTTTGATAGCGTCTTGTGGCTTGTTTTGAACGGCATGGATGTCGCCCTGTACATCGGCTGCCAAACCAGCAAAAGCGGGGTCAAAGGGCTTTGCAAGCGTTTTGAGGGCTTGATCGTAAGCCTTGTTATGGGCTTGCAAATTGGCCAAACGCAAACGCGCCAATTGAACGCTGCCTTGATCTGAGGCATTTTCACTGGCCCATTGGAGGGCAGCAGTGGCTGCGTCTGATTTGTCGGCCATCTGAAATGACTTGGCAGCCAGCAAAGCAGATTGAGCTGCAAAAGTGGTTTTAGGAAACCGGTCTTTCATGTCGTTCCAAGCACGTTCGAGCTTGGCGACATCGCCAGAGATGACTGACTTTTCGACTTCATCAAACAGCGCAGAGGCCTTGGTTGATTGCTGTTGCTGCCAATACAGATAGCCGTTCCAAGCCGCATAGGAGCCCATCACAGCGATTAAAAGCCAGGTGATTGCGTTGCCATACTTTTTCCAAAAGTGCTTGAGTTCGTCAAGTTGCTCTTGTTCTTCGAGGTTGAGATTTGTTGCCATGTTCAATTTTTTGTCATTTGGAGGATTGTAGGCTGTGAGCCCATGCATCCAAGGTATCTAGAGATTCTGATCTTTGCGCGCCGTCGCCATCTCGCAAAGACTTGACCGAAACGCTATTTTGCGAGAGTTCATCCGCCCCAAAAATAAGCGCAAAAGCGGCGCCACTGCCATCCGCTTTCTTAAATTGACTCTTCATGCTTCCCAATGCATCACCCGAGCCTGCGTGCATTTGTACCTTAATGCCTAAGGCTCGCAAAGATCGAAGGTATTTCAAAACAAGGGGCAGACTGCTTGCTTCCGGCACAATGGCGTAAGCATCTGGCACCGCTTCAGGTGGGAGCGCGCCCTGCTCTTCTAGCAATGCCAAAACTCGCTCTAAGCCCAAAGCCCAACCAACAGCAGGGGCTGCTTTTCCGCCCACTTGCTCAATCAAATAATCGTAACGTCCACCGCCACAAACGGTTCCTTGGGAGCCTAATTGATCGGTGATGAACTCAAACACAGTGAGGTTGTAATAGTCCATCCCGCGAACCAAACGAGGGTTTATGGCGTACTGAACACCATTGACATCAAGAATTTGACGCAAGGTGTTGAAATGTGCCAGCGATGCTTCGCCTAAAAAATCCATCAGCTTTGGCGCAGACTCGACCACCGCTTTCATAGCTGGATTTTTGGTGTCCAAAATACGCAGCGGGTTGGTATAGAGACGACGCTTGGCATCTTCGTCAAGCACGTCTTGGTGCTTTTCAAAGTGTGCAATGAGCGCTGCACGGTGTGCCAATCTCTCGGGGGGTTGACCCAGGCTGTTGAGCTCCAAGCGAACATCTTTCAGCCCAATGGCTTGCCATAAATCGTGTGCCAGCAAAATAACTTCCGCATCAATCTCAGGCCCTTGAAAACCGAGCACCTCTGCGCCAATTTGGTGAAACTGCCGATAGCGACCCCGTTGAGGTCTCTCGTGTCTGAACATGGGCCCCATGTAATACAGACGTTTGCCGCCTTCGTAAAGCATATTGTGTTCAACCACCGCGCGAACCACGCCGGCTGTGCTTTCAGGACGCAGGGTCAGGGCTTCACCATTCAATCGGTCTTCAAAAGAATACATCTCCTTTTCCACGATGTCTGTGACCTCCCCTAAGCCGCGAACAAACAAAGCGGTTGGCTCAACGATAGGCGTTCGAATATTGCGATAGGCGTAATGCGCCATCAGGGAGCGAACCTTGCCTTCCAACCATTCCCATTTGGCAGATTCGCCAGGCAAGACATCGTTCATGCCCTTAACGGCTGAAAGTTTCTTAAACGCACTCACTTTGGAAGATGAATCTTTGGATTGAATATCTGACATAAAAAATCAAGGGGTGGCTTTTGAAGCAGCGCCAAAACGGTTGTCGATGTACTGCTCAACCAAAGCTTGAAACTCTTGTGCAATGTGATCGCCACGCAAAGTGAGCTTCTTTTCACCATCAATAAAAACAGGGGCTGCAGGCGCTTCACCTGTACCGGGCAAACTGATACCGATGTCGGCGTGTTTGCTTTCACCAGGGCCGTTGACGATACAACCCATGACCGCCAATTTGAGGTTTTCAACGCCAGGATAACGGCTGCGCCAAACAGGCATTTGGGCACGCAAAAAATCATCAATTTGTTTGGCCAGCTCTTGGAAGGTACTGCTGGTGGTGCGCCCACAGCCAGGACACGCTGTGACGCTTGGCACAAAAATACGCAGACCCAATGATTGCAAAATTTCGGAGGCAATCACAACTTCTTGTGTGCGTGACTCACCGGGTTGCGGCGTGAGCGAAACGCGAATGGTGTCGCCAATGCCCTCCTGGAGCAGAATAGACAATGCCGTGCTGGAAGCCACAGTCCCTTTGGTGCCCATGCCCGCTTCCGTGAGACCCAAATGCAATGGATAGTCGGTGCGCTTGCCCAATTCGCGATAGACCGCGATCAAGTCTTGAACGCCTGACACCTTGCATGACAAGATAATTTGAGCACGCTCCATGCCCATCTCGTGGGCTTTATTGGCAGAAGTGATCGCAGATGTAATGAGCGCCTCATACATGACTTGACGAGACTCCCAAGGGCTTGGACGCTGGCTATTTTGGTCCATGAGCTCGGCCAACAACTCTTGATCAAGACTGCCCCAATTCACACCAATTCGGATCGGCTTGTTCCAGCGCATGGCTGCCTCAATCATTTGGCCAAATTGAATATCATGCTTTTCGCCCTTGCCCACATTGCCGGGATTGATGCGGTATTTGGAGAGCGCCTCTGCACATGCAGGATGGTCATTCAGCAAACGGTGACCGTTGTAGTGAAAGTCACCAATGAGGGGCACGTCGATGCCCATTTTGTCCAGCTGATCTCGAATGTGCGGAACCGCCTCAGCGGCCTCCGGGGTATTGACTGTGATTCGAACCAATTCAGAGCCAGCCAATGCCAACTCTTTGACTTGAATGGCCGTACCAATCACATCGACAGTGTCGGTATTGGTCATTGACTGCACCCGAACTGGGGCTTGCCCACCAACCGTCACCACTCGATTGCCCCAGACCACTTTGGATTGAAGACTTCTTCTTGCCAGGGGGACTGACGCTGGAATCGCTTGACTGATGAGTTTAGATTGCATGATTTGGGACCCTTTCAATTCGAAGAAATTGGATCTTTGGATGTTTTTGGCGTTGTGCTGTTTGTGGCTGGTGTTGCACTCTCAAACACCATGGCTTTGGGCAACTCAACTTGGGCTGAATCGGATGCCACGGGTTCTTGGGCAGGAGGCATGGTGGGAACCACTTCTGTCACAGCGGGTTGAGGCTGCAACTTCATGACATTGAAATCAAACTCAGACGAGTACCCCAAGACCAAGAGTCCGGTTGCCAGGATCAGAAGCCAGAATTTCAGGCCACCAAAGACAAGGCCATTCGAAGCAAGATGGTTTGGCTTTGATTTGTAAGGGGGTTCATTGCCAGTGTCAACCAAAAGCAAGGGCTTTAAGCCATTGGTCATCGGCGGCATCAGGGCTAGAACCGGCACGGCGTCTATTTTTAAAATTCTGCAAACTTTGGAGGCCAAAGCGCGAGCAAAGACGGGTTCGAGCAGTTTCTCATACCGATCCCCCTCGAGTGCTTCAAGTTGTTTGATACTGACTTTGAGATTGACCGAAAGGACGGCCAAGTGAAGCCCTGACTTTTCACGGGCAGCCCTCAAAATAGCGCCAGCGGAGGCGTGATTTACTGGTACTGGTGGCTCTTGAACAGAATCACTCATGCAAAGCCCTCTTTTTAAGGGCACGCCATTGTGCTGAATGTGAATAATGAAGTCCTAACATCTTGCCCCAATGTTTCTTTTATAACAGCCTGATTGTGTCGCTCAGCAAGCTGAAAAGCGACCCTCACCGATTGTGCACTGACAGAGGAAGAATCGATCAAAGATTCTATTATTTTCTCAGCTTCTGACGACATTTCAAACGAAATTGACAGATCAACAAGTCCGATCACCTGAGAAATGTCGTTTGGCGTTGAAAAAAAGCCTCTGACGTTTCAATTTGGCAGGCTTCAATGCTGCGATGACTTGGGTTTCGGCGGGTGCCAATGAAGTGGTGCAGTTCGCTGCTGAGCAATTCGACTTGCAACATCCGTTCGATCTTTGACATCTCCAGCCAGTTGGCCGCAAGCTGCGTCTATATCGTCACCTCTTGTTTTGCGAACTGTGGTTACAAATCCTGCATCTAAAAGGACTGCTGCAAATTGTTGTACGGTTGCATCGTCGGATCTTAAGAGGCCAGACTCTTTAAAAGGATTGAAAGGAATTAAATTGAACTTGCACCGAAGACCTTTGGCTGCATGACGGCGAATGAGTTGAACCAATTCATGAGCGTGGGAGACTTGGTCGTTGACCCCCTTGAGCATGCAATATTCAAAGGTAATGAAATCTCGCGGTGCTTTGTTCAAATAAAGCGTGCATTCTGCTAACAATTCGTCAAGCGGGTACTTGCGATTGAGCGGAACCAAACTGTCGCGCAAAGGATTGTTGGGGGCATGCAATGAAACCGCCAAGGCGACAGCACAGTCGGCAGAAAGCCGGCCCATCATGGGCACCACACCCGATGTCGAAACTGTGACGCGTCGTCTCGAAAGGCCGTAGCCGTGATCGTCGAGCATGGCCTTCAATGCAGGTACGAGCGCGTTGTAGTTTTGCAGCGGTTCGCCCATGCCCATCATGACCACATTGGAAATGACACGCTCGGACTGATTTAAATGCTGACGCAGAAAATGTTCAGCGAACCAAAGTTGTGCCAGTATTTCGGCGGTACTGAGGTTTCGGCTAAAACCTTGGTGACCCGTGGAGCAAAAGCGGCATCCAACGGCGCATCCTGCTTGTGATGAAATACACAAAGTGCCCCGTTCGTCCTCGGGAATAAAGACAGCTTCAACCGCATCACCCCCCCCCACATCGAACAGCCACTTGATGGTGCCATCTTTCGAAAATTGCTGCGAAAGAATAGGCAACGCAACAACATGGGCATGCACTTTTAACTTCTCCCGCAGCGATTTGGCGAGATCTGACATGTCGTCAAAACTCGACATGCCGCGCTGATGAATCCATCGAAACAGTTGGGTGGCGCGAAAACGTTTTTCGCCCAAACCCTCACAAAAAACGGCCAAACCTTCGAGGTCAAAATCAAGAAGGTTGGCCGTCATGGCGAAAAATGAAAGTTTTGAGTTGCACGCTGATGACAGATGCAACTTGGCTGGATTTAACGTGAATAAACGTTCATGCCAGGAAAGAAGAAGCTGATTTCGACAGCGGCCGTATCTGCTGCGTCAGAGCCATGCACAGCGTTGGCATCGATGCTGTCCGCAAAGTCTGCACGGATGGTGCCAGGCGCTGCTTTTTTGGGATCGGTTGCACCCATGAGGTCGCGATTCTTAAGGATGGCGCCCTCGCCTTGCAAAGCTTGAATCATGACAGGGCCAGAGATCATGAAGGACACCAAGTCTTTGAAGAAGGGGCGCTCTTTGTGAACAGCGTAGAAGGCTTCAGCTTCGCCACGTGAGAGGTGCGCCATTTTGGCTGCAACCACTTTGAGACCAGCGGCTTCAAAACGAGCGTAAATTTGTCCAATGACGTTTTTAGCAACGGCATCAGGTTTGATAATGGAAAGTGTGCGTTCGATGGCCATGGTGAAATTCCTCAGATTTACTTTTAAAACCCTCTATTCTAACCCGATCCAAGGGTTTCCCCATAGGTAAAAAGGAATTGAAGCTGCCTGAAACTGATTGCTCAGATCAACGGCTTCGGCCGCCATTTCTTCGGGGTCCGCCAGACCTGCCGCCAGGGCCTTGTTCTTTGCGTTGCCGGCTAAAGCTGTCTGCGCCAATGTAGCCAACGGAAGTTTTCATCGGGTCGGGTTGAGCGCTCGGTGTCCTTGCCCCGCCAGACGCCGCCTTGTTGGGACCGGATTTTTTGGCACCAAAGGCCCGGTTTCGGGGGTTGCGGGGGGTTTGATTGCGACGGTCCTGAGGGCGTTGATCCGCTAAAGAACCGACTTCGTCTCTCACTTGGGAGGCTTCAGCTTTGTTGGCTGCGTGTGTCAGAGCCCGAATATCTGCGTCGTCCAATTCCATGAAAGTGCTGCGACGCAGGCCATGCGGCAAAACCATCGCGCCATAGCGAATCCGAATAAGACGGCTCACGGCGTGCCCCACAGCCTCCATCATTCGGCGCACCTCACGATTGCGGCCTTCAGAAATGGTCACACGGTACCAACAATTAGAGCCTTCACCACCACCGTTTTCAATGGTGCCGAATTGAGCCATGCCGTCTTCTAGCATCACGCCGTCTAACAACTTTTGTTTTTCTTCATGGCTGAGTGCGCCCAACACCCGCACCGCGTATTCTCGTTCTAGGCCAAAGCGGGGATGCATTAAGCGATTAGCCAATTCACCAGAATTGGTAAAAAGTAAAAGGCCTTCTGTATTCAAATCCAAGCGCCCGACAGACTGCCACTTACCCTGTTGCAATCGAGGTAGTTTGCGAAACACAGTGGGTCTGTTTTTAGGGTCGTCATGGGTCACAATTTCACCAGCAGGCTTGTGATAAGCAATGACGCGCGGCGGTGGCGGGTCGATGCGAATCCGAAGCGGCTTGCCATTGACTTTGACTTGGTCGCCAAACTGAATTCGTTGGCCGATGTGGGCTGGCTCATTGTTAACCGAAATACGGCCTTCTAAAATGAGTTGCTCCATTTCCAAACGTGAGCCCAAGCCAGCTTGCGCCAATACCTTGTGAAGTTTGGGCGATTCAGCTTGCGGCGGCAAAACTCTTTTGGTAATGAGTGGAGAAATGACACCTTCAGCTTCTTGGTCAAACTCCCCCGAAACGACATCCTCAATGACAATCGGTCGCAAAGGATCTTGAGACGATGTCTCGGGTGACTCATTCATGGGTCTTGCCTTCCGACGAATCGGGGGTTTCGGTGATGGCGGCTTCAAAAGAAAGCAAAGGCTCAGTTAACACTGTTGGCTCTGTCGGCTCTGTCGGCTCAGTTGATTCTGCTTCTGAGATTGTGACATTGGGGACCACAGCCGCCTCGATGGCCTCATCCAAAGACAAAGAGACCTGCGGGCTGTCATCTTGGGGAGAATTTAAGCTGGCCAAGATGTCCGCTTGGCCTTGCGCGTGATGGAGCAAAGGCAATTGATCCAAGGAAGACAAGCCAAGATCGTCAAGAAAATGGCGAGTCGTTGCATACAAACCCGGACGACCTACCGACTCCCGATGACCAATGACCTCAACCCATCCACGATCTTCAAGTTGCTTCAAAATTTGTGTATTGATGGTAACGCCGCGGATATCTTCCATATCACCCCGCGTGACGGGTTGACGGTAGGCAATGATGGCCAGGGTTTCCATGACAGCCCGGGTGTACTTGGGTGGTTTTTCTGGATTTAGCTTGTCTAGGTAAACCCGCAAATCAGGTCTACTTTGAAAACGCCAACCCGTGGCAACAGAGACCAACTCTAGGCCGCGTTCGGACCAATCCAATTGGAGTTCTTCAAGCAGAACTTTAAGGGTGTCAGCGCCTAGAGCGTCGTCGAACAAAACGCGCATGTCACGGACAGTGACCGGCTGAGTTGAGCAGAGCAACGCTGTTTCAAGGACACGCTTGGCTTGCGCCGTATTCATGGTGTCTAACTTCCGGGAAAAATACGCCTGAAGCGCGAATTGGGGCGCTAGCACCACTTAAAAAAATAAGCAGGCGGGGGAAAGAACCCACCAGTGCGCCCCATCAAATTGTGTTTAAACCCCACTTTCGAGGGGCCAAGCCTGAGATTTCAAGCAATTTCATTGTAACTGAGGGACCAAGCCTGGCGCAAACTCTCAAAATCAGCAGGCAAGGGGGACAGAAAATCCATGGCTTGTCCCGTCATGGGATGATCGAATGACAAGCGGTCAGCGTGCAGTGCTTGTCTTGGCATGAGGGCATGAATTTGACCTCCGTAGAGCGTATCGCCCACCAAAGGCAACTTGAGCGAAGCCATGTGAACTCGAATTTGATGCGTTCGCCCCGTCTCTAAAATGCAACGCACCAAGATACCTTGTTCACTTTGGGATAGAACGTGGAAATGGGTTTTGGCTGTTTTGCCTGAATTTCTCGACAAATCGACAACTGCCATGCGAAGTCGGTTGGCTGGGTCACGACCAATGGGCAAATCGACCGTTTTCTGTTTGGCAATCGTCCATGGCTTGTCACTCATGGCCACATATTGCCGCTTGATGTCTCTGGCGGCCATTTTGTTCACCAAAGCATCCATGGCCAAGCGTGACCTCGCCACCACCATCAAACCGCTGGTGTCCTTGTCAAGCCGGTGAACAATTCCGGCCCTTGGCAAATCTGTCAGCTGAGGATCTAAGCCAAGCAGTCCATTCATGAGTGTGCCCGACCAATGGCCTGGGGCTGGGTGAACCACCAAGCCTGCCGGCTTGTCAATCACCCGCAGATGGGCGTCTTCATAAACCACTTGAAGGGCTATATTTTCAGGCTTGAAAGCTTGCGATTGGGGGGTAGCGCGCAGCTCGATGGTCCAAGCTTCTCCAGCCTTCACCTTCAGGGAGGACTTGGCTTGCGTCAGCCCAATTCGAGTGACGGCACCATCCTCTAGCAACTGCTGCAAATAACTCCGAGAAAATTCGGGCACACAAGCCACCAACATTCGATCCAGCCTTTGACCATGAAGCTCGGGTGGCACAATGAGCTCTCTCAACTCAGAGCTTTTCGGTAAAACAGATGCGATCAAAGAAGTTTCTTCTTGAAACTCGTCTGTATCGTCTAACTCAGAGGGGCTCGATATAATCAATTTGGTCTTTTTTCCAAGGTTGCCAGATGTTGAACATCAGATTATCAGCGCTTGCGCTAACGCTTTTCGGCTTAGTTGCCACTTTGCTGTCCGGATGCTCTAGCACCGATTCAGATCCTACAGCAGCTTGGACCACTGAGAAGATCTACCGAGAGGCTCGCGATGAAGTGAGTGCAGGTGGCTGGGATCGTGCAGCCAACTTGTTTGAAAAGCTAGAAGGCCGAGCTGCGGGGACGCCGCTGGCTCAGCAAGCACAGATTGAAAAAGCCTATGCTCAATACCGAGCGACAGAAAAAGTTCAAGCCATCGCCACCTTGGATCGTTTTATCAAACTCCATCCTGCCAGCCCTGCCATTGATTACGCGCTTTACCTCAAAGGTTTGGTCAATTTCAATGACGACTTAGGTATGTTTTCGTTCATTACAAAACAAGATTTGTCTGAACGCGATCAAAAGGCAGCCAAAGATTCTTTTGAATCTTTCAAAGAATTGATTACTCGGTTTCCAGACTCCAAATACGCATCCGATGCGCGCCAACGCATGGCCTACATTATCAATACATTGGCATCTTATGAGGTCCATGTTGCTCGGTATTACCATAGCAGAGGCGCATACGTGGCAGCCATCAATCGTGCGCAAGTGGCCATCACCGATTACCCGGGAGTCCCTGCGAACAAAGAAGCATTGCAAATTTTGGTGAAGTCCTACGATGCTCTGGGCATGCAAGAGTTGAAGTCAGATTCTCAGCGCATTTTGGATAAAAATTACCCCGAATCAACCAAAGCACCAGACAAAACTTCTAGTGCGTGGTGGAAGTTTTGGTAAGCAATTGAAGCGCTGAGACAAACTCAAGCTCCGATTGAATTCTTTTCATGGGTGGCAAGCAGGCCATGAGCCGGCGCCCATAAGACATGCTTGTGAGCCGAGGATCACACACCACCAAAAAGCCTTGATCTGTTTCACTTCGAATCAATCGCCCTGCGCCTTGCTTGAGCGCCACGGCTGCTTCCGGAATGCTGTAGTCAGAAAAAGAACTCTGCCCTGACATTTCGAGCCTTTGGGAACGAGCCTCAACCAATGGGTCATTGGGTGGAGGAAAGGGCAACTTGTCAATCACGACCATTTGCAAAGCATCGCCTGGCACATCAAAGCCCTCCCAAAAGGACGCAGATGCAACCAAAACACAACCCAGCCCACCCTCGCTGGCGCCCGCCCTGAATCTCTCCATCAAGCGTCGTTTCGGGCCTTGGCCTTGCACCAGAATTTCCAATTCACCGCTGTGTCCCAAAGAGGCGGTCAGTGACTCGCCTATTTGACGCATGGCGTTCAAGGTGGTGGTGAGCACCAAAGTTCTGCCCCCCAAGCTTCGTGCATGTTTTTCAACCCAAGCAGAAACACTTCGGATGTGATTCGTGTCGTTGGGCTTGGGCATGTTTGGCGGCACATAGATAGCCGCCATGTTGGCGTAATCGAATGGACTGGCCACTCTGAGTTTGCGTGCTTCACTCAATCCGCAAGGCTCGGTAAACCAGCGCATTTGATCGTCTTCTCCCAGGGTGGCAGAGGTAAAGACCCATGACCTCTGAATGGCAGGTTTGGGGTCATTCTGAGCTTGTCGGTTCAGCATGTGCGTTTGCACGGCTTTGGATATATCCAGCGGAGATTCAACCAAGCGCAATTGAGCGCCCACCTCAACCCAACGCACAGACCCCTCTGCGCAGGGGTCTTGAAAATCTTGAATCAATCTCAACTGCATCGTGACACGTTCATGCAAGCGCACAAAATCAGGGGCCATTTCACTCACTGTATCGAGCGCAGCCAATGCAGCTGTCAGTGCAACTTGAAGCTGTGCCATGGCCGTCAACCAATCAGCAGTTTCAATGTCATTGGGCACTGGATCGACCCACCGCAAACGAGAGCCTGAGCGAACCTGCTGCGCCGTCAAGCGCAAATCACGTGCAGATTTCTCAAGCACGCTGCAAATCAAAGTCCAGTCGACAAGCCCTCTTGCCATTTGAACACCCGTGCCCAAAATGTCGCGCGTCAGCTCCAACAATTGGCTGGTACTAAGGTGGCGTCCCAAAAAATTGATGCCAATTTCATTCAACTGATGGGCTTCATCAAAGACCACTGTTTGAACGGACGGCAACAACTCTGCCATGCCTGTGTCGCGAACGTTCAGATCTGCAAAAAACAAATGGTGGTTGATGACCACCACATCGGCTGACATGGCTTCTTTGCGAGCCAAATTGACATGACACGATTTGAAATTGGGACACGGTGATCCCAGGCAGTTATCACGGGTTGATGTGACAAGCGGAATCACTGGCGAACGGTCGTCTAATCCAGACAACTCCGACAGATCACCGGTTCGAGTCGATTGAGCCCATGTCTCTATTTTGCTGAGCGCATGCATGTGGATCCGCAGTGATGCATCATGACTTTGTCTGGCTTGTGACATGCGCAAGGTGCACAAGTAACTGCCACGGCCTTTTAACAAGGCGACACGAATGGGCAATTTCAAGGCGTCAATTAACTTTGGAATATCGCGTGAGAACAGTTGATCCTGAAGTGCTTTGGTCGCAGTAGAAACCAAGGCTCTTTGGCCGCTGAGCAAAACAGGCACAAGATACGCATAGGTTTTGCCGACTCCTGTACCCGCTTCAACCACCAACTCACCCCCGCTTTGGAGGGTTTCAGCAACGGCCATGGCCATTTGTGTTTGACCTGCGCGTGCTTTAAATTGCGCAGTTGCTTGTGCAATCACGCCCTCATCTGAAAATGTAGCAGCGACTGCCTGAAGGAATTGGGTCAAGGCAGTGCCTTGTCATGGCTGAGCTCAATTGACTTGTCAGACAAACGTTGGCGTCTTTCAATCTCTTTCAGTGCTCTTTGGCGAGTGTTGAGTGCAATTTCGCGTTGATCTAATGGATTCAAACTTTGGTATTTTTGCTGCCGGGCTTTGGACAAACAATCATTGACAGCAAACTTCTGCCAACAAGCCTTGGCATTTTCTTGAAATTGATCAAACACTTTCTTTTTTTCATCAGCCAGGATCACGCGTTGTGCCTCTATGAAATTGGCCTCAGCTTGGTTGTTCAAACTTGAAGTTTCAGGTTGCGCCACACTGAGAAAGCTAATGCCTCCAAGTATCACGACCGACAATGCTTTGCGCCAAAAATTCATGTTGAACTTAGGTGATCTGAGTGTCTACCATACGGTGCTCAAGAGCCAAAAATTCAGAAGATTGCATTTCGTGCAATCTGGAGATGGTTCTTGGAAATTCATGTGCAAGAGGACCTTCCGTATAAAGCGCCTCGGGTTCAACCTCAGCCGAAAGTATCAATTTAACACGCCTGTCGTAGAGAACATCGATGAGCCACGTAAATCGCCTTGCTTCTGATGCCAGGCGGGGGGGCATCATGGGAACATTACTCAACAGGACAGTGTGAAACTGAGTTGCAATTTCCAAGTAATCAATTTGTGATCTGGGGCCGCCACACAAGGCTCTAAAATCGAACCACACGACGCCCCCTGCGCGTCGCCTGGAATTGATTTGGCGCGCTTCGATGTTCAAAATAGGATCCTCGTCTTGGCCACTGACCAATCGATTGAAGGCATCTGCCATGGCCAAATCGGCATCTTCGCCCAAGGGGCAGTGATAAAGCTTGACCATCTCTAAGGTACGGCGGCGGTAGTCGGTTCCATTGTCGACATTCAAAACCTGCATGCGCTGGTTCAGCAGGTCAATGGCAGGCAGCAAACGATCTCGGTGCAAGCCATCCGGATAAAGATTATCCGGTTTGAAATTGGACGTCGTGACAAAACTCACACCATTTTCAAACAAAGAAATCAAAAGTCTGTGCAAGATCATGGCATCTGTAATGTCTGCCACATGAAACTCGTCAAAACAAATCAGCTGGTATCGCTTAGCCATGCGGCGACCCAATTCGTCTAAAGGATTCACAGTGCCTTGCATCAAGGCCAACTCTCGATGAACCTCGCGCATGAACTCATGAAAATGCAAACGTGTTTTGTCTTTCACGGGGACTGCGTTGTAGAAACAGTCCATCAAGAAGCTCTTGCCACGGCCCACGCCGCCAAACATGTAAACCCCACGAGGCAATTCTGGTTTTTTCTTCAAAAAACGAAATGGACTTTTAATACTCTCTTGATAGGCCGCCCATTCCTGAGCGCAGCGCTCTAAGGCTTCAACAGCTCTAATTTGAGCAGGATCAGCCTGATAGCCTCTGTTCAGAAGTTCTTGGTCGTAGGCTGATCGAACGGACATGGGCAAAGCTTTGAATAAAAAATTCTTTGGAAAGAGAAAACCCGGGACGGGCCCGGGCTTCATAGTTTAACGAGACTTCAAAAAACTTAGAAGTTCAAGGTCCGTTTGTCCACTGCCAAGGCAGCTTCTTTG
>Ga0209550_10000422_pt1 | contig 39162 bp, 32 predicted proteins | sample LauGreSuBDMM15SN_2_FD_187567 | JGI IMG/M metagenome (GOLD analysis project Ga0209550, IMG submission 187567) | Freshwater lake microbial communities from Lake Michigan, USA - Su13.BD.MM15.SN (SPAdes) (version 5) | ecosystem: Environmental > Aquatic > Freshwater > Lake | place: Lake Michigan...
TTTCACATTCTTTGTGGATTATCTTTCGCTTGTTTAGGGGTCGTCATTGGTGCTTTTGCCGCCCATGGATTAAAACCTTTATTATCCCTTAAAGAAATTAATAATTTCGAGACAGGCGTTAAATATCAATTTTATCACGCCTTTGCGCTTGTTACGTTGGGGCTTTTAGGTGCCCATTTTCCTAATGTTGAAAAATGGGCATTTAAAGTAGCTGGTTTTCTTTTTTTTATAGGTATAATCCTTTTTTCAGGCTCTCTTTACTTGTTATCTACCCAATCATTATTTAATATAAGTATTCCGTTGTTAGGTCCAATTACTCCTTTAGGTGGTTCACTGCTAATTTTTGGTTGGTTGTTTACCGCATGGGGATTAATCAAAAAATGATTAGGCTCTCATTTTATTTCTCTTCTTCCATTTGAAATACTTCTTCTACCGTTTTGTTGAAAAATTTAGCTATGGTCATTCCTAAAGTTAAGGATGGGGCATACTTATTGTTTTCTATCGCATGAATTGTTTGTCTGCTTACGCCCATTTGATTAGCTAATTCCTCTTGAGAAATATTGAGCTCTGCTCTAAAGACTCTTATTCTATTCTTCATCCGTTCCGCTTTTGTAATAAGTCCTTAATTTTAATTGAAATCGTATATTAAACAAAATAATGAGGGAAAATAAATGGATAATCATTACGTGTAAATAACCTATTCCAAATATCGTAAGGGTTGCTATTAATACTAAACTGTAGTTGACGTATATGGACCATGTCAATGCTTGTAGTCGGATGCTTGATATATATTCATCTTCCATTCTTTCTTTCGAAAATGAATGTATTATACCTGATATAATTAGTATTACGGTGATTAGTTCATCCAAAATGCCGTTTTCAATCCATATTCCATTCTTATTACCAATGATTGGATCGTATATTAAGGCTGGAATTTTCATCACAAAGTTGCTGTCAAATTCAAAATCAGTTAAATAGATAATTGCTCCTACCAGGGTTGTTAGGTAGAATACAAATCCAGATACCTTTTTATATCTATGGGGAAATAAAATACTCTTCATTTGCTTTTTTTTTACAAATGTAAAATATATTACACTTATTGTCAAGTTTATTTTACAATATTTTTCTACTTCTAATCAGTACCTCTTTAATCCACTGAATTATAATAGGCATTTCTTTTCTGTATAAGGCTTTTAATATCTTTATTTGGCAAAGTTTCTAAAATACTTAATTTATGACCTCGAATCAATTCGTATGTTTTAAAACCTTTTACCACCATATTTCTGGTATGAAAATAGCCAACTACATTCTGATTGTCAAACAATAGGGTAATTCTGTCTAAAGGTGAAAAATCTACGACCGTACTTTCATAGATGAAATATTGTATAAATTTTAACTTATTATCTTCTTGATATTCAGTAAATCCAAATTTTTTCATAAACGGTTCAAGGGCTTTCTTTTGGTAATTTCCCAGGGCTAATATTTTCATTAATTGTACTTCAGGGTTAAATGCCATATTTATATTATCCTGATGAGTATATGCTTCTATGTATCCTATTTCTTCTTCAATCATAGATATTTCTACCGGGCTAATCGTTTTCCCAATGGTTTTTCCATCTTCATTAATTAAGGGTATGTTTTTTTCAAGTTTGAAGGCTTCAATTTGTTTACCTGTGAGTTTTACATAAACGCCTATTTTAACCCACTTATTTATAGCAGGCGATGTTTCAATGATGACTCCGTCATTTAAAGAAAATAGTATTTTACCGTTGACCGTATCCCTAATATTAGCCGGTCCATTGATTTTTTCTCCTACTTCAAGTCTGGTTTGACTTTGTACATCATTTAGGACGCACAAAAAAATATAGAATGTTAGGGTTTTTAAAATTACATTTGAATAAAACATTGTGCTGATATGTTTAAATTTAGGAAATCTTTATAGTATGCATCATCTTACCAAGTTAATCTTATTTTTTATTGTTTTTGCTCCAGTGAACATTATTTTTGGACAATTTACCAGCACTAAATTTTTAGATGAATTACCTATCAAAACTTATTCTGATGGTATTCAATCGGTTGTTGCTAATGTTAATCAAAAGGGAAACCCTATTTCTATAGCTGGTAAAATATACAAGAAAGGCATTGGTTTGGAATCTACCAGCGTAATGGCTTTTCTACTCGATGAAAAGGGGGTTCGTTTTTCTGCGGAAGTGGGCGTTGATGATATGGGTAATGATTCTATTCCGCTTCGATTTTTTGTATTGGCGGATAGGAAAATTATATTCGATAGCGGTGAAATGTTACCTGGGGATAAACCTAAACTGGTGGATGTATCCATTGGAATGGTTAGGAGATTAGGCCTGTTAGTATTAGGAAAAGGGGCAGGATATCCTAAAAATATTGGCTCATGGGCGAATGCTTCCATAACGGTAAATCATGCCGATTATCCTAAAACCATTCCTAATGATGGGGAAAAATATTTGTTGACGCCTCTGCCTTCGCCTCTGCCCAAAATAAATTCTCCTAAGATTTTTGGTGCAAAATCTGGAAATCCTTTTTTGTATTTCATAGCAGCAACAGGGGAGAGACCCATGATTTTTAAAGCCAGTAATTTACCTGTAGGATTAAAGCTTGATTCAATTTCTGGACATATTTCAGGTGTTTTACCAGCTAAAGGAAATTTTCCTGTTGAATTAGTGGCTCAAAATCGATTAGGTGTTCATAAGCAAAAAGTGGTTTTTAAAATATCAGATACCATTGCTTTAACCCCGCCGATGGGCTGGAATGGCTGGAATTCCTGGGCAAGAGAAATTGATCAGCAAAAGGTTATTGCTTCTTCCAAAGCTTTATTAAATAACAAATTAAAAGATTACGGATGGCATTACATCAATATTGATGACGCCTGGCAAGGTCCTCGAGGGGGTGAATTTGGGGGATTGCTTGCAAATGAAAAATTTCCTTTTTTTGATAAAATGATTGATACCTTGCATGGTTGGGGATTAAAAGTGGGAGTCTATTCTTCTCCTTGGATTAGCAGTTATGCTGGTTATCCTGGGGGTTCTTCTAATGAGGAAAATGGTTTTTATTCGGATGAAGTGCGCTTAAATAAACGAAATTTTCGGTATATTGGTAAATATAGATTTGAAGAGGAAGATGCAAAACAATGGGCAAAATGGGGCGTTGATTATTTGAAATATGATTGGCGTATAGAAACATCTTCTGCTGAACGGATGCGAAATGCTTTAAATAAGGTAAATAGAGACATTGTCTATAGTATTTCAAACTCTGCTCCGCTAAATAAAGGAACCGATTGGGTTCGTTTAAGCAATGTTTTTCGCTCTGGTCCAGATATTAGAGATTCCTGGACAAGTGTCTATCTTTCTACCTTTAAATTGGCAGATTGGACAAAATATGGTGGTCCAGGTCATTGGATTGATCCCGATATGCTCGTTATTGGTAATGTAACAACGGGTTCACCCATGCATCCAACCAGACTTACGCCCGACGAACAATATAGCCATTTTTCTATGCACTGTTTGTTAGCCGCTCCTTTGTTAATTGGTTGTCCTATGGATCAACTGGATGCTTTTACCCTTAATTTATTAACAAATATCGAGGTTATTGAGGTGAATCAGGATCCACTCGGTAAACCTGCTTCCCTTATTAAAATGGAACATAATTATCAGATCTGGAAGAAACCATTGGAAGACGGCTCCTTTGCCGTTGGAATTTTTAATGCCAGTCCACTTGGAGATATTCCATACGAATATTTCCGCTGGGGTGATGAACAGACTTTGAATATCGAATTAGATGTAAAGGATTTACAAATGAATGGTCCCGTTATCGTCAGAGATTTATGGCGACAGGAAGATATGGAGCCTTGGGAAGGTAAAAAATCATTGCGTATTCCTCATCATGGCGTTTATCTGTTTAAAATAACTCCACTAACCACGAAATAAAACATGAGACATTCCCTTTTTGCCTTATTCATTGTTCCGTTTATATTTTCTTCAACTAACGTATGGTGTCAATCCCAATCAGATGATTTGATTATTCGTTACGACCAGCCTGCAAAGCGGTGGAATGAAGCTATTCCTATTGGTAATGGTTTTATGGGGGCAATGATTTTTGGTGATGTCTTACGGGAGAGGATTCAGTTAAATGAAGGAACACTTTATTCTGGTGATCCGCTAAAAACGTTTGATAATATAAAGGTATCGAATGCTTTAGATACCGTAACTAACCTGATTGAAAATAAAAAATTTAAAGAAGCACAGGACATTATTACTAAAGAATGGCTGGGAAGGAATCATCAGATGTATCAACCTATGGCTGACTTATGGATTGATTTTCAACGTGATTCTCAAAAAGTAAAGGAGTATAGCCGTACGTTAAATCTGGCAGAGGCAACGGTAGTCACTCAGTATAAAATAGGTGAAAATGCTTTCCGGCACACTTATTTTGCCAGTTATCCAGATCACATTATGGTTTTCAGGTTGGAGGCACTGAGGAATGAACCTATACATTGCAAACTTTATCTTTCCACACCGCATAAACCCACAGAATCAATTTCTTTAAAGGATAATACGCTTCATTTGAAAGGAAAGGCGCCCTCTTTTGCTTTGCGCAGGCAATTTAAATTGGTGGAGAGTTTAAATGACCAGCACAAATATCCTGAAATTTATGATGAATCTGGGAATCTTCGGCCGAACGCAAATAACCTGTTATACGATCTCAGCGAATCGGGTGAAGGTCTAAAATTTGGAGTGAGCATCGAGGTTAGAAACGTGGGCGGGAAAGTAAAACATCATGAGGATCATATTCAAGTCGAAAATTCGAAAGATATTATTATCATTCTTACTGCAGCGACTAATTTCAATGGATTTGATAAAAGCCCTGCTCTGGATGGACTTAATTTGGATTCTATATTGAATTTGTATTTAACAAAAGTACAAAAGGTATCCTTTGACTCCCTGAAAGGAAGGCAAGAGAAGGATTATAAGACTTTATTTCATCGGGTTTCTTTAAATCTTGCGGTAAAAACAGAACAATCTTTACTCCCAACGGACAAAAGAGTTGAACTTTTTTCAAATGGAAAGGATCCCTCTTTTGTGTCTTTATATTTTCAATTTGGAAGATATCTGATGATTTCAGGATCCAGACCCGGTGGCCAACCCCTTAATTTGCAAGGCATTTGGAATGAATTATTAGTACCTCCCTGGAATGGGGCATACACCATAAATATCAATGCCCAGATGAATTATTGGCCTGCGGAATTAACTAATTTATCAGAATGCCATGAACCTTTTTTTACTGCCATTAAAGAGTTAGCTGTTAATGGAGAGAAAACAGCAAAAAACATGTATGGGGCAAATGGTTGGGTTGCTCACCACAATATGGATATCTGGCGACATGCAGAACCCGTAGATAAATGTACCTGTTCCTTTTGGCCAATGGCTGCTGGTTGGTTAACTAGTCATCTTTGGGAAAGATATTTGTTCACTGGCGATTTGAAGTTTCTTCGTAATGAAGTTTTTCCGCTTTTAAATGGTGCCGTAGCTTTTTATAAAGATTGGCTTATTAAAAATAAAATGGGGTATTGGGTAACACCTGTCGGGCATTCTCCTGAACATGATTTTATTTATGATGGAAATAACAGAGCTACTTTTAGCCAAGGTCCTACGATGGATATGGCTATTGTAAGAGAATCTTTAGATAGGTATCTACAAGCTTGCCAGGTTTTAAAAATTCCGGATGATTTGAATGTTAAAGCTTTATTAAAAGATTTATTGCCCTATCAAATAGGGGAATTCGGACAGCTCCAGGAATGGCAAATTGACTTTCAGGACAGTGAGGTTCAACACAGGCATTTTTCACATCTATATCCTATGTATCCCGGTGATCAGGTAAATGAGAAACATACACCTGAGTTGATGTCAGCGGTAAAAAAAGTATTGGATAGGAGAGGGGATGAGGCTACGGGTTGGTCTATGGGTTGGAAAGTGAATATCTGGGCACGATTGAAAGATGGAGATAAGGCTTTAGATATTTTATCTAATTTGTTCACCTTGGTAAGGGAGGACGGTGCCAACATGAGCGGGGGAGGTACATATCCTAATCTTTTTGATGCGCATCCTCCTTTTCAAATCGATGGTAATTTTGGGGCAACTGCCGGAATAGCTGAAATGCTGGTTCAAAGTCATGAGGGTGAAATACATCTTTTACCTGCCTTGCCGACTTCATGGCATACTGGTAAAGTAACTGGTCTGAAAGCCAGAGGCGGTGTAACGGTGGATATGGAATGGGAAAATAGTCAACTCAAAACGGCAAAAATTCATAGTTCAGTGGGCGGATTAATAAAAATAAGAACCAATGAACAGGTTTTTTGTGCCGATGAGGCTGAAGAAACAATGGATGTAAACTCAAACGATTTATTTCAATGGGTTAATCCGGGTTTACCCATTATTCATAATCCAAAGGCAACAGCTACCTGGCAAGATAAAAAGTCGTTTAATTTGACGTTGAATACTACATCAGGGGGTAATTACCATATTTTAGCCAGGAAGTAAGTTATTTTTTATTGTTTCTTAAATATTCCGAAACACGGATTGGCTGGTCAGTATTGATAAAATCAATGCCAAGTTCAGGTAACATTTTCCATGCCTCCGGAGTGTCTGGTGTAGCCCAAAAACGAAAAGGAATCTTATATTTATGAACGGATTGGGTTATTTTCAACACTTTTTCTTTTTCCACAGCTGGTATGGTATCTTTCCCATTCCATCTGACAAACTTGTAAAATGGAAGGGAGACCATACCAATTTTTTCAAAAGATATTTTGTCCAAATCATCAATGGATTGGTGATCAAAAAATAAATATGGTGGGCTGTTATTATAATCTGAGGCGGGAGGCCTGTTCCCAGAAATAATAATCTTAACCCCTTTCCCCGTTTCAGGCTGGTAAAGGAATTTCTTGTAAGCTTCACATTTTTTGATAATTAATGCAAGGGTGGAGAGGGCATCCGTTTTACAATCAACCAATAGTTGTAATGATGGGTGCAAGGAAAAGGACAAGTCAGCGCTCTGTCTTAAAGGTTCCAGATATAAATTTTCAAAGGTCCTATTCGATCTGATGGATTCTTTTTCATGTGCTACAAACAAAGTATCTCTTAGCAGAATGACATCTACTTCAATAGACATGGCATTGGCTGAAGCAGCTTCCCAAAAAGGAATATGTCTCAAATAATCATTGTGACTATGAATATTTAAATCCTGTCCAAAAGCATTTACAAGAATTAAAGTGCAAAAAAAGGTCCATTTAACTTGTTTCATGAGTGTTGAATATGGTGTTTTTAATTGTTTGGGGTGATTACCTGTCTTTTTTGTAAATCGTACTTATCTCCTTTTTTTAGAAAATAAAAAGGGTGTTCTGTACTTTTATCGTACATGAGAACATAACTATCCCCAATGACCCTGAAAGTATCCTTTTTAACGACCATCGCCGTATTTTCGTCCAACCCAATACCCAAATAGGTGGGAATTTTTTCCAAAACTTTTGGCAAATCAAAAGACCTGTTTCTCGCTAACACGTGTTGATCAATGATGACGTTTTTTAAAAAAGCAAAACCTTTTTCGTGGTCCCCCATAAGGATGGTATTATTTTTAGTATCTCCTCTGATGAGGTAATCTCCTTGTATAGACGCCCCGGCAGAAGTACCACCAATGACACCATTATTTTCCAAAACCTCCCAAAATGCTTTTTCAGAGGCGGTTCCGGCATAAGAATCAACCAATCTCCATTGTCTGCCGCCGGTAAACCAAATACCTTTAGCATTCCTGATTGGATTTACAAAAGAATCGGAATCTGCCATCGATTTATTATCTGTATGCCAGACCTTTACATTTTTAGCTCCTAATCTCCTCAAAAAATCACCTTCATTTTCCTCATAAGTTGTTAAGCCCAATGCAGTGGGAATAACCAAAATAGGTGCTTCAACACCTCCTGCTGCTTCTATAAAAGTTGATAAAATGTCATCGGATAATTTTCCACCACCCGCGATAATGAGGGTACCTTTTTCAGGACCTACAGATTGACCATTCGCATTGAAAATATAACCAAAAGGTAATATGAAACAAAAAAGCAGACAATATTTCATCTCTTGTAATTTGAAATAAATAATTATAAACAATATCGGTAATTTTCTATGTAAAAATACTTTCCTCGTGTTATATTAATATTAAACATAAGGAAAATCGTAAACTAATTTCATTTTTCAATGTTTCCTAAAAAACTATAAACATGAGGGCAACGACGCTAGGACAGCTAAAAGCTACAGGATATCAACCTATCTCTATAAAAGATGAATTACGCAGAAATCTTAGATCAAGGTTGCAAAAGGGTGAACCTATCCTTGCTGGAATCCTTGGTTTTGAAAATACGGTAATTCCTGATTTGGAGAGAGCAATTCTTTCCAGACACCATGTCTTATTTTTAGGATTAAGAGGACAGGCGAAGACCAGAATGGCTCGTTTGTTAGTCAATTTATTAGATGAATATATTCCTATCGTTGCAGGAAGTGAGTTAAATGACGATCCAATGCAACCGCTTTCCAGATTTGCCAGAGATTTAGTGGCTGAAATGGGAGATGAAACGCCTGTAACCTGGCTTCACAGAAGTGATAGATACGTTGAAAAATTGGCTACGCCTGACGTAAGTATTGCGGACTTAATAGGGGATGTCGATCCAATAAAAGCTGCTACTTTAAAATTGCCTTATGCTGATGAAAGGGTCATTCATTTTGGCCTTATTCCTCGCTCTCACCGATGTATATTTGTTATCAATGAATTACCCGATTTACAGCCACGAATTCAGGTAGCTTTATTTAATATTTTACAGGAGGGGGATATTCAAATAAGAGGATTTAAACTAAGACTTCCTCTGGATATTTCTTTTGTTTTCACTGCCAATCCAGAAGATTATACCAATAGGGGAAGTATTATTACGCCGCTAAAAGATAGGATTCAAAGCCAGATTTTAACCCACTATCCTAAAACGATTGACATAGCCAGGCAGATAACCTTAGCAGAAGCTAGAATTTCTCCGGATATGGAAAATGTGGTAAAAGTACCTGATATTTTAACTTATTTATTGGAGGATATTGCTTTTCAAGCGCGCGAAAGTGAATTTGTAGATGCAAAAAGTGGTGTTTCGGCGCGTTTATCTATTAGTGCTTATGAAAATCTGGTAAGTACCGTCGAAAGAAGATTATTGTTAAATAAGGAATCAAACGGCATAGCAAGAATCAGTGATTTTTGGGGAATTATTCCCGCCATTACCGGTAAAATTGAACTCGTTTATGAAGGGGAACAAGAAGGTCCTCAAGCAGTAGCAATGTCCCTTTTTGGAAAGGCTATTAAAAATTATTTCCTGAAACTTTTTCCTAATCCCGATGCGCTCTCCAAAGGGAATGAAAGAGATCCTTACGGGACACTAAAAGCTTATTTTTCAGATGCTAATATTTTGGAGTTGCCTTTGGATTTACCAGAAAATGAATATGTAAAACGATTAGAGAAAGTGGCAGGTCTAAAAAAACTGGCTGAAAAATACGCCGGCAGTGAAAAAGAAAATACCCTTATTTTCATGGAACTCATTATTCATGCACTTGTAGAGTTTAATTTGCTTTCAAGAGATCCTTTAGAGAATGGAATATCTTTCAAAGATCCATTGTCAGATGTTTTTTAAGCCATAATTAATTGTTATATTGATTAAAAATTATGAACATGAATCATTTTGCTCGTTGTCTGTTTTTAATTAATATACTTTTTGTCCATTTTTCCTTTGGACAAATAATGGATGATGCTTCTATTGTAAAAAATGAAGCGAATCTGCTAAAAATTGGGAGTGGCTTCATTTTTACGGAAGGACCGGCCGTCGATAAAATGGGGAATGTCTTTTTCACAGACCAGCCCAATAATACGATTGTGAAATGGTCTGCCAACTCAGGTCAATTAAATATTTTTTCTGATGATTCAGGTAGAGCCAATGGCCTCTATTTTGATCAAAACGGAAATTTACTTGCCTGCGCTGATATGGATAATCAAATCTGGTCTTTTTCTCCCGATGGGAAACATAAGGTTCTCCTCGATTCATACGATGGGAAAAAATTGAATGGACCTAATGATCTGTGGGTTCATCCAAATGGCGGTATTTTCTTTACCGACCCTCTTTATAAAAGAAATTATTGGACAAGGAATCCTGACAGACAACAAGATGGGGAACATGTATATTTCATGTCCCCTGATGGAAAAAAGGTAGAAAGAGTTGAAACTACCCTCGTAAAACCCAATGGAATAGTTGGTTCAGCCAATGGAAAGTTACTTTATGTAGCTGACATTGGAGGCAAGAAAACCTATTCCTACCGTATTAACAAAAATAATCAATTGATTGATAAAAAATTATTTGCGGAAATGGGGTCCGATGGAATGACGCTTGACCAAAAAGGAAATGTTTATTTGACAGGCGATGGCGTGACTGTTTTTAATAAAAAGGGAATCAAAATCGCTCATATTCCGTTAAATGCGAGATGGACTGCCAATGTTTGTTTTGGTGGTTCTGATAAATCTACCTTGTTTATAACCGCAATGGATGGACTTTACACGTTAGACATGAACGTTAAAGGATTGTAAACCTTTTTCTTTTATCCAATATACCCAATCTGTAATGAATAAAATTTTATATTTCCTTATTCCTGTTGGAATGGCTTGGGCTCTTTTATCTAATTCGGGTGGAGCAGCTGCCGTTCAAAATGTGGATAGGACGAGTTCTCCACTTGGTGTGGGAAGTTGTGGTTCTTGTCATGGTGGGGGTAATTATTCCCCTATTATTTCAGCTGAATTGTTAGATAATAATACGGTTGTAAGTAAATATTCACCTGGAAAACAATACCAGGTTCGGGTGACCATAGTAGCTGGAAACAATCCAAGAGGATATGGTTTTCAGTTGGTTTCACTTTCTGGAAATAATAATGTACAAGGGGGATCCTTTGGTACTGCACCTGCAGGTTTTAATAAAGTTACGCTTGATAATAGGGTTTATGTAGAACAATCATCTACAAGATCATCAGGAACCTTTGTCATTCCCTGGACAGCACCCTCTGTTGGAACGGGTAATATTAGGTTTTATAGTGCGGGTGTGGCAGTGAATAACAGTGGTGGATCTGGAGGTGATTCACATGTTCAGGCTGCCCTTCCTGTGACCATTGCCGAAGATTTGGCTACGCTGACCGTTTCCAACGCCTCCATTAACTTTTCGGCATCTGGTGGGTCGCAAAATGTCGATATTACCTCAAATACTTCCTGGACGGCTACAGAATCTTTGACTTACCTTTCAGTAAGCCCAACCTCAGGCACAAATAATGGTACAGTAACTATTAAATGTGATCCAAATACAAGTACCGTTGCAAGAACAGGCAGCATTACTATTTCTGGTATTGGTGCCGCAAGTAAAACGATTAATTTTACCCAGGCTGGTTTAGCTCCCGTATTAAATGTAACACCTTCTGCACTTACCTTTCAAGATACTGGAGGAACACAACAGATTTCTATTGAATCAAATATGACGTGGACTCTATCGGAGTCTCTTACTTTTTTATCCTTAAATGCTACGTCTGGATCGAATAATAAAACGGTTGATGTCATCTGTCAGCCAAATACTTCTTCTTTAAAAAGAACAGGTACCATTACGCTCTCTGGTACGGGTGTTCCAACAAAAACGATAAATATTACTCAAAATGCGGCCGTCCCACAACTTTTAGTTTCACCTAAAGAGCTAATTTTTGATCAATCTGGTGGAAATCAAAGTCTGTCTATTTCTTCAAATACTTCTTGGACAATTATTGAAAACCTGTCTTATTTGTCTGTTAATCAATCAAGTGGATCAAATAATGTGAATGTTACAGTTTCTTGTCAGTCCAATACTTCATCAACTGCCAGGTCAGGTATTATCAAAGTTGCCGCTTTGGGTTTAGACACTCAGATAATTAATATCTCCCAGACAGGTGCAACTACTTTGTTAAATGTTACCCCAGCTTCAATGACTTTTAATTCCTCAGGGGGTACTCAAAAAGGGTTGATTACGTCAAATACCACTTGGGAAGTTCAGGAAAATCTTCCATACATAAAAGTAGATTCATTATCCGGTCTGAATAACGGGGGAATTAATATTACCTGTGATTCAAATTTCTCCGCAGTAACAAGAACTGGGGTGATCACCATTTTAGGTAAAGGTGCTGTTTCTAAATCGATTAATATTTCACAAACAGGGGTAGCAGGTTTTATGAATATTTCCCCCGCGTCTCTTGATTTTAATGCAGCAGGAGGGAAACTATTTTTTCTGGTGAACTCCAATACCAATTGGACGGTAACGGAAGCGCTTACTCATATTTCCTTAAATAAAACGACAGGAAGTTTTACTGATACCGTTTGGGTTACCTGCATACCAAATACCACAACAATAAGCAGGTCTGGTTTGATAACCATTTCGGGGGTTGGAGTTCAGAATAAAACATTGGCGGTGAATCAATTAGGTGAACAACCCAGATTAACAGTCAATCCGACCAATCTGTCATTTACATCAACAGCTGGTACTAAAACCATTACCATAACGTCAAATATCCCCTGGACTATTTCTGATTCTGCAGCTTATCTTACCTCAAATGTGGCAACTGGGTCAAATAACGCGACCCTAACCATTACTTGTAATGCAAATACGTCCGCTTTATCCAGAAATACTGTTTTGTATATCACAGGAACTGGTGTTTCAACAATATCTATACCTGTTACGCAAAGTGGGGCAACGGCTACAATGACTTTAAGTCCTTTAAGTCTTCTTTTTCCTGCAACCGGAGGTGAAAAGACCTTTAATATTACGTCAAATACTAGTTGGAATATCATTGATACATTTCCAAATTTAAGGTTTATACCTGAAAGTGGATTAAATAATGGGACAGTTAAAGTGGTATGTGATAGCAACACTGCTACTTCTCTTCGGTCGTTTTCTATTCCTGTAGCTGGGTTCGGATTGACTGCGAGGACAATCACGGTATCACAAAGCGGGGCAGATGAAATCTTTAATGCTTCGCCAAATGGACTTAATTTCACCTCAGCTGGTGGGGAGAAAACTTTTAATATTTTTTCAAATACTTCCTGGGCTTTATCAGAGTCAAGTAGCTTTATTTCTGTTAATCCATCTTTTGGTGATTTGAATAAAGGTATTATCGTTATATGTGATCCCAATATTTCAGCCATAACCAGAAAGGGAAAAATTACCTTTACTGGAAAAAGCGATGCGTCCATCTCTATCGATATTGTTCAAACGGGGGTTGCCCCCTTGTTTAAAGTGCTCTCCGATTCCATTATTCTAGATTCTTCTGCTACACAATCGTCTGTTAAAATTGAGAGTAATACCCAATGGTCACTGACTAAAGATTCAGACTGGATTAGCATTAATACATTCTCAGGGTCAGGGAATTATAACGTGTTACTTTCCGTGGCTGAAAATCCAGTGATGCAGGAACGCATAGGTCGTTTACAAATCAAAAGTATTCAGGCTGATTCAGTAAAAACAGTACTTGTACGCCAAAAAGGTAGAAAATTACAACTACCCTCTAACTGGCAGGTAAAACCTACGAATTTAGTTCATACTATCATTTTACCAGCCAACTTATTAACTTCTATAGATGGCCAGCCGCTGTCAATAGGTGATTTCATCGGCGTTTTTTATAAACAACAAGATAAAGAAATGATGGCGGGGTATGGTGCCTGGACAGGTTCATCCACTAATTTTAAGGTTTTTGGTGATGACTTGTTAACAACAAATGTAAAAGAAGGACTTAGTGCTGGCGAACCTTTTGTTATTAAAATCTGGTCAGTAAAATTAAAAAAGGAAATAATGGTTCGAGCCGATTTCGCTACTATTGGTACGCAAGGCCTGGTTATTTCAACAGACAAATTTACCAATGGAGGAATTTCTATGATTTCAAAAATAACAGGAACCAGTACCTCTTTACTTACTTTAATAGATGAAAATAAAGTAAAAGTTTTTCCTAATCCAAGTAACCAATTCGTTCAAATACAATCAAATATCGAGTTTTTGGGTCAAACCTTTCTTGAAATTTATAATGCAAAAGGAGAGCGCATTCAGCAACAAAATTTTCCCGACGGTTGGTCTGTTGGAAAAAATATAACGCTCGATTTTTCTGAACACCCACAGGGTATATACCAGCTAAGATGGTATAACCATCAATTTTATTGGCATGGAAAAGTAGCTATTATAAGGTGAGTTTCTTTATTTAACTACCTTTGGGTCAAATTTCATGTATGTACTTAAATATTCATCCGCAGAATCCAGAACCCAGAAAGTTAGAGCAAGTGGTGAAATGCCTGGAAAAAAATGGGGTCATCATCTATCCTACAGATTCGGTGTATGCTATTGGCTGCGACATGAGAAATCCAAAAGCTATTGAAAAATTAGGGAATATCCGTAAAATTGATGCAAGAGATGCTCTTTTTTCATTGGTTTGTAAGGATATGAGTCAAGCCTCGGCTTTTCTTGCTCCCGTTTCAACGGTCATTTATAGGGCCATAAAACAACATACTCCGGGGCCATTTACCTTTATCTTACCTGCCAGTCCTGCTATTACAAAATTGTTTGATAAGAAAAGAAAAACCATTGGTATTCGATTTCCGGATAATCCCATCGTTTTAGCTATGCTAGATCGTTTGGGAAGCCCCCTTTTAACCACTTCCTTGCATTCCGAAACAGATGAAATTCAAGAATATTATGTTGATCCTGAGGATATAAAAAAGGATTTTCAACATAAGGTAGATTTAATTATTGATGGTGGCGTAGGTGGCAATATTCCTTCCACTTTGGTGGACTGCTCGGCAGATGAAATAATTATTTTAAGACAAGGTCTGGGTGTTTGGACAGATTAATTTCAAAAATGTAGGATCAATGCTCATGAAAATAGTTATCCCTTTTTTAACCTTTCTTTTCTTCGCCTTTATTTCTTTTGGCCAAACAGGTACACTGAGAGGTCATATTTATGATGCTGAATCAGGTGAACCCATTCCTTTTGCTTCCGTCCAGCTTCTTAATTCAGATGCCGGCGTCATTTCAGATATAGACGGTTTTTTTCAACTCAGTGAGGTTCCTTTTGGTATTCAAAAAATTCAGGTTTCCTATCTTGGATATTTAGATACATTAGTAGCAATTGAAATAATTTCCAATAAGATTAAATATCAAATAATTTATTTAAATAGGTCAACCATTGAATTACAAACGGTTGATATTTCTGCTTCCAGAGAGAGGGTACGAACAGAAATTCAAATTGGTCAGATTCAATTAAGTAGAGAAAATATAAAATCCTTGCCTTCCGTTGGCGGAGAATCAGATATTGCTCAATACCTGACTGCTTTACCCGGGGTAGTGCTTTCCGGAGATCAGGGTGGTCAAATATTTATCCGTGGGGGTTCTCCAGTCCAAAACAGGGTTTTGCTCGATGGACAGCTGATCTATAATCCTTTTCACTCCATTGGTCTTTTTTCCGTTTTTGAAACCGAAATTATAAGATCTGTTGATGTGCTAAGTGCTGGATTTAATGCGGAACATGGCGGCAGAATTTCGGCTGTTATGGATATAAAAACCAGGGAGGGTAATAAAAACAGGATTTCAGGATTGGCTTCAATAAGTCCATTTCAAGGAAAAATCTTGGTAGAAGGACCCATAAAACCCCTTAAAAAGGAAAATGGAACGGCTATTTCTTTTTTGGTTACAGGAAAATATGGATGGCTTGACAAAACTTCTCCCCATTTGTATCGGTATGCCGTAGATTCAAATTTTTATTCTTTTGCAAAAAATGATACGGCTCTTTCTTCTTTTAAAGAACTCGGATTGCCTTATCAATATCAGGATTTATACGGTAAGATTTCCTTTATGGGTGAAAATGGTAGTAAGGTAAATCTATTTGGTTTTTCCTTCACCGATCAATTTAAATTGCCAAATATTGCCAGTCAAAAATGGGAAACTTTTGGCGGAGGTATGTATTTTTTATTGTCTCCGCTCCAATCCCCGGTAAGAATTGAAGGGAATATTGGCTACAGCCGATATAATCTTTCCTTAATCGAAAAAAATATTGGGCCCAGAACCAGTTCTCTGGAATCGTACACGGCAAGACTTGATTTCATGCAGGTTACAAAGCGGACAGCTTTGGAATATGGTTTAGAATTAATCAGCTTAAATACTGGGTTCCAATTTGAAAATCCTTTTAATTTGACGATAAGTCAAAACGATTTCACGACGGAAATGGCTGCGTTCGTTAGATTTAAATACCAAGTCAATAAATTTATTCTTCAACCAGGGTTTCGTATGCATTATTATGCTTCGCAAGGACAGTTTTCACCTGAACCCCGCCTTGGGTTAAAATATCTCTGGTCAGACAATTTCAGACTTAAAATGGGAGGGGGATTATATTCTCAAAATTTGATTAGTCTGGCAAACAATCAGGATGTAGTTCAACTTTTCTCTGGTTTTTTAGTAGGGCCTGAAACAACCCTATATCGGGGAGATTCAAAGGTTCCCGTAAAATCAAGACTTCAGAAGGCAAATCATCTAGTAGCTGGTTTTGAATGGGAGCCATTTAAATTATTTTCCGTCTCTGTGGAAGGGTATCAAAAAACATTTAACCAACTCATTTCCCTAAATAGAAATAAAAGAAAGCCGACAGATCCTGATTTTTTGGTGGAAGAGGGGAGTGCCATGGGATTAGATTTTGCTTTTGCCTATAAACCATCTTCGTTTGACATAGGCCTATCCTATTCCCTTGCTTCGGTATATGAAACCAGTAATATGGTTAGGTTTCCTACTATTTTTGACAGGAGGCATAGTTTAAACTTTTTATTTTCCTATTTATCCGGAAAAACAAAACAATGGAAATGGGCGGCACATTGGTATGTGGGTTCTGGATTTCCTTTTACTCAAACGCAAGGATTTTTCGAAGATAACAAACTAACTGATTTGTTGCAAACGGATATCGTTAGAGGAAATTATCCTTTAGGAACATTGCTTGCGGATGAAATAAATGGGGGAAGATTATCTTATTATCACCGTTTAGACCTCAGTATTCAATACAAGCATAAATTGAATAAATTTGCTTATATTGAATCTACATTTGCTGTAACAAATGTTTATAACAGACAAAATGTCTTTTATTTAGAACGAATTTCTAACCAGCGGGTGAATCAATTGCCTGTCATTCCTTCTTTAAATTTCACTGTAGGATTTTAATATTTAGGTTTAAAAAGAACTTTACGTTTGTTCATGGCATCGTCGTCTTCTCGGCAGGTTCCTTCTACATATATTCCAATATGGTATCAGAGTAATCATAAAAATCAAAAAAATCACAGTTCAGACTAAAAGCTGTTGTCTTACTTAGCAAAGAATTTTCTCTTTTTTACCTTTTTTTTCATTCAATTACCTAACTAATCGAAGGGATTCAAGCCTGCATTTTATCAGTTATTTCATTTTTTATTTTCTAAAAAACCTGACATTTTCCCTAAACACCCTTTCTGGGGGTAAATTTTGAACAAATCCCTTTAAATTCTCAGAATTTAAAGGGATTTGTTTGTACCAAAATAGTCATATCATTTAATTGGGTGCAGATTTGCGATTATTTCATACCTAAAAAAGCTAAAATGACTATTAGATTTTTACCCCTCTTATTGCTGCCTTTGATAGGAATTTCACAAACAAACGCGCAAGTGGAATTGCCAATAAGCGGAAGCACTATTAGTGAAAAGCAGCCATTGGAAATCAAAAGGAATGCCTTGTACAATCTGGAAGAGATTAAAGTACGCTGGAAGAAAGCTGCTTTGGAAAATTGCAGTGGGGTTCCTTGTGTCGTTGAGCCCGTAACACCACCCGCACCTGCACTTGCCTGTGGATCAGTTTCTTCTGTAAATGACGTTGATTTGAACAACTATACCACGGTTTCGATTGGAACGCTGTGCTGGACAAAGGAGAATCTAAAGGTTACCAGGTATAATGACGGCACTGCGATTCCATTTAATAATTCTTATACTTCAGGAACGGTTTCAACAGTATGGCAAGGTTTAATGGATGGAGCTTATACTATTTATAACAATGAAACAAGTTCAGGAGCGAATGCAACGAACTACGGATTTCTATACAATTGGTATGCGGCAAAAGGAATTGCGACGCCAGGAAGCCCCACCTATAAAAACTTATGTCCAACGGGATATCATGTTCCAACAGATTCTGATTGGAATATATTAGTAAAATTTATAGATTCAGGAGCTGATACATCTTCTAGTAATTCAATTCAGAGCCACTCTGCAGGGACTTTTATGAAATCAGCTTCAGCTCTATGGAATGTTTTTCCTCCAGCAAGTCCCGGAACCAATACAAGTGACTTTTCTGCACTTCCAGGTGGTTTTCGTTTTCTCAATGGTAGTTTCAACGGTATTAGAGATTTTGATATCTTCTGGAGTGCTACCGAGTTCAACATCACCTCTGCCTATAGCCGCTCCTTTCGCGGCGACGAAGACACTGTAAGAAGGGGGAACCCCGATAACGCGATCGGGTCCTCCGTTCGCTGCCTCAGGGATTGACTATTTAGTTGGTTGGGCCCGCTGAAAAAAGTCCTACGGTTTTTGAAGTAGCCTAATTTTTTACTCACATGTTATGATGATTTAATCATTCAAACCCAATGCAAAGGATTTGAAAACCCAAACAGGAAAATAAAAATTTTCCTGTTTGGGTTTTTGTCGAAAAATAAATGCTAACATTCGAAGAAAAAAAAGTGTTTTTGAAATTACGTAAATAGTTGAAATCAAATATTTTAAGCTTGCTGAGAAGGGACTTTTTTTAAAAACTTAATAACCATAACACAAATTTATGCTATTTCAGTGGTTTGAATTTGCAACATTTATTGCTAAAATGTATTTATATCATTATTTTATTTTATAAACTGATAATTCATGCTTTTGTTAAGTGTATTTTCTTTAGGCTTTTCTGTTCTTTTATTAACATATAACAAAGGTTATAAATCAGCAAATATTTATTTAGCAATGTTCTTATTCTTATTTAATTTAATCATCTTCACTAATTGTCTTTATTTTTATAGTAATTCTAAAACCATTCTTGCCTTTCTGTTATGTATTCCAATTAATCCTACCTCTTATTTATTGGGTCCATTGGCATTTTTTTATGTAAGATCCATATTAAAGAATAATATTCATTTTACTAAATATGATTGGTTACATTTTATTGTATTTGCCATTATATTCATTGGTAGATTTCCTTTTATTTTTATAAGCTGGGATGCCAAATTAAAGATTGCAGATGGAATAATTAATCATTACTGGATAAATTTAACTCATTCGAAAGTTAATAATTTCTTGCCCATAATATTAAATTTTAAATTAAGAGGACTTCATTTTTTACTCTACTTAATAGTCATCTGGTATTTGATTCTTAGGCCTAAATTTACAGAATCCTCTGATAAAGAAAGTCCTAATCAGATAAAAGGAGTTAATCAATGGCTCTATTTTTTTACTGGAGTCATTTCATTTTTAGGTGTTTCATTATTCATAATTGTTTTAAATTTTCTAAATGCTAAGGATAGAATTACTTTTCAGAATGATTGGAATTTTATGATTTCACTCGTTTACATTGGCATTTTTTTATTAGTTTTTGTTCTAATATTATTTCCACAGATATTATATGGCATACCTGTGATAAGGACCTCATTGTTCAATAAAGTCAATGAAAGTTCATCCTCGGTAAAAGATAAAGTAGAAAATATTTCCTTTGATTTGGATTATATTGAAAAAATCAACTTTTTACTTAGCAACTGGATAAAGGAAAAAAAATATTTAGACCTTGAATCTAGCACCTTTAGTTTATCAAAGGATATCGATTTACCTCATCATCATGTCACTTATTTTTTCAATAATATCAATGAAGAAAAATATATAGAATGGCGCAGTCGATTGAGAGTTGTGCACGCATTGAGTTTAATAAATAGTGAAAAAGGTTATGCTAAAACCATTGAGAGTTTAGGAAAAGAAAGCGGTTTTAAATCTTATGCTACTTTTATTCAAAGTTTTAAGCTAGTAACTGGAAAATTACCTAAAGATTATCTTAGTGATTTAAAAATATAGTCATTACCCCTAGCAGCGATGCACCCATCGTCTTCTCCCTGATAGGTTCCAAAGTATAATTTACTGCCAATTAACCTTTCGAATAAGGATTCACAGGATTTTTAGGATTACAGAAGACGTCTTCGTTTTTAAAGTAAAGGTTATTCTTAGAGAATTACTTTTTATAATTCTTTTCGCCGATGCGTAGGCGTATCGACTTCTCCCTGACAGGTTCCGATGTAAAACTACCTTAATCCTCGTTTTTGAATCAGGGATTTTAAGGATTATAGGATTTCATGGATTTTCATGCCTGACCTCTTTGGGGTCAAATGTCTATGTACTTTCGTAACAAAAAAGGCTATCCGAAGATAGCCTTTATAAATTGTACCCAGAGCGGGAATCGAACCCGCACGGCCGTTATGGCCACAGGATTTTAAGTCCTGCGTGTCTACCTATTCCACCATCTGGGCAGAAAAAAAAATTCGAGCGGATGACAAGATTCGAACCTGCGACCTCAACCTTGGCAAGGTTGCGCTCTACCAACTGAGCTACATCCGCGACTTAGTTAGAACTCATTTACCCTAAGAGTGTGCAAATATAAAACAATTTTTGACCTGCAAAAACTTTTGACAAAAAATTATTGCAAATTTTCTGTGTTTCTCCTGGCATAATAATAGGCCTCTAATTGTGATCGAATACTTAAATCACTCTCCGTTTTCCTGTATTCATTCAAAAAGTTTATATCTATTATCCTAGCTTTCACATTGTCATTTAGTTGGATCCTTAAGTAATTAACTATCTCCTTCTTTAAGGTCTCATTATATACTGGTATGGCCGTTTCAATTCTATGGCTTAAATTTCTTAACATCCAATCAGCTGACGATAAATAAACTACTTCTTTACCTCCTTGATGAAATACAAATACCCGGGCATGTTCCAAAAATCTATCCACTATACTTATTGCTTCTATATTTTGACTCAAGCCTGGAACGCCCGGTACTAAACAACAAATACCCCGGACTATTAACTTTATCTTTACTCCGCATTGTGAAGCCTGATATAATTTAGTGATCATAGCAAGGTCTTGGATGCTGTTTACCTTTAATATTATTTGTGCCTCTTCTCCTCTCATGGCTGCGTCAATCTCCGCATCGATAAATTGCTCTAATTTTTCTCTGAGATTAAATTTGCCAACCAAAATATGGTGGAAGGCTTGTTGTGGTAGTTTAGCCGTTTCTAAATAGGAGAATATTCTGGCTAATTCTTTAGTTAATCTTTCATCGGCTGTAAATAATCCAAAATCGCTGTAGGTGCGTGCCGTTTCTTCATGGAAATTTCCAGTGGCTGTGTAAGCGTATAATTTGGCTGTTTCTCCTTCTTGTCTTCTGACTAAGGCAATTTTAGCATGTACTTTAAGTCCCGGAAAGCTGTAATGTACCGTAACCCCTTCCTTTTCCAGTTTTTCTCCCCAATTCAAATTAGCCTCTTCATCAAATCTTGCCTTTACTTCAATAAAAACAGACACTTGCTTACCCGCCGACACCGCTGCGGTTAAGGCTTGCATTATGCGCGAATTTTTTGCTACGCGATAATGGGTGATTTTTATATGGGTTACCGCTGGGTCAACTGCTGCAGCTTCAAAAAAATGAATGACCGACTCATAAGACTGATAGGGATAATGCAGCAAATGATCTCTCGTTCTTATGGTTTCAAATATATTGACGCTTTTTTCTATCATTGGATAGGCCAAGGGGGGTAAAGCGTTATTCTTCAAATGGACTAATCCGAAATCAGGGAATTTGAAAAAATCAAAATTATTATGATATCTCCCTTCTCTTAATGTGTCATTTTTTTCCAAGGCAAATACCTTGCACAAAAATTCAAACATTTGTGGTGGCATTTCTCTATCGTAAACAAAACGCGCCGCAGGTCCAACCTGCCTTTTTGATAAACTCTCTTTTATTTTTTGAATTAAATCGCCCGAAAATTCATCATCTATATATAATTCTGCATCACGGGTCAATTTTACTGAAAAGGTGTCTATTATGGCGTACCCCGGGAACATCCAGGAAACGGAATGCCTAACTATGTCGTCCAGCATGATCAATTCATGCTTTCCCGAGGAAGATGGTAACTCGATAAATCTGGGTAAATGATCCGATGGTATTTTAACTAAAGCATATTCATCCTCGGCATGTAAATCGTGAATGGGCTTCATTTGTAACGTTAAATACAAGGCGGCATTATTCAAAAATGGTCTGACTTTTTCGCCCACTAACAGCACCGGTTGAACAAAGGGAAGCATGTGGTCGTGAAAATAATGTTCCACAAATTCTCTCTGCTTGTTATTTAAATCCAACCGTCGTCGTAGATAGATACTATGTTTTTTCAACTCAGGAACGATTCGTTCCAAAAAAACACCGCTGAATTCCTCCTGCTGTAAATTTACTATGCGGCGGATTTCTTTTATGGTCATTTTAGGATCGTGGTCCAATTCTCTTTTTGCCTTTTTTCCCGCACGAACCAGATACCTGTGATAGGCCATTCGAACTTTAAAAAATTCGTCCAGATTTGAACTGTAAATGGCCAAAAATTTGATCCGTTCAAACAAGGGAACAGATAGATCCATGGCCTCTTGTAAAACTCTATAGTTAAAACTCAACCAACTTAGGTCTCTATGAATAAAAGGTATCCCCGATTCGGTTTCCAGTAATTCCTGAATTGGTTTGAATTGATGTGTATTCACCGCAGTATTTTTTGCTAATATAAACGTATGCCACCTAAACTATGGTGCTTTTATGTTATTTTATCATTAAAATAATTTTAATTGCCTCTCTGCAGGTTCTACAATATCTGGCTTTAGTTCTCGCATATTTAAAAAATTCCCTGAGGCTGTTTGAAGACCCTTAATATATTCGTGCATAGGAAGAATAGCTTTAGCTTGCGGTTGATGAAGGAAAAAATATATTTCCTGAATGCCTGCATCAACCCATTCACTCAAGGCAATTACCCACTGTTTCAATCTTTCCCTATCGCTGGGATGTCCTAAATTTCCAACAAATCGAATAAATATAACGTCTTTAGTAGCGCCAATGGTCAACACATCTCTTCTTCCTGCAACATCGGTCATGACTATACCTTTTTGATGATTCATTAAAAGTTCGCTTAGTTTATCCATTGCGGGTTTTAAAAACCAATCATCATGTCTAAATTCAACGTGTAAAGCTATTTCTTTTGGCCATGCCTTAAAAAATGTCTCTAAAATGTCCAGGTTATCAGGACTAAAATAGGGAGGGAGTTGAAGAAAACAGGGTCCTAGTTTTTCTTTTAAACCTGAAATGGATTGACAAAATAAAAGCACATTTTCAGTGCCACTGCCCAATCCTTTATGGTGGCTGATGGCTCTTGGTAACTTTGGGCAAAATTTGAAATCAGGCGCACTTTTATCATACCAGCGTTCTATTTTTAAAGGATCAGGTATCTGATAATGGGTAGTGTTTAATTCTATGGAGTCAAAAAATTTTGAATAATGGCTTAAATAATCAGCTGGTTTTGTTCCTTTAGGATAAATACTTCCCACCCAATCCTTTTCAGCCCATCCAGTAGTTCCAATATGAAAATATATAGGTTTTGAATTTTTAACGGCCCCTATATTTGGTTTTGGGGGTAAATTCCATAAAATATTATCAAGTTGGGCTACCTTTCCAAATTCCATCTAATTGATTTTGTTTTTGTAAAATTAGTTTTGTTTTTATATTCTTTCCCTATTACCTTCGTACATTGAAAAAAAAGTTTTATCACTATAAAAATGCGTGTTCTATGGTAAAAAGAAATAAATGGGTAGCCGGAAACTGGAAAATGAATCTGGATTATTCTTCTGCTATCGAATTGACTAATAATCTGGTAACCAACTTACCTGGGTTGAATGGTACCTCTGTTACTTTATGTGTACCTGCCGTTTATTTAGATGCGCTCAAACCTCTGGTAAACAAAAATGGTTTAATCCAGTTAGCTGCTCAAAATTGCCATTCAGAGGATAAAGGTGCTTTTACCGGTGAAATTTCCGCCACTATGCTCAAAAGTATGGATATCAATCAGGTGGTTCTCGGTCATTCTGAACGAAGAGAATACTTTAATGAATCTAATAAATTTTTAAGTGAAAAAGTTTCTAAGGTACTGAGTCATGGCTTGACCCCTATATTTTGTTGCGGTGAGCCACTTTCAGTTAGAGAGGAAAATAAACAAAATACATTCGTTACCAATCAATTAGAAGAAAGTATTTTTCACCTCAATGCCGAAGAAGTAGCCAAGGTGGTGTTTGCCTACGAACCTATCTGGGCTATAGGCACAGGTCGTACCGCAAGTGCTGAACAAGCTCAGGAAATGCATGAAGTTATTCGCCATTTCTTTTTGCAAAAATATGGAGCGACCGTCGCTGACAAATTAATCATTCTTTACGGAGGAAGTGTAAATGCTGCTAATGCTGCCGCTTTGTTTTCAATGCCCGATGTAGATGGCGGTCTGGTTGGGGGTGCAAGCTTGCAAGCCAATGATTTTCTTCAAATTATTTCAGCTGCAGCTAATAGTTGAATCAATTTACATGTAAAATAAATTTAATGTAAATTATGTTGAATAATAGCATAAAATAGTTTACAAATAAGTTATATTTGTGTAGGAAAACTAGAAAACTACATGAATACAATGGTCACAGATAGGTTCATCTTTTGTCATGATGAACTTAAACGGCTTAGAAAGGTACGTTCAAGTCGGCAGTTCGCCCTGTCTTTGGACTACCTTCCTCAGTCGCTCAGCGAAATACTAAAGGGTAGAAGAGATGTTACCTTGGAACTCCTTAGAAAAGGGGTCGAAAAATATGAAATGAACCCGATCTTTTTATTAACAGGAAAAGGCAGTCATTTTTCTCAACCAGAGGAATGGCTTACATCTAAAAATGCTGTTGATGCTCCTGTTAACTCAGATGTCATTTATTTTGTCCCGCAAATATTAGGGAAAAAATATGCTTCGGAAAGAAGAAATAGCCAGTTCTTAGCTTCACTGGAATGTTTGAAACTTCCGGGTGCTCATTTAAAGAGTAACAACCTCCGCGCTTTTGAAGTGCAAATGGATAGTATCTATCCCGCTTTTTTACCAGGTGATATCCTCATTGCTGAAAAATTAGATCCGGCGTTGGGCGTTAAATCCATTTCTAATGGTAAATTTTATGTGGTTGTTACTAAAAATAATATCCTGATTCATAAAATTGATCTAAATTCATTGTCTAAGGGTTATGTAAATCTTTATTTGGACAATAAAGAGGAAAAAATTACATCCATAAAGCTATCTGAAATACTTGAATTTTGGGAGGTGAGGCTAAAAGTTACCAGAAATATCGAAAATGAAAATATGACGTTAAATGCTTTATTGTCAGAAATAAAGGATATCAGACAGTTGCTTTTTAATTCCTCCAATGCTTTAGTGTAAAAGAATATGGCACAAAAAGTTTATAATAATGTATCGGTTCATCTCAGTTACTACGATTTCGAAGGTGGTTTTTGGGGAATGACCGATAAAAACGGGGATCAATGGCTACCTTTGAACCTTGACGATACCTGGATCTCTCAGGGGAACATAGAAGTTGTGGTCTCATTTGCCGTGGACGAAAATATTTTTTCTTTGGTAAATTGGGGAACTCCTGTAATGATTAGTGACATCAAGCGCCCATAAATTTCACCTTTTCTTTATCTTGTAAGAATAAGTTCAAGGCTATTTTACCTGCTAATAATGCGTCCTCCGCAAAGGTTTCATTGATTTGTTCCGCGTTAAAATATTTTTCAATAAAATGAGTATCAAATTCACCTGAAATAAAATTTGGGTGTTCGCAGACAAACTTTCCAAAGGGTAGGGTAGTCTCGATGCCTGTAATGTCAAATCGCTTAATGGCTTCCAAAAGATTTCTTATAGCAGCATTTCGGTTATCACCAAAACCTATTAATTTGCCAATTAAAGGATCATAAAAAATAGAAACCTCCATACCGGCAATAAACGCATCATCGAGCCGCACGTTTTCCATCAAGGGTGGGCGATAGGTTTTCAGGATACCTGTACACGGTAAAAATTGATTAAATGGATCTTCGGCGCAAATCCGCAATTCAACGGCATGACCTTTTATAGATACTTCCCCCTGGGTAAACGGTAACTTTTCTCCTTCTGCCACAGCTATTTGCAAAGCAACCAAATCGAGACCGGTAATGAGTTCAGTCACTGGGTGTTCCACTTGTAACCGGGTATTCATTTCTAAAAAATAAAACTGAAGATTTTCATCCACAATAAATTCTACGGTACCTGCCCCTCGGTATTGGCAGCTTTTAGCTACCTGAACCGCTGCATTTCCCATCTCTTCCCGCAATTTTTCCGATAAAACTACACTCGGTGCTTCCTCAATAAGTTTTTGATGCCTTCTTTGAATACTGCACTCTCTTTCAAAAAGATGAACAACATTGCCATGATGATCAGCCATAATCTGAAATTCAATATGACGGGGAGAACTTACATATTTTTCAACAAAAACGGAATCGTCACCAAAAGAAGCTAAAGCCTCACTTTGAGCCCTTTCCATCTGGCTTTCAAGCTCTTCCATAAACATAACCTTCCGCATTCCTTTGCCTCCCCCACCTGCAGCCGCTTTTATTAAAATGGGAAAACCAATGTCAGCAGCAATGATTCTGGCCTGGTCAATGGAAGTTAACATATTCTTATTTCCAGGAACAAGCGGAACCCCCTGCTTTCTTACCGTCTCTCTGGCAGCAATTTTGTTTCCCATCAAATCGATAGTTTCTGCCGTTGGTCCAATAAATATAATGCCTGCTTCCGCGACCTGAGAAGCAAAGTCTGCATTTTCGCTTAAAAATCCGTAGCCAGGATGTATGCCGTCCACGCCAGCCTTTAGGGCAGTTTCTATGATGATATCTCCCCTTAAATAGGAAGAAGAGGAAGAAGCAGGTCCAATGCAATAGGCTTCATCTGCATATTTGACATGTAAACTGTTTATATCAGCTTCCGAGTAAACGGCTACCGCCTTTTTACCTAATTTTTTAATGGTTTTTATAATTCGAAGAGCAATTTCTCCCCGGTTGGCAACTAATATTTTTTCCATTATAACTGCTTATGTGATCAAATATAAATGATTTGACCGCCACTTTTACTATTTTTAAAGTAATAATGGGGTCAACCTTTAAATAGATTGTTTTGTTTTATCGAAAAATACAGCACCTTGGAGCCAAAATGCATTGAACTGAAAATCGAAGGGATGGATTGTGCTCAATGTGCAGTGGGTATCACTCGTTTTCTTGAAAAAAAGGGTCTGGAAGAGGTTAGTGTAGATTTTCAAACGGGTGAAGCTCAGTTTGTTATTTCTAATGCTTCCATGACGGTTGAAGAAGTCAAAAAGGGTATTAACAAACTTGGATATACCGTCAGTAAAGAAACAGGTAATTCGCTAACGGGGGCATCAATAAAGTTGTGGATTAGTTTGGTTTTTACCACTCCTTTGCTGCTTTTTCATGTGCTTATGGCCTTTGGCATTCACTATCCATTTATGCATAACATCTGGATTTCTTTTATGCTTGCCGCTCCAGCTATGTTCATCGGTATGGTTCATTTTGGAAATTCTGCCTGGCAGTCTCTGAAAATGGGTGTCCCAAATATGGATGTGTTGATTTTTACGGGAGGAACCGCAGCCTTTATATACAGTGTTATCGGTCTTATTAAAATGGATGAGAACCTAAACTTTTTCGAGACAGCTGCAGGTATTTTTACGCTGGTTTTATTGGGAAATTGGTTGGAGAAAAAAGCGGTAAATCAAACTACTTCGGCTATAAAGTCTTTGGCAAATTTGCAAAAAGGGTCTGCAAGAAGACAGTTACCAGATGGTCGTATCGAAGATATCGAAGCCTCTCAGATTCATTTAAACGATGTATTACTTGTTTCCGCAGGCGAAATTGTTCCTGCCGATATGATTATATCCTCAGGAGAGGTTCTTTTGGATGAATCGCTTATCACCGGCGAATCTATGCCTGTGCTTAAAAAAACAGGGGAGTTGGCTATTGGTGGAACCAGATTATTTGACGGAATTTTGGAGGGTAAGGTTAAGGCAAAAGGGAGAGATGCTGTGGTGGGTAATATGATTGCGCTGGTGAAAATGGCCAGAAATGATAAACCTGCTTTGCAACGCTTTGCCGATAAAATGAGCGCCATTTTTGTGCCCGTCGTCTTGCTTCTATCGTTAGCTACTTTTTTAGTTGCTGCCTTTTTATTTGATATTTCTTATCAGGATGCTCTGCTCAGGGCTATTGCCGTACTTGTCATTTCCTGCCCATGTGCCTTAGGTCTGGCAACACCCACGGCCGTAATGGTTGGGGTAGGTCGATTGGCAAAAAACGGGGTAATTATAAAAGGTGGTGCGACTCTGGAGGCTTTGGGTAACCTTAAAACCATGGTTTTTGATAAAACAGGTACCTTGACAACTGGAGAATTTACTGTTTCTGAACCTCTTACAACCCGTCCCGATGAGGCAGCTTATGTGAAAGCGCTTTGCTATCAATTGGAAAAAATTTCTGCTCATCCAATTGCCAAATCTATTCTTACTTCCTTTGAACCTTTCAATAACCCCGATGTATTACCTATTTTTACTAAGGTTTGGGAAGATAAAGGCGTCGGAGTTAACGGTATTGATGATAAGGGAAATATATACTTTCTCGGAAATTGGCCAACGGGTAAACCAAATAAACCAGATGCTGATCTCTTTTTATTCATAAATAATGAAAGCAGGGCCTCTTTTATCATTTCAGATAAGGTGCGTCCGGAAGCTGCTGCGATAATTAGTGGCCTTAAAGTAAGAAATATTTCAACCTTGATTCTCTCCGGAGATAATGAAAGTAAAACTAAAAAAGTCGCCAGTGAATTGGGAATAGACCATTATTATGCGAGTAAATTACCCGCTGAAAAATTAGATATTATCTCCCGATATTCTGATGAAAATATTACCGCAATGATTGGCGATGGGGTAAATGATGCCCCTTCTCTTACTCGTGCGTCGGTAGGAATATCTATTAGTAATGCCTCTCAGATGGCTGTTCAATCGGCTCAGGTGATTTTAATGAATGGCAACTTAAGTAAATTACTGGAGGCAATTGATATTTCAAAACTGACGGTTAATACGCTAAAAAATAGTATATTCTGGGCGTTTTCCTACAATATAATTGCTATCCCTTTAGCTATGGCAGGTTTTCTTAATCCCACCTGGGGAGCACTTTTCATGGCTTTTTCTGATCTTATCGTTATCGGAAATGCGCTGTTTCTTAATTACAGGAAACTTTTTTAAACCTCTACCTTCCTTTTATTGTTGCCTTATAAATTTAATCATTTATTATGAGGTACCCAATAGTGAAGTTTTTACTTCCTTTTTCCCTTTTATTATCTTCTTGCGAAGAACCTTTTATTCCAGAAAATTTACAGCAGGAACCACAAATGGTGGTTGAAGGGTTTATTGAGGCTGGTGATAATGCTAATCCTGCCTTCTTGGTGATTACCAAAACGCTCCCTTTTTTATCAAGTATCTCCACAGAAACGTTAAATAATAATTATGTTTCAGGGGCAAAAGTAACGCTCACCGAAGGCGATCGAAAGATCTCTCTGACAGAGGTTTGTTTTAAAGATTTACCAGCCAACTTAAAAGTACAGGCGGCAAAAATTTTAGGATTTAACATTGAAAATAATAGTTTCATTCCCAATGTTTGCTTTTATGCAGACCTGGCTCAGGCTATGCCCGGGCAGGCAGGTAAAAAATATCAAATTGAGATACTTGCTGAAGGAAAAAAGATTACTGCATCAACCACTATCCCTCTTCCAGTTCCGCTCGATTCCCTTAAGTTTATTCCTAATCCAGGGGCTAATCAAGATTCATTTTTATTGCTTACCTCTAAATTAGCTGACCCTAAAACGCAGCGGAACTTTTATAGATATCAAGTGAGAATGGGTGATGGACCATTTATTACACCAGGGGGCGGTTCCCTGTTTGATGATAGATTATTCAATGGACAAAATTTTAGTCTGAATCTTCCCCGACCTGGTGCCGATGGTGAATCATTTAATTTTACTACTTTTGGCCTTTATCCTGTAGGTAAGGAAACAACGATTCGGTGGGTAACCATGGATCAATCTCTTTTCGATTTTTGGAATACCCTCGAGTTTAGTATTAATAATCAAGGTCCCTTTTCAACCTACACGCGGGTAAAGACCAATGTGTCGGGAGCGCTTGGTGTTTGGGGCGGTCTCTATGTGAAGAATTATACGCTCATTGTAAAAAAATAAAATAGTTCGTCTATGCAAAACCCTAAAGTTGCCCACACTAATGAAATAAGTATTAAAGTAGGCCTCGATGAAAATAAGGTGCCTATCGATATTTTATGGACCGCTGATAAAAATGATGGAAACGCTGAACATCAAACGTGTAAAGCTATTTTGTTATCACTGTTCGATGGCGTTCACCAGGAAACGCTTAAAATAGACTTGTGGACAAAAGATATGATGGTTAGTGAAATGGACCGATTTATGTTCCAAACGCTACGGGCGCTTTCAGAAACATATTTTAAAGCTTCACAAAATGCAGCGCTTGCTAACGAAATGCAGCGGTTCGTTCAGTATTTTGGTGAAAAAACAGAGGTTATTTCCCCGGAAAAATAAAATATAATATGACTCTTTGTAAAAATTAGTTATATTTGCCGTCCGGTGGGCGCACTTGGTGCTGCTCCTTCTAATCCCCCAGGGTGGAAACGCAGCAAGGGTACGAAGTTGAGCGCTCGTTGTGTTGCTCACCTTATTTTTTTCCTTCCTTCCCATTTCATTTTATTTTTTCTTATTTTTTATCTTAGCAGATAAAAATTTTAACCTATTGAATTTCAATATATTATATGGTTTGTAATCAAATTATTGAAATATTTTTTTAATATATTAATTATATATAAGGATAGATTACTATATTTGAACTGTTTATGATTAACGAGATATAGATGTTCTTTATAAATGCTCATTTTTGTAATCAAAATAATAGCATTTCAATCTCGTTACAGTATTATTTGTTATACTTATCATAACATATACATCGGAGAGAGGTTATCTAACATACCATTTAGCGGGACAAGGAGTCTGATTCTTGTCCCTTTTTTATTCCTTATCCTTCCTTTACCAGACGATTGAGTACCAAATCGATTAATTTTTCAACGCTTTCATTTGCCTTTTGACTGAAAATATTCAGTGGTCTGTTGGCAAGAATAACATTACAGCTTACCGCTTTATGGTTTAAAAGGGCACTCAATCCATAGATGCCACTCGTTTCCATTTCGAAGTTCGTAAGGCTCGTTTCCTCCCTTTTTGCGTCAGCTATAGTTTCCAATAGATTTCTCATGCGACTCTTTAAGCGTAACTGACGACCTTGTGCCCCGTAAAATCCAGGGGCTGTTAAGGTTATTCCTGTTTGCATGTCATTTTTAAAAAGTTGAATTAAAGATTCATCGGCGGCAGTTAAGTAGGGTTTTACAGGCAATAATGCTAATGCAGGATATTTAACCTGTATTTTAGCATTAAATGCCTCTAATGCCTGATTATTTTCAACATCATAGAACGAAAGCAAGTTATCTAATCCGAGACTATGTGTATTTAACAGAAAACTATCAATGGGAATAGATTCATGTAATGAACCTGAGGTGCCAATTCTTATAAAGGTTAAGGTCGTATGCGTATCCTTCGGCTTTCCAGTGGCAAAATCAATATTCACTAAGGCATCCAGTTCATTGATAACTATATCTATATTATCGGTGCCAATGCCAGTGCTTACGACAGAAACAGGCGTTTTTCCTATAATGCCATTATGTGTGACAAATTCCCTATGGATTCTTTGCATGAACACTTTGTCAAATTTATTGGATACCTGGCTTACACGACCAGGGTCTCCAACCAATATAATGGTAGTGCTTATTTCACTTGGCAATAAATCGAGATGATAAATTCTACCATTTGGGCTTAAAATTAATTCTGATGACGCCATTTTATTATTTTTGTGCTTTGCCTGACTAATGTACAAACTTTATAGGCTTTACTTAAATGACAAATCATATTATGATACATATTAGTAATTATTTTAAGTCCTTACAAGAAGATATTTGCCAACAATTATCAGTTGCTGATGGCGGTACTCCTTTTTTAGTTGATGCCTGGAAAAGACCTGAAGGTGGTGGCGGAACAAGTATGGTCCTAAACGGAAAAAAGATTGAAAAGGGGGGCGTTATGTTTTCTGCCGTCGAAGGTGTCTTAAATGAAAATGCCGCAAAAGGTTTAAATATTCCAGCTGGTGATTTTTTAGCTACCGGCGTTTCTATCGTTTTGCACCCATCTAACCCTTTCTCACCTATTATTCACATGAATGTTCGTTATTTTGAAATGGATAACGGATTGTGGTGGTTTGGAGGTGGTATTGATTTGACCCCTCATTATATCCATCCTGAAGATGCTATCTTTTTTCATACAGGTCTGAAAAATGTTTGTGATCTGCACGACCCTTCTTTTTATCCTACCTTTAAAAACTGGGCAGATGATTACTTTTTTCTTCCCCACAGGAAGGAAACAAGGGGCATTGGGGGCATTTTTTTTGATCGCTTAGTAGCTGCCAAAAGAGAAGATAAAGAGGCTTCTTTTGACTTTGTTAAAGCAGTGGGGGAGTCTTTTTGTTCCCTTTACATTCCCATTCTTCAACGTACTTATGATCGTCCTTTTAATGACCTAAATAAGAAATGGCAGTTCGTAAGGCGCGGTAGATATGTCGAATTTAATCTTGTTTGGGATAAAGGAACTAAATTTGGTTTGGAAACCAATGGAAGAACAGAGTCTATTTTGGTGAGCATGCCACCAATGGCATCCTGGGAATACGATCATCAGGTGGATAATGGATCACCTGAAGAATTTACCCTGTCTCATTTGAAGAAAGGAATTAACTGGATTTAACCCGCTATTGACATAAAATGGTGATATTTTCAGTCTTGATAGTATTACTCCAATTTCCAGCCCTATCCTTTATTTTTATACTGTAATATAAGGAATCTTTAGGAAAGTTGGTGCTTGCTATGCAGGTTAGGCGCGTATTAGGAAAGGTACAACAAAAATACCGGGTATCAGATCTATTTGTTAAGGAGAGCTTTATATTTCCTTGAATCCCTCTGCCTGCACCTAATTGTGGTATTTCACCGATTTTAAATAGGTGGTTAAAACCGTCCCGGCTATCTGTTAATAAAATATTTACGCTGTCCGCATTGCCTAAATTTCCATCTCCGTCGGTAAATTTGAAACTTATTTCAATGGTATCTTGAGGCAATTGACTACTTCTACTTTGAATAATTGTATTTTTGCTTAATCCTATGTATTCGATAACAGGCTCATTAGGAAATTCTGGCGGACGCGAACAACTCTCTGTTAATATAAGAGTTGTAGCTATTATCCAGTAAGTAAAGGGGGTGAATGACATCGATTTCATGATTAAAAATTTATAAACAAAAACGATTAAATGGCTAATGATAACACGAAATACCGTCATTTCGTTGCGAACAATACGAAGGATTTTAATGACCAAGCCTGGGAAATATTTCAATTCCAGTCAAAAAATAATACTTTATATCAGAAATTCCTTGAACTTCTCCCAAATTGTTTGCCTAATCAGGGAAATTTATTTTCCATCCCTTGTTTACCCGTTCACTTTTTCAAACATCAATTGATTCAAACAGGTTCCTGGGAACCAGAAATTATTTTTTCTAGCAGTGGTACTTCCGGTTCCTCACAAAGTAATCATGCCGTCCGTTCCCTAAATAATTATTTGGAAAACACAGAGCGTTGTTTTGAAGAAAGGTATGGACCGGTGGAAAATTATGCCTTTATGGCCCTTTTACCTCATTATCTGGAGCGGAAAGGCTCTTCCTTAGTGGATATGGCCGGGTATTTTATTGGAAAAAGTAAATTTCAAGATTATTCGGGTTTTTTTCTGCATCATAAGGATAGCTTGATTACCCTGCTGGCAAAAGCTAAATCAGAAAATATACCTGTCGTTTTATTAGGTGTTTCCTTTGCTCTTTTATCGCTTGCCACTGATTTTTATTTTCAATTTCCACAACTCATCGTTATGGAAACCGGAGGAATGAAAGGGCAGGGTAGAGAGCTTCCCCGATCAGAACTTCATGATATTTTAAAAACGGCCTTTGGTGTTAATCATATTCATTCGGAATATGGAATGACTGAATTACTATCACAAGCCTACGCTCCCGCCAATGGCTATTTCTACGAATCTTCCTCACTTAAAATTTTAATCAGAGATATCACAGATCCCTTTCGTGAAGTGCCTGATGGAAAGGTGGGGGCCGTAAATATTATTGATTTAGCCAACAAAGATTCCATCTCCTTTATTGCAACAGACGATTTAGGTAGAAAATGTGAGGACGGTACCTTTGAAATTTTGGGCAGGCTGGATAATGCTGAAATCAGGGGGTGTAATTTACTCGTCCACCACCTGAGTTAGTCTTTTCTACTTACCAGAAAAATTGGTTTGTCCCAGATAAGTTAATACAAATCCTGTCATTATGATTAATAATTTGAGGACGAAGCCTACCAATGAACCCCAACTTTCCAAAAATAACAGAAAGGAAAATTTTAATCCAACAACACTTACTATCATACTTAAGAACCCGATTACTACCAGTAAAAATCCTAAGATGGTTAATAGATTTTTATATTTACTCATTCTTTACATATTTGAACACAATATAGATACTTATGCGTTTTATTAATAGTTCAAGGGTTTTTAAAAAATAAATTTATACGTAATGCTGCGATTAATCGAGTGTCCAAGAGATGCCATGCAGGGTTTAAAGCATTTTATTCCTACGGAAAAGAAAATTAATTTTTTAAATCTCCTCCTGGATATTGGCTTTGATACCTTAGATTTTGGAAGTTTCGTTTCTCCCAAAGCCATCCCGCAAATGGCTGATACAGCAGATATTGTGCCTCACCTAAATAAAAATAACACCAAATTACTCGCTATTGTAGCCAATTATAAAGGAGCCTTGCAAGCCTCACAATTCGATAAAATAGATTTTATTGGCTTCCCATTTTCTATCTCTGAAACTTTTCAGATCAGAAACACTCACGCCACTTTAAATGAGGCTTTTGAACGGGTAGCTGAAATTCAAAATCTTTGCGAAGAGTCAGGAAAAAATTTAATTCTCTACCTCTCCATGGGTTTTGGAAACCCTTATAATGATCCATGGAGCATTGACATTATAGATTATTGGTTAAGTAGAATGCTGCCTTTGGGTATTCGTTCTCTCCAACTTTCTGATACCATCGGTATAGCTTCTCCGGAAAAAATTACAGAGGTTTTTGAATTTACTTCCAATCAATTTCCTACACTGGATATAGGTGTTCACCTTCATACCAGACCTGAGGACTGGTTGGGCAAAATGGACGCCGCCTATAAAGCGGGTTGCAGGAAATTTGATGGTGCTTTGCTAGGTTTCGGTGGTTGCCCAATGGCTAAAGATGATCTGGTAGGTAATATGCCTATGGAAAATATGATTAAATATGTGGAGGGTTTGAATGATCCAACCTATTTTAACCGCGACAAACTAGAAAAAGCTTTAGAAATGGCCCGCAGGCTATATATTGAAACCTCAGTTTAGTTCTGATACTGCTTTTTGTAGTATTCCTGATAACTTCCCGAAGTAACAGAATCCAACCATTCGGCATGGTCAACATACCAATCGACGGTTTTCACCATGCCTTCTTCAGGGCTTATTTTGGGTTCCCACCCAAGTTTATCTTTAAGTTTGGTTGCATCAATGGCATACCGACGATCGTGTCCTTTTCTGTCTGTTACAAAGGTTATTAATTTCTCCGATGTACCTTTCTCTCTTCCCAGTTTCTTATCGATAGCTTGACATAAAAATTGGACAAGAGCTAGGTTTTGCCATTCATTATGGCCACCAATGGCATAAGTTTCACCCTTTTCTCCACGGTGGAATATTAAATCTATGGCCGAAACATGATCGCCAACCCAAAGCCAGTCTCTGGTGTTTTTGCCATCGCCATAAACAGGTAGGTTCTTCATTCCAATAATATTCCTTATCATGAGTGGAATCAACTTTTCAGGAAATTGATAAGGCCCATAATTATTTGAACAATTTGAAATGACAATAGGCAAATGATAAGTATGAAAATACGCACGTACCAAGTGATCGGATGCCGCCTTCGACGCAGAATAAGGTGAACGAGGATCGTATGCAGTCTCTTCTGTAAAATAACCTTCTTCTCCTAATGATCCAAATACCTCGTCGGTTGAAACGTGGTAAAACAGTTTTCCCTCCGTTTGGTCCTTCCACGCATTTTTACAGGCATTTAAAAGCTGAAAAGTACCTAGTATATTGGTTTCCAAGAAAGATTGAGGGTCAGTAATGGATCGGTCAACATGCGATTCTGCCGCTAAATGGATAACAGAATCAATGGGATAATCTATAAAAAGTTGTGAAAGAAAATCAGCGTCCCGAATATCCCCCTTGATAAACTTATAATTTTCGCTATTTTCAATGTCCCTTAAATTTTCTAAATTGCCTGCGTAGGTCAATAAATCTACATTGATAACCAGCTGGTTAGGGTAGGTTCTTACCCAGTGTTTTACCAGATGAGTACCTATAAAACCAGCGCCTCCAGTAATCAATACGACCGTAGAAAAATTCATAATTACGGATTTACAACTTCTTTAAAATAATTATAGGTAGTTTCTAAACCGTCCCGCCTGTTTACCTTAGGTTCCCAGTCAAGTAATTTTTTTGCTAAAGTAATATTTGGTTGTCTAACCTTAGGGTCATCCTGAGGCAGCGGAAGGAAATCGATGAATGCCGCTGGATTATTCACGAGGGCAAGTATTTCATGGGCAAACGCTAAAATACTTACTTCGTCTGGATTGCCAATATTAACAGGTAAGGCATAGTCACTCAATAATAACCGATAAATGCCCTCCACTAAATCATCTACATAACAAAATGATCTTGTCTGCGATCCGTCACCAAATACAGGTAAGCCTTTTCCTTTAATGGCTTGTGCGAAAAAAGCCGGCAGTGCACGTCCGTCTTCAACACGCATTCTTGGGCCATAAGTGTTGAAAATTCTAATTATCCTGGTTTCTACCTGATGGAAATTATGGTAAGCCATGGTAATGGCCTCTAAAAACCTTTTGGCTTCATCATACACTCCTCTTGGACCAACTGGATTTACATTTCCCCAGTAATCTTCTGATTGCGGATGCACTAATGGATCTCCATATACCTCCGATGTAGAAGCAACTAATATTCTCGCATTTTTTTCACGGGCTAAACCCAATAAGTTATGTGTACCTAATGCACCTACTTTCAATGTTTGAATAGGCATTTTCAGGTAATCAATGGGACTGGCAGGGGAGGCAAAATGTAGTATATAGTCCAATTCCCCAGGTATATGTACAAATTTTGTTATATCATGATAATAAAAGGTAAATTGCTTTAATGGAAATAAGTGTTCTATATTCGCTAAATTTCCCGTCAATAAATTATCTACAGCAATAACTTCATAACCCTCTTTAATAAATCGGTCGCATAGGTGAGATCCAAGGAAACCCGCAGCTCCTGCAATTAGTATTCTTTTCAATGTTAAATTATGTTTAATTTTGCCACAAGATAAGCGTTCTTTTTTATTTAAACTTCCTTTTGAAAGTATTAAAATGAGATTATTTACTACCTTTTCATTCCTACTGTTTTATGGTTTTTTGTCCGCTCAAAAGGAAGAACCAATTCTGTTCTTAAATATTCATTATGGAGCTCAATCGCCTGTTTTGGATATGAAAAATCGATTTGGTCCTTCCCTTCGTACCACTGCAGTATTTGCTTATCAACCACCCAAAAAACGATTCGTTTGGAGTGGCGTTGGGTTTTTTCAATTCGGTACTTTGGTGAAGGAGAATGTTTTTTCAAATTTACTTACCCCAGAAGGATATCTCATAGGAAATGATAAAAATCCGGCAGTTATTCAACTAAGACAAAGGGCCTGGTTTTTAGGATTCGGTAGGGGTTGGCGTTTTAATAATAAATCTGCCTTCATCAAAAGGCTTAATGTCGATGTGTATGGAGGCTTTTTTCAGCACAAAATCAGAATTCAGGACGATCCGTCCCGTGTGGTGCCTCAGATCAGCGGGGAGTATAGAAAAGGTTATGACAGATTGTCGAACGGACCAGGCGCTTTAGTTAATTTTTCCTATAATCCTACAGCAAAACCGCTGTTAACCCGATTTGTTGTTGGCATAGATTTGTTTGCCGCACCAACATGGAATAGAAGACCTGTTAATTTCAATACAGGCGTAAAGGATGATGCAGTCTTTTGGGTTTTTCAACCAGGAATTCATCTTGGTTACCATTTTCCAAGGGTTTTTAAAAACCCCGCTTCACTAAAATATTAATGCGGATGTATGCTTATTTTGTATAACTTCCTCCTTTTTGTAATTCATTCGTCTTTACCTGTTTTAGCACTTTTTTCAAAAAAATGGAGGTTGTGGACAGACGGTCAAAGGCTAACGAAATACGCTATAAATTCAATCGACGCCTTATGTTCCAACTCAAAATGTGTTTGGGTGCATTGTGCCTCCCTCGGTGAATATGAGCAAGTGAAACCCATTCTTCGTGAAATCAAGGGTAGGTTCCCCGAATATTTGATTATCCTAACCTTTTTCTCTCCTTCAGGGTTTAATCGTCCTTCTTCCTTTTTTCAGGCAGATGCTGTTTTTCCGCTTCCTTTAGATGGACAAAAAACGGCTAAATCCTGGATAAATGC
>Ga0209550_10000423_pt1 | contig 39127 bp, 31 predicted proteins | sample LauGreSuBDMM15SN_2_FD_187567 | JGI IMG/M metagenome (GOLD analysis project Ga0209550, IMG submission 187567) | Freshwater lake microbial communities from Lake Michigan, USA - Su13.BD.MM15.SN (SPAdes) (version 5) | ecosystem: Environmental > Aquatic > Freshwater > Lake | place: Lake Michigan...
ATGGGTAAGGTATTTGGATGATTCCGAAATTAAATATTTATTTTGATTCTTGATTAAAATGTAAATGCAAATTATTTAAACTATGGTTTAATTGTTTTCAAATAATTTCCTCTCAATTTCTACCATGTTGGTCTTTCACCAACTTATAAAAACAAGAATGGCAAGGTTTTAACCCTTGCCATTCTCATATTAGGTGATAACGTAATATGTATTTAATTGATATTCAACTGTATACAAATGGTAAAAAAATCACTTATTTTGTTACCATTTAAATTCGTCTTTATCCTAAATAACTGAAAAAAATATCGAATTTAGTAGTTCAGCCGTTGCTATCCTACAAAACACCATTTATAACTTTACAGAAACAGTTGCACCCACTACTTTAGGATTTCCCAAATGTGCAGCACCAAAATCATAGGCATAATCTATGTATTTGGTGTTGCCTGCATTTCTTACCCAAACAAAAACATCTACATTCTTTGTTTGAACTCCTGCCTTGTAATTCAACAATCTATACATTTTTTGCTCGATGGTATTGGCTACATCAAAATACTGCCTCCCCATAATTTTATACTCTCCCCTTAACACCAGAGATGCTTTTCCTTTCTTATCCAGCTTGTGCTGAAATTGTACCGTTAGCAAATTAGTTAACACCGGAGTAAAAATTTGCCTCTTACCAGCCAAATTTACCTGCGCTCCATTCTGCCCGGTTGTAAATGTCAAATACCTTGAATCTGTCAACCCTCCACTATAATTTATTGTTAGCCCGTTTACCGGTATAGCGGCAATTTCATATTCTAACCCCTTAGATTCTAATTTACCTGCATTTTTGACCACTGTAATGGCGTCCGGTAAAACCAAAGAGGGTACTTGTATGTCGCTTACCTTGCTGTAAAATACAGCTAAGGCAAACTTGATTCTTTTATTCAACTGTTCTCCTTTTAAACCAGCTTCAAATGTATTGCTATACTCTGGCTTGTAGGCTATCAATGGAATTGATGATGGGTCTGAAGATATGGATGTTAATCCACCTGTTCTGAAGCCTCTATTATAAGTTAAATAATAGATGCTGTTCTCTGTTCTATTATACTGAATCCCTATTTTTGGGGATACCGCTGAATAACTGGTCTTTCCTGTTGTATCTGGGTTTGTTACAAAAACCGGATTGGGTTGCTTCTCATACGCCCCAGATACTGTCATCTCTCGACTTTCCCTGTCTATCCTCAATCCTCCAGTTACAGTAAACTTGTTCGTTAAACTTAATGTCCCGTTTCCATAAAATGCAATGCCTCTATTATTTGATACATTTGTTGATATGATTGCAAAATTTTTGTCTGGAATTCCAATAAATCCTGCATCTTTTCCAAACGCAGTTGCTTGCTTGGTTGGATTTTGTTGGCTATAAAGATAGGTTCCTGCTACCCACTTAAACCTTGAATCATCATTTTCTGATGAACTCAACTTAATATCTTGCGTGAAAACCCTAACTCTGTTGAAATCCTTACCATAGTTGTTGTAAATACCCACAATCTCATATGGCGAAAAGTCCGCATCGATGGTATTTTCATAATAACGGTAATTCTGCTGCAGTGAATTCTGTACAAACAGATTAACTTTCTCTCCTTTGTATTTCAACACCAATGAACTGTTGCTGGTATTGTCTCTCATGGGAGCAACTTGGTTCTGTGATAATCGAAATGGATTTTTCAACAATTCAGTGATGTCTCCTACAAGTGGAAACGCTCCTTCATTTTTCGCCTTGTACGTTTTATGGTCTAATTGCACAGCCCATTTATCATTGATCAAATACTTAACCTGCGCATTTACCCCAGTTTGATTTTGCTTGTCAAATGATTTTTTTAGAAAATCATTGGTAAAATAACCATCTTTTAAATCACTCAAAAATGATACACTTCCAAAGATTTTATTTTTTAAAATTGGGAAACGTAGCGCTCCATTGAAACGCTTTTGTCCAAAACCTGCTACACTCAAATCGGCATTAAAAGATGTTGTATTGCTTGGCTTTTTTGTGTTGATGTTAATCACCCCAGCCATCGAATTTCTTCCGTACAATGTTCCTTGTGGTCCCCTTAAGATTTCAATTGACGCAATGTCATTCAATTGTGGTAAATAAGTATCTAAATTGAATTGAGCTACTCCATCAATGTAGGTTGCTACTGCTTGCTCATAAGAAGTTGTTCCTATTCCTCTTATAAATGCAACATTTCTGTTGTCGCCTGATTGTGATAAATTCATATTTGGTACCAAACCAGATAAATCACCGATTTCCCAAATCCTGAAATCCCTAATTTGTTTGCTGTCGAATGTTGTAACGGCACCTGGTATCCTGTAAAAATCAGATTCTTTTTTGGTTGCATTTACCACAACATCACTCAACTGCTTGTAATCGTATTCTAGTGTGATTGAAAATTCTTGCTTTTTATTGATATCGATTTTCTGGACCAACGTCGAAAATCCAGCTGCGGATATCTCGATGGTATATTTTCCTTTTGATAATTGATTGAACGTTATTAGTCCATCCACACCCTTGTTTCCCATTTTTTCGATGTTCAAAATCCTGACTTCCGCATTGGAAATGGGACTTCCAGTGGGATTTGAAATTTTGAAGGATACTTCTATGTTTTCTTGTGAAAAAACATTCACCGCAAAGATCAATAAGGCACCAATTAATAATAACCGCATGTTAGAAATTAGTTTTAGATTTTAATTTAATAGATTTTCGATAGATTTTCCTGATATGTCAACATAAAATGAAGCAATATGTTCTATACATCTTTTAAGGAATATGTTTCCTTTTTCTGGCGTTCCTAAACTTGGATCTCCTGAACCTGTGTCTTTCGTAATTTTTGTCCAAGGTCTCTGTGTCCAAGCCCATCCCTCATTATATCCTTTAGGTATAAATTTTTTTGTAGCACCATCTCCAGCTTCTGATAAAGGCAATAGCAGTTCAGGAAACAAGTGTAGCATCACGCTCGTTTCCATTTCATCTGCATGATCTCCAGCTTGTTCAAATATATCATGCTTGGGGGCTGACTGAAACCAGTTCACAACCGAAACAAATAGGTCAGGAAACAGGCCTGCTAATTCTCTTATGATCGACACAAAATTATTCGCTCCATGTCCATTCAAAATAACCAATTTTCCTACTTTATGCCTCACCAATACATCACAAACATCTTTAAGAATTGCGAGTTGCGTGCTCGGGTTCATGTTCATACAAAATGGGATATCTAATTGTCCGGTGTTTACCCCAAATGGAATGGTTGGCAACACCAATACTTTTGCTCCTTGATTCCACGCAGCTTCTGCGCTGTGATAAGCGATATGATCTACCTGATAATTATCAGTTGCATAAGGCATGTGGAAGTTGTGTGCTTCCGTAGCTCCCCATGGGAGAATGGCCAAATCATATTGAATTTCTTTTACAGATTTCCAATTTGTTTCAGCCAAAATAAATGGCCTAGGTTTGTTCGTCATAGTAATGATGTTTATTTCTTTTTGCGGCGATACTTTTTAATGAGTTGATGCTTACATTTAATTCAAATCCTATTAATAAAACAAGTGAATTTACAAAAACAAGAAACATCAAAATCAGAATGCTTCCTAAAGATCCATAAACTTTGTTATAGCTTGAAATGTTGTTCACCCAATAAGAAAATAAATAGGTAAATGCCATAACAAGAATGGTTGCTAAGATAGCACCTGGTGATCGTACCTTCCATTTTTTTTGAACATTAGGTGCATACCTGTATATCAAGCCGATGGCAACGAATATGAGAAAAAAAATGATCAGAATTTGAATGATATTTAAAATTAAATCAGAAAAATAATCTTTGATATGTATTCTATCAAGAAGCCAATTCAAGACAATTGTTTGAGTCAATAAAATAAAGATTGTTGCAAACACAAGCAATACAATTAGCATGGTCAATTTGATGGCATCCCAACGAAGTTGCAAAAAATTTCGCTTTTCAACTTCAATGTGCAACATTGATTTAGTGAATGTTCTCATGATGGTTAATGTGGCATTGGATGAAAAGTACAATGCCAACAACAAGCCAAATGACAATAACCCAGTGCCTGGTAAAAAAAAGTCATCCATCACATCTTTTATGATTAGAAAAGTAGATTCGTCTGGCATCACTGTTTTTACAATAATCAAGACTTCATCATAAAGTCTTTTTGATCCTGGCATGTTTGATAAAAGGGTAAATAAGAAAATAAAAAATGGTGGTACTGCCATCAAAAAATTGAAAGCGATGGATGCAGCTCTTTCATTCAATCCTATTTCTTGGGTTTGCTTGATGAAAAATTTTACTACGTCGTATAATGGAAGTTTTTCAAATCCGGGTAAAATAATTTTCTTTGACTTCTCAATCAAAAATTGAATTGGCTTGCTTTCAATTATTTTCCTTTCAATGTTAATCATCCTTAAAATTAATGAATCCGCAGGCTATCCAATACTTTTCTGTAATTTCTTGCATTTGCAAAATGCTCTTCTTCAGTTGTTGCAAAACTATGAGATCCTGATAAATCTGCCTTGGCACAAAAAAACAAGAAGGTTGTTTTTTCTCCCTTTAGCACTGCATCTATTGATGCAATTGAAGGTGTGCATATTGGCCCAGGTGGCAATCCTTTATTACGGTAGGTATTATATGGCGAGTTGGCAGTAGAATTGATGTGGTTTAGGTTTACCCTCTTTATAGAAAAATCTCCTACTGCAAATTTAATGGTGGGATCTGCTCCCAATGGCATTCCACTTTGAAGTCTGTTGATGTAAACGCTCGCCATCAAAGGTTTTTCTGCGTTGTTGTTGGTTTCTTCTTCAATTATCGACGCAATTATGTAGACCTCTTCTTTTGAAAAACCTAAAGCTGCTGCGTTATTAATTCTATTTTCATCCCAGAACCTAGAAGATTCTTTTAGCATTTTTGCAATGAATTCTTGTGGACTACAATTCCAATATAATTCATAAGTGTTCGGAATTATGATTGTCATCAATTTCTCTTGTTCTAGTCCAAACGATTCCAAAGAATCTTGATTGGTGAAAAATTGATAGAAATTTTGTTCTGGATACTCAAGTTTTTCTCCTAAGTATTTGGCTAAATCTTTTTTGGTACGAAATTTATTGATGGTGATGCGGACTATATTTTGCTGACCTCCATAGAGTTTTCTAAAGATTTTAAAAACACTTGTGCCTTTGGCAATGGTGTATTTTCCTGCTTTGATTTTATCCCAGTATCCAAAACATTCTGCCAACATCATGAAAGTTGAGAAGTGAACAGCATGAAGATTTTGTTTGAGCCAAGGTTTTACAAATTCTTTGTTGGGGCTATTTGATGGAATTAATAGGAGAGATTCCTCTTTTTCAAACCTTGTTGCTCCTTGAAAAATAACTACATAAAAACACAATGATAGCACAAAAGCCAAGATTGATATTATCAATATTCCTGAATACTGCTTCTTTTTTTTTGCTTTTTTTGTAATTTTCTTGGTAGCCATAGCCTAAAATAAAGAAACCCTGCTAAAGTTCAGCAGGGTCTCAAAAATATTATTGTTAACTATTTGGAAGTTGTGTCAATTGGCAATGTTTGCATTGGAACAGACTGTTGTGGTAAGGAGTTGCTGTTAGTAGGGATATCCTTTAATCCGTTGGTAGTTGAGGTTTTTCCGCTCGAAATAACCAAAGTTGAAACGATGCAAAGAACTACTAAAAATCCGGATACAATCCAAGTTCCTTTTTCAAGTACATTGGTAGTTTGTTTAACACCCATAAATTGATTGCTAAAACCAGCAATGCTTCCTGAAAGGCCTCCACCTTTTGGATTCTGAATTAAAACGATGATTCCTAAAAGTACTGAAGACAATATGATAAGAATGAGGAATAATGTTGTCATAATCTATTTTCTTTAATGGAAATAATTCGGTTCGCAAAAATATGGCTATTGCTAGGATTTTGCAAACTTAATTTGATATAAATGTCAATTGCTTTGTCAAATAATCCTTGTTTTACAAAAACCTCTGCCATTGACTCTGTAATAATGTCATCTCCAGAAACATGCGTACCTTCATTTTTGGTATAGTCATCGGCATATTTTTTTCTGGATATCGAATTTTCAGGCATTGGCTGAAGTTTTTTCATTGTTTTCAGCCAAGATGTAAAACTTTTTACTTTGTTGCTCAATTCATCTTTTTGCAAAGTAACCCTAAGTTTTATACCCTGAGAAGCAAAATAATCAACCATGTGATACGGCTCAAATTCAATTATACCCTCAACACCTTCCGATAAAGGCTTCACTCCACCTTGATCTTCGACTTTTTCAACCACTTCAACCACTTCAACCGCTTCAACCTCCTCAACCTTCTCAACCTTCTCAACTCCTTCAACCTCTTCAACCTCTTCAACCTCCTCAACTCCTTCAACCTCCTCAACTCCTTCAACCTCCTCAACTACTTCAACCTCCTCAACCTCTTCAACCTCCCCAACCTCTTCAACCTCTTCAACCTCCTCAACTACTTCAACCTCTTCAACCTCTTCAACCGCTTCAACCTCTTCAACCGCTTCAACCTCTTCATCCTCTTCAACCGCTTCAACCTCTTCAACCACTTCAACCACTTCAACCACTTCAACCACTTCAACCGCTTCAACCTCCTCAACCTTCTCAACCTTCTCAACTCCTTCAACCTCTTCAACCACTTCAACCTCTTCAACCTCTTCAACCACTTCAACCTCCTCAACTACTTCAACCTCTTCAACCTTCTCAACCTCTTCAACCTCTTCAACTTCTTCAACCTCTTCAACCTCCTCAACCTCTTCAACCTCTTCAACCTCCTCAACTACTTCAACCTCCTCAACTACTTCAACCTCCTCAACCTCTTCAACTCCTTCAACCTCTTCAACCTCTTCAACCTCTTCAACCTCTTCAACCTCTTCAACCACTTCAACCTCCTCAACCTCCTCAACCACTTCAACCGCTTCAACTCCTTCAACCTTCTCAAGTATATCATCCTCATACAAGTCCATCTGAAACTTCTTAATCCCACCTCTTTCACCTTCATCACTCAATTGAAAATAAAGCCATTGAGGATTGGTAAAATACATGGCTGTTAAAGAAACAGCTTCAGGATAGTGTCTGTTATATGTTTCCTTGAGTTTAACTGTATGGATGTAACGGATGATTGATGAATAAGGAAACTGTTCAGTCATTGACTGAAGCTCATCTAGGGTCATCTCCTCGAGACTTTCCCGGTCAAATATGCTTTGAATTAAATAATCCGTTTCCTTAATCATGCTGATATTATAAATTCCTCTACCAATTTGAAAATATTCTATTGAAAATCTCGTCTGTTAAACTTGTTATCATTTGCTCGTTCAACTCAGTCTCAGCCTGCGTTAAACTCTTGCTGGCCGAAAATGGAAAATTTCTAGTGATATCTGCCTCAAAATTCTTTTTTTCATCTTTTTTATTCTTAAAAATAATGTGAACCGTTACATTCAAATTATTACTGGCCACCTGTTTTTGTGAAATTCCGGATGTACTTACGGAATAATCACTCACATACCCACTGATTTCAAAGTCAGCGTCGTTGTTGGTTTGCGACAACCTGGTCTGGTTTATAATCTTTTGCCTGAGTTTGTCAGATAACTTAGGACTCAATTGCGGATTTATATACCTAGCCTTGTTTTCAATATAAAATACCCTAACGGTTTTTATATCTGCGGGGATGGATACGTCCTTCAATGAATACCTGCATGTTCCTTGAATTGCCATCAAAGAAAACACTATTATTCCAATTTTTAAAACCAATTTGTTTTTATAATTCTTCAATGTCGTATTCTTTTAGCTTTCTGTATAAAGTTCTTTCACTAATCCCCAAATCTGATGAGGCATCTTTTCTTTTGCCTTTGTGCTTTTTTAAAGCTTTTTCAATCAGCTCTTTCTCTTTTTCAATGATGTTGAGCGATTCATCTACAACAACAGGGTGTTGTATTTCTCTTGCTTCTGAGATAATCATTGGCTGCTTTGCCACTGGATACATCGTTCCAGATGCTGGTTCATGTGTCTTTTGTGTTATAGGGTGGTCCTGCAAAAAAGAGGCCTCTACCGCATTTGAAACTGTTGAAATAGTAGATGGGTTTTGGAGTATTTCTAGAAACATTTTTTTCAACTCAGTTACATCTTTCTTCATGTCAAAAAACAGCTTATAAAGAATATCACGCTCATTCATAAATTCAGCATTGCCAGACGATCCCGAATTTCCTATGATCATAGGTAAGTTCCTATCTGAGTGCTTGGGTAAAAAACGTTCTATTTCCCTTACCCCTATGGATTTTTGCTCTGATAATACTGAAATTTGTTCTGCAATATTTTTTAGCTCCCTCACATTTCCTGGCCATGGATAATTGATGAGCAAGTTCCTAGCATCTTCATCCAGCTGAATTGGACTAGTTCTGTATTTTTCTGCAAAATCTACTGCAAATTTTCTAAAGAGCAGGATGATGTCTTCTTTCCTTTCTCTTAAAGCAGGAATCCTTATTGGCACTGTATTTAACCTGTAATACAAATCTTCCCTGAACTTATTGTTCTGGGTTGCTTGCAACAAATCTTTGTTAGTTGCTGCTATAACACGCACATCTGTTTTCTGAACTTTTGAGGAGCCTACCCTGATAAATTCTGAATTCTCCAACACCCTCAACAGCCTGGCTTGTGTTCCTAATGGCGTTTCTCCAATTTCATCCATGAACAAGGTTCCGCCGTTTACCGTTTCAAAATACCCTTTTCTAGCATCAACCGCTCCTGTAAACGACCCCTTTTCATGCCCAAATAACTCTGAATCTATCGTTCCTTCTGGTATTGCCCCACAGTTAACAGCAATGAAAGGATTGTGCTTTCTAGGTGACAATGTATGGATAATTTGAGAAAATATTTCCTTGCCCACACCACTTTCTCCCGCAATCAAAACTGTTAAGTCTGTATTGGCTACCTGGGTAGCAACTTGAATGGCATAATTCAAGGCTGGAGAATTTCCAATAATGCCAAACCTGTTTTTAATGCTTTGAATATCCATGTGTAATGGCTGCTTTTTTAATTTACGATTGTGCAGAGTAGGGTAGCTTGGGTGAAATCATCCACCTTCACCATCACATAATCACCCTTTTGATGGGTTTGATTTTCTGCTTTTTCAAATACCATTACTTTGTACTGGCTATTTCTACCCATCCATTGTTTGTCGCTTCGCTTCGATTCTCCCTCTATCAATACCTCAAATATTTTTCCAACATCTCTTCTGTTGCTTTCATATGAAAGGCTATTTTGAATTGAAACTATTTCAGACAAGCGCCTCTTTTTTGTTTCCATGTCAACATCATCAGTATATCTTTTGGCAGCTAGCGTTCCAGGCCTTTCTGAATACACAAACATGTAGCTATACTCATAAGCTGACTGCTTCATTACATCAATGGTATCTAGATGATCACTTTCTTCTTCAGTACAAAAACCAGCGATAATATCAGAACTGATGGCACAATTGGGCATGATTTCTTTTATCCGCCTGATCTTGGCCAGATACCACTCACGTGTATAGGTCCTATTCATCAATTGTAACAAACGTGTTGATCCACTTTGTACAGGCAAGTGTATGTACCTGCAAATATTTGAATGATCTCGCATCGTAAACAATACTTTGTCTGTAATGTCTTTAGGATGAGATGTGCTAAATCTTACCCTGAGCAAAGGATTTATTTTTGCAACTTTTTCCAACAACATCGCAAAATCTACTGGGTGATTAGTTTGAGGATCCACCCAATAATAACTATCAACATTTTGTCCCAACAACGTTACTTCCCGATACCCACTGTCAAATAAATCCTGACACTCATGCACAATAGAAACATCGTCTCTGCTTCTTTCCCTTCCTCGTGTAAATGGCACTACACAAAAAGTACACATATTATTGCACCCTCTCATGATGCTCACAAAGGCGGAAACGCCGTTTGAATTTAGCCTCACTGGAGAAATATCTGCGTATGTTTCTTCTCTGCTGAGCAATACATTTACTGCCTTGGTCCCGGTTTCGGCTTCTTGAATTAAAGCGGGTAGACTCCTGTAGGCATCCGGACCTACAACCAGGTCAACCAATTTCTCTTCTTCTAGCAACTTACTTTTAAGCCTTTCTGCCATGCATCCAAGCATGCCCACCAACATGGTTGGCTTCACTTTTTTGAGCTTCCTAAATTCTGTAAGCCTTTTTCGGACAGTCAATTCTGCCTTTTCCCTAATCGAACAGGTATTTAAAAAAATCAAATCCGCTTCTTCTTCATTTTTGGTTGATCCAAATCCCTCTGCATGTAGAATCGATGCTATGATTTCACTATCACTGAAATTCATTGAACATCCATAACTTTCAATGAAAAACTTTTTCCCAATGGTTTTTTCCATGCTTGGGTTTCCAGAAAAAGCCTCGCCTTGGCGTTTTTCGTCTATGGTTTTCTTGATAATTTCCAGCATGTTGCAAAATTACATTAAAAGTAGAAATGTGACAAATTGTCACTGATTGATTTTCTTGATTTTTATTTATCTTTCGTAAACGACAATTTTTTAGCCAACCAACTGTCTTTTACGGGTATGATCCACTTGCTCAATAGGGAGATTTTATCAGGCACGTTGTTGTCGATAAATAGGGTGTCTGCATCGATAAACCCGTTTTCAATGGCATAATTAACTTGAGACAAGGGAAGGAGTTGGATTTTTTCCTTGATTACAAAAGCGAGACTTGTTCGGTTGAACATATTCACTTGGTAAGTATTTTCAATCTCTTTTATAAGCCTTACTGAACTGTCTGTGCTGCACCCACTCACTCCTGCAGCCGTTTCATCAGCCATCAAAATGATAAATTGTCCAAAAAACATTGTCCCGAAACCTTTTACCGGTATTTGGTGTGATTTCCAGTTTTGAGCAAAATCCTCCAATTTTTTTTCAATTTCTAATGCTTCTGAAATGCTGAAGATTCTGCTCGATTGATAAACCCATACACGTGAATCGTCACTAAAATCAGATGGTATGAGTGTTGTATAGTCTAAATTCATGATATTATATTGATTGTGCTATTAACTCTGCTATATCCAAAACCTGTATTTCGGATTCTTTTTCTTTTAACTTTACCCCATCTGTCATCATCGTATTACAAAAGGGACAAGCAGCTGCAATGATGGTTGCCTTTGTATCAATGGCTTCGTTTGCCCTTTCCCAATTGATCCTTAAGTTTCCTTTTTCTTCTTCCTTGAACATTTGTGCCCCACCTGCACCACAACAAAGTCCATTGCTCTTGCATCGCTTCATTTCTATGAGTTCTGCATCCAATGCTTCTAAAACTTTTCTTGGAGCTTCATAGATTTGATTGCTTCTGCCTAGGTAACAGGAATCATGATAAGTGATTTTTTTGCCTTTGAACGCCCCTCCGTCTTTCACCACGATTCTGCCATCATTGATAAGCGATTGAATGAAGGTTGTATGGTGAATTACTTCATAATTTCCACCCAATTCCGGATATTCATTTTTAAGGGTGTTGAAGCAGTGTGGACAAGCAGTCACAATTTTTTTTACATGGTAAGTATTTAGTAAAGTGATATTTTGATAGGCCATCATCTGAAACATAAATTCATTGCCAGCTCTCCTAACAGGGTCTCCTGTACACATTTCCTCAGAACCTAGAATGGCATAATTTACACCAACCTTGTTTAAAATTAAAGCAAATGCTTTTGTAATGCTTTGCGCCCGCTGATCAAAGCTGCCAGCACAGCCTACCCAAAACAAAATCTCCGGTGTATTACCTTTTGCAATTTCTTCAGACAAAATAGGTACCTGCATATCTCGATTATTTTAAACTTTAAACCTAAAACCTTCAACTCCCTCAACTCCTTCAACCCTCATCAATCCAATCCACCCTTTGCTCTGGCGAAAATTTCCACGGAGCAAAATTATTCTCCACATTTCCAAACATCATCGTCCACTCCTGTGGCGCACTGCTTTTTTCCATCACAAGATATCTTCTCATTTGGATGATGATGTCAAGTGGATTGATGCTCACTGGACATGCTTCTACACAGGCATTGCAGGTAGTGCAGGCCCTTAATTCTTCTTCAGTGATGTAATCGTATAAAAGCGATTTATTGTCGTCTACATAACTTCCATTTTTATCAATGTTGTTTCCCACTTCTTCCGCACGATCCCTCGTATCCATCATAATCTTTCTTGGTGAAAGCAGCTTGCCTGTTAGGTTTGCTGGACAAGCACTCGAACACCTTCCGCATTCGGTGCAACTGTATGCATCCATTATGTTTTTCCAACTGAGGTCTTGGATATCTTTTGCGCCAAACTTTAATTGACTGGCAGAATCAGTAGTTGTTGGGGCCAGTTCTGGCTGAAAGGCATACATTACCTCTTGCTGTACTGTTGGCATGTTAGTAAACTTTCCTTGAGGCGTTAAACGGCCATAAAATGCATTTGGAAAAGCAAGTATAATGTGTAAGTGTTTGGACCACGGCAAATAGTTTAAAAAAGCAAATACACCCAGTATATGCAGCCACCAGCATGTTCTTTCTACTGCAATTAGCCCTGTTGCATTTAAATTTGAAAGAAGGGGAGCTATAAAAGATGAAATTAAAAATGGTCCTGTCTGATGAATCGCATAATGTTCAATGCCTTTTGATTGCAACAGCACATCAGCTGCATTCATCGTTAGGAACAGACCCATTAACACTACTTCAATGATTAAAATTAAGTTTGCGTCTTTAGCTGGCCATCCTTTTAAATCAACTGACTTTAAACGTGCTATGTTTAGTTGGTTTCTTCGAACAAAAAAGATAATACAACCTACAATTACTGTAAATGCAAGTATTTCAAAAGTGTTGATGAGAAAACCATAGAATGAAGGTATCAGTGGTGCAAATATTCGGTGGCTCCCAGCTAATCCATCTATGATGATTTCCATCATCTCTAAATTGATAATCACAAAACCGCCATAAATAAATAGGTGCAAAATTGCAACCAATGGGTTTTTAAACATTTTTTTTTGTCCAAGTGCCAATAAAAAAACATTCTTCCACCTCTTTACTGGATTGTCATTCAACACTTCGGGTTGTCCAAGCAATATATTCCTTCGAATCTTTTTTATCTTCTTTGAGAATAAAAAAATGGAAGTCGCTAACGCAAATAGAAAAATAAATTGTTGTAAAATTTCCATGCTGTTGGGTTACAATTGCTAAATTACACGATGTAAACCATTTAAAAACAACGAATTCATGGAAAAAAAATATATACTCACAGAGCAGGTGGCTGAAATGAAGCTTCGGAGAATGGCTTTTGAGATTATTGAAAATAACAGAGAAGAAAAAATCCTTTTTCTTGCGGGGATAATGGACAATGGCATGGTGTTGGCTAGACAAATTAAAACTTTCTTAGAAAATAATTCAACCATCCAGGTAAAATTGATGGAAATAAAATTGGACAAGAAAAATCCATTAGTGTGCGAAATAATCGACGCCCCAATCATCAAAGATCAAGTTGTGGTAGTTATGGATGACGTTATTAACAGTGGAAAAACCTTTCTTTATGCATTGTTACCATTGCTCAAGGAAATGCCGCGTAAAATTCAAACGCTAACTTTGGTGGAAAGAAGTTACAAGACATTTCCTGTTCATGCTGATTACGTTGGAATATCGCTTTCTACAACATTGCAAGACCATATCTATGTTGAAGTTTTGGGTGATACTGTGATTGGCGCATACCTTGAGTAAGCTTTTAAAAATATAAACCATAAAAATCGGCTTTCCCTTTTGTATTGATTGAAAAGGCAGGGGCTGGAATTTTTAATACATTTACCAACGAAAATGCGGTTTTTAGTACTTTGTTTTTTGTTTTTATTTTTGTTAGATCAACATCAGCTGAAATCATAAATTTCTTGTATCTCAAGATATCATTTCGTGAATATATGCTCCCTGACGCATCTGTCCATGTATTTCCATATCCTCCCAGCATCCTTTCAGCGCCATACCCCAAGGCTAAGTTCAACCAACTTGGAAAACGGCTTTCAGGAAAAAAAGATTTTACATTGATACTCGCCCAGTATGTTTGTCCATTGTAATCTTTCAATAATTTCTCTACTTGTCCTGATCCAAATAACTCATCCGCTCTTCCACTCAACACACCATATTTTACTGGATGGTAAGATAGTTTTATACTTATTCTTTGTTGGTTCCAGAGTAGCTCCTGCCCCAAATATAGCGCTGCCCCAGATGTATTTGCCATAATATCCGGAATGCTGAATCCCCATTTGTCTGAGTATCCATCCAAAATTTCAATGATGCTTAAATACGCCATTCCGCTAATACTGCCAATCACAACGGCTTTCTTTTTTTCAGCTCCTGCCCACTGCCATAATTTACTGGTATGTTCACTGATTTGGTAGGTTGACCATGCATGTCCAGCCTTGTCCATATGCTGCCATTCTTTCCAATCATTGTACCGATGAAATTTGGTTCTCGGAAAGTTGGCATACCATGCCTTATTGAGTGAATAAAAAGATCCTCCCCACAAGCCAACTTGCACTGTTCCTAAAATCAGCATCTTTTTCTTGTCAACTAAACTAGATTTCGAAGTAATTGAACCTAGATTTACTGTTTCTTTATCTTGTCCGTTAACATTAATTGTGCTGCAGATTCCAAAACAAAGGATGAAAGTATTTAATATAGTTGTGCTTTTTATTGCTTTTTGTTTTAAATATCCCATGATAGAAAAAATGAATAATTATTATGCAAATTAAGTCATGAAGTTAATTGCATTTAACGCATCCTGTGTTAAGTTTGTAAAAATTATCAGTATATGGAACTGGATATACAAGTTAAAGTTGATCAGTGGTTAAATGGAAATTACGATGAAACCACAAAAGAGTCTATCAGAACTTTACTAGAAAGCAATCCAGCTGAATTGGCAGATGCTTTTTACAAGGGGCTAGAGTTTGGAACCGGAGGTTTGCGTGGTATCATGGGAGTTGGAACAAACAGAATCAATCAATATACCATTGGCATGGCTACTCAAGGCTTTGCCAATTACTTAGTCAAGTCATTCCCTAATAAACAAGTTAGGATTGCTGTTGCGCACGACAGCAGAAATAACAGCAGGTTGTTTGCTGAAATTACAGCCAATGTAATGGCGGCAAACGGTATTCAAGTTTTTCTATTTGAAGCTTTACGTCCAACCCCTGAACTGTCATTCACAATCAGGCACTTAAAATGCCAAGGTGGGGTAGTGTGCACTGCTTCTCATAACCCGAAAGAATACAATGGTTATAAAGCGTATTTTAATGATGGTGGACAACTAGTTCCACCGGATGATAAAAATGTAATCATCGAAGTTCAAAAAATACAATCCGTTGATGAGGTGAAATGGACCGGCGGAGAATCAAATATCCACCTCATAGGCGATGAAATTGACAAGGAATACATTGCTATGGTTAAAGGGCTAAGTGTTTATCCAGATGTAATTGAGCGTCAGAATGACCTCAAAATAGTATATACCCCCATACATGGTACAGGCATTACATTGGTACCTGAAGTCCTCGCTCAGTTCGGTTTTACCAATGTTAACCTTGTTGAGGAACAAATTACACCAGATGGTAATTTTCCAACAGTGGTATATCCAAATCCAGAAGAAAGTGAAGCAATGAGCTTTGGATTAAATAAAGCCAAGGAAATTGATGCCGATATTTTATTAGGAACAGATCCTGATGCCGACAGAGTTGGAATTGGCGTAAAAGACAACCACGGAAATTGGATTTTATTGAACGGAAACCAAACAGCAGTATTGGCTTTCAACTACATGATTGAAGCAAGAAAGAAAAAAGGCATTGCTCAGTCAAATGACATGGTTGTTAAAACCATCGTAACTACTGACATGATTGATATTATCGCATCTAGAAATGATATCAATTGTTATAATGTACTTACTGGTTTTAAATGGATTGCTGAGTTGATTAAGGCAAAAGAATCCACCGAAAATTATGTGATAGGTGGTGAAGAATCTTATGGATTGATGATAGGCGACCAATTGAGGGATAAAGATGCAGTTAGTGCAGTGGCCCTATTGTGCGAAATGGCAGCTTATGAAAAAGATGCGGGAAAAAGTTTGTTTTCCAAATTGGTAGAGTTGTATGTAGAATATGGTTTGTTCAGAGAACACCTCATCTCCATCACAAAAAAAGGCCGCGATGGTCAGGAACAAATTGCATCCATGATGGATAGATTCAGAAATGAACCTCCACAGATGCTCGATGGGGTGGAAGTTGTGGCCATATTAGATTATGAAAAACAGGAAGCAAGGGATTTGAAGTCTGGGCAAATCAGTACAATCGACTTGCCTAAGAGCAATGTATTACAATTTGTTTTGGTTGATGGAAGTAAAATTAGTGCTCGTCCTTCTGGAACAGAACCCAAAATCAAGTTTTATTTTAGTGTTCAAGGTATCATCAACAACAGTGAAGAATTTGATTCAAAATATGCTGAGTTGGGAAAAAGGATTGATAACATCATCATCGATTTGGCACCATAAAAAATATACAACATTTCATCACTGCGAAAAGGAGGTACTGATTAATGCGTTCCAACACTGAAACATACCTGCACAAAGGGATGAGAAAGAAAATGGTCGATGGTATAAGGGAGAAAGGAATTACGGATGAATCTGTTTTGGAAGCAATATCTCAGGTACCAAGACATTATTTTTTGGATTCTGCTTTTGAAAAACATGCTTATGAAGACCGTGCGTTTTTAATAGGGGAGGACCAAACAATTTCACATCCATATACAGTTGCTTATCAAACACAATTGTTACAAATCAAGCCATTTGACAAAGTGCTTGAAGTTGGCACTGGCAGTGCTTATCAGGCATGTGTGCTAGCGGAATTAAAAGCAAAAGTTTTTACCATAGAGCGACAAAAAAAATTGTTTGACGCCAATAAATCATTTGATTTTTTACAGAACTATCCAACAATAAGAAGGTTTTATGGGGATGGCTTTGAAGGGCTTCCAACTTATGCGCCTTTTGATAAAATCATCATCACAGCGGCAGCTCCGTTTATTCCAGAAAAATTGATTAAACAGTTAAAGACAGGCGGAATAATGGTTATTCCTGTAAACGAAGGCGATGCACAAAGGATGATGCGGATTACAAAAAGAGCCGATGGGACTTATGATGAAGAAAAATTTGATGAATTTTCTTTTGTTCCGATGTTGATTGGAAAAAAAGATTAAAAAAAGTGCCGCATTTAGCGGCATTTTTTTTGGTATCTATTACTACTATTTTATTGCATCTGCATACCCTCTTGCATACCATCTGCACCAGTCTTTGTATTCTTTCTTTTGAATAGCGATACGTCTACTTTCCCAAAACGATAATTGAAATTCAACCTAAATACCTGCCAATCTCTTCTTCTCGAATTGGTTTGAGTGAAATAAGTTGCCTCAGAATAGGAACCATAAATTTTTGTTTTGAGAACATCATTCATGCTCAATGTAAGAGAACCTCTCTTTTCTTTCAAGAACTCTTTTTTTAGCGCAAATTCTAACCCATAATTTGGATTGATATAACCCTGAGCCGATGTTTGGGTGAATCCACCCCAGCTACCGCCACCGCCACCTGAACGGCCACCACTGCTGCCTCTACCACCGTCGCCTCCACCTTGTGGAAGTATAGATTTACTTCTATAGTCAAAAGCAAGTTGCAGCGTGAAGCTAGCTGGTAATTTTATGTTGGCATTCATTTTTCCAAAGAAACTCCAAATTGAATTGTTTACAGTAGAAGTAACATCTGTTGTGCTGATACTTGAGTTGTAAACATTTAAATTTGATGTTAACTCTAGCCATTTTGTTATAGGGTTTCTGGCTGTAAATTCAGCTCCATAAGCCTGACTCTTGTTGGCATTGATGTACGTGTTAATCAAAACACTCTTACCAGCTACGGTACTGGCCTCTTTAACTTGCGCCCTTGTGATCAAGTCAGTTGTATTTTTATAATACAAGGATACTAAAATGCTATTTCCTTTTTTCATACTCTTTTGATAATTCATTTCAACCGAGTTGGTAAACTCAGGTTTTAAACCCGGATTTCCCCTGCTGATGTTCAATGAATCAGAATAATCTACGAATGGTAATATCTGAAAAAAGTTTGGTCTTTGGATTTTTCTCGCCACACTGAATTGAAGATCTTGCGTTTGGTCAATTTGATGGGTTAAATTTAAACTTGGAAACAAGCTCAGCGGATAGCTGTTGCCAAAACTTTTGCCATTGGTAATTAATGTACCTGTGTATTTAGAACTTTCTGCCCTCAATCCGAGTTGGTAGCTTGTTTTTGTTCCAATCACATTTCCATAGGTTCCATAAGCAGCAAGCACCCTGTCATTATACTTGTAGTTAGCATTCAGTGAAAATACAGGCATGTAATCGTTCAAAAGAAAATCATAAATGTAGTTAAGGTTCTTGCTTTCAAAGTCACGTACGGCAGCCCTAAATCCAAATTCCACCTTCGATTTTTCACTAAGTGGGTTGGTGAAATCTGTTTGAATGGTATAGAAATTATTTCCACCCTTGCCTTCCTGTTTTTGATCTATCAATTTTCCTTTTGGTGTATTGTTCATGTCGTAATACTGCGTATTAAAACCACCATCATTACTATTGTTGCTTTTGTTAAAGTTCAAGTCAGCCGTTAATTCCATGCCCTTTTTGCTGAAAAGATGTTTTAATCCAATAGCAGATCCTGCATTCTGAAATTGTGAGCTGCTACTCGTATTACGTTCAGATAAAATTGACTTAGTACCACTTGAAAACAGTGTATCAGTTTTGATGGATAGTTTATCAGAATTGTCAAATTTACCCTTTACAAAGTTTCCTGAAATGGTCAGCGTATTCCTATTGTCAATGAAATAATCCATGCCAAGTCTGTTGTATGTAAAATACCCCAAACTCAATGGGTTGTTGCTTTGGTTGTATCTTATAGTAGGCGTTGTAATGAATTCTTCTCTTAAAGATTCTCCTATACCAATTGATTTTCTTTGGTTATACATCGAACTGGCAAAGAAATTAACCTTGTCTTGCTTTATATTGATATCTCCTCCGAAGTTAGGCATGCCCCTAGAGTCAAGGCCTGTTCGGATGTTACCATTGTAACCGGTTTTCCTATTTTTCTTAAGAACGATGTTAATGATACCCGACATTCCACCTGATGCATCAAATTTAGCTGATGGATTTGTAATCAATTCAACACTTTGAATTGCATCTGATGGAATCTGGTCCAACGTTAAATTAGTGGGCCTGCCATCTACAAAGATAGTAGGAGAGGCATTCCTTAAAGATACGTTTCCATCAATATCAACATCCACGCCTGGAATATTTTTCATCATCTCACTGGCCGTTTGTCCAGTTGAAATCAAATTCTTCTCTACATTAAAGATCTTTCTGTCAACCCCCATTTGCATGAACGGTTTTGTTCCCACAACCTTGATTTCTTCAAGTTGTTTGGAATCAATGTTCATTTTCAAATTGCCTAAATCCACATCAATATTGTTCATCATTTTGGAGAAATCTCCTCCTTTCATGCTGATGTCGAATTTAATGCTCTTCTCCATGGGAATGAAACCCATGGCAGTTATTTTAAGTTGAAATTGTCCCATTACAGGTAAATTCTCAAGGCTAAAATTCCCATTTCCTTTTGTAAGTTGTCCAGCGATGACTACATCTTTTCTTTTTTTTGTTGCTGAATCAAACTTGTTGACAATCAATTGAACGGATGCCGCTTCAATTGATTTGTTGCTCATAGAGTCTACTATTCTGCCGTAGAACCTGCCCATGTTCATATTCTGGGGCGCACCTCCTGCTGGTCTTGATCCGTAAGTAGGTGCTTGTGAAAAAGCTGAAAAGCTTAGTAATTGTATGATAGTGAATAAAAAATTACGCATGAAATTAATTTGATTGCTAGTTGGATGTTTTTGGTGTATTAAACTTTCGAAAACACTTTGTTAAATAAATTAACAATAAAGTGTCTGTAATGTTTAACCTCCATCCAAGTATGTGTTTTCTGAAAGTGATTATTGTGTTAGCAGGGTTAGAATGACCTGAAAAATACCGATGATGAAACCGAGTACGCCTCCGATAACTTCAACAAATCGGAATTCTTTAGACATAATCTGGTTTAAAATGGTTTCCATTTTATCGCTCGAGAACCCATATACTTTTTCAGTCACAATTTTATTTAGGTCAAGTTGCGACTCTAGGTCCTTCATATATGATCCTATTAATTCAGGAAAAATTGTTTCTAGTTCTTTCATAAAAACATCTTTCAGCTTGTTGATTGTGTTTTCTCCAATAAACATGGAAATCATCGGAAAGGCTTCACCTAACTTAGAACGTAAGAATTCATCAATCCTAGTCTCAACAAGAGGCATTATTTTTTGGATATTTTCCGGATTTACAATCTTTTCTTCGATTTCTTTGAAAGAAATCAGCTCTGTACTAACCAAAATACCAAGTTTTTCAGCGAATTGACGCTGTCTTTTAGGAAATATACCATGGAAAGTTATACCAAGAATTTTTTTAGGTTCTTTGGGATGAAATAACATTTTGATGGCTATCCAATTGGTAAACCAGCCTATAAATGCAGAGATAAAAGGGATAAGAATGATCCAACTATTCATTAAGCGAATTTCAACAAAGTTACGAAAATGGGCACCCTAAAAAAAACGTTTTTGTAAAAGTCAACTTTTTACTTAATTTTGCATCTCTTAAATATTCACGGAGGTTGTAGCTCAGTAGGTTAGAGCATCTGATTGTGGTTCAGAAGGTCGTGGGTTCGAGACCCATCATCCTCCCTCTTTTTCTCCAAACAATTCTTAACATTAATTTGGGTTCAAAGCATCTTGCTTTGAATTTTATCATCCTGAAAAAATTGTACATTTGGGTATGTCATCAAAACTTATACGATTTATGTTTAGTAAAAAGTCTTTGCCGATTGTTTTTCTATTGATTTTTGCTGGGTCTCTAATTGCATTTAATTCATCTGGCTTTGGTAATCCACCAGATAAGTTTCATGTCATTTTTACCCAAGTGGCTGAAATGTTGGAAGTAGCTCACTATAACCCAAAGAAAATTGATGATAATTTTTCAAAAGATATCTTCAAAAAATACATCGAAACCATTGATCCGGATAAAAATATTTTTATTGCCTCCGACATCAAAGAATTGAAAAAATTTGAAACAACAATCGATGACGAACTTCATGGTTCCTCTTTCCAGTTTTTTTATGCTGTTGATTTAATATTTAACAAAAGAATCAAAGAACTAAATGCATTCTATCCTCAAATGCTTGAGAATTCATTCCAATTCAATGTTCAAGAATCTATCGTGCTGGATGCCGACAAATTAGATTTCCCCAAAAATGAGTCAGCTAGGAAAGATGCATGGAGAAAGAGGTTAAAATTCATGACCCTTGATAAATATTCTGATTTCTTGGACCAACGAAATTTACTCAAAAAGGGTGATTCTGCTTATAAAAATGATGATGTATTGGAGAAAGAATCAAGAGCCAAGGTTAAAATAATTATTTCTAGAAACTTTGATCGAATCATTAATAAAGTGAAGCCTGAAGACCGTTTTGACATGTTGGTAAATGTTATTACCAATACGATGGACCCTCATACAACATTTTTTCCTCCAATAGAAAAGCGTTCATTTGATGAACAAATGAGCGGTAGATTTTATGGTATCGGTGCTTCTTTGAAAAATGATGATGGCGCCATAAGAATCGCAACCATCGTAGCTGGTTTACCTGCTTGGAAATCGCAACAGATGGCCATCGGTGATCAGGTTTTAAAAGTGGGACAATCATCAACAGAGCCGGTTGATTTGACCGGATTTGAGGTAGAAGAAGCTGTTAAATTGATAAGAGGAAAAAAAGGTACTGAGGTGCGACTTACCATCAAAAAAGCGGATGGCTCCATCAAAATCATTACCATGATTAGAGATGAAGTTATTTTAGATGAAACCTATGCAAGAAGTGCTGTAGTTAAAGAAGGGGATAAGCGCATTGGATATATTTTTCTTCCTGAATTTTATGCTGATTGGGAAAGACCCAACGGTCCTCGTTCTGCTCAAGATGTTGGAAAAGAAATCATCAAATTGAAAGAACAAAACGTTGACGGAATAATCATGGATCTTAGAAATAATGGTGGTGGTTCACTATATGATGTTGTTCAAATTGCTGGGTATTTTATTCCAGAAGGTCCAATTGTTCAAGTAAAAGACAGGGAAGGAAATCCAACAGTTTTGAAGGACCGCGATCGCAGTGTATTGTATGATGGTCCGCTGGCTATTATGGTGAATGAGTTTTCTGCTTCTGCTTCTGAAATATTTGCTGCCGCCATGCAAGATTATGGAAGGGGAATTGTCATAGGAAGCACCTCTACCTATGGCAAAGGAACCGTGCAGCGCAACATAGAACTTGAACCAGAAAATAATTTGATTAGCAAGGGTACTACTGAGTTGGGTACAATTAAACTAACACTTCAAAAGTTTTATCGCATCAACGGTGGATCTACTCAATTAAAGGGTGTAACACCTAATATCATTTTACCTGATCAATATGAAAGTTTGAAATATCGCGAAAAAGACAATCCCGATGCGATGCCTTGGGATGAAATTCAAAAGGCTTTTTATGTAAAATCAACTACGCCGTATGACCTTCAGCAAGTAATGCAAAAAAGTCAACTTCGTGTTAAAGCTAACAGCTCTTTCACAGCCATTCAAGAAATTTCCAAGCTCATAGAAAAGTCTAATGAAAAGGAATATTCTCTTCAACTTGTTAAATACAGAGCAGATCAAAAAAGTCTGCGTGATGCCTTTAAACAAGTTGATGAGTTGAATAAAAATCAAAAAACACTTGATGTTTCGATGATTAGTGTTGATGAAAAGCGCCTTTCAGCTGATGATGACAAGCTTGCTCGCAGGAAGCAATGGATAACATACCTTTCAAAGGATGTGTACATCAACGAAACTTGTCAAATTGTGTCTGACATGATTAAGCAAGGCCTGTTGGTTAAGGCTAACTAATGATGGTTGAAAGAAATGTTGACCAGTCATTCACAAATAGTAATTAAAATCTTTTATCGTCTATCACAAGAAAGGGCTTCAATCCAAATGGTTGAAGCCCTTTCTTGTTTTTATATCATGTAACTTTAATTAATCCGCTGCTTAAAAGTTGATGCCGTATTTCTCTATTAATACCTTTTTGTGGTGCAGCCAATGCCCAATAATAATATGTCCGAGTGATAACAATGAAATATGATCGCCTAAATCTGTTTTCCCAACTTTGGTATTAATCCATTCCTCTTTGAAACTGTTGAAAAGCATTGCACTGGCTTTCCTTGCAATCAAAAATTCATCAATTAAGGCTTTTTTATCATAAGTAGATTCAGATTCCCTTGCATAATCATTTTCATCAAAACTAATGATGGGTTTTTTTTCGCCCCTTGCTATTGAGAGTGACCTGAAAGTGAAAATTATTTCAGCATCAATGCAATGTCGAATCAAAATACCTATGGTCCATTTCCCCTCAGCATACGTTTGGTTGAAATCTATCTCAGCTAAAATAGCCAAGTCTGCTTCTAGGTCTTCCAATGATTTTTTTAGCAGCTCGCAGATTTCTCCCGAACCAACCCTATCTACATAACGGTTAAAAAAAGTAGGATGGGAGAGTGCTGTTTTAATGTATTTCAATGTTATTTTTTTGAATTTTTCTTTTGGGCTGAAACCGGGTTTTTTACTTCTATTCTTTCTCCTTTTATGTTAGCCGCAAGTGTTAATGCTTGGTATGCATTTACGATACCTCCGGTTGAAGACAAGGCGGATAAGTTTACTTTTTCATTCTCTGAACCTGGCTTAACAATATCATTTGAACTTACTTTGAGCGCTGATTTTTCAATGATATCTTTTACTTGTTGGGCTGTTAATGATGGATAATACGATAAAATCAATGCTGCCAAACCAGTTACTACGGGTGCTGCCATGCTAGTTCCATCTTGGTTTCCATAAACGTCGCCCCCTGGTAGGGTTGAGTATATCTTTACACCTGGGGCAAATACAGAAACATCCCTTTTCCCAAAATTAGAAAAAGAAGCGGCCAAGTCTGCTTCGGTAGCCCCACTTGCCCCAACATTTATCCAATTGGATACAGACTGAAGCGTGTCGTTATTGATGAATTTGGATGGAAAATTATCTTCAGTGTCAATGTTTTTTGAATCATTTCCAGCTGCATGAACCAGCAAAACGCCTTTACTTTCTGCATATTTTACTGCCTCATCCACCCATTTTTTTTCTGGTGAAAAGCTTTTTCCAAAGCTCATGTTTACTACCCATGCTCCATTGTCTGCCGCATATCTAATTGCATTGGCAATGTCTTTGTCGTGCTCATCACCATCAGGAACACTCCTGAGCACCATAATCTCAACATTATTTGCCACTCCTGCAATCCCCAGACTGTTCTTTCTGTCTGCTCCAATGATACCTGCAACATGCGTTCCGTGATCGGCTCCTGTTGCCATCACATCATTGTTGCCATAAAATCTATCGTTGTAATCATCATAATTGTCTTTTACAATATCTCCACGATAATTCACAGGTTCTTTCTCTGCGGCTTCCACTTTTGATTTTTCGCCTTCATAAAATGAAATCAATTCTTTCAAAAGAGTGCTGTTGGCCAAATCCATTTGGCGCGTCTGTTGGAACATTCCGAGCATAGCGGCTTTTGACTTTGTTTCTTCTTGTGTTGATGGCTTAAAAGATTGAAGATCATCACCTGTATACTCTTGCTTGTTCATGGCTAATCTTAAAACACTGTCAGCCGTAGGTAATTTTATAACTACATCCTTAAGAATTAATACATACATAGATGCCTCTTTAGCCTGAGACTCAATCTGGTCTTTGGCTTTCTTGAAATTTTTAAATGATGTTAATTGATCTGGCGAAAGTGATTTTTCATCCAATAATGGGTTATCAAATACTTTTTTCAATTTATAATAAATGCGTGCACCTTCATAGCTGTCTTTCGATACGTTTCGACCATCTTTGCCCCCTAGAAAATTCCAACCATACACATCATCAACATATCCGTTTTTATCATCGTCGAGGTTGTTCCCTGGAATTTCTTTTGGATTTTTCCAAAGAACTGATTTGAGGTCTTCATGCAGGGTATCTACACCTGAATCTATGACCGCTACAATTACTTTTCTTTTGGGTTTTAGTTTGCTTAGAATTTCTGAATAGGCTTTATCCAAACTGATTCCATAAAGACCGGATTCTTTTTGGTCCAATACATGCCAGCTTTTTTCATAACTTTTTTCAGAAGTTTGAGAAAAAGTAGCCTGAGAAAAAAAGGATAAACCGACGATTACTATTGGTAATAATATATTTTTCATAAAAATATTTAAGAAGCAATTTAATTTATTTGAAATGGATGTTTTTGAAATTGAAAAATTTTATCATAAAATTATAATTCAAATGAAATGCCTTGTGCTAGGGGTAAGCTGCTGCTGTAATTAACGGTTACTGTTTGTCGCCTCATGTATGCTTTCCAAGCATCACTGCCACTCTCTCTTCCTCCCCCAGTTTCTTTTTCCCCTCCAAATGCTCCGCCTATTTCTGCACCACTTGTTCCAATATTAACATTAGCAATGCCACAATCACTTCCTTTATTTGATAAGAATTGTTCAGCTTTTCTCAAATCTGTAGTCATAATGGCTGATGAAAGTCCCTGTGGAACACTATTTTGAATTGCTATCGCCTCAGTCAACTCTTTATATTTCATTAAATATAGAATCGGCGCAAAGGTTTCTTTTTCGATGATCGGAGTTGTTGATTCAACAGCCGCGATACATGGTTTTACATAGCACCCACTTTCGTACCCATCTCCTGTTAACAGTCCTCCTTCAACAATAAAAACACCTCCTTGTTCTTTAATTGTTTCAATGGTATTCAAGTAAATCTCTACAGCAGATTTGTCTATTAGTGGTCCCATGTGATTGTGAACATCCAATGGATTTCCTATTCTTACTTGCTTGTAGGCATGTACCAATTTATGTTTGAATTCATCATATATGTCTTTGTGCACAATCAACCTTCTTGTCGACGTGCAACGCTGCCCTGCAGTTCCTATAGCTCCAAATACAGCAGCTGTAATGGCAATGGATAAATCTGCATCAGCAGTAACTATTATGGCATTATTTCCACCCAATTCTAAAATGCTTTTTCCAAATCTAGCTGCTACTTCTTGTCCTACAGCACGCCCCATTTCTGTTGAACCAGTGGCTGAGATCAACGCAACCCTTTTGTCTTTCGTAAGCATTTCTCCACATTCTTTTCCTCCAACAATTAGGTTTAAAACTCCCTCGGGAACATTGTTTTTTTCAAGAACATCTTTGATGATATGTTGACAAGCAATTGCAGTAATCGGGGTTTTTTCTGATGGCTTCCAAATGCAAACATTGCCACATATCAATGCAATCATGGCATTCCAGCTCCATACGGCTACAGGGAAGTTAAAAGCTGAAATAATGCCTACAACGCCCAATGGATGCCATTGTTCGTATAGCCTATGTCCAACACGCTCACTTTGCATGGTCATTCCATAAAGTTGTCTCGACAACCCAACCGCAAAATCACATATATCAATCATCTCCTGTACTTCTCCCAACCCTTCCTGTAAACTTTTACCCATTTCATAGCTTACCAGTGTTCCCAACGCTTCCTTGTTAACTCGTAAGGCCTCTCCAATTTGTCTAACTAGCTCACCTCTTTTCGGCGCTGGCCACTCTCTCCATTGAACATATGCTGATTGTGCATATGCCATCACCATTTCATAAGCTTGATTGTCAGTAACAAATACCCCTCCAATGGTTTTGCCATCAACCGGGGAGAAGGAAGAAATTTCTGCAAGATTATGGCCATGATGTAGCTGGCCGGTATAAGTGCCAGCATTTTTAGCTGAAATTTTTAAACTGGATAAAACTTCATTTAAGTTCATCAGACGATAATTTCTTTTTGTTTAAAATGCCCATGAGTAAAATCGACAAAGGACCAAACACAAGTAAAAGTATGGTTTGTACGGACCAAATCAGCCAACCAAATGCGAGTCCACCTACTTGACTTATCCCATAAAGCGACAATGTCTTTTGTATTGCCAATTGATATGCACCAATCCCACCTTGGGTGGCAATCATGGCAAAACTTCCGAAAGTCAAAATCGTTAGTGATGGTATCCATCCTAAATCAACCAGTTCTTTTAATGCTAAGAAACTAAATTTGATACCATACAAATAAAAGAACCAAATCAAAATTGTGTAAATGAGGAAAAGGGGTTTGTTTTTTATGTCTTTTATGCTAACAAAACCTATCAGCATCCCTTTGAATAGTTCTTTTATCTTAATGACCAATTTAAAGGATGACATTCTTTTAAACAGCCAAATTAAGAAAGTAATCATTAAAACGCAAACCAAAAGGCTGATAATAATCTTGTTTTTATCGTTAGATATATTGGTTATGATTTTGGAGGATATCTCCAAAGCGTAATTCCCAACCACGTTGAATTGGGTAAAAATGGTAAGAAAAATCACAATTAACAAGCAAAGCACATCAATTATACGCTCCGCTACCATTGTTCCCAGCAATTTATCTACAGGAATTTTCTCATGTTTTCCCAGCAAAGTGCATTTCATAACTTCTCCCAAGCGTGGGAAAACTAGGTTAAAAAAGAAACCAATAAGTACCGAAAAGTAAACGTTCAATGTTTTTGGATGATGATTTAGTGGAACAATCATCATTTTCCACCTCAAAGCCCTCAAATAATAACTCAACATTACAATGAGCATACTTGGAATGATGATCTTGTTTTCTGCCCCTAAAATGAGCTTCTTTACTTGATTTATTTCCTCAGAAGTTAAGGATCGGGTAGTAAACCATATCATAAATACACCCAGCATAATGAAAAACAGAAATTTTAGCGTGGTTAATATTCTGCTTTTGAGCATACGGTGTGCATTTAATTTAGATGCTAAGATAATAAAAACTGAACGGTTTTTTTATGGTTTTTGTTTCCTTAAATATTTGGTTATTACACAGGTTCATATCAAAACTCACCGAATTAGCGCAAAAATCCTTATTTTTGCATACGCTTTAAAAGTATTTTAATATAACCTTCATGGTCACCAAAAAAAGAATTCTATTTATAGCCAACGAAATGTCTCCTTATATTGAACTCACTGAGTTCTCTGAGATAGTAAACAAATTGGCTATAAAAGCTAACGATGGTGGATATGAGGTCAGATGCATCATGCCACGGTTTGGAACAATCAATGAAAGACGTCATAGACTTCACGAAGTTGTTAGGTTGTCAGGAATCAACATTACCATTGAAAATGATGACTACCCACTTCAAATTAAAGTGGCTTCTCTTCCAAATGCTCGATTACAGGTTTATTTTCTTGACAATGAAGACATGTTCAAACGTAAATTTGTTTTTCAGGATGACAATGAAAACTTTTTTGATGACAATGGCATGAGGTCTGTTTTCTTTTGCAAGGGTGCGTTGGAGACAGTCAAAAAATTTGGATGGCCTCCAGACATCATTCATTGCAGTGGTTGGATGACTTCCCTGATTCCGCTGTTTTTAAAAACGGCCTACAAGAAAGAACCTGTTTTCAGCAACAGTAAAGTTATTTATACCATTGGTCAAAATACTTTCAGTGAATCGTTGGGGAAAGATTTTTTAAAGCATTGCATCATTAATGCAGGCATTAAAGACAAAGACCTAGATCCATACAACGACTTAAATAACACTGGTTTGTTTAAGGGGGCAGCAACTTATGCTGATGCCATTTCTTTCGGCGATGCGGATGTTGAGAAGAAAATTATTGATACTTTTTCAAAAGCTAAAGGGAAAAAAGTCATTCCCTACAACCCGGAATCCGATTTAACAGAGTATTTACAATTGTATAGCGATCTTGCAAACAAGTAATTGTAAATCCAAAACACATAAAAATTTGTACGTGAGCCATAGTAGATTGTTGAAAGGAATAATTTTATTTTTTGGGATAGCCTTGTTCTCTTACTGTACTAAAATAAAGGGTACTGAAATAGGCGCTGAGTTAATTCCACTCGTTGATAATGTAAATACATTTGATACCAGTTTTGAAGTTGTTGCCACAACTAATATTATCCCAGATTCTTCCTTGCCTTTATTGGGTAGGGATTATTCTGGGGCTGCCGGTTCCTATATCCTCGGCTACATTTCAAATAACAAGCAATTTGGAAAAACAAAAGCATCTATATTTTTGGAGTTAAAGCCTACTACCTATCCATTTTCTTTCGAAAATGTACCTGATAGTCTCTTTTTAGACTCTTCTGTATTGTGCTTGAAATACGACAACACTTTTGGTGATACGAATGCTGTTCAATCGATTTCTGTGTACAAAATTAATGAGCTTTTGAAAGGTGATTCTGCCTACAGAACCAACAAATCGGTTGCATTTTCAGAACTCATTGGAAGTAAAACATTCACACCTTCAATTCTAAATGATTCATTGTTTTTATTTAGGCAAAATAGCAAGAACCAACTTCGTATTCGCCTGAATAATACTTTCGGTAGCAAAATTCTTACATTCGATACAACTAGGTTTAGTCCGCTCAACAACGATTCCTTGTTTCGCGACTATTTAAAAGGTTTTGCACTTGTTCCTGAAACAAACGGGGTAGGCGCTTCTGCAAATGCTTTAATGAGTTTGTCAATCAGCGATACTGCTACCTATTACCGAATTTACTACAGATACAATAAAAACGGAAAGCAAGATACAACCTACAAGGACTTCAAATTTAACAATGGTATTACCTCTGCAAGCGTAAATAAAATTGAAAGGATTTATGCAGGAAGTGAATTGGCTCAACACTTGGGTGATAAAGTAGGAGGTGACAGCCTCGTTTACATACAAGCCGCTCCTGGTACTTACAGCATGCTTAAAATTCCGGGTATCAACACTTTCAAAACCAAGAAGGGTAATGTTATGGTGCACCTTGCTGAACTTAACATGGAAGAGGCTGCTACGCCAGGTAGACAAGCAAATTTATTTTTCCCTCCACTTTATTTATATCCTGAAATATACGATACAGCTACTAAATCATACTATCCATTCTTGTCTGACGGCTTCGTCAATGGCTCTTTCGATGATGCCGCTTTTGGTGGAATCAGAAAGTTTGTTGTGGACAAAAATAATCAACAAGTTGCGTCGTATAAAATGAATGTAACCAGGTATGTTCAAGGCATTATAACTAGGAATTATCCAAACATGCCAATTAGATTGAGTGCTCCTTATGCCGTTCGGTATGATGACTTGTTTATTTCATTTGCTTTAAATAACCTCTCTGCAGGTAATATTGTACTTGGAGGAGGAAACCATTCTTCTAAAAAAATGAAATTGCGTCTTGTTTACTCAAAACTTTAATTTTTCAAATATATTTACAGTATAATTAATAACTATGCCTTATCTATTTACATCAGAAAGCGTTTCAGAAGGACATCCGGACAAAGTAGCAGATCAAATTTCAGATGCATTAATTGATAATTTTCTTGCATTTGATCCGATGGCCAAAGTAGCTTGTGAAACATTGGTTACCACAGGACAAGTAGTGCTAGCGGGAGAAGTAAAAGCAAACTGTAATTTGGATGTACAAAAAATTGCGCGTGACGTCATAGCAAAAATTGGATACACCAAAAGTGAATACATGTTTGAAGCAAATTCTTGTGGAATTTTATCAGCCATCCATGAGCAATCTGCAGACATCAACAGAGGTGTTGAAAGAAAAAATAAAGAAGACCAAGGCGCAGGTGACCAAGGTATGATGTTTGGATACGCAACTAACGAAACTGAAAATTTAATGCCTCTTGCATTAGACCTTGCTCACAAAATATTAATAGAACTTGCTATCATAAGAAGAGAAGCAAAATCTAAAATGCCATATTTAAGGCCTGATGCTAAAAGTCAGGTTACCATCGAATATGATGATAATCATACACCAATTGGTATCAACGCCATTGTAGTTTCGACGCAACATGATGATTTTGACAAAAGCGACGCTAAAATGTTGGCTAAAATCAAAAGTGATGTAATCAACATCGTTATCCCAAGAGTTAAAGCAAAAAGCAAAAAAGAAGTTCAAAAATTATTCAACACCAGCATCAACTACCATATCAACCCAACGGGTAAATTTGTAATTGGTGGTCCTCATGGGGATACTGGATTAACTGGTCGTAAAATTATTGTTGATACTTATGGTGGAAAGGGTGCTCATGGTGGCGGCGCTTTCAGTGGTAAGGATCCTTCCAAAGTAGATAGAAGTGCAGCTTACGCAGCTCGTCATATCGCTAAAAACATGGTAGCAGCAGGTGTTGCTGATGAAATCTTGGTTCAAGTTTCTTATGCAATTGGTGTGGCAAAGCCAATGGGTATTTTTGTTGATACTTACGGCACAGCTAAAGTGAAACTTACAGATGGTCAAATTGCTTCTAAAGTTGAAAAATTATTTGATATGCGTCCTTACGCTATCGAAACAAGGTTAAAACTGCGCAATCCAATTTATCAAGAAACTGCTGCTTACGGCCACATGGGTAGAACAAATGAAGTTGTTACAAAATACTTCGATATTCCTGGCGGTGCAGGCAAGAAAAAAGCCATGAAAGTTGAATTGTTTACTTGGGAAAAACTTGACTTTGTTACAACAGTTAAAACAGCATTTAAAATAAAATAAATAGTTTATCGCATAATGAAGAAACCCTCTATGTACAGAGGGTTTCTTCATTTTTGAATGTTATGAATGCACAAAAAAATAATTGGAAGATTCTTTCTGAAAAAATTCACTACAATAATCCATGGATTAAGGTAACAGAATATGATGTTATAACTCCGGGAGGTAGTGAAGGTATATATGGGAAAGTGCACTTTAAAAATATCGCCATCGGTATTATTCCTATTGACAATGCAGGTAATATTTACATGATTGGTCAATACCGATTTGTACTCGAGCAATATTCTTTGGAAATCCCAGAAGGTGGCGGCCCCATTGGCATTGATCCTCTTATCAGCGCAAAACGCGAACTCAAAGAAGAAACTGGATTCGAGGCTGCCAATTGGACTAAAATCCTTGAAATGCATTTGTCTAATTCTGTTTCTGATGAATTGTCAATTATTTATCTTGCAACATCCCTAACACACGGTATTGCTGAACCAGAAGATACTGAAGAGTTGGAATTGATAAAAATGTCATTTGATGAGGCTTACCATAAAGTAATGCAACATGAAATAACAGACGCAATGACAGTTGCCGCAATCCTTAAATTGAAAATAATGTTTTTAGAAAAAGAGATATCAAATGCATAAAACATCCGTTAATATTATAGGCAGACAACCAGTGCTTGAAGCATTGAGAGATGGAAAACAGCTAGAAAGAATTTTTCTCCAAAAAAATGTAGGTGGCGAGGGTATTGATGAAATCAAAATCTTAGCTCAGAAATTAGCTGTTCCTCTTAACACTGTTCCAATTGAAAAGCTTCATTCTTTAACCAGATCTAACCACCAAGGTGTCATTGCTATCAACAGCATGGTAGAATATCATGATCTTCAAGAATCCATTGATATTCTTTTACAAACGGGTGTTGTTCCCCTTTTTGTGATGTTAGATGGCATTACAGATGTTAGAAATATTGGAGCCATCGCCAGAACTGCCATGTGCTGTGGGGTTCAGATCATGATTATACCCGACAAAGGGATTGCTGCTTTAAATGAGGAAGCAGTTAAAACTTCTGCCGGTGCGCTTCAAAAAATAGTTGTTTGCCGTGTAAGTAGTTTATTGAAAGCTGTTGATACACTTCATCTTAATGATATTTCTGTTTTTACTGCTGAAATGAAAGCTGAGAAAAAAGTTTATGAACTTGATTATACTACACCTTGTTGCATCATCATGGGTAGCGAAGACAAGGGAATTCAGCCATATCTTACTAAATCTGCTGATGTTCATTTCACCATCCCAATGCAAGGAAAATTTGATTCGTTTAATGTTGGTATTGCCACTGGGATTACCCTTTTTGAAGCCTGTAAACAACGAATGAAGTTATCTGCTGGAGCAAATTAATCATTATGCAGTTTAGATTGGAATTTGAACCTAAAGCACTTTCGCCAAAAATCAATATTGCGGATGACATCATGTTGCTTGGTTCTTGCTTTACTGAACATATGAATGACAAATTAAGCCAATGTAAGTTTAATACATTGCAAAATCCTCATGGTGTTTTGTTTAATCCAATTAGCATAAGCAATGCCATAAAATCTTATTCAACATTTTCTTTGGTTGATCATGCTGATCTTTTTTTTCACCAAGGAATTTGGAACCATTGGAGTTTTCACTCTTCCAGGAGCAAAACAGATGCTGATCAAACGATTGCCTGCATGAACAACAACATTTCAGCAGGAAATATTTTTTTACAAAAGGCAGGATGGTTAATCATAACCTTTGGCGCTGCTTTTGTATATGAAATCAATCAAAATTATACAGTGGCTAATTGCCATAAAATGCCTGACCATATCTTCAACAAAAGAATGTTGCAAATTGATGAAATTGTCGACAATTATACCTCTCTCATAGGTGATTTGAAGCTTTTTAATCCTGGGTTAAAAATAATTTTTACCGTTAGTCCAGTCAGGCATTCACGTGATGGTTTTGTTGAAAATAACAGGAGTAAATCTGTTTTGCTTTTATCCATCGAAAGAATAATATCCGAACACGCCAATACTTTTTATTTTCCTTCTTATGAATTAGTAATTGATGATTTGCGCGATTACCGATTTTATGCAGAAGACATGGTTCATCCTAATTATTTAGCAACTCAATATGTATGGGAGAAGTTTGCAGCCTCATCAATCGATGGAAAAAGCAGAGAAATTTTTAAAGAACTTGAACAAATAAACAATGCTGTAAAACACAGGCCTCTTCATCCTAATTCTGATGAGCATAAAAAATTCATTGCAAAATTCAGCTCATTAGTTGAATCATTGTCAATTCGTTTCCCATCATTAAATTTTGACTTCGAAAAACAATTTTTCACGAATTGACTTCATTTATTTGTTAACTTTAAAAAATATACGTTGTCATGAAATATGTAAGATTTATATTTTTTCTTCTGCTGAATAGCGGATTGGTTTTTGTGCTTAACAGCAGGTCTATTCTTCCCCTTCCTTTAGGTGAATTTTTGAGTGTACAGGAAGGTATTTGGCAAAACGCTGAGTCCGTAAATGCTTCTTACAATGAAAAAATCAAGATTGTAGGCATGGAAGGCAAAGCCGAGGTTTATTTTGATGATAGACTAGTTCCACACATATTCGCTGAGAAAGAAAATGACGCATACTTTGTACAAGGGTATCTTCATGCCAAGTTTAGGCTTTGGCAAATGGAATTTCAAACTCATGCTGCTGCAGGGCGTATAAGTGAAATTGTGGGAGATAAGGGTATTAATTTCGACAAAACTCAACGGCGCATAGGCATGGTTTTTGCTGCTGAGAATGCCTTGGGGGAAATGGAAAAAGATCCTTTATCAAAAGCTGCAATAGATGCTTATACATCAGGAATCAACCAGTACATTTCAAGCTTACAAACTAGTCAGCTTCCCATCGAATATAAAATCTTAGGGTATCAACCTGAGGCTTGGACAAACCTCAAAACGGCTTTGTTTACAAAGCAAATGACCAATAATTTGGCTGGATACGATCGTGATTTTGAATTTACCAATGCGCTTAAAGTCCTTGGGGAGGACAATTTTAGAATCCTTTATTCTGACCTAGCTGATTCTTTATATCCAGTAATACCAAAAGGAACAGTTTATCAAGCACCGGCTATAACATTAAATGCACCAGAAACGGCAGATTCATTGTATTTTAAAAGAAAAGATACCATTCAAATTGCGGAAGAATTTAAACCCAATCCCTCCAACGGTAGCAACAATTGGGTACTAGATGGGAGTAAAACCAAGAGTGGTAATCCTATATTGAGCAACGATCCCCATTTGGGATTAACGCTTCCCTCAATTTGGTACGAGATTCAGATACACACGCCGGAATACAATTCATATGGAGTTTCCTTCCCCGGAATACCCGGCGTTGTTATCGGCTTCAACGACAACATCGCTTTCGGTTTTACAAACGCCGGAAGAGACGTAAAAGATTATTATCAAATTCAATTCAAAAATGATAAACGCAAAGAGTATTGGTTTGATAATGAATGGAAATTCGCTTCCCAGCGAATTGAACAAATTAAAGTAAAAAACCAACCAATAGTTAAGGATACAGTTTCTTATACAATTTTTGGGCCAGTTACTTATGATAAAAGTTTTAAAACTGATCTAACCGAAAGCCAATCTTATGCTCTTAGGTGGGTAGCCCATGATTCTTCTAATATTTTGAAGATGTGGTTGTTGCTCAATAGGGCTCAAAACTATGATGATTACAAAACGGCTATTGGGTATTTTAATGTACCTGGACAAAATATGATTTTTGCATCAAAAACAGGAGACATCGCGTTGTGGCAACAAGCAAGTTTTCCGTTAAGATGGAAAGATCAAGGTTTATTTGTAATGCCAGGAACTGATAGCAGTTATATGTGGAAGGGATACATCCCTAGTGAGGAAAATCCACATATTGTTAATCCAGTTGAAGGTTACATCAGCAGTGCGAACCAACGTGCTGCTGATTCATCATACCCATATTTTATTCCGGGTAACTATGAAGTTTATAGGGCAATTACGATCAATAGAAAATTGGCTGCAATCTCAAATGCAACTATCAGTGACATGATGGCCTTACAAAATGACAACTACAATGTTTTTGCGGAAGAGGCTCGCCCCATTCTTTTACAATTCGTTGATAAAAGTGCCCTTACCAAAGAAGAAAAAAAATACCTGGGAATGGTAGAAACTTGGAACCTAATAAATGATCCCAAAGAAAAGGGAACAGTTTGCTTTGTTGCTTGGTGGGATTCATTGCATGCAAATGTTTTTAACGATGACCTCAATCAGTCGAAAGTGCCGTTATTGAAGCCTGAAAAATTTGTTTTATTAGAAGCATTAGAAAAAAATTCTGCTTTTAAATTTGTAGATAATATCAATACCCCCATCCAAGAAACATTAACAACACAAGTCACTAGCGCGCTAAAAAAAGCTGCTAAACACCTAGCTGAATTAGAAAAAGAAGATAAAATTGAATGGGCAAAATTTAAAAATACAACAGTCTATCATCTACTCAAAACAAATGCTATGGCATTTGCACGAACAGGACTGATGAATGGGGGAGGACATGGCATAATTAATGCATCTCAACATGATCATGGACCAAGTTGGAGAATGATTGTTGAACTGACTACCCCTACTAAGGCCTATGGAATTTATCCTGGTGGACAAGATGGAAATCCAGGTAGTAAATTTTATGATAGTTTTGTAGACAAGTGGACTAAGGGAGAATATTACGCTTTGTGGGTAATGAATGATAATGATATAAAAGATAAGAGGGTTAAATGGAAAATGACTTTTTCTTCAAATTAATGAACTTGTAATTATATGAAATTTATTGTATCTATTTTTGTAACTGCATTACTTGCCTTTTCTATGGGACTATTATTACCTTGGTGGTCAATAGCAATCGCTGGGCTAATTTCAGGGTTGTCAATCCCACAAAAACTAATTTTTTCAATGTTATCATCCTTTATAGCGATATTTTTGTTTTGGGGATTTATGGCATTTTTCATAAGCTTGTCTAATGACCATATCCTTGCACGTAGAATATCTATACTCGTTCTGAAACAAGACAACCCTATATTACTTGTCTTGGTTACAGCCCTAATTGGAGGGATTACTGGCGGTATTTCTTCATTAACAGGGCGGTCCTTAATTTTGATGTTTAAAAAACCTTGACGCAAATTTGCGAATACACTTTCTAATATGGCACTTCGCAAACTAAGTTTACTGATTCTTTTTTATTGCATTACGACAAACGCATTCGCCTTGCAATTGATAGGAAAAGTAATTGATATAAACGGTAAACCCGTTCCGTTTTGTTCAATTATCATCTCAGGAACAAAATATGCTACTATTTCAAATTCAGCAGGTGATTTTTTGATTGAATTGCCAGCTGGTAAATATTTAGTTACCTGCCAACATGTTGGTTTCAAGTCGATTTCAAAAGGTATTGAGTTGACTGATCTAAGCCAAGTGCTCAATTTCACAATGGTGCAATCAGAAATCACCTTAGATGAAATCATTGTTAGGCAAGGTGATGAAGATCCCGCGTACGAAATTATTAGACAGGCTATTAAAAATAGAAAATACCATAAAGATATTATTGAAAAACTGCAGTGTGAATCATACATAAAAGGGTTGATTAAATTAAAGGATTTCCCCAAAACATTCTTTGGTCAAAATGTTGATTTTGAAGATGGTGATACAAGTAAACAAAAAACAATATTTCTTTCTGAAACGTTAGCAGATTTGTATTTCACAAGTCCGGATGACCTCAGGATTAATGTAAAATCTACAAAAGTAAGTGGACAATCAAATGGTTTAGGTTTCAGCAATCCTCAAATAATCTCATTTTATGATAATAACATCAACATTTCAAAGGCTTTAAATCCACGTGGATTTATTTCTCCCATTTCAGATGGTGCTCTTAAGTTTTACAACTATAAGTATAAAGGTGTATTCTTTGAAAATGGCAGACAAATTAGCAAAATCGAAGTAACTCCCAAAAGAAAATGGGAGCCTCTTTTTGCTGGATTTATACAAATAGTAGAAGATGAATGGACAATCCATTCTCTTAATTTATCTATAAATAAAGAATCTCAATTGGAGTTCGCAGACAAAATAACCATTGAGCAATTATATACTAGGTATGAAAAAGATATTTGGTTGTTGGTAACACAAACAATTTATCCTGAAGTTAAGTTCTTTGGTTTTGACGCATCAGGTTATTTCATATCATTATTTTCAAATTATAAAATCAACGAAAAAGAAAAGACGCGTGACTTTGGAAGAACAGTTTTAGAATTTGATGCAAATTCAAATAAAAGAAGTCTTGCGTATTGGGATTCTATTAGGCCATTACCTTTGCTGCCAAATGAGCTAAGTGATTATAGGAAAAAAGATTCATTGGAGAAAAGAAAAGAAGACCCTGACTATTTGGATTCTTTGGATAGAAAACAAAATAAAGTGAATCCTTTGGGATTGATTTTAAATGGACAAACATTTATAAATAGGCGTAAACGTAAATCATTTGAATACGATCCTCTTTTAAAATCGATTAGTTTCAACACGGTTGAAGGGTTGGTGGCACAGGCTTCTGGAACATTCAAGAAAAAATTATTGACAGGTAACTCGATTTCTATAACACCTGTTTTAAGGTATGGTAATACCAACAAGCACGTTAATTTTTTTGTTTCGGGTTTTTATGATTTTAAATCTAGAAACGAAAGTCAAATAGATTTTTCGTTGGGAAAGAAAGTTTTTCAGTTTAATAACACCAATCCTATCCCACAGATTATGAATACATTTTCTACCCTACTTAGTGGTAGAAATTATTTAAAAATATATGAAGCAACTTTTTTCAAGGTTGCATTTAAAAAAGAAATATTGCCAGGTTTAATAGTAACACCAACATTGGAATACCAGCAACGAATGCCAGTGGTAAACAATGATACTTCGAATTTCTGGGGTGATAAAAACCAACGGATATACTTAACACCCAATTATCCCGTTGAAGCAATTTCAACTCCTATGGAGAAACATAACGCTTTTTCCGCTGGAATATTAATTCGATTTAGGCCTAATTCAAAATTAATTGAGTTGCCAGACCGAACAATTGATTTCAATTCAAAATCTCCATTGTTTAGTTTTGAATATAAAAAAGGATTTAATAAATTTTTAGGGAGTAACAT
>Ga0209550_10000424_pt1 | contig 39095 bp, 22 predicted proteins | sample LauGreSuBDMM15SN_2_FD_187567 | JGI IMG/M metagenome (GOLD analysis project Ga0209550, IMG submission 187567) | Freshwater lake microbial communities from Lake Michigan, USA - Su13.BD.MM15.SN (SPAdes) (version 5) | ecosystem: Environmental > Aquatic > Freshwater > Lake | place: Lake Michigan...
GATTATCCCGCAATTCGCTGTTATATTGGAGTTTATTGCTACTATTCCCGTTCCATTATATTCAATATTTGGGTAATAAAATCTTGTTAGAACTCCTTTTGAGCCAATAATGCTAGCACCTTTTAAATTTTGTTTACATGTAATTGAATACAAGTTGTTTTGCAGGTCTTGCCCTTCTAAATATATTCCTGAATTTGAACTATTATAAAATTCTCCACCATAAAGAGTAACCCCTTTGCCTAGACAATATAATCCATAGTCACAGTTAATTGTTTTTAAATATGTAATCTCAATAGGATAATTTCCGACATTATTTAATGCTGTTAAACCACGAGTTGCATTGGTAATCATAACAGATGAAATTAAGATATCTCTTTGTCCATAAAGTGTAACACCTTTGTGTTTAATTAAAGGGTAATTAGGGTTAGAAATAAAGTCAACAATGTTAAATTTAACTGGACTATGAATGCTGAGAGAGCTATTTTCATTCATAACCACAATTCCATTTTCTATTTCAAATTTGGATAGTTGTGCTGGAATTTCTAATGGATAGTTTCCAAATAACTCGATCACTTTTTGCTTATTATTTGGTTTTAACGAGAATTGGCAAAATTCACCATTGGTAATGATTCTTGATGGATTTAGAGTAGTACTTCTGAAAATAATATATCCTTGTCCTGAATAAGTAAATTTGGTAGGGTCAGAAATTATTCCTTGAATCGATAGAGTGGACTGATCTTTAAATTCAATTACTGAATTGGGCCCTTCCAAAATTATAGTGCAATTTCCTGTGTTTTCAAGTGTTGATTGTGGATTGAATATGATTTTGCCACCATCTTTCACAATTATTTTAGAGTTTTTTGGTAATACCAATTTACTTTTGGAAAAAAATGAAAGTACTGCTCCTTCTTGAATCTCTAATTCAGAATTATCTTTTAAAATAAATGTAGTTTCATCAATTAAATTTACCGTTGAAAATGGTTTTAAAAGCATTTTGGCATATGATTCAATCCTAAATCTCGTATTGTAAGAATAATTAAATACAAATCTTAGGACACCTTCTCCAGGATTAGCCAAGCCGCTGCCATTTGGATATTCATTTAAATTTAATTCTTTTATATCAGAGTTTGGTGTATGACTGCGGTCAATAGTTAAATTTGTTCCTGATTCAATAATTAAATCAGGATTATTATCATTACTTAGATTCTGAAGATATATGTTTGACGCGCCCCATCTAGCATCTTTTTCTAATTCGTATGAATTGAAATCAACAATTATTTCATACGTTTGGGTTGTTGAATTATAGCTATTAATTTTAACACTTAACCCATTTAAATAAAAACCACGACACATTGCGCTACCGCCTCTTTGACTTGTTGCAGCATTGAAATGATTATAATTCAACGCTGGAACATTTCCAGATATACTAATTTCATCCCCAACTGTAAAAGCGTCCATAGATGAGCCTGTAAAATAGGGCTTTTTAACACCATCTAAATTACTAACCCATTCCATTTCATTGTAAAAATTACCTTCATAGTCGCCATATTTAATTATACCGTCTGAATTTAGATCCATTCTTAATGCTTGCAAAAGGTTTTGCCCACCGATATCATTTGGTAGTTGTTTAGAAATAACTCTTTCATCATTATTTATTGTATAGCTATGATCCCAGTTTCCATATTTACTTAACATCCTGAATTGATTTCCCCAAGGATTAGAGTTAACTTGAGCATAGGTGGTTCTAGTATCCATATCTTTTCTTACTGTATAGGCATAAATACCAGAAGATGAAGGAAGTATTTCTTTGTAATTTGGTTTGCCATCAAAATGATTGATTAACAAATGGGACTCAATATATAAGTATTCAGGATTTCCTCCATTTCCTAGAATACCTTCAGAATAAGGTATAGGAATTCTTATGCAGTCATTTTCAGTTACAAAATCTTTTAAATAGTATGTTCCAGATTGAGTGATTGTTTGGGGTGTTACCCAACCCATTTGCCTTCTTTCCCATCCATTTATGGTTTGAAACATAGAATTTATACCACTCATCATTCCCCATCCATTTGAGCAATAATAATAAAATCCCGCAGAGGAATTTGCGGATGAATGGTGCAAACTCTGCATTAAGTTATGCGAAAACTCATGTAAAAAGTAAGTAAAATAGTTTCTAACATCCATATAATAAAGTAAAGTATGTCCTTGGTTAAATGAAAAATTTCCAGAACTGTTACTTATAGGATAACCTTGAAACATATCAAGGTCTGCCCCACCGGCAAATGTTACACTTGGATCTAAAGCCCTAACTTGATCTTGGGTCATTCTAAAATTTATGGTCAAGTAATCTATATTTCCATCAGGTATTGAATTAGAATTGTCAGTTTGATAAAATGGATTATCTTTTCGATTATCAAAATTAGACCAATCCTCATTTGGGTATTTAGAATTTAATGCTACAATCGTTCTTTGATAATAAGCTTTTTCAATAAGTCTTAAGGGAGTTCCAGGATCATATTGTTTTGATATTTGGACCTGAAATATTTTCCCTGATATTATAAATCCTGACCCAGGGGTTGAGCCTGAAGGAGGGATAAAATTACTCATTACACGGAACCATTTTGAAAGATTTTGATAATTAGAAGGAGAATTAAAATCTCTATCCACTACCATACTATTACCATTTACATCTTCAATTGCATAACTTGGAATACTATTTTTTGGCCATATAGATGAAAGGTCATCTGGGTTTGGATTATTGTCATCCTCGATAAATGTTACGTAAACAAAAACTATGTTAAGATTTCCTTTAGGGGTGTGCCCAAATCCTTTTGCATTTGGACCCGATAAATCGGAAAAATTAATAGAGCTAGGTCTGCAAAAAAAATCAAAATTTGTATTTTGACCAAAAGCTTTGTTGAATAGGCTGTTTACGATAATTATTAAAAGGACAGCAATAGGTAATTTTAGGATTTTCATGGCTTAAATAATTTTTTAAAAAAATAAGATTGATTTGTATATATAGTTGTAAAATAAACTCCACTTACTAATTCATCAATTTGTATTTCGGTATTGTTTTCTAAATATAAATTTGATTTATTGAAAACAATTTTACCTGTCATATCCATAATTTCAATTCGGCAATTGTAAATGGGATTAGGTGTTGAAATGAGCAAACTGTTATTTTTCATTTGAATTGAAACATTGGTTTCTTGTGCCTGTTCAACAGTTCCAATTTTTAAAGAATCAGTGATATAAACCTTAAAACTGAAAAAGAATTTTTGAGGAATCTGATAAAAATATTCGCATGGAATTTTAAATTTCGGTAACTGATTATAAAATAAAAAAATAACACTGTTATAATCCCAACCTCCAATAGAAGAACCATTAGGACCTATTCCCACAATTGAGGTTAAATATGGAGGAATATATAATTGCAATGTATTTGTATCATAAAAAATAGCCCTAGGTCTTTTATTAATAAAAGACTTAAATTCAGTCATTCCCGCTTTATTAGGGAATTTTCTTATATCCTTTTTAAGTTTTTTATTTTGAAATTCTGTATAGAAAATTGAATCCACAAAGAAGGCATGAATCGCATCGTTCGAATCAACGTATTCGTCAAGACCAAGTTGAAAACCAACATCCCCCTCTTTATCTAATCCAATCGTTAAGGTGTCATAAATAAGTACCTGGGACGTGTCATCTCGCCAAAATTCTAATACAAATTGGGTTTGCCAAGTAGGCTGGGATTTACCAAACAACGAAATGAACACTAAAAAGATTATTAAAAATATTTTATTCATAATTCATTATTTATTCTTATAAATCAAAGTTAAAAGTTTTTAAACCATAAAAGCAAAATTAATTTGGAGTTTCCCTAAAATAATCAATTTGGGGAGAAGTTAAGTTGAAAATTGGGAGTGTTACGAGCCAAAAGGGATTTAAGTTTTTAAATTTTGATGTAAATTGGCTTATATTTCAATTAATTGGCTTCTCTATATAGGTCAACCAAAATTTTCACCATCCTTGGAGGAAGTTTCAAACCAAACCAAAGCCTGCTGCTTTCCGTTACGCTCCAGCCAACGGGCTTTTTTGCGCCATCGACCTTCGTCAACCATAGAGTTAGGGATTATTTCATGATCCCGTTTGGGGGAGGCTTCAAAACAAACAAAAGCCTGTTGTCTTGCGCTGCGCTCCAGCCAACGGGCTTTTGATTGTTTTGGCGGAGAGGGGGGGATTCGAACCCCCGGTACCTTGCGGTACACAAACTTTCCAAGCTTGCACGATCGGCCACTCTGACACCTCTCCAATAAAGAGCAAAAATAAGAAAAGTGCGGTGTTTGACAAGGATCACATAAACTAATACCTATTCGCTGCTGATTATTGCCTAAATTGCAACTCATTTTTATCTATGACCTTTACAACTAACAGATGGTTTTCTTTTAAAACAAAGCTCAAGTATGGCTTTGTGGCTTTTGCAATAGTAATCCTACATCCCTTTTCCATAAACGCGCAACATGCATGTGCGCTTGGCAAACAAAAAGCAGTTAGCATCCTAAACAAAGCAAATGCTACCAATGCGCAAATGGACCAAATGGAAAAATATGATGTTGTTTTTCACCACCTAGATTTAAAGGTGGAAAGAAATAACATTGCCATAGCAGGTAGTGTAAAAACTATCGCAAAATCAAGAGTTGCCGCACTTGATACCATCCTGTTTCAACTTCATGCCAACTTTATTGTCGATTCTATTATTGGTTCAAACCGCAATAAAATTAGCTTTACAAGATTACCTGATATTATTCAATTGGTTTTGCCAAATCCAATTAATTTTGGTGAAACATTTGAGGTGCAGATATACTACCGCGGCATTGCTCCTAGTGGCGCTAGTGCGGCTATTGGTAATGGATTTAGCACTAGAGCCTCCCCTACTTATGGCAATCAAATAACTTGGAGTTTGAGTCAGCCATATAGTGCTTACGAATGGTGGCCATGCAAGCAATCTTTGCAAGATAAAATAGATTCAGTATATATTTCTATAACCACAGATACATCGAACAAGGTTGGTTCAAACGGTTTGCTCAAAAGTATTACGCCTATGGGCAATGGCAAACACAAATACCATTGGCAATCAAATTACATAATAGACTATTATTTGGTAATGGTTACCGTGGGGCAATACACAGAATACTTAGATTATGCAAAACCAAAACAAATAGCAGATAGCGTTTTGATCCAACATTATATCTATAATAACCCTCTTGCTTACAGTAACAATGTAAATAGCATTAAGGCAACAAAATCAATGCTTGAAACCTTCTCAGAAACTTACGGACTTTACCCATTTTACAAAGAAAAATATGGTCATGTAATGGCGCCATTTAGCGGTGGTATGGAGCACCAAACCATGACGAGTTTGGGTATTTTTAATTTTGGTTTAGTAGCGCACGAATTGGCCCACCAATGGTTTGGAGATAATGTAACTTGTGCTACTTGGAAAGACATTTGGTTAAACGAAGGTTTTGCAACTTACTCTGAATATTTAGCGGCCAAATACCTAACAACCCCGAGCAATGCTTTAGCTGTTATTACTAAAATTCAAAATGATGCCAAACCAGGAATTGGTTCTGTGTATTGTACTGATACCACCAATGTTTCTCGCATTTTTAGTAGCGCCTTAACCTATAACAAAGGCGCTAGTGCTGTTAGAGTTTTACATTATTTATTAGGCGACAGTTTGTTTTTAAAAGTTTGTTCAACCTACCAAACCAGGTTTGCCAATGGCAATGCAACCACAAAGGATTTTAATTTATTGGTAAATGAATTGAGCAAGAAAAACTACGATTACTTTTTTAACCAATGGATTTATGGCGCGGGTTGGCCAACATACAATGTAAAGTGGAACCAAATTGCCGATACCCTTTTAGTGTCTGTTTTTCAAAGTAATGCGCAAAATGCAGGTAATCTGGTTGATTTACCATTGCCATTTTTGATAAAAACCATGCAAGGAGATTCACTTGTATTTTTGCAACAAAGTGGTTCAACTGGGTTTTATAAAATAAAAAATACTCGCCAAATTAGCAACCTTGAAATGGATCCAGAAAGCTGGATTTTGAAATCTGCTAATATTTTAAAAGACCCTACTTTAACAGTTATTAATAGTTTGGAAAGCAATGTAAAAATACAAGTTTTTCCGAACCCAGTTAATGACATATTGAGCATTAAAATACAAACTAAAGGGCAATATTCTGCCACTTTGTATGACCTAAATGGGAAAATTTGCGGAAAATTTGCCTTTATTGATGCAGGAGAAATAAATACCAGTTTACTTCTACAAGGCTTATATTTATTGGTTATTGAAGACCAAACGGGAATGAGTTACCAGCAAAAAATATTGGTTCAGATCAAATAAAAGCTTAATTAATTGATTAATAATGAGAAAAGCCAATTAATTGATTATCTTTGAGCCTTAATTCTAAATTTGAATTAACTAAATATTTTTTTTATGCCAACTGGTTCAGTAAAATTTTTCAACGAAAGCAAAGGCTTTGGTTTTATCAAGAGTGACGATAACGGAAACGAACTTTTCGTACATGTTACAGACACTATCGACAAAATTCAAGAAAACGACCTTGTTACTTTCGAAATCGGCGAGGGAAAAAAAGGCCCTACAGCTGTTAACGTAAAGTTAAAAAACTAATTCCACTCACTCCAATAATTTTGGAGTTTGATAATAATATTATCCCAAGAGGTTTTTCGTTATTGTCCAACCCTCAATAGTCTGTTACAAACGACCTATTGAGGGTTTTTTTTGCCTTACAAGCAATCTTATTTGACAGAGTTGCACATAATGCCTATTTTCGCCCTAGTATTTACTGGTCTCGTAGTTCAATGGATAGAATAGATGTTTCCTAAACATTTGATAGCAGTTCGATTCTGCTCGAGACTACTTTTTAAGCCATTGGCACTTAGCCATTGGCTTTTTTGTTTGAAGGTAACTGGCTCAGAATATCACAATTTGCCCAACTTTACACTCATCCCAAAACTAATTAAAGGCAATAAAGGATAGCTTTTAAAATCGTCCACAAAAAGCTCTGCGGGATACATGCCAGTGCCAGGCGCAAGTAAATTGGTGGCTTTATAACTTATTACTGGAACATTTGTAATATAAGTACCCACTTCGAATGAAAATCCTAAACGTTTTTTGGGAATGGCTCTTCCAATTCCTATACCTAAATATGGTCTAGCATTAATTTTATACCCTCCAGAGATACTACCAATTTCTTCAGGACTAATTTTGATTCCTCCTTGCTGCAATGAATCTTTTAATATAGCAGTATTATATACTTCATTGAGTAAAAAAGAGTATCCCGCTGTAATTTTGAAAGCATTGTTAAATGGATGATAATCTACCAAAAGGCCAATAGAACCTCGCTTAAAATAGCCATCTACTAGCCATGTATTTTGATCTGCATCAACTTTGCTTTCACTAATTTCTTTATAATAATAACGCCCCTCCAACCTTGCAACCAATTTTTCATTCTTTAAAATGGCCATTGCTACTCGTGGTCCAATGCCATTGGATGAAAGGTTCAATCCAGCACTCATACCGTTTTTCAATGGCATACTTGAGGCCTTTTCCTGAGCAAAACTTATATGAGTAATAAGAATAAATAGAATTAAAAGGTGTTGTTTCATTGGAGGTGGATATTAGGTAAACCTGAGGTTTTCTGATTTCATCTCAAATGTAATAAAAAATCAAAAATAAAGTTTTCAAGCATAGGACTTTATTCAGCTATTTAAAGAGGTATCATTTGGATAGCTTTACCTTATTAGATTAACAATAACAAAAAGTTAATGCGATGCTCATTCTCATATTAAGCGCTTTTTTGTATAATTGTTTATTAAAAACAAATATGAATATTGTTATAATTGTTGCGGGAAATATAAGTGGAACGATAGCTCAAGGCATCATAAAAGCATCACGCACGGTGCTTGTGGGGGCTAGATTTTCATTGAGTGAAAAGTCTTTAAAGTTGGAGGCTATTATTGGGGAAGATAAGTATGCTTTGTTAAAAAATACGATAATACAATTGGAGGTAATATGCTTTTAGGCTTTATCAATGAATTAAGGGAGAGAAATGAAACCCTTTACTATTATGGGTTATTGTGCTTGGGTATTTCAATACTGTTTTTGGTGCTTGCCAAGGTTAGCACCATTCAAGTGTACAATATCAGCGCTTGGATTAAACCGTTTAAATTTGCTTTTTCTACCTTTTTATTTGCTTGGGCTATGGCTTGGTATTGCTTTTACTTGCCTAATTTTAACATCAAGTTGTTTAATTGGTCTGTTATTATTTTGCTAGGTTTTGAGATTGTTTATATAGCAATACAAGCTGGAAGAGGGCAGTTGTCTCATTACAATATTAGCACGCCCACTTATTCGGCTTTGTATTCAATGATGGCCATAGCAGCAAGTTTGGTAACGCTTTATACGGCTTATGTAGGCTATCTATTTTTTGTAAATGAATTTCCCAATTTGCCCAGCTATTATGTTTGGGCTATACGCCTGGGGATTATAATTTTTGTAGTGTTTTCGTTTGAAGGTTTTGTGATGGGTTCTAAGCTAACGCATACCATTGGTGGGCCAGATGGTGGAGAAGGTATTCCATTATTAAATTGGAGTAAGCGTTTTGGCGATCCAAGGGTGGCGCATTTTATTGGTATGCATGCCTTACAAGTATTGCCGCTACTGTCTTTTTATTTATTAAAAAACCTAAAGGCAACCATTGTATTGTCTGTTTTGTATGGCCTGCTTGCCCTGTTTACCTTATTGCAGGCATTGAAAGGAAAACCGCTTTTTAAAATGAGTGAGCAGCAAAAAGAGGAAAGGCAATTGTAAAAATTTAATCAAATAAATAAACACACAAATAAATAAGAAAAACTTGTGATAAGTTCGATTTGTTTATACTGAAAACAAATACCATGCAGAAAATTTTGTTGTTTTTATTACTGTTTGTAAGCATTACATTGGAGGCACAACCCCCTAATAACCTTTATGGAATAGTTAGAAAAAACTATTTTTCAATTGTGACTGATCCAAGGGATTCTCTTAGCTCTTATGAGCGATTTGATTCAGCTACTATTCGGTTGGGCACAACAAATCCTTCGGAGGGTATTGTGTATAATTTTGGTTCAAACAGCTATAACATGCCAGTTAACCTCACTGGCGCAGCGCTAAATCCCTATACAAATTCATTTATTTTTATTGGTAATAACACTATCAATACTTTAAATTTAGCTACAGGAAACTTAACAAACAGTGTTCCATTAAACAACCCAATTGCCCCTAGTTACTTTGATAATTTTAGGTTTAATAATGCCGATAGTACCATTTACGGTTTAGCTAGAAGAAATTTGTATGATCCAGTAACAATGAGTTATATTGGACAAGTGTTTTTGGCCAAAGCTAATACACAAACAGGGTTGATTACCCAAATTTCACCAACTTCGGTAGGTCTTGGTTTTGCCTTGGCAGGGAGTGCCATAGACCCTTATCAAATGGTGTATTACTATTCTACTGGAGCAAGATTGGTTGGTTTGGATATTTATGATGGCTCCATTTTTAGCAGTGTGCCAATTCAAGTAACAAATGGAATTAACTTTGATAATTTTACATACAGTTGTGCAGATACTGCTTTGTATGGATTGATTAGGCAGAATTATTTTTCTTATGAGAAGAATCCTATTGACCCGCTTGATTCCATACAAGTTTTGGATTCTACCTCTATAAAGTTAGGGAGAATTGACCCAAAAACTGGGATTGTTACAACTATCTCTCCGGGGTCATTGATGCAGGGAGGTTATACTTTGAATGGAGGCTCTGCCATTGATCCAAACGCCATGACTTATTATTTTAACCGTGGTAATGCCATCGCAGGGGTTTCTTTGATTACAGGAGAATTGGTAAGCAATAAGGTGCTTAGCTTTGAAGATGGTCAGTACTTTGATTTGATGCGCAATTTTGAGAATTGTATTTCAGCTAGCGCTTTTAGAGGAAGAAAAGGTTCAACCGGCATAGCTAGAAACTTGAAGGAAGCTACTATTGAAATTTTCCCTAATCCAAATCAAGGTATGTTTTCAATACAAAGTAGTTTTTCTATAAAACATGTTTCTATTCTCTCAATTGCAGGCGAGCAAATTTTTCAACAAGGTTTTGGTTCCAACCAAATTGATATTGATATGAGTTCATTCAATGAAGGTGTATATATCATTAACCTTTCCGAAGAAAATGGGCAAACCATTAGTAGAAAATTGGTTAAGTACTAATGGATAAAAAAAATGAGTTACTAATTCCTATTTGTTTTGCTCTTTTTGTTTGATTTTTTTTCTATCATGTGTTTATTATCCTAAAAACATAACACTTTGTTAACTTACTCTTGAATTAAGTTAATGATGAAACCTACCTCATAGTCTTATTAGCCAATAAAAAATATCTGTTAAAGCCTGTTTTTCTTGCAATTGAAAACTAATTCATTCGATTTTTTTGCTCAAAAGCATCCTCGCTTGGTGAAAAAAATTGAAATTGAAATAATTCGGGGATTTTATAATTGGGAAAATAATTGAGTGCAATTCCCTAAACTTGGAAATTAAATATATATAATATACATTCTTGTTTACAAAACTCTTTTATGGCTTGTTCTTATTGGAGTTTAAGCGGATGATCTTTGGATGAAAACTGTGAATTAAGTTTCTTTTAAGAAAGCAAAAAGACTGGAGTTATCCACATTTTATAAACTAAAATTTGATTTCAAGGAGATTAAAATAACAAATTACCCCAAACATTTAATACCTTTACATGATTGAAATACAATCGCCATAGTCAACCATGAATACAAAAAAGGATATGGAATATCGAATTTTCAAAAAGGAAATTAGTTGCGCAATTCTTGTTTTAGTAACCCTTCTTACGCCTTTTCAGAACAAGGCATTTGCAGAAAAAACAGACAAAAGAATCGGCACAAGTCTTGACTTGAAATCGAGTTCAACAGCAAAACATTTTGGAAGCAAAAATTCTGCGGAATTTAAGGTTCAATTGGTTGGTTTATCAGCCAAAATTAATTTTTATGCACCACCCCCAACCCCAATAAGTGCATTGCCAGATTCGGCCAACGTAAATGGTTACGAAGGAAATGCTAATTTGCTCAACATTTTTTTAAATGATTCATTCAATAACCTAGCCCTAATTGGTTCGGCAATGAAAGTTACCAGTAGTATTCCCAATAGCCAAATATTATTAGACACAGCTACAGGTAATATAAGTGTTCTGGCTGGTATCGCTGCTGGAACGTATGTAATTTCATATAGCATTTGTGATACCTCCGATTTATCTAATTGTGCGAGTTCTTTTGCTACAATTTATGTTTCGGCTCCGCTTATTATTGCTAATTCGGAGTCAGCTATTGTTGATGGCTTGGCGGGAAATACCTCTGTCTTTAATGTTTTTAATAATGATAGCATAAATGGCAATTTAGCTAATTCATCATCGGTAAATACGAGCATTGTAACAGGCTCTGGAAATGCGGGAGTAACATTAAATTTATCGACTGGTATTGTAAGTGTTGCTTCCTTAACACCCGCAGGTACCTATACCATAAATTATAAAATTTGTGATACGCTGAATACAAGCAATTGCGATACAGCATTCATTACCATATTAGTTAGTACTCCGGTAATTGTAGCAAACCCAGATGCCTCTGAGGTAAACGGTTATAATGGTGCAGTTAATTTGTTGAATGTTTTAGGTAATGATAGTTTTAATGTATCAATTGCTGCAATAGGTGCGGTAAATTTAAGCGTTGTAACACCTGCATCAAGTTCAAAAATTACCTTGAATACAATTACCGGTAATGTAACCGTTGCCCCATCTGTGCGTGCAGGTTTATATAGCATAGTTTACCGTATTTGCGATTCATTAAACCCTACTAATTGCGATACAAGTATTGTTTATATAACGGTAAATGTGCCACTTATTGTAGCAAACCCCGATAATGTTGCTATAAATGGTTATGTTGGAGCTATTAATGTACTAAATATATTTGCCAACGATAGTATAAATTCTATTTTACCTACCGCAAGTAGGGTTACTTTATCCATCCTCTCGAGTCCAATTGAACCCAGGATTATTTTAAACACCATTACCGGGAGAATAAGTATTTTCCCATACACACCAGCTGGAGTTTATACTTATGAATACCGCATATGCGATACCTTAAATACAAGTAATTGTGATACAGCTTTGGTAACTGTTCATGTTTTGGCTCCACCAATTATTGCTAACAATGAGGATGCAATTGTTAATGGATACACAGGTGCAAACAATATTATTAATGTTCTGGCAAATGATAGTATAAATAATACTCATGCAACATTAACCAATGTTTATTTAAGCCTAAATAGCGCAGCTAGCCATCCTAATTTAAGTTTAAACTTAAGTACAGGAATGATAAGTGTTGCGCCAAAAACATCAGCAGGTATCTATTCATTGGAGTATAAAATTTGTGATACGCTGAACCCATTGAGTTGCGATACTGGTGTGGTAACCATAACCGTAACTGCTCCAATTATTAAAGCCAAGGCTGATTTTGCAAATGTTAATGGGTATAACGGAAATGCAAGTTTATTAAATGTTTTTACAAATGATAGTTTAAATGGAACTGCTATTAATACTGGTGCCATTAAATTATCCAATTATGTAGCACCAACTAATTCGAGAATTTCATTGGATACCACTACTGGTATAGTGAGTGTAAGTGCCCCAATTTCTTCAGGCTTGTATACGTTTACTTATATGCTTATTGATACTTTGAACCCAAGTAATACAGATACAGCTGTAGTATCAATAAATGTTACTTCACCAATTATTTTGGCTCAAACCGACAATGGTATTGTAAATGGGGCAATTGGGAATGCGAGTTTACTAAATGTTTTAGCAAATGATTCTTTAAATGGTTTAGGCGTGAGCCCAGGAATGGTTAGTCTTGTAAAAACAACAAGCACCTCTGTTACTGGCATCAGCTTAGATACGGCAACAGGAATTGTTAGAGTATTGCCAAATATACCTGCTGGAGTTTATTCTTTTGAATATAGAATATGTGATACCTTAAATACGGGTAATTGCGATACTTCAATGGTTTATATTACAATACTAGCACCGCCAATTAGGGCAGTGGCTGATACGGCCTACTTAAATGGTTATACAGGAAGTAGCGGTGAATTTAATGTATTGGCTAACGATAGTTTAAATCAAATACCAATTGCCTTAGGAGCTGTAACACTTAGTATGATAGCTGGTTCTGGAAACGCAGGGGTAAATTTAAATGTATCTACTGGGTTTATTGAGGTTGCTCCAAGAATGAGTATTGGCAACTATTCTATCAGGTATAGAATATGCGATACCTTAAATGCAGGCAATTGTGATAGCGCCTTTGTTATTATAAAAATATTGGCTGCACCTGTTGATGCAGTTAATGATACCGCGGTTGTTAATGGATATACTGGAAATTTATCTGCTTCTACGGTATGGTTAAATGATAGCATTAATAATAATAGCATTGGATTTAGGGAAGTGCTTATTAGTGTTTTAACACCCTCATCAAATGCAGGAATAGTTTTAGATACCGCAACAGGAATTATACGCGTTCAACCAAGAACAATGGCAGGCTTATATACCATTAACTATAAAATTTGTGATACCCTAAATAGTAGTAATTGTGATAGCGCCACTGCAAGAATAGAAGTTCTTCCTCCATCTATTTTAGCGAATGCAGATTATGCAAATGTGAATGGCTTTGTTGGTGATACCAGCTTGTTAAATGTGTTAGCCAATGATAGCCTAAACGGAATGCCTGTAAATCCGATTGAAGTACGAATAACAATTTTGGCTCAGGCTAGTCATGCCGGAATTACCCTAAATGATACCACAGGAATTATTAAGGTGGCTCCAAGAGTGCCGGCAGGATTGTACACCATAAGCTATAAAATTTGTGATACGTTAAATAGTAGCAACTGCGATAGCACAATAGATTCCATTCAAGTGAATAGCCCAATTATTGAAGCTACAAACGACACAGGTTATGTGTATGATTATAATGGCATTGCCAGTTTATTAAATGTGTTAACAAACGATAGTTTAAATGCAACTACAATTTCTGTGGGTTCAGTAAAAATTACAACTTTAATAGCCTCTAGTTCAAGTGAAATTAAGTTAAATGATACAACAGGTATTGTGTCTGTTGGCACGGCTATTCCTGCTGGAGTTTATACTATTAAATACAAAATTGCTGATACTTTAAATATTGGAAACGAGGACACAGCATTGGTATATATTAAAATCAATGCACCTAAAATAGATGCTGTAAACGATACTTTTATAGTAAGTGGATTAACAGGAACCAGCGCTAGTTTAAATGTATTAAGTAATGATACGTTTGGATTTGTGCCGGCAGCAATTAATGTTGTAAAGTATAGAACCCTTACTGGTTCAGGAAATGCAGGTATTCTGATAGATTCTTTAAGCGGGTATTTACAGGTAATTCCAGGCACCGTTTCTGGGGTTTATCAACTCAGCTATTCTATTGAGGATACATTAAATGTGGGAAACCGAGATACGGCCCATGTTTATATTCAAATTACACCGCCACCAATTTTTGCTAATTCCGACATGGTAGCTGTGGATGGGTACGTAGGTAATTTAAATCTGTTAAATGTAGTGTTAAATGATAGTATAGCTGGCGCTCCAACAGCGGTTGGAAGGGTTTATATTAGTATGGTTACCCCTGCTAGTAGCTCAAACATTATTTTAAATACCAGTAATGGGCGGCTTATTGTTTTGCCCAATACTTTGGCAGGAACCTATAGTTTGGTTTATAAAATTTGCGATACGTTGAACCCCACAAATTGCGATACCGCGTTGGTTACAATTAACGTACTTGCCCCAAGTATTTTATTGAAAAACGATACAGCCCGCGTTAACAGCTATTTGGGTTCAACCAACTTAATTAACATTTATACCAATGATAGTTTTGGAGGTGTTGCTTTGGATGCCACAAAAATTAAAATGAAAGTTTTGGCGCCATTTGGAAATTCATTATTAACCGTTGATACCCTTACGGGTTGGGTGAGCGTTGGTACTGTGGTTCCAATTGGCCTGTACAGCATGCAATACAGCGTATGTGACACTTTAAACACATCTAATTGTGATACTGCTGAAGTTTATATTTATGTGGATGCTCCAAGGATCTTGGCGCAAGACGATTCGGCTAGTGTGAATGGATTTTTTGGTTCAACAAATGTGTTATCTGTATTAGATAACGATAGTATAGATGGTATGCTTGCTACAACAGATAAGGTTGCAATAAATATAATTACACCATCTGGTTATGCAGGAGTAGTATTAGATGTAACTGGAATAGTGAGTGTGGCACCCAGAATGGCTGCAGGTACTTATTTTATAACCTATTCCATAACCGATACATTCAATGCGCGCAACATGGATACGGCGGTAATAAAAATAAATGTGTTTTCTGGGGTAATTTCAACCCAAGCAGATACTGCAAATGTAAATGGATATTCGGGGCAAGTAAACCTGATTTCTGTATTGATTAATGATACTCTAAATGGCTCGGTTGCAACAAGTTTGTTGAGTAGAATTAACACTGTTGTAATGCCAAGTACATCGAACATTGTATTGGATACTGCAACAGGATTTGTTTCAGTTAAACCAAAAACAGCTGCTGGTATTTACATGATGGCCTATACGCTACAAGATACTGCCTATAACTTATTAAGTGATACCACTTGGATAAAAATTGTTGTAGATGCTTTTGGTCCAATAGGCTTGAATGAAGATACTATTACAGCATACAGAACACCTGTAAGTGTTTTTGTATTAAACAATGATTTTGATATTGATGGCAATATTAATATAGCATCCTTGAAAATAATTCAACAAGGTTTGCACGGGCTAACGGTTGCCGATACTATTTTGGGCACCTTAACCTACACACCTGATTCGGCATGGAATGGTGCAGATACAGTGTATTACTCTGTATGTGATTCGGGGATGCTTCCAGTTCTATGCACCAATGCATACTTAGTAATTAATACATACCCACAATTATTGGTTCAAGATACATTTATTACTAATGTAAGTTGTTACGGTGATTCAACCGGATCTATAAGGATAAACGTTATTGGGGGTTTAGCACCCTATACCATTTCATGGAATACAATTCCAATACAAATAGGTACAACTGCCAAAAACTTAAAGGCAGGCTTATACACCGCTATCATAACCGATTCAATGAAAACCCAAATAAACGCTAAAATTACAGTGAAAGAAAGTTTGGGTGCTATTTCGGTTCAGGTATCTACGTTTGACCCAAAATGTAATGGCAACACAAATGGCGTGATAAATCTTACCGTAACAGGTGGAACCGCTCCTTACTCTTATTTATGGAGCAATGGTAGTATATTGAAGGACCAAGATAAGTTGGCTGCAGGAAAATATACGGTAATTGTAACGGATACAAATAACTGTAAATCGCAAAAGGTTGTAAGTTTAATTGAACCAAGTGCTTTGATATTAAGCTTAGATAAACTTACCGAATCAACTTGTAAAAACTCAAAAGATGGAAGTATAAGTCAGTTTATTACTGGTGGTAAAGCGCCATATAAATACTTATGGAATACAGGGGATACAACAATTAATTTGGTAAACATTCCATATAATACCTACCAGTTTATCGCCACCGATTCAAATGGATGTAAAATTCAGAGCACATATTCTGTGGCATATAACAGAGAAAAATGTGAGCAAGATGTTTTTGTACCAGCAGGATTTTCGCCAGATAATGATGGAATTAATGATGGTTTTGTGATTGATGGCGTAGAAAAATTCCCGGATAATTATTTAAGAATCTACAACCGCTGGGGTACAGTGGTATTTGAAGAACGCGGATACAAGAATACTTGGAAAGGAACACTTGAAACAGGGTCAAATAGCTCCGAAAATATTCCATTACCTAGTGGAACCTATTTCTATGTATTAGAGCTTCAGGAAGGGGCTAAGGCAATTTCGGGTTATGTATATATTAGTAAATAATAATTGAACCAAAAGAAAATGAAACGCATACTAATAAGTTTAAGTTTTATGTTGGGTGTTATCCAACTTATGGCTCAGCAAGATCCAACTTACGGGCAATATATTTTTAATTCAACCATCTTAAATCCAGCGCAAGCAGGCGTGCAGGATAACAATCAGGTGGGCATATTAACCAGGAAACAATGGTTAGGTATGGATGGAGCTCCTACAACAAATTCTATTTTTGCAAATACCCGTTTACAAAAGAATCTAGGATTAGCTGGAGGTGTTTATAATGATAAAATTGGCCCAACAAATACTGTAACGGTTCAGGCAGATATAGCCACCCAAGTGCAATTAAATGAGAGTTGGACATTTTCTGGTGGTATACGCGCAAGTGTTTCAAATATGCGGGCCAACCTAACTACTCTGGCAATTGGACAAATTGGAGATCCAAATTTTAATACCAATTACAATTCTGGTTTGTATATGAATATGGGCGCTGGAGTATTACTTTATAGTGAAAAATATTTTTTTGGAGCATCTATGCCACGTTTATTTAACAAACAAATAAAAGAAGGTGATGCTGTTTTAACCAATTTGCAAAACCATTTTTTTATTTATGGTGGAGCCAATATGATGGTTAAGGAAGACATCACTTTTACGCCAAGTCTATTGTTTAAAAAGGTGGCAAATTCACCGCTTTCGGTGGATGTAAACTTTGTGTTTAACTACAAGGATTTCTTAGACCTTGGTCCAATGATTCGTTACAAAGATGCTTTTGGTTTCTTGGTTGGCTATAAAATATCTCCACAGTTTTATGTAGGTTACATGTATGAATACCCAATTAGTGATGTGCAAATGATATCTAAACAAACACATGAGTTATCTCTCAGAGTTAACTGGCAGACTAAGTATAAAAAGAAAATTAAATCTCCTAGATATTTTTTATAGTGTTCAAACCATTTTTAGTTCCATCTAAACAGATTTAAAAGGCAAGTCGAATGAAAAAAATTACGAATATAAATTATCTTGTTTTTTTGAGCATTGGGTTCATATTATTACTGAATTTAAAATCCACCAACGCTCAGGTAGATAAGGCTATAAAATACGCTTATTATTTTGACTATGAGCGTGCCGAAAAATATTTACTCGATCAAAAGAATGAGTTAAATGATACAATGGTGCTTCAATTGGCCGAAGCATTATACCAGCAAGGTAAATATCCTCAAGCATTATATTATTATAAAATAGCTGATAAAAAGAGTGCTATAAATACGCCTCAAACTAGGCGTAATTATGTATATGCTTCTACCATGCTCAGAGAAAAATCGCCGTACTACAAGAAAACAAATTATTTTAAAACCGATTACTTTTTGTATACGGTTATTGACACCTTTGCTGGCAATTCTGTAAATGAAGATTTCTCTTCTTTTTACTGGAATAATATATTGTTTGTTACCACTTCAAGAACAACTGCTAGTAATGAACGTAATTTTGGGTATTTGTATAATAAAATGCCTTATTTAGATGTTTATCCTTTTAACGAGAAAGGTACTAGAATTCCTTATCCAGCCTATCTTCCAAAGGGCATTAATACCAAGTTACATGATGGCCCAATTGCTATTTCTTCTGATACCAATTTGGTGGTTTTATCAAGGAATTATGCTCATGAGAATAATAAAAATATTCAAAATTTAAGTTTGGTGTTTTTCCATCGTGATGCCAAAAAATCCTGGAGTTCGGCAAAAGTGCTGGATTTTTGTAAATCTACCTTTTCATCGCAACACCCTTTTTATGACAATAAAACCAAAACACTCTATTTTTCGTCGGACATGCCAGGAGGTTTTGGCGGATTTGATTTATATAAAATACAGTGGGATGGCTCCAAATGGGGTACACCAAGTAATTTGGGGGCAGAAGTTAATTCTGAATACGATGAGGTGTTTCCAAGTTTAAATGAGGATGATAATTTGCTTTATGGTAGTGATCATATTGAAACAACAGGAGGAATAGATATGGTGTTGTTTAAAGATGGTAATAGGTATTTATTGAATGAACCGTTTAATAGTATTTACGATGATTTTGGAATCATGTTTAAGTCAAGTAAAGAAGGGTATTTTTCTTCTAATAGATATACAAGCAAGTTTGATGACAATATTTACCACTTTGTTTTAAGTGAACCAGAAAAACAATCACTATATGTGAAGGTATTTAATGAAAGCAATGGAGCAGAGATTGGTGGAGTAAGAGTTAATTATTCCTATGAAGATGGCTCTCATGCAGGGGAACTTATGACCCAAGTTGGAGTGGAGAATTGTGTTATAAAAGATTCAGCCGATATGAATCGTGCAGTTAAATTTACGGCTTATAAAGACGGATTTATTTGGTATCAGGGAACTAGCAATGAGTATAAGGTAGTAGATGGAAAATTATATAAAGAAATTTCCTTAAAAGTTAATCCTATTAATGCCAGCGACAATTATTTTGTGGCAGATAATAATGAACGTAATTTTAAGTTCGGAAGCATCTTGGACAATGATAGTTTGAACGGCCTTTTGGTTCAGCCAGCAGCTGTAAACATTCATGTTTTATCGAACCCATTAGAGGGATTGTTGACTGTTAGTAAGGAGGATGGAAAAGTTAAAATAAATGCTGGTGCAACTCCTGGTATTTATAAATTCTTATATGCTATTTGTAGCCTAAATAATACCGGTTTTTGTGATACGGCAGAAGTTAGTATTTTGGTTCGAGCCAAACAAGATGGTGGAAATAAAGCATTAGCTATAACTGGCAAAGAAAGTGATGCCTTGGCCCAAATCAAAATACGAAGTATGGTTAAAAGTACTCCTAACAAAGCAGAAAAGGGAGTTATCAAAGTGGTAAATGATACAGCTTATACCACAGTGAATGGTGGTTATGTAATAAATGTTCGTGCCAATGATAGAATTAATGGGAAGAAAGCAAACAGTAAAAATACAAGCATTAAATATGTAAGAACAGATAGGGAAGAGTTAAGTTTAAATGCCAAATCGGGAGTGATAGAATTACGCAAAGGCTTGGCTCCAGGAACCTATTATTTGAATTATGATTTGCAGGAAAAGCGCAATAGTGATTTGTACGGAAATGCCCAAGTTACTGTTATTGTTAGAAACATGGACCAATTGCCTGGTAAAAAGGGTGCCGTGGCAAAAGTTAATAATACTGTTGTTTATTTCAACAATGATGAACCACGCACCTTCCAATTGTACCGCCCAAGCTTTACCTATCAAAATTCATTTGAATCGTATATTAAAAACATGGATGATTTTTATGATAAATCGGCAGATATCAAAGCAAGTTTAGACGCCTTTTTTGTTGATCATGTTGAAGGAGGTTATGAGGAAATGAACAATATGTTGCAACTCATACAATCAAAATTGAACCAAGGCGTGCAGGTTGAGGTGGGAGTGAGTGCTTATTGCTCGCCAATTGCCTCTGAAGAGTATAATAATAAATTAAGTACGCGTAGGATAGTTTCTGTTATCAGGTATTTAAAGAAATGGAATGATGGTGCTTTGTATGACGCCATTGAAACCAATAGGATTACTTTTTGGGAGCAGGCAGTGGGCGAGTTAGAAGCACCTAAAGATGTATCGAGCAGTTATGATTTGGTTAATGAATCGGTTTTTGGTATTAAAGCCTCTCGCGAAAGACGTGTAAGTATATCTGTGAAAATATTTTCTGGTAATTAAAAGAGTTATTTCTTATACAATACTCGGTTTCGGTCGCTGAATATACTTTTCAATTTCAATTCTTTTACGTTTAACTATGCAAAAATCCGAAGCTTAATTCATAAGTTTTTATTTATCTTTGTAATAGATAACATAAAAATAATTTATGAATTATACCTTAAATCAATTTCAAATATTTTTAAAAATCGTACAAACAAAGAGTGTAACTAAGGCTTCGGAAGAATTGCACTTGACCCAGCCTGCAGTCTCTATTCAATTGAAAAACTTTCAAGACCAATTTAATATTCCCTTAACGGAAGTTATTGGTCGAAAAATTCACATTACTGATTTTGGTTTAGAAATTGCTGAGGCTGCCGAAAACATACTCAACCAAATTTACGCTATAAACGATAAAACATCAGCTTATAATGGACAACTAACAGGCCGATTGAAGATTTCTGTTGTTTCCACGGGAAAGTATGTAATGCCTTACTTCCTGAGCAATTTTATGCAACAACACACTGGTATAGAATTAATGATGGACGTTACGAACAAAAACAAAGTTATTGAAAGTTTAAAAAATAATGAAGTTGATTTTGCACTGGTTTCTATTCTTCCAAACTCGTTAAATATTGAGAAGCTTGATCTGCTTCAAAACAAGTTGTATTTAGTGGGCAGTACAAAAACAAAATTTAAAAGAACAGCTAATATCAAAGAAATATTTCAAGATTTACCTTTGATATTTAGAGAACAAGGATCAGGAACAAGACAAACCATGGAAAGCTTTATTGATCGCAACAATATACCAGTCATAAAAAAGATGGAGTTAACAACCAATGAGGCGGTTAAGCAAGCATTATTGGCTGGTTTGGGGTTTTCTATCATGCCATTGATTGGAATCAAAAACGAATTACACAACAAAGAATTACATATTATTCCAATCAAAGGCTTACCTATTACTACCACATGGAGTTTAATTTGGTTAAAAGGGAAAAAGCATTCTCCCGTTTCTAATTCATTTTTAGAATATTTAAAAAAAGAAAAATCAAATGTTGTGCAAAGTAAATTTAGCTGGTATGAGCAGTATTAGGAGATTGAATGGAGACAATCATATGTTGTTAGGTCGCTTTAGCCTAAAAAAATAAGGAGCCACACAATTGTAAATTTACCACCAAATTTGAAAAGGAAGAATTAGAAACCGTACTTTGAATAATTAATTAAATATTGACGAGTAGAATCGAAACATTCATTAACTGTTATCAGCTAAAAGGAAAAATATGCAAATAATGAGGCTATTTTCGTGGCTGCTTATTTTCTATTTTTTGCCAGGAAGATTGAGCGCTCAAAACAATAATTACCTGACAAAGGGAGTCACTTTGAATGCTGAAAATATTGACTTTAAAGAGATGTTAAATGCAATCAATAGCCAAACTGGTGTTCAATTCGCCTATGTCAATTTTAACAACCAACAAAAAGTAACTTATGCGTGTAATAACAAAGAACTTAAAGTGGTGTTGAATGATTTACTCACTCAAGTAAATGCAAGCTACAAACAAAATGATAAATACATTATCATAAAAGGTAATGCCAAAAAACAATTTCAAGAACTACTATATAGCAGTCCTTTAAGAGGCTATGTGTATGATGGTGAAACAACCCATCCTTTGGCCAATGTGAGTGTTTTTAATAGGTTTAACAAAGAGGCAGTTTATACTGATGAAAATGGCGGTTTTAAACTTAACAACTATGAAAGATTCAATCCTTACCCTATTTCAATTGCAAAAGAAAATTTTGTAGATACCAGTTTTATGGTTTATAACCCAGGAGAAAAAAGCTTGACCATTTATTTGCATGCTTACAAAAAAACACAGGTCAGTAACCAAATTCCAGATTCTTTAAATACCTATCCAGTATTGGTTCAAACCGACTCTACCGAGAAAAATCCATTTGCCTTTTTTACCAACTATTGGAATAGAAAAAAACTAAAAAATCAGAATTTTAAAAATATCGAAGATACACTGTATAGTGAGTTTAATATTTCATTGATTCCATATGTTAGTACAAATCACTTATTAGCTATTAATACAATTAATAATTATAGTTTTAACATTCTTGGCGGTTATTCTAAGGGTGTGGGGAGCGTTGAGCTGGGTGGATTGTTTAATTATGATGCAGGAAATGTTAGCTACTTGCAAATTGCTGGCTTGGCAAATATTGTGGAAGGAAAATCGGAAGGAACACAAATTGCGGGATTATTCAATTTTAATAACTCCCTAACAAAAGCAGTTCAGATTGGGGGATTATTTAATGTGGATCTTGGTGATTTTGAAAACATACAAATTGCGGGATTGGGAAATTGGGTATTTGGCGATGTTAAAGGGGTACAAATTGGCGGATTAATAAATCACAATAGAAAAACTATTACAGGCGTTCAAATAAGTACCCTTTATAACTATGCACCTAACATTATTGGTTCCCAGATATCTCTGGTAAATAAAACAAAGCGATTAAAGGGCGTTCAAGTTGGACTTATTAATCTTTCGGATACTTGTGAGGGATTACCTATTGGTTTTTTTAGCTATGTTAAGAAAGCTTACCACAAATTGGAGTTAGCCATTGATGAGAATTTCTTGGCCACAATTTCATTTAGAACTGGTATGGAGAGATTTCACAATATATTTATTCTAGGCACCCAAATAGCACAAAACAACTCAGTTTCTACTTTTGGTTATGGATTAGGAACATTGTTTGATAACCATCAAAAATGGCATTACGGATTTGATTTTACTACACAACAGTTAGTGGGTAAAAACTCCGAAGCAGAAGTATTGAATTTGTTAAACAAATTTACCCCTTATGCAGTTTTTTCTGCCCATCCTAAATTTCAAATGATAGCAGGATGTAGTGTAAACCTTTCATTATTCGATAAAACTTCCATCACCTATGTTACCCATTTTAATAATTATCCGCCATCTTATTTTTACAATAACAATTATGGCAACTTTAATGTAAAAGGTTGGATAGGTTTTAAAATTGGAGTGAGGTTTTTTTAGAAATAGTACTTTTATAATAAAGGTAAAGCAAATTTGGGTTGTAGTAATCTTGAATACCCTGAACGCCAAAATTTTTACCAAGCGATATAGTGTGTAGAATTATTTTTGACAAAGTTCGCCAAACACCACCCATAATTGAATCTACAGTTGCCTTAAATGCTGCACAACCAAAAATTAGAGTAGCAAAAAAAGTTAATTTAATTTATACAGACGAAGTAAGGCCATTTAAACAATAAACTAAATTCGCTTTCTGCTTTGCTTTAAGTTTGGCCAATCCCGTTTTTATAGCATCTCTGTTGTAATTTTCTTTATGATGCAGGTGGTATTGCAATGCCTCAAATCGAATACTTTGAAATTTAATATTCATTGCGCGTAAACGCCATTCCAAATCAACATCTTCACCAACGCCAGCAGTAATATAATCTTCGTCAAAACCATTTATTTCAACCAAATGTTTTTTATAGATTCCGTAATTGCACCCCCAAATTCCCTCTTGCTTATAATTCTTCAGCATGGGTATTGAAAGCGCATATTTAAGTTTAGCTGTTTTTGTGAAAAGAAGTTTGATAAAGCCAAGTTTATTGAGGTCTTTGGTTTGGTATAAATCCTCTGTTGTGTCAGCATCTAACATCACTCTTCTTCCAAAACAAAGTTTTTTCTCGCTTAAATTGTTTACATAAGCTCTGAGGAAATTTTTATCTGGAATACAATCACCATCAATAAATACCAAAAGCTCACCTTGTGCTAAGCGAATGGATTTATTCAACATTTCATTCTTCCTAAAACCATTATCCGCTAATTGATGTAAGTGGTGAATGGGGAATGAATATTTTCCAACTTGGTCTTTTAAAAAATCAAGGGTAGCATGGTTATTGTCATCCTCTGAAACAATTACCTCAAACCCTTTGAATGTCTGCATAGAAAGGGCATGTAATATCAATTCAAGGGCTGGTAAATTTTTATAAAAAGAGATAATTAAACTAAGTTTCATGGAACTGTTATAATGAATGATTTCAATGTTAATTATCCTTCGAGTATTTTCTGCATTTCATGCAATTGCTTGTACAAACCATCTTGTTGAATTAGCTCATTGTGTGTGCCTGTTTGAACAATACTTCCTTTATCTAAAACAACAATCATATCTGCTTTGTGAATGGTGCTCAAACGGTGTGCAATAACAATAGTAGTTCTGTTTTGCATAATATTGTTTAATGCTTCCTGAACCAAGCGCTCACTAGCAGTGTCGAGGGCTGAGGTGGCTTCATCCAATATCAAAATATCGGGATTTGTATTAATAGCTCTGGCAATGCTTAACCTTTGGCGTTGGCCACCACTCAATTTGTTTCCCCTATCACCAATATTTGTTTGGTAGCCCTTTTCGGAGGTAACAATAAACTCATGGGCATTGGCAACCTTTGCTGCATTCTCAACTTGTTCTGAGGCAATATTTGTTTTGCCAAATGCGATGTTGTTATAAATAGTATCGTTGAACAAAATCGATTCTTGTGCAACAATGGCCATGGTGGCTCTCAGTTGCAGAATCTTAAGATTTTTAATGTTTTCTCCATCAATAATTACCTCACCTTCAAATGGGTCATAAAATCTGGGTATTAAATCTGTTAAGGTAGATTTACCGCTACCAGAAGGGCCAACCAAAGCAACCGTTTTTCCCTTTTCAATGCGCAAATTGATGTTTCTCAACACATAATCTTCGGCATACTTAAAACTCACATTCTTAAATTCAATAAATTCCTTTAAGCCATCTATTGGTTTCGCATTTGAAATCTCTGTAATAACCTCCTCACTTTGCAAAACTTCATTTACCCTATCCAAAGATGCCATGCCTTTTTGCATATTGCTATAAGCTGTAGAAAATGATTTTGCTGGATCTAATAACTGAGAAAAAATAGCAATAAACGCAATAAATGCTTCCGCGTTTAAATCAGCATCATCAGCCAATACCATTTTGCCACCAACCCATAAAACAAATGAAAGCACAACAACACTAAGTGTCTCAGAAATTGGAGAAGCACTGTCTCCAGTTCTGTTACTAGCAATATTAATTTTGGTATAAAGGTCGTTTTCAACCTTAAACCTACGCATAAAGAATTCTTGAGAATTAAAGGCCTTAATGATTCTAATTCCCATTAAAGTTTCTTCATACAAAGAAACCAAATCTCCAAATTTTGATTGCCCTTTTCTAGAATAGTTTTTGAGTAATTTGCCTATTTGCCCAATTAATACGCCCACTATTGGTAGTGTTACCAAAACAATAATTGTTAAAACAGGACTAATCATGATTAATGTAAACAAATAAACCATTAAGGTTAATGGCTCTTTAAATAAAGCTTCTAAAGAACTCATAATGGCAATTTCAATTTGCAAAATATCACTGCTCATTCTTGAGATTAAATCACCTTTTTTTTCTTCGCTAAAGTAAGAAATAGGTAATACTAAAATATGTTTGTATAAAGAGGCTCTTAACTCACTTACAATGCTGTTTCTAAGCGAAACCATAAAGAACAAGGCCAAGTATCTGAATAGGTTTTTGAATAAAATGGCCAATACTAAAACAATACAAATAAATATGAGTGCAGACTCATGCCCTTTTGTTTGAATTAGGTTCGATAAAAAATAATTGAAATACCCGGTTAGGCCGCTTATTGTGAAATTAAATTCTGGCTCAATAGTAACCATTTTCGATTGCCCAAAAAGTAACTTCAAAAAGGGTAAAATGAGCGCAATTGAAAACAATCCAAATACTATTGAAAGTAAATTGAAAATTACATTTAAAAATGCTAAGCCTTTATAAGGCAGGGTATATTTTAATAACTTAATAAATCCGTTCATTCTTTACGCACAAAGCACAAATATCCGTATTTAGTGGATAATTTTGGCTAATCAATTTTATACTTTTTTAAATATTTTTCATACAACAGCACCTGTTCGTTTTTTAAATCAAGTGCTTCTCCGCTTAAAAACACCATATAAATGCTACTACTTTTCATATCTAAAAGATCACCTTCACTTATAATAATAGAAGCATCTTTTCCAATCTCTATACTTCCAATTTGTTGATCAACACCCATTATTTTAGCAGGCGTTAAAGTAATCGCTTTTAAGGCCTCTTCTTTGTTTAAACCATAGGCTGCTGCTGTTCCAGCCAAATAGGCCAAATTTCTAACCTCCCAACTTCCTTCTTGAGATAAGGCAAAAATTATCCCAAGTTTAGCAAGCTGGCCGGGAGTTTGATAAGGTTGATCAATCCCATCTGCATTGTGGGCAGGCAATCTGTGGATGTTTCCAAGAACCACTGGAACTTTGTTGCTTTTTATGATTTCTGAAACCAAATAGGCTTCTTGGGCACCCACTAAAATCAGCTTAATTGCAGGATACTTTTGTTTAAAAAATGTAATAGCTCTAACTATACTTTTAGCCTCGTTTGCATGAACATAAAGATTCTTTTCACCAGAAAAAACACCCGCCATTGCTGATAAACGTGCATTAAAAATAGGTTTACTTTGCTGCAAATATTGGTATGCTTCAGCAAAAAAATTATTTATTTCTTCAATCCCCTTTTCTCCTCTATTTTCTTCCTCAGGTTTGTTATTTTCAACAATAGGCCAATTTAAATGGATACCCTCATCAGCTTTCATAACAGCATCTTCCCAATTCCAACCCTTAGTTTTCATGAGACTGCTGCTTCCGCTAATGGTTCCACCAAGAGGAATAGGTTGTGTAAAAAGCACCCCATTAAATAGTGCGGTTGGTAGTATTTTAGAGTCTGTATTAAATGCTATCAATGAACGAACATTTGGGTTCATAGATCCATCTTCACTGTAATCATGGGTAGCTCTAACTGCATCAATCTCATTGAGTCCCATTATATTGTTCATTGCAATTAAACCTGGATACACATGTTTGTTCTTTGCGTCTATAATCTTAGCTGTTTTATAAAGTGAGCTGAGTGTTTTGCCAACTTGCACAATTTTGCCTTGCTCCATTACCAAAACCCCATTTTCAATAACCTCGCCATTGCCAACATGAATAGTCCCATTCATGATAATGGTGGTATTTTGTTGTGCATTCATCCCAGTTAAAAACAATAGGAAGAAGCAAATACTTGTAATATATTTTAACTTATTCATTTTTTTAAATACTAATTTTTAAATTGGTTCATTCATTTAGTCTTCACAATGGTAATCAGGATCGGGTGCCGAAACCTTGTGTTCCGCTTTTTCGCCTTTCTGTTTGGCCAATAACATTTTTTGGATGATTCTTTCTCTTTCCTTTTGGTTATTAGCGCGTTTAACAAGGTCTTGTTCCCTGCTAAAATAACAGGTACCATCTACCAATGTCATTTCTACCTTTGCATCAATACTGAGCGGATTGGCACTCCACAAAACCAAATCAGCATCTTTTCCAACTTTTATACTTCCTGTTTGTGCATCAATATGAAGCATTTTCGCTGGATTTAATGTAACCATTTTCCAAGCATCTTCCTCGCTAATTTTGCCGTATTTTATCATCTTAGCAGCCTCTTGGTTTAACCTCCTACCCATTTCAGCATCATCACTATTAATTGCGGTAACCACACCCATTTTATTTAAAATTACTGCGTTTTGTGGTATAGCTTCTATTACCTCATACTTATAGGCCCACCAATCTGCAAAAGTACTTGCACTTACCCCATGGGCCTTCATTTTATCAGCCACTTTATACCCTTCAAGTATATGTGTAAAGGTGTTTACTTTAAATCCCATACTGTCGGCAACATGCATCAACATATTGATTTCACTTTGCACATAACTATGACAACTAATAAATCTTTTTTTGTTCAAAATTTCCACCAAGGCATCAAGTTCCAAATCTTTGCGTGTAAGCTTTGGATTTGCCTTCATTGCAGCTTCATAAGCTTTTGCCCTAATAAATGCATCATAATAAACCTGCTCCACACCCATTCTTGTTTGAGGATATCTACCTGTTTCGGTATTCCAATTGCTTTGCTTTACATTTTCGCCCAAAGCAAATTTAATGAAGCCATCTACATTCGCAATTTTCATATTCTCTGGACCCTGCCCCCAACGAAGTTTGATGATACTGCTTTGTCCACCCACAGGGTTACATGAGCCATGCAATTGTTGGCAAGCAACTACTCCTCCACTCAATTGTCTATATATATTTATGTCATCTGAATTTATTACATCGCCAATTCTTACCTCAGCGGTATTGTTTTGTGTGCACTCATTCACCCCACGATAAATGGCTATGTGCGAGTGTTCATCAATAATCCCACTGGTTAGCTGTTTACCTTTGGCATCAATAACAAGGTAATTTGCAGAACTTAAATCTTTTCCAATGGCACTTATTTTACCGTTACTAACGGCAACATCTACCTCTTGTATAATTCCGTCTTTTTCATTCGTCCAAACAGTAGCATTTTTGAATAAATAATTTTGTGGTTTTGGAAGGGTTTCATTTCCATATTCTGTGAACGGATAAATTACCTTGCCTATTAAATTTTTCGCGCTAGTGTCAGTTTTACTTTTTTCGGTTTGAACCGAAACCCATGTTGCAGTAAATTGCTCAATTTCTCCATTTGATAATGTTGCATTTCCTGTGAGTTTTTTCACCAGAAAACTATTACTATCCAACTGATTTGCCCATGCCTGAATTCGAACCTGGTTGTCTGATTTTTTTTCCTCCTTGAAACTAAATTGATACAAGCCAGCCTGCTCTTTCACCGAAACTTTTAAAGTATCCAATCCAAAAATTTGTGCTTCTATTCCATTATCCTTTTTTGTAATGCTCAATATTGAGTTTGGCCTACTTTTTAGTGCTACTTGATAATTACCTTCTAAATAATAATCGCTTACCTTTTTCAAAATAGTTTGTTCGCCTCTTACCCAATGCTCCTCAATGATGGCATTTTGATTGAAAATTGGCAAATTGGAGATGAAAAAATTGGCCATTTTTCCTTTTTGAATTGACCCCAATTTTTGATCCATTTGAAGCCATAATGCAGGTTGAACTGTTAAAGCATTTAAAGCATCTTCTTCCTTAAGCCCATTGTCAACAGCCTTTCTAAGGTTTTTCAAAAACTCATTTGCATCGGCACATCCAGAGGAGGTTATGGCAAAAGGAATTTTCTTACCCGCCACCATTCCTGCATTTGCAGGAGCCATTTCCCAATGTTTTAAATCACCCAAGCTAACATTCATAGCATCAAAGGGATTTTCCACTTCATAAACTTTTGGGAAATTAAGGGGCAAAATTAAAGGCATACCCAAGGCGGCTATCTCATCCAATCTTTGGTATTCATCGCCATTTCCCTTTAATATATAGGATAGCCCAAATTCTTTACCAATTTTTCCTGCCCTTAAAACCGCTAGTTTATTTTCAACCTCAAAAACTGTTGGCAAAGACTTAATTTGATTGTAATTTTCGAAACTTAAATTGGTCTCTGCTTTTTGTGTATTATACCAATTAGCATCCAAATAAGTTTGCCTTATCAATGCAACTACACCCATTGCTGACGAAGGGTAATCTTGCGTGCTACTTCCCTTATTAAAACTCATTTCACAAGCCGCTTTTGCCTTGATAACCAACTTTTGTTCCTGACTTTTATTCGTTAAAACCAATGCGGCGCTGCCTCTAAATATTCCATCCTGTAGGGCACTTAAGGTTGATCCAAAGCCTGATGACAAATATTGTTTACTTTTTTTATCGTCATATTGAAAGTAATCAACTGCATTTATGTTTAACCTTACAGCATCATTCCAAGCATAGGCACCCTTTAAATTGTTTGAGTATTGGTTTCCTTTGTGCTTGTGGCTTGTTGGAACAGTTATGCCATAATTACTATATAAATCAATAAAGGATGGATACAAGTATTTTCCCTTACCATCAATTATGCGAGCTTCTTTGGGCACTGACACATTGGTTCCAACTAGCTCAATGGTGCCATTCAAAATCAGTATTGTTGCCCCTTTCATCATTGTTTGGGGATTAACCTGAATATTTACATTACTTATTGCAATATAATTAGGGCGTACATCTGGAGGACCATTTATGGGGAATCCAGTTTGGGCAATTACATCTAAAAGGGATAGGAAAAACAAAAAAAATATTAATTCTGCCTTTTTATAGTTCATTTTATCAAGGTTTTAGGTTCAAAAAGTTGTGTTTTTTAACAAAAAGTTTGGCTGCTACAAATAGCAATATAAGGGAATTTTTCATTTTAGAAAACAATGACATTACTTTTTAAATACCTATCCTATGCGTATGTTTGAAAAGTATACATGGATTCATTGGAGAGTTTAAAACTTAAGTTTAAAAAAGGAAATGCCATCGTTCAGATAATTCTGATCAATGTTTCCATTTTTATCCTACTCAGCATAACTGGGGTTTTATTATTTTTATTTAATGAGGGAGCATTGCAAAATAGCTTTTTAAAACACTTGATGCTTCCTGCCTCTTTTTCCAATTTCCTTTTTCAACCTTGGAGTATTTTCTCCTACATGTTTTTACATGAAGGCTTTTTGCATATCTTGTTTAATATGCTTTGGTTGTATTGGCTAGGCGATATATTCCAACAATATCTGGGCAATTCAAAAACTTACCAGGCATACTTTCTTGGTGGAATTTTCGGTGGTTTTATTTACATCATAGCATATAACCTCTTCCCAGCTTTTGCAAATGAGGTTTCTCTTTCATACGCGCTAGGCGCTTCGGCTGGCGTTTTGTCAATTGTTGTTGCTACAGCCACCCTATTGCCAGATTACCAAGTTCACTTGTTAATTTTAGGGCCGGTTCGCTTAAAATACATAGCAATCGTTTCGGTTTTTTTAGACCTCATAAGTATTCCAGGAGGAAATGCCGGAGGGCATATTGCCCATCTTGGAGGAGCAGCATTTGGCTATTTATTTGTTAAGTTACTTTACAGTCAAAGCAATATACCTGCCATACTTGATCGTTTATTCAATAGTATTGGCAAGCTGTTTGAACCAAAAACCAAAATTAAAATTCACCACAAGGCTACCATTATTAGACCAGCATCAGGAAACAAACCAAGCCAACAAGAAATTGACCTCATACTTGATAAGATTTCGAAAAAGGGATATGAGAGTTTAAACAAACAAGAAAAAGAAATTTTATTTAAAGCAAGTAAAGATTAATAAATATTTTGAAAATATTAAAGTTTATCATTTTCGTAACATCATTATTGGTTTCCATTTCATTGGTGCTTGGTAATCTCTCGCCTTATATTTCTCCGAAAGGTTTTTGGCCTTTAGCTTTTTTTGGATTGGCCTATCCGTTTGTATTTATTATCAATTTTATCTTTCTGCTTTATTGGGTCATACTAAAACACAAAAAAAATATTGCTTTGCCGCTCATTGCCTTTCTTTTATCTTTGGTTAATGTTCCTTCATTTATTCAACTCAATGCAAAAGATACTGCTGAAAACCCAAGCCTAAGAAAATTAAATGTTGTAAGTTTTAACACACATTATATGGGTGCTTATGACTATAATGGAGGCGATTCTGGCTATTTCTTTAAGATTTTAGATACCATCAACCCTGACATTGTTTGCCTCCAAGAATTTGCTAATTTAGGGGGCAATTACGAAAAGCCAATGTTTAAAAGATTTTTTAAACACTTCAAAAATTTTGCAAATGTAAATGCTGATGCTCTGAACAATACCTTTCCTGCTGGCTATGGTGTTTGTATTTTTTCAAAATATCCAATTATTAATAAGGGTTTCCTTGAATTAGAAAACCAAAATAGCAACCTTACTGTTTTCGCGGATGTTCTATTTGGAAATGATACCATTCGAATAATCAATACCCATCTAAAATCAATTGTTTTAGATACAGAAGATTATAAAACCTTTGAAGAAATCAAAGAAGTAGAAGACAGTCCAGATTCATATAAAGTTAGGAGAATAATTGCCAAACTAAAATACGCCTTTCAAAACAGGGCCAAACAGGCAGATAAAATTAGAGAACGATTATTAGTTTCACCTCATAAAGTTGTGTTGTGTGGTGATTTCAATGATTCACCAACTAGCTTTGCTTATCATACCATTAGAGGAAAAATGAAAGATGCCTTTAATGAATCTGGCAGAGGAATGAGTAGGACTTACATTGGAAAAATGCCATCCTTTAGAATTGATTATATTTTGCACGACCCAAGTTGGAACAGCTATAATTATAAAACCAACATACTCAATTTTAGCGATCACAAAATGATCAGCTGTACCATTGAAATTCCGTAATTATTTTCCCTGAACTGGCGCTGCCGTGGAGGTAAACTTTCTAATATTATAGGTAAAGGTTAGCATAAAATACCTATTCAACACATTAGACCTGGTGTCTTCAATGTAGGTTTCTGTAACAGTTCTACTAATACTATTGTTTTGGTTCAAAATGTCAAATACAGATAGTTTTACCTCTGCCAATTTTTTCATAAATTTATATGCAACTGCTGCGTTCCATAACAAGAAATCTGAATTAAAGCTATTGCCTAATCCTTGGTAATTTGTATAACTGATATCTGTATTCAACACAATTGATTTTAAAGGCATAACATTCACTTTAAAATTACTTGTGTTGATGAAATAGTTATTGCTTTCGGTTATGAGCAAAGAGTTTTTCACTAAATTGATATTGGTATTATGACTAAGAGTAAAGTCAACCTGTTCACTGATATTACTTCCTAAAACCAAGCCTCCAACAATATTAAATGTATTGGCGTAATTAATCAATTGGTTCACCATACCTGGCACTTTTGTGAAATTTAAGCCAAGGTTTAAGTTCAAATTGCTTTTAGCCTTTTTTAATGGAATGCCATAGGTTGCAAAACTTCTTGCATTGATGTTTCCGTTTAAATTAACCGGCTGTGAAAGTTGTGCGCCCCTTCCTAAAACTACCCCACTTGACAAAGAGGAGTCTTTGGTAGCTGTAAACAAGCTATTGGCTATGTAATCACTTGTAAAACTTACCATACCAAACACAAAAAAACTTTGAGAACTATGTGCATTGTTTGCCCCATATCTGGTAACAAATGTATTGGAATATTCTTGTCTTAAATTTGGATTTCCAGCAGAAATTAGCAATGGGTTACTGTTATCAAAAACATTCTGCAATTGTGTAACATTGGGTGTATTGGTATTGGTTCTATAAACCAACCTTAGTGTTTTGCTATTGGTAAATTTATATTGGTAAGTAATGCTAGGCAGTAAGTTTTTGTATGGTTTTTCAAACTCTCTGTTTGTAGGATACGACTGAATGCTCGCAATGTTAAGATGTTGAGCAGTTACACCAGCAGTTAAATTATACTTCTCTTTATTATAATTGATACTAACATTTGCTTTATGGGTAGTAATGGTATTATCGAAAGTATTACTTAATAAAGTATCAATTTGATTGTACGACTCACTTACTGAATCATATTTGTTTGTGACTTTATCAGAATAATTTAATGCCAAAGATGGATTATAACTAAATTGCAATTGGGTGTATTTAGAAACCTGTTCGGTATAAGTTAAATTGGCCGAATAATTAGTTGCATTTGTTGTGGTATTGCTATTTTGTTTTATGCTTCTCTTATTCAACACAAAATTTGTATCAATATTAAAAATATCAGAATACTGGTCTGTAATGGTATTCTTTCTATTGATATCATTGCCTAAATTAAGGCTAATGGTTCTGCCCAATTTTAAAAATTTGTGCCTAAACAAAATATTGTTACTGATATTGTATCCAATATTATTTGGCGTTTTATTAGTTAATGTTTGATTTAAAGTAGTGTCGTTTTGAGAATTTGCAGCATATTGATTACTCTCACTCTTGTTGTTTTGAAAGCTGATTCTTGGTGTATAAATAATAGCATTAAATGAATCAAAGGTGTGCTCTAATCTTAGGTTGAACCTGTGATTGAAGTTGTTGGTTTCGCTACCAGTACTGTCTTTATATAACTGACTTACCTCGGGGTTTATTAAATAATTTCTGTTCACTACTTTATTGGTGAGTGTTGAGCTGTTGTTAAAAAAATAGCTGCCGCTTACAATTGTTTTCGTGCCCCATTTATCTGAATAATTTATTCCAATTGAATTTGTGGTGCTAATACCACTCTGTTGCCCAACAAAAAAGTTGCTCATATCGCCCATGCCACCACTGCCACCTCCACCACCATAAGATCTGCCTCCAGAACCTCCACCACCCATTGGCATTCGTGAGGGAGAAGCACCTCCACCAAACAAATCCTGCATAGAGAAATTCTGTTGATTGATATTGTTACTCAAACCTAAAATGGTAATTCTTTGGTTGCCTTTAAACAAATTAAGGTTCATTCCTGCCTGATACCTATCATCTGTGCCATAACCAGCATACACTTTGCCAAACTTGCCATTATTCCTGCCAGATTTGGTGGTAATGTTCATGGTTTTATCTGTATTGCCATCATTGAAACCAGTAAATTGGGCTTGATCACCAAGTCTATTAAAAATCTGCACCTTGTCAACCACCTCTGCCGGCAAATTCTTTAAAGCCATTTGAGCATCGTCGCCAAAAAACTCCTTTCCATCCAATAAAATCTTCTTTACCTCTTCACCTTGCGCCTTAACCGTTCCGTTTTCAATGGTAACTCCCGGCATTTTTTTTACTAAATCTTCTGCAGTTGCATCAGGATTTACTTTATATGCACTTGCATTGATGCTGGTAGTGTCTCCCTTTTGTTCAACTCTTATTTGTGTACCTTCAATTTTAACTTCATCCAGGCTATTGGTACTTTTTTCCAAAAAAACAGCACCAATATATTTATCAGAAACAAGCACCACTCTTTGATTTTTAACCTTTAGACCTATAGAAGAGAAACTAAGGTCATAAGTATCAGGTATTAGGTTATTAATCTGAAACAAGCCCTTTTCATTGCTTGCTGAGCCAGAGATTATTTTACCATTCTTTTTTATGGCAACACTAACCCCAACTAGGGGCTGCATGGTTTCCTTTTCAAAAATTTTACCACTTAATTGAAACGTTTGGGCTGATCCAAAACTTGGTAAAAAAATAAAAAGTATAACAGCAATAGGAAAGAATATAGTAGATTTCATTGTTTATATAAGCCGCAAAGGTGCAATTTGTTTTGATGATTTCTACCTTAAAAGGTTTATTGGTAGAATTACCAATAAATTTTCAAAGTTTTTTTTTTTTCAAGTTTTTTCTTAAGTTTGCTCTGTCTTTAGGGGTGCCTATCTTATCAAAAATAAGAGAAGCTGAGATCAAACCCTCGGAACCTGAACAGGATAATGCCTGCGAAGGAAAAAGAAAGCCAAGTCTATCAATTGAAGTTTTTCAATTGATTTGGCGTATTTTTTTGAGCTAGTCTCTCTCTGGGTTTTTAATAATTACCAATAAGCCACCTCTGCTTATTGAAAAAACCAGAAAAAAATGAAAAACCTTATTCTAATCTTAGGCCTAACTTTATTCAGCTCAAGCTCTATTTTGGCTCAAACCGACAGTACTGAAACAAAAAACATATTGCAAGAGGCTGTGGTTTCTGGCTTACAAGCTAACCAAAAAACACCCATCAGCTTTTCTTCCCTTAGCCAGAAAAGAATCAGTAAATTATATTATGGTGCTGATATTCCTACCCTTTTGATGGCAACCCCTTCAATTAATATGTATAGTGACAATGGGACTGGCATTGGTTATAGCTATTTTAGGTTGCGCGGCATGGATCAAACTCGCATTAATACAACTGTTAATGGTATTCCAGTTAATGACCCAGAAAACCAAGGTGTATTCTTCAACAATTTCGCAGATTTGGCAAGCAGTGCACAACAAATACAGGTTCAAAGAGGCATTGGAACATCTACAAATGGAACTTCAGCTTTTGGCGGAAGTGTGAATATAACTACAAAAAATCTCTCAGAAAAAGCAAGCACAAACATCAACATTGGCATAGGTTCTTTTGGTTCAAGCCGCTTTACAGCAGAATTGCAAACAGGCCTTTTAGAAAATCATTGGATGGTTTATGCAAGATTAGGACAAGTTAAAACTGATGGTTACAGACAAAACTCGGGTTCTGAATCAAAATCTTATCACTTTAGCCTAGGGCATTTGGACAAAAAATCTATGCTTAAATTCAATTTCTTTGGTGGCAATTCAAATAGCATGCTAGCATATACTGGAGTTGATAAAACAACTTTCGAAAACAATCCAAAAACTAACAATTTTACCAATGGCGAAACAGATGCTTTTAAACAATACTTTAATCAAGTGCAATACAGCTATAACCTTGGAAAAGGTCAAACCTTGAGTGCCTCTGTTTATTTTGTAAAAGGCAGCGCCCCAAAATTTCAATATTTAGCAGAAGGTTGGTATACATTTAATTCTTTAAACATGCAGGCTAGCCCATACTTATTAAGTGGCTCATCCGACACCCTTTACCCTGGAAATGTTATGACCTCTTACCGCCTAAACCAACAGTATCTTGGTGGTTTTATAACCTATCAATTACAAAAAGGCAAAGTGAATTTCATCACTGGATTACATGCAAACACATTTAAATCGGATCATTTTATGGAGGTAAATTGGGCAAATACTATCCCTAATGGCATCAAACAAAATCACCAAGTATATTTTAATACTGGCTATAAAAAAGAACTGAGTGGGTTTGCAAAATTTAACTATTGCATCAATGAAAAAACATCCCTTTTTGCAGATTTACAAATAAGAACAGTGAGCTTTAAATACAAATCTAAAGAAACGCAATACCGCCCTAATGATGGTAAAGTGGAGGATATGTATTGGACTTTTTTTAATCCAAAAATTGGATCAAGAATTGCATTGAACAATTTGTTTGCCTTATATGCAATGGCTGGGTATAGCCAGCGTGAACCAACAAGATTTGACTATTTACAAGACGATTTTGCGCCAAGAGATATTAAACAAAATGAGATTAACCCAGAACAAGTTATAGACTTAGAGGTAGGTACAGAATTTAATGGCAGCGTTAAAGGAAAGATGAATCTTTTTGCCATGGAATTTCAAAACCAAATTGTTAGTACCGGGGCACTCAATAACTTTGGTTATCCGGTTACAGGCAATGTGGGTAAAAGCAGTAGAAGAGGAATTGAGGCAGATTTACATGGAAAAATTGCTTCACATTTTGGATTTTGGATAAGCTCCTCATTGAGCAAAAATACCATAAAAGAACTCAATCAAACCTATTATAATATCGATCAAAATAGTGATCTCACCATTAGCTTTTCAAATACAAATTTAGCTTTAAGTCCTAATCAAATTCATTACTTAGGCTTAGAAAGTGATTGGTTCAAAGGACATTTATTAGTTGAGGCTAATTTTAGGTATGTGAGCATGCAATATTTAGATAATACTCAAAACAAAGACCTTTCAATTCCTTCCTTTCAAACTATTGATCTTCAATTTGGGTTTGAACCAAAAGAGTATAGTAAATTGGGCCTCCCTAGAATTAGTTTGAGAATAAATAATTTAGCTAATACTAAATACGCGCCTTCGGGCAGCATTGGTGGGTTTAATAGTATCAACAACAATGGCCTCATAGGTCAAAACGCTCTGGTATTTCCTGCGGCTAATAGAAATATTTTCTGCACCCTCAATTGGGTTTTTTAATTTTTAAAAAGTGAAGTCGGATTGGGATGATAAAACAATAGAACTTATTTGGCAAAAGCAAACAGTAATCACTTTATTGGATAGCTCGCATTACCTATAGGTTTTATAACTGTAAAATTTATCCATGCAAAGAAGTTTAAAATACAAGCGTTTTAACTATGATTCAAGCTATGGCTAATAAAATTGCTAATGCGACATTTATTTTTATCGCTAGAATTTTTGCATTAAGCTTGGTGTAAAACAGATTCAAATGGCAAAAGGGTTCAGAAAATTTATGGTATGTTAAGAAATAATCACAAATAGATTTCGCAAATCCCTTTTTCAAATTAAATTTGCATAATTTATACCTATGCCTAACGTAGGGTGGTATAATTTGTAAAAAAAATTATCTAAATAAAATGCCAAAAGATAGCAGTATTCGTTCAGTCCTACTTATAGGTAGTGGTCCAATCATCATTGGTCAAGCATGTGAATTTGATTATAGTGGAAGCCAGGCCGCGAGATCGCTCAAAGAAGAGGGAATCAA
>Ga0209550_10000427_pt1 | contig 39057 bp, 43 predicted proteins | sample LauGreSuBDMM15SN_2_FD_187567 | JGI IMG/M metagenome (GOLD analysis project Ga0209550, IMG submission 187567) | Freshwater lake microbial communities from Lake Michigan, USA - Su13.BD.MM15.SN (SPAdes) (version 5) | ecosystem: Environmental > Aquatic > Freshwater > Lake | place: Lake Michigan...
TCCGACCAGCACTACGCAACATTTTCAAGAGTGACTTAGAACGTGATGCTTTTGTGCAGTCTAAGGAAGACAAATGCGAGCTATGTGGGATTTCTTCCAAAGAAGAACGTTTAGCAGTTGATCATTGGAGAGCACATTCAGTGTATAATATTGATGAACAAGGTATCGCAGTTTTACTATGTGAGACTTGCAACAACATTCATCACAACTATGATGCGAGTAAGTGTATCGTCAATAATAAAAACAACGTAAAATATATCAAAAATTGGATTAAAACAGAAAAAAGAGTGAGAGAAATGGGTTATTTACCGAATGAGGAAGATTTAAAAACACAAGGAGAAAATATTCAAAAAGTGATTGAATACTATGAAACGATTCAACCTTTAGCACCCGAATTCTGGGAAGGTTTGGTTGATAAAATGAAAACTGATTAAAACTTAAAAAAATGAAAAAACTGCGTATGTACGTGGTTTTTTTAAGTTGTCTTGGAGATAATGCCGCGCTAAAATTGGACTCAAATGGTTTTAACCCAATTGGGCAATTAGCTAGTTTATTTTTACCTTTATATTTTTTGGTTACATTGTTGCGGGGTTTCTTGGTTTTATAGTTTTAGTCATATAATATTAAAATATTATTATTATAATAATGTATAATAAGTAAAAATAACCAAATGAATAAAAATGGCCAAACTAGCACAAAAAGAAAAATATTTAGGGGAGGAGTAAAACAACTGAATATCAATATTTCTAGTTTTGAGGCCGTATTAGCTATGATTCGTACGCCAGGGGCGATACTCACACTAATTTCTTATGGGTCAAAAACTGGATTTATATTTAGATTAGATATACCAGCAAATAATCCAGAACTTGTCCAATTTATGGCTTTAAACAATGAAAAAACCGCCCTCACAAAACCAGTTTATACATTAGTTCTGAAATTTGCGATTATTTCAGAGGATCCATCGGACAATCTTGACACTCTACGGGTTGACGCGAACAATTTTTATAAATATACAGAAACATTACAGGATTTTTTTACAGAGGCATATAATCAACAAGATATATATATATCTACTCTATCTCCTTCAGGAAATCCGGTTACAATTTCTGTAGTAGATTTTTCAAATTTTGATCCTACAAAAGGGCAAGAATTAATAGATGTGGTAAAACCATTAGCTTTTGGAGACCGTAAATCAAATGAAGTATTGGAATACATGAAATATTCATTAGGACAGGTTTCATCTAGGAGATTAGGAATGATTACCATGGAGTTGGCAAATGACGGTTTTAAAGAATTGGCTGATGTAAACGCGATCGCCTATAATGTAGATAGTAATTATGCACTTGCCCAAATATTTACTTTGTTTACAAACCGAAAATTAGTCAATTATGATTGTCATCGTGGGAATATCTTGGCAAATCCAACTCCGAATATGGGTGAAGAATTGGCCAAATTAATAGATTTTGGTAGAGTAGTTGGTGTTGCCGATCGCACGCTACAGGGTATTCCGGCAACAGACACAATTGAGATAATTCAATTGTATAATAGAGTTTCGGGAAGTGATTATGAAACGGACCGCGCCAGAGTAACGACATATAGAACTGGTGATTTATTTATTGTGGAGAGTGGTCGTGGGACAAACGAGACTTGGGTGATTGATAGAATGGAAGATATTTTAAAATTTATAGCGAACCTAGATTATGCGGTAAATTGTATTCTAAATGATTTTGCGAGTACCCATTGGGATAAACCACAAATATCAGGAATGTTGATACATTTATATGGTGAACCCTTTAAAAACCACTGGGGTACAGAATCAAATCCGTGGATACATGGTACTAGTCCACCCGCGTGGACACGAATAGATGATACTATATATAAATATAGACAAATTGCCGATTTTATTAGAAGAATCGCTACGCAACCACAATCACAGCGAAACTTAGTTAGTGTTTCCGCGGTACAACGTATGGTGCAAAATGGTGAAATATACTCCTTGAACATAGGAAATAATTATGATAGAAGCCATGTTGTTTTGACGCCTCCACCGACACTTGTACAAGCAACGATGGGCGGACCACAGACGCAAGTAATAGGACCACCCAACTACAATCCACGCGCAACATATATGCCGCAACGAGCCTATGTCCAAAATAATGATAGCGACTATGATTTATCTAATCCACTAAAAGGTGGACGTGTAAAAAAAAATAGAAATTATAGGAAATCTAAGAAATCTAGGAAATCTAGGAAATCAAGAAAATCAAGAAAAAATCGTCGTTAAAATAAGCACTCAAAATTTAATATACATTTATATTATAAACAATGTCAACCAACGCTACCACACCTATCATGAGTGATGACGATATAATTGAATCTGTCGAAGACGTAAGAGAAGGATTAGAAGGTGTTCAACTTGCCGCTTTAAATAGTTCTACACAACTTTTCGCCAAAGCATTACCAAGATGAAATGGGATTGCATTTCCAATTTGAACACATCTATCACTATGCGACCCAACAAATTTAAAATTACGTGGGAAACCAGTAATAATGGCGCCTTCTCTCACCGTAATACTTCTATGTTCTGTCGGATGAATTTGAAAACTACTATGTCCGGGAACAAGAGTCGGTGCTGGTTTATCAAAGGAAAGTCTATTAGATGACCCACGTGATGAATAAGTTCCCGTTTTTTTCTGATTATCAATGCTCTTAAATTTTTCAACAGTAGATTCTTTATGATTCATTGGAACATTATCTGGATCATTTTTAGGTAAGTTAATATCGTTGTAGTCCAATAAATCAAATGCGTCTTTCACAGTTAATAAATTAGGAAGCGTATCATCTTCATCACTGTGGGTAACTTCTGGCCACTTCCATTCAACCGAAATATCATTTCTAACCGCAACAAGAATTAATCTTCTTCGGTTGGTATATCCACCATAATTACTGCACATTAATATTTTATCGTATACTTTGTATCCGAGTTCAACGTATCTTTCAATAATATCATCAACAACACCGTACATATATTTATCAAGAGTTCCTTCAAGTTCTTTTCGCTTTTCTTCTAGTGCGGTTTTCTCTTCTTCCAGTTTATTTTTCTTCTCTGTTAATTCGGAATTATTCCCGTCAGTACCTATTTTTTTGTTGACTGCGATAATTTGTCCCCTATTGTTTTTATGTTTTACAATGACGTCGTCAACTTCTTGACAAAGTTGTTCAATAGATTCTTCAAATTCGGTATACAATTTCTTACTGACGGGCGCAATATTTTTCTTTGTTAAAATCTTCATATTTTTCATACCAGGTACATTTTCAATAATAGAAATTTTGGGTCGGAATTGTTCGGCTAGTTTCAGTTGAGAAATATACAAATAATTTCTTTCATCATAAGGATTTCTAACACCGGCCAATGAAAATCCTTTACATACCACACCACCAATCAAGACCGATAAATCTCCTTGTTTCACAGAGTATTCGGCACACAAGTCGCGTTTCACAATTTCATTAATATCTTCCAAGACAACTTGTTTCTCTCCTAGTTCTGGATTATTTAACTTTAAAGTGTCCAAACTTTCTTTCCAATTGTCATTGACAAAGATTGGGTTGAATCCATTGTGTTTGAATCCTAAATGTGAACCGCCAGCGCCAACAAAAGTCTCAACAATCGTAAAATCGTTGGCGTTTTTTGCAACAGTTTTTTTAATTTTTACTACCTCTTGAATTTTTTCTTCTAATTTAGCTTCAACCTTTTGTTCAACCTTTTGTTCAATCATTTTTTCAATGTTTTCTTCATAAACACAAGGATTCTTTTTATTAATGTGTTGAGTATAGTGTGATTTTTGAGCAAACTCTTTTCCGCATTTATCGCAATTATATTTAACCATTTTTAGTTAATTATAGTTATATAGCAGGGGATGTTTTTAAATCATTTTTTTATTTTATTCTTTTTATGCGGGTTTGTATTTAGAACACGGGTAATTCTGGTCCAGCTTGAGGACCCAAAAATAGGTTCGTGTTTGCATTATAGTAGTTCACTCTTGCGCCTTCACGACTAAATTCAGTAGGTTGTAGTGGTTGGGCAATATTGGATTGTATTTCTTTGTTGTTGTACAAAGCACCGCAAAAATCTGCGCGAACACATTCACCGTCATCCGGATTGTCCCAGTATTTTAAATTGTTAGTAATTTGGGCGTAAGAACCAACTCTAAATACTGGATATTTCCACCAAATATCTTGATAGTTATTAGAGCTGACTGTTTTACTACCAGTATAAGGATAACTATCCGCTAAAAGTGGAAGGTCAACACTGACGGGATAAACTCCCGGATTTGCTAAATTTTGAAACCCTTCACTTAATGACTTGTAATTAAAAACGAGAGAAGAAATCAATACAAGTATAACTATTCCGAATAAAAATAAAATTTTTGTCATATGTTCTTTATATATAATTATAATATAATTTACTGTAGTATTGTTTAATTATTATAAAAAATAGGTTAAATATTTATTATTAATATATATATTATACTAATAATGAGCGAAGATACAGATATGCGTGTTACCAAACGTAATGGAGAATTGGAAGATATTGCATTTGATAAAATCTTAGCAAGAGTAAAAAAATTAGGACAAGAAGCCAACATTCAAATAAATTATTCGGCACTTGTTATGAAAGTGATTGACCAATTGTATGACACAATTCCTACTGCAAAAATTGACGAGTTAACTGCCGAACAATGCGCTGTTATGTCTACCCAACATCCAGATTATGCCGTTTTAGCCGGACGGGTTGTCGTTTCCAACCACCAAAAAAATACCGAATCCTCTTTTTTTAGCGTTGTTGAAAAATTATACTGGCACAATGATACCCACGGAAACCACTCACCTTTACTGTCCCACGATTTATGTTTGTGTGCAAATGCAAATCAAGAAGAAATTGAAGAAATGATTGATTATAATCGCGATTATTTAATTGACTATTTTGGTTTCAAAACGCTTGAACGGGCTTATTTGTTTAAAGTGGATGACGTTGTCGTTGAACGCCCACAACATATGTGGATGCGTGTTGCCATTGGTATTCACGGAGAAAATATGACTGCGGTGAAGGAAACGTATGATTTATTGTCGCAAAAGTATTTTACACACGCAACACCTACGTTGTTCAATGCCGGAACACCTCGTCCTCAATTAAGTTCTTGTTATTTGATTGCGATGGAAGATGATAGTGTTGACGGTATTTACGACACGTTGAAAGATTGTGCTAAAATATCTAAATGGGCTGGAGGAATAGGTCTTCATATTCACAATGTTCGCGCGAAAGGAACACGTATTCGCGGAACCAATGGAAAGTCAAACGGAATTGTCCCCATGTTGCGTGTGTTTAATAACACTGCAAAATATATCGATCAATGTGTACACCCAGAAACAATTATATACACAACAAATGGTCCAACACAAATACAAAATTGCAGTGTAGGAGAAACTAAAATATACAACTTGAATGGAATGTCGGAAACTATACAAAATGTATTAGAACATACTTATTCTGGAGATTTTCTTGAAATAGAAACGATGCATTCTATTTTTCCTTTAAGAATAACACCAGAACATCCTATCTATGTATTGAAAAATCAACCAAAAGGATTAAATTATTCACTTATCAAAAATCGTATACAAAAAAATATTTGTAGTTTTGAATGGGTTGATGCTAAAGATGTTAATAATACAGACTGGTTAATTTTTCCAATTCCAAAAGAAGTAACTGATATAACAAACATAACAGAAGAAGATTGTTATATGTACGGAATTATATTGGGAGATGGTTCTATGAATAATGACGACACTCGCAGCGGTACAATTACACTACACACTATCAATAAGTCACACCTAAAAGATTTTGTTATAAGTTACTTTGAAAGAAATAACGTAAGTTATATCGTGCGGGTTGATGGAAATACAACAAAAATTCGTTGGAATAGAAGTATTCATTTACCATTTAGATATAATGATTTTTACGATGATAATAAAACAAAACGCGTGAATCATAAATGGTTAAATTTACCAATTCACAAGTGTAAGTATATACTAAAAGGTTTATTAGAAACAGACGGTTCATATGGAAAAAAGGAATTAGTATTTGACAACACTTCATTAAATTTAATTGAGTGTGTTCGTTTTATGTGTATGAAATTAGGAGCGCTAACAAGCGGTTATATTCGTGACAGAGTTGGAGAAAAACACGAAACAAGTAGAGGAATTATTGAAAATAAAAAAATAAGTTATACGTTAAGAGTTCCAAGAACTAAAGAAATATGTGAATTAATGAATGTTGAGTATGACGACGAAAAACAATTTTTCAAGTTCTTACGTTATGGAGACTATTTACTATCAAGAGTTCAAAATGTGAAAACTACAAAATATGAAGGTATTTTGTATGACTTACAAATGGAAAAAGAACATAATTATTTAATACATAATGGTCTTGTCCATAATGGTGGCGGTCGCCGGAATGGTTCCTTTGCCATATACTTGGAAACTTGGCATGCAGACATTGAAGATTTCTTAGATATGCGTAAAAACCACGGAGACGAAGAGTTAAGAGCACGTGATTTGTTTTATGCCTTGTGGGTATCCGATTTGTTTATGGAACGAGTAAAAGAAAATGGTAAATGGTCATTGTTTTGTCCCCACGAATGCCCGGGACTCGCAGATGTATACGGGGATAATTTCAAAGAGTTATATATGAAATATGAAGAAAGTGGAAAATCAAATAAAATTGTAAATGCGCGCGATTTATGGTTTAAGGTTTTGGACGCTCAAATGGAAACTGGCACACCATATATTTTATATAAAGATGCTGCAAATAATAAATCAAACCAGAAAAATATTGGCACCATTAAGAGCAGCAATTTATGTACAGAAATAATGGAGTACTCAGACGATAAGGAGACCGCAGTGTGCAACTTGGCAAGCATTGCGCTCCCAGCATTTGTAAACGAAGAAACTAAAGAGTTTAATTATGACCAACTGCACAAAGTAGCCAAAGTCGTAACGGGTAATTTGAATCGTATTATTGATGTTAATTTTTATCCAACTATAAAAACCGAAAGAAGTAATTTATTACACAGACCAATCGGTATTGGAGTCCAAGGACTGGCAGATACATTTATTCTGATGGATATTCCTTTTCATAGCGAACAAGCAAAAGAAGTAAATAAGTTGATATTTGAAACTATTTATCACGCGGCACTTGAACGCAGTAACGAAATCGCAATGTCGCGTAGAGAAAATGTATGTACAATTCGTTCAAATATCTCCGAAGATGATTTATTTAATATGAGTTGTGAATATAATATTCAAAATGAGATTTGTTATGATTTAGTATCAAATGATAAACCTTTTTCAAAAAATGACAAAGTAATTATTGCCGAATTAATAAACACTACAAACGACGAGTTGTTGGGTTCTTACAGTTCATTTGAAGGTTCTCCGGCATCACAAGGTCTTCTCCAGTTTGACCTATGGGGAGTCGCCCCTACACCAAATAGATACGACTGGGACGCATTAAAAGAGTCTATCAAACAATATGGATTAAGAAATTCATTGTTGATTGCACCAATGCCAACTGCGTCAACATCGCAAATATTAGGTTACAATGAATGTTTTGAACCATTAACAAGTAATCTTTATACGAGACGAACTTTAGCCGGTGAGTTTGTGGTTGCCAATAAATATTTAATGAAGGATTTAATCGCACTTGGACTGTGGAATGAAAAGATTAAAAACAATATTATTGCAAATAAAGGAAGTGTACAACAGTTAACTGTTTTGCCAGAACATATTCGTGACAAATACAAGATTGTTTGGGAAATGCCGATGAAACATTTGATTGATATGTCGGCTGATAGAGGAGCCTTTATTTGCCAAAGTCAAAGTTTGAATTTGTGGTTAGAAGACCCAAATTATAACACATTGACGTCGATGCATTTTTATTCTTGGAAAATGGGACTAAAAACCGGTATTTATTACTTGAGAAGAAAAGCAAAACATCAAGCGCAACAGTTCACAGTTGAGCCAGAGAAACGAAATAATCAAGAAGAAGGTGACGAAATTTGTGAAATGTGTTCCGCATAAAAATAAAATATTGTTGTATGTTATACACAAAGAATGAAAAAATATTTAATGCATCTTATATTTGTCTTACTGTTGTTGTTTCTGGGTTTACATTTTTCAACAAAAATGAATGAATCGTTTGTTGTAATGACACCGCCACACACAATTAAAGACTACAAAAAAAAACACGATAGAAAAAAGAAGTCTTTTTGTGTCATATCTTAGGTGGTATAGTTAAAAAAATAAATACACGCATAGTGCATTTATTTTTCTATTTTTTGTTTATTTGTGTATTTTTTTTATTTTAATGAGAATCATACCCACCGTTATAGTTACTTCCATAATTGCCATCGTTGTTATACAAGAACTCCGGGTATTCTTTACATTCTTCGTGTGGGTCATAATATGCGCCGTAACGAGGGTCGTTCCAGTCAATTTGACTTGAATCTAAAACAAATGCGGTATTGTGTTGATTTAAATTGTCATCTTCCTCCTCTTCTTCACACCAAATTACTTCGCCATTTAACTCGTCTATCAACAATGGATATTTCATATCTTCTTCAATGTCAACTGTTTTTTCCGAATTGTTAGTTTTATTTAATAGTTGAGTATTTGACGTTGCTTCTTCTTCTTCATCGTCTTGTAAATCAATAAATACATCATAAAGTTGATTTTTGATAGAAACAATAATTGAACCCAAGTAGTTATAACTTTTCTCAAACGCGTTGTTAAATTCCATTCTTAAGAGTGTATGTGTATTTATTTGGTGTACATTGTTAAAAAAATTGAACGAACTTTCAATTTTTTTATTTTTTAGCGTTTTTTTCCTATTACATCAAAGTTTTTATTGTTTTTTCCATATCATTATTTATTTCACATATATCTTTGTCAAAAAGTAATTTATAAAAACACCGAAATGTTACGATAATATCGTTCAAAGAGTTGTGTAATTTTTGTGGTTTTATTCCAAACAAATGACTATGTAGTTCATCTAGTTTTGGATACTTATACTGGTCACCGTATTTTTTATTAGGGTTGGGTAGTTTGCACACACTTATACTATTTTGCATAGTACAAAAATATTTATCGTAAGAATACAAATTATTCAAATATTCTTGGTATTTTTCTTTATTTTCTCCATCATTTGTTTCTCTTATCATTCTCAACAACTCTACTTTCAATATATTTAAATCAAATTCCAAGTTGTGTCCAACCACAAAATCAGAACCTTCAATATTATTCATAAATTCTTCTATAACATCGTTTACTTTTACACCCTTTGTTTGAGACATTTCATTTGTAATCCCGTGGATTGAAATATTTTTTTCATTCATTATTATGTTTGAAGGAATTTGAATTATGTAGTCTTTTTTTTCAAGACAATTTGTTTCAGATTCATATATGATATAACTAAACTGAACAACATATGGCCATAGTTCCGTTACACTTGGTTTCACATACTTAGTTTGGGGTAACCCAGTAGTTTCGGTGTCATAAACGATAAATTTCATTTCAAATCAAGTGGTAGTATTATTTGTTATGATACCTTTAAGTAATCAAAAAAAGAATCAATTTTTATTTATTTGACTAGTTTATTTCAAGTACTTACACATATTCCTTGCATATTCCAAAACTACGTCTGTGCCATATAGTAATCCCGTGTTCTTTTATACCGTCCAAATGTTTTTTTGCACCATATCCTTTATTACTATCAATACTGTAATGTTCAACTAATGTAGGATTTTGTTGACATAATTCATCAATATATGTGTCGCGTGCAACTTTGGCTAATATAGAAGCCGCCGCAATAGGAGAGTATTTGTTGTCACCTCCTTCCACACAAACGTGCGGTACTTGTTCTAGTATTTTTCGTTTTTGATTGTACTGCATAAAAGGATTAAAATAATTACCGTCAATAATTAACTGTACCTTTTTATTTGTATTGTCTGTTGTTGTGGAGTCACCATCAAACAATATTTTTTCTTTTAATATTTCTGCTATACATTTATGCATTGCACGTTGAGTTGCTTGCAAAATATTAATTTCATCTACTACTTTTTCATCTTCATAACAAACTGCCCACGCTAGTGCATTTTTTTTAATATATTCAGAAGCTTCTTCTATTTTCTTTTTTGAATGAAACTTTTTGCTGTCTTTCATTTTTGAATGGTCAAAACTGTCATCTTTAGGTAAAATGACTGCTGCAACATAAACCCTTCCAAATAATGGACCTCGTCCAACCTCATCAACACCAATTTCAATAATATTAGTATCACTTGTAAAATATTTACTTAGAGGAAGTTGTTTTTCTCTTGTGCGTTTTTTAGCTTCATTAACACATTCTTGTCCATCTTTTTGTGTAGTCATATCATATATCATAATATTATTTATAATTACAACTATAAATAATTTTTATTTCAATTTTAAAAAATAATTTCATTTTATGAAACTTTTTTCACTATATAAATTATACATGAACAAATTATTATTACTTTTTATAATTTTATTACTTGGACTTATACTATGTTCTTTTTTAGGAGGTAATTGCTACACTGAAGGATTTACAACAGAAATATCAAATATTATTGGTGTAAAGGGTAGTAAAGGAGATGCTGAACCCGTAGTTACATCAAGTGACGGTACTCCAACTGATAATTCTTCGTCACCGTCATCTTCAACACCATATGATAACTATAACCACTATGAAAAAACATCATATCCAACAAAATATTATGGACCAAACGGAACAACTGCTACAGTTATAAATACTAATGGTACATATACTTTAGCAGTTACTGAAACAAACGGTACAACAACAATATATAATGTAGCTAACCCATCGTCATCAACTGATACATCAAGTATATCAAAGACAACCTTTTATGGACAAAATGGCGGAACTGCAAAAGTAACAACTGACAATAACGGAAACTATTTAATTAAAGTTACACAACCAGACGGAACTACTACTACATATACAGTAACGAATACTCAAAGCACAGTTGTTCCTCCACCACAACAACCAACCACCCAGTCTTCTACTTATAGTTCTGGACAAAATTATAGTTACTACAATGGTGCGAATGTAAATGCCAGTACAGTGAGTACACCAAGCGGAACAACGTATTCTTCGATGACTGGACCACAAGGAAATACCGCGGTAACATCTTCAAATTCAAACTCAACGTATGACTCAACCTTACCTCCTGGTATTCCGAAAAGTATGATTCCACCCGGTCAAGAAGATTTATATATTCTAAAATCACAAGTTGTTCCACCCGTATGTCCAAGTTGCCCAAGTTGTCCTACGTGCCCTACGTGTGATAATAACTCTTCTTCTAGTGCAGAAAAATGCCCACCTTGTCCTTCTTGTGCTCGTTGTCCCGAGCCAGCCTTTGACTGCAAAAAGGTGCCAAATTATAATTCAGCTGGAAGCAGCAAATATTTACCAATGCCGATACTCAGTGACTTTAGTGGTTTTGGTATGTAAAATTATACTACAAGATTTTTTATAAAATAAGTCAAACCGTGTATTTTATAAAAACTATTCTTTTGCGGCAGCCAAGATTTCCCTCGTTTTGATACATTTTTTATCCATTTGGAAGGTTTGTCCTTTTTCTTCTTGTGGAACTATTTTGATAATACACTTTGACTTTTTACCGTATAATGGTTCTGTACAACCCTTACCTTCAGTATTTTTAATTTTATCTCTAAATTTTTTGTCTAACTTGAATAATTTTGGCAATTCTTCTGTGCATCTTGAACGGAAATGTTCATATCTTTCTCTTACTTGACAGTATGTTAAATTGGATTTCTTATTTAATTTACGATTTATCAATTCGTGCAAATTATAAATATATCTTGAAAACGTGTCACGACTTTTCATACAATCCATCGTTAAAGGTAACTCTTTAAAATTAGTTTTTAAATTAATTCTACAGTATTTACAAGGCAGTACATTTTTTAAATTTAAAACAAAATTACGATAATGGTGTTTTTGTTCTTGAGTTGGTTCAACTGGATAGTTAAAACTCATAGTATGAAGTAAATGCCATGCACTGGGTCCCCAAACAGAAGTAAGCATTCCATCGCCACTACTAAAGTCACTTTTTGAATATATTTTTTTGGTTTTATTTTTGTTTGTTTTCATATGTTTTTTAGTATTATTTTTACGAGATGATTTATTCATAATATAAATATAGAAAATATTTTAATATTTGCAATGTTTATGAGCAATTCTCCAAGTTCAAGTATTTCTAATTATGTAAAAAGTTCAAAAAGCATATCTTTATTTGTAATACTCTCTATTTTTTTTATTTTTATTTTTATGTTCTCTCCATTAAGTAACACTACAGTTGCATTTGTTGGAAAATTAAGTATTTTAATACTTTTAGGTTGTGCTTTTTATAAAAATTGTTATATAACATTTTATTTTTCTAAAGACTCAAATATAACATTTACTCGTGGTTCTTGGAACAATGAAAAAACGAATGTAATTTGTAGTTATATTCTTTCATTATTTATTTTATTATTGTTGTTTCGTGTTTTCAAAAGTTTTTTCTATTAAACCTTTCACCAACTTGTTTGAATAACTTGTGAATATAATTTCATTATCATTCGTATCTTCATCCTTTTTATCTCCAAAATTTGTATTTAGAAGATTTTTTACTTGTGATATTTTATTATAATAGATAGAATCATTTTTACAATCATATCTATTTATTTCCACTAGTAGTCCTTGTTTATTTCTAAATAACATTATACCTACACTATAATAATACAACGAGTTGTCTTTATATTATTGTATTTTTGTCTATTTTGTCTATTTTGTCTATTTTGTCTATTTTGTCTATTATTTCGTTAAATGTTTCATTCTAATTTATTCTTTCATATATATATAATGACCAAAATGTTTAACGTAAATCTAGGCAGCGTGTCCACCAAATTAAAAAGTTTTATTCCATCTTTCAATATGAAAACGATTGGTATTATTGCACTAGTAATTATTTTGTTACTAGTTGCTCTTTATATGTACAATAATAATAAAACAAAGTCACCCAACCAAATGAAAGAAAATTTTGAAAGTGGAAAGAGCGATAAGACTGCAGATTTTAAATATTATTGGGTAGAATGGTGTCCTCACTGCAAAACCGCCAAACCAGAATGGGACAAGTTGAAAGCAGAATACTCAAACAAACCAATCAACGGATATAAAGTAATATTTACTGACATTGATTGCACAAAACAAACTGCAGAAATTGAAAAAGAAATGACAGTATACAATATTGAGGCTTATCCAACCTTTAAACTAATAAAAGGTAATCAAGTGATTGACTTTGATGCAAAACCAATCAAAGATACTTTTGTAAAATTTTTAAATACTGTATTGTAATGTAAAAAATAGTAATTGCCTTTTATTTTTCATCCACTTTATCCTTTTTATTTTTAGTTAAAGAGAGAAAAGACTCGGCTGCCTCTATTCCATCATTAATCAACCTTTCTCTCTCTTCACTTGATGATATAGTAGATTTTAAGAATGCAAAATGAATAGGTTGGGTTTGATATCTAACTTCATTAGGTATTTTTACCTGTTTTGGTTCTGTATCCACATTCATTACCAACTTGTTAATAAAAATAGTTATATAGTCTAATATTGTTGATTCATTATTTACAATATTAGTTTTAGGGTTTTCATCATTATCATAATTATTACGAACACCTAATATCTCTCCCAAATTATCATCAGATATGTTGTTATTTTGTATGCAGTAGTTTAAAGGATAATTGGAAACAACCCCGCCATCTACATAACATTTATCACCAACACATCTAGGGGTAATCACCAACGGCAATGCAACTGTCATATGTATTGCGTCATATACTTTTAAATCTGGGTGACTTTGGTATGAAATGTCTACCATTTCAAAATCATTCATTTCAAGAGAGAAAACGTGAAGGTCTATTTTAGAGTACTCATATAGTTCTCTCATTGTAATATCAACAGACAAGTCAATCGCATTAAAAAAAGGTTTAAAAAATATATCAATCACCTTTTCATCAAACAAACCCTTTTTGGAAAACGCTTCAAATATTTGGTTGATACTTATATCAAAAACTTCGTGCCAAGGACGTTTAATTATATAGTCGTTGATGTAATCCCATTTTATTTGTAGAACAATTAGTAATCCAATCATAGCACCCGCCGATGTTGCATAGATTGACTCTATGTTTTCAATTTTCCAAAAATCTGTTTTTTCCAAATGTTGTAATGCCCCCAAAGATTTTAGTCCGGTTGGTCCCCCGCCGGATATAACGATATGTTTAATTGTCATTTTACTAATAAATAATTGAATTGAATTACTTTTAATAAGTTTTTTTCCATATACTTTTTAAGAATGGCAAATATATTTACACTAGAAAATGTTTCTGACTTTACTGAAAAAATCAATATTGATGACTTGTACGAGAGAAAACGCCAATATGATTTAAATAAATTAGAACTGTACAACAAAATTCTGAATCGTATTCACGTAAGAATCAAGACGACTTCTCGTCAAAAAACAGACGAACAATTTTGTTGGTTTGTTGTGCCAGAAGTAATTATTGGAGTTCCAAAGTATGACCAAGGTTCTTGCATCGCCTACTTAATAGATAAGTTAAGGGAAAATGGATTCAATGTAAAATATATTCACCCCAATACATTATTTATTTCTTGGTTGCATTGGGTGCCTTCCTATGTACGAACCGAACTTAAGAAAAAAACGGGTATCATCGTAGATGAATATGGAAATAAAGTACAAAGCGAAGAAGAAAATGATAATAGCCAAAAGATAAATAATATGTTCAACATAAAGGAGCAAAAAGTGAATGTTAAAGTGAATACACAAAAAGAGAAAAAATCATTTACTCCTATTCAATCCTATAAACCACAAGGTAACTTAGTATATAATGATGAACTATTGAATATTTTGGAAGAAAAAATAACATAAAATTTTATATAAAAATAATATTTTCATATATTAAGAAGTTGCATATGCCGAAAAGTAAGAAGAATGATAGAAAAAATAAGTTATCAAAAACAAAAAAAGCAACTAAATGCGAAGAGCGTGTTGTATTTGAACCTTTTGAGGAAAAGTATGAAAAGTCCGTAAAACAAGGTATGAAACAAAAACATAAAAAGTATTTGTCACAAGTTGAACTTTTATTAGATAAAAGTAGAAACGCTATTTTTAAGAAACAAAACAGTGGAGATTTATGGCAAGCCCCTTTAGTGAAATTATTCCAAGTTCCATTTACCCCTTCCAAAATTAAACCAAATAACGACTACTATACATATATCAACTTTCGTTGGTTGAAAAATACCGAACACGAGTTTGATAGTAGTATTACCGGAAGTAATAAGAAATATTTCTCCCAAATTGACGACTTTAGACTAACGCAAGACAAAACATACAAAGATGTATTGAATTTAGTCAATGAATATGTTAAGAAAGACCATAGTAAACAAGCAAAACTAGTGAAAAATGTACGTGATTCTTTTATAAAATTAAACAATGTAGTCGGAACAAAAAAACACGTCACCGCTTTCACAAATATGTATAATAACTGCGTTGAAAAAAATGACTTGTGGGGATTTTTAGCAGACATAGATAAAAACGAAATTATTTCGTGGGGTTCTCCTATCAAGTGGCAAGTAACTCCCGATGATAAGAATGCAAAAATATATAAAAGTATGATTTCTTTCCCACAATTAAGTTTATTTGACTTGAATGTATATTTTGATGATAATAGTGGATTAAGTAAAACAGAAATTACAAACAGAGGAATAGTTAGAAAGAAATATTTGAAATACATAAGTGATATACTTGATTCTTGTTTAGGGAAAAGTCACGGTTTAAAAGCGCAAGATGTTTTTGATTGCGAAGTTTCAATATTGAATGCAATGGGTTGTGATTCGGTCAAAAAAGATTCACCAGACTTTTACAATGTAGTAAAAAGAGGAGAAGCATTACAATATGGTTTTGACTGGGATAAATTTGCTCATAAAGTAGGATATAAAACAGTACCAGAAAGTTTTATCTGTGGTAGTTTGAACTATTTGAAATGTATGTGTACAGAATTAAGTGAAAATTGGGCCGGTGAAAAGTGGAAAGCATACTGGTACTACATCTACCTACGACAACTGATTCGTTTTGATAAAAAACTAGACGATATTCATCTTGAGTTTAAAGGTAAATTTATGACCGGTTTACCAAGTGATTTTCCTTACGAGTTATTACCCGTATTTGGGTTGTCAATTACTTTCAACACATTAGTAGCAAAATTATACGTTGACAAATATGAAAACGACGAAGCAGTTGCATATGTAAAAAATATGGGTAAAGATTTAATTACAGTGTTCAAGAGAATCATCTTAAGAAACAGTTGGATGGACCCTCCCACTAAAAAACAAGCGTTAAAAAAATTGGACCATTTGAATTTAATAGTAAGTCAACCTCCAAAACTACGTGAAGACCCACTTCTTGATTATGTATCAGACGACCCTTGGCATAATATGCTGTTGATTGTACATTGGCGAACTGAACAATTTATTCATTTGGATGGAAAGGGAGTAGTTGATATTCCTATGGTAGACTGGGCAAACACGCCATTCAAACTAACTGGCTATCAACCATATATTGTAAATGCATTTTATACTCCGACCCAAAACTCTATCTATATTCCTTTAGCATATTTACAACCTCCATTTATTGATTTACAAGAAAGAGGTATTGAATACAACTTGACTCATTTAGGTTATACTCTGGGTCACGAAATGTCCCACGCATTAGATGATACTGGAAGTAAATACGATTATTTAGGAAACATGCATAACTGGTGGACGGACAATGATAGAAAACAATACAAGAAAATATTAGATGATATTCAAAAACAATACGAAGTGTATGCTGCAAGAGATGGTATAAAATTTGACGCATCTATTGGTTTAGGCGAAGACGTTGCTGATATTTCTGGTTTAGCAATATGTGAAGAATACTTGAAGGATTTCCAAGATAAAAATGACGATATTGTTCCAGTACGTTCGTTGTCCTTACAAGCATTTTATGTTTACTTCGCGGTTCAACAGAGACAACACATTTACAAAAGTGCATTAAAAATACAGTTATTAACTAACCCGCATCCTTTAGACAAATATAGAACAAACGTTCCGTTGTCTCGTTTAGAAATATTCAGAAATATTTACAACGTTAAAAAAGGAGATGGTATGTATTGGCCAACAATGAGTACTGTTTTTTAATTCTATTTAGTGAAAATAAAGTAAAATTCCAACTTTAGAAAATAAAGATAATTATAAATATTAAGAAGTTATAATTATTTAAGAATAATAGAATACAAATTACCAATTTTAAAAATTTTTTTTTGTAAACAATATATATAATATGGCATCACGTCGTAGAAGAGGAGGATCTCGCAGACATCGCACTAGACGAGGAGGAAAAAGGTCTATTGCCTCAATGGCAAAAAGTATGAGCGCATCAAAGGCCGCCGCAAAGTCAGCATCTGCTGCCATGCAAAAAGCACAAGCACAAGCTAAAGCTGCATCAAAAGCTGCTGCCGCCGCCATGCAAAAAGCACAAGCACAAGCACAAGCAGCATCAAAGGCCGCATCCGCAGCAATGCAAAAGGCTGCATCAAAAGCCGCCGCAGCTGCCCTTGCATAAATATTTTCATCAAAGTTAAATAAAAATAACTCTTTTTGTATAACAATATAGTTGTGTGTTAGTATTATTTTGTGTTCTGAAAAGAACATAAAATAAATTATTTACGTTGTTTTTTCTTTACTACTTGTATTATTTACATCTTCATTCCCAACCAAATGGTCGGATATTTTTTCCAAATTATCAATCTGTTTAATAGTCGTGTCCAATATTCTAGATTCTACGATTGCCTCATAAATTTTTATACCTTCAGTAAAGTCCTTTTCGCAAGTTAAATATAAATCTTTTATGTAGTTTCTGCATTCAACAACCACATTTTGGAGAGACGACTCAGTTAAATCTGGATTTATACGTATCACTTCACTTTTATTTGATTCACCTTCTCTCGAATCATATACGTAGACAAATACTTTGTCTATTATTGAAGTCAGTTGAAGTTGTTTGTTATTTACATTCTCAATCATTTTTTTTAAATTTGAGGCGTATTTTATATAGAGACTATTTGTTGTACTAATCTCCATATATTTCTCATCTTCAGACGAAGATGACTCTGTATTGTTGGACGATGTACAAAATTTTTCTTTGTTATAATCCCTCAGTTTGATATCACTAAATTTAGTGACACTTTCCGGAATATTGTAATCTCCAGTGAAATTTATATAAAAGTTTTTCAAATCATTTTTAAACTGTTTCTCTGTTTCTTCTGACATTCTATTAAATTTACCAGTTTTATAATCATACCAATCATCATAATAAAGCTCCATTAGTTCGGGTATTCCAATCTCTTCGTCCAGTGTTTTTATTTTGCCATTTTTAGTCAAGTTCATTGAACACAATTTTTTTGGCGCGGTACTTACATTCACATTTTCAGACTCTGAGTTTTCGTCGTCTTCATTTTCTTCGCCCTCACTATCACCAATCACTAATTCATTTGATAATACATCAACGCGCTCACCACATAAATTGATTTTACTTACTTCAAAATGACCACTACTTGGTATTTTATCCTTTTCAAACAACTTGTACGTTTTTACATTCCCAAAAAAATCAGTATGAGTGTATTCTGGATTGATTGTCATAACAATGGATGCAAAAATATGTGCAACTTTTATATAAAATTTCGCAATTTGATTACACTTCATTTCTTTTGTATCATTACTTTCTTCTATTGCATTGTGCAACTGCGACTTGTTGAAAAATACAATATTTTCCTTTTCAATCTCTTTAGGAGAAGAACCGTTTTCAATTCTATCCAAAATTTTATCAACTTCCAAGTCAGAAAACTTTTTATTAATAATATCCGAAGTTAAAACAATCATTTTTTCGCAATATGTTTTTTCATTTAACTTTCTTAAACTTTGAAAATCACTAGTTAAAATATAATGTGTAGCAATATAGTCTATCGTTTCCTCCAGTGGTATTTGTTTAACGTCTTTTGTTGAATTATTCTCCCCCCCTCCACCATATGTTGAATTTGATGACTGTTGATTACCCATATAACATAAACATATAAAATATATATAAATTAAAATTGAATTAAAATTATATTTCTATATGAAAAGAATAAAATAGAATGAGTAAGGATAAAAGTGTCAAAAAACGACACGGAAATGTTATTAATAAAAAGGAACTATGGAACGTATTTGATAGTGAAATTAAACCCAATAACGAACCTCTTGAATGTATTTATCGCGCTTGTGGAGACCGTGAAAAATGTGAGCTTTGCGACAATAGTTTAGCATTTTCAGAAGAGGGGTTTTTAACTTGTACCAACAGAAAATGTGGCATCATTTATAAAGATATTGTGGACCAATCTGCCGAATGGAGATACTATGGCGCAGACGACAATCAAAATTCAGACCCGACTAGATGTGGTATGCCGATTAATCCTTTGTTGCAAGAATCGTCTTTTGGTTGTAAAGTATTGTGTTATGGTTCAACCAGTTATGAAATGAGAAAAATCAGAAGATATACAGAGTGGCAGTCAATGCCTTATAAAGAAAAATCCCAATATGAAGAGTTTCAAAGAATTACTATAATGTCACAAAATGCTGGAATGCCGAAACTAATTATAGACGATGCTATTCGATATCACAAGAAAATATCAGAGTATGAATTGACCTTTAGGGGAGATAATCGCGACGGAATTTTAGCAGCATCTATTTATATTTCTTGTAGAATCAATAACTATCCAAGAACTGCCAAAGAAATATCCACAATATTTAATTTAGACGTTACGAGTGCAACAAAAGGTTGTAAAAATGCCCAGTTGATTATTAATAATATTGAGAAGGATATGATTCATACGGATAAAACCTCTTTTGGTAGGACAAAACCAGAAGCGTTTATTGAACGTTATTGTAGTAAACTAAGCATTAACAATGAACTAACCAAGTTGTGCCAATTTATTTCAATGCAAATTGAGAAAAAGGGACTAATGCCGGAAAATACCCCGCATTCTATTGCGGCCGGGGTGGTATTCTTCATAGCTCAGTTGTGTAATTTGAACATCAGTAAAAAAGATATTAAGAACACTAGTGAAATCAGTGAAGTTACTATTAATAAATGTTACAAGAAAATAGATAAAATAAAAGAGGAGTTAGTACCCACAGTAATACTCAACAAATATGGAATAAATATTTAAGAGTCAACAAATTATTTTTAAATAATATTATTTTGCATTTTTTACTTAAAAATAATTTGTTTTTTTATAATATAACTTGATACAACAATGGAATTTATTGAAAAAGAAGAAAATCAACCAGAAATGCCAACGGAACAAGATAATATTAGTAACTGTTGTATTATATTAACGAGCACTGTTTCTATTAATCCAAAAAAACGTTTTATTTATGATACCGACGGAAATTCAAGATTAGACACTTACTTAAAATCTATCAAGCAATGGCTAGATAAAACAAATTTTAAAATTGTTCTTGTTGAAAACTCTGGACATGTCTTTTCCGAGTTGGATGATTATATTGAGAAATACAAAGAACGTTTTGAAATAATATCATTTAAGGAAAGTGAAATGAGTGACGAAGCATTTGATAGTGTAGGGGCACAAGCAATAAGACTACCAGATGACTATTTATATACTAGTAAAGGTACAAGTGAAATGTTTGCTATTTACCATGCTTACCAACAGTCAAAATTAACCAAAACAGCTAAATTTATTATAAAAATAACTTGCAGATATTTTGTCCAAGAGCTTGAAAATTTTTTGAAAAACAAAAATGTTGATGACTATTTTGCTTTGCGACAAAATAATTCTGACAACTGTGAAATTGTTGGTTGTCATATAAATCACATTTCAGACGTTTTTATGCCCGGACATTTTAAAAACAGTGATGGCAAGTGGCACCATCATATAGAAAGTGTCTATAAAGACAGACTATTAACTAGAATCCCGGAAGAAAGAATCATAGTTTGTGACGTATTTCAAATTGAAGAAACTCAACAAGGGGGGTGTAATGTTTTAAGGACAGAACTGTAATTTTTTGAACCACCTCAATCGTTTATTATATTATATTTTAATATTTGAATTATTCAAACATTAAATGATAAGTGCCGAAAAAATACCTAGCCGGATTTTTATTATTCCATATAGAAATAGACGAGAACAAAAATTTTTTTTTTCAAATCAAATGAATTTCATACTTGGAAACGATGATGACTATGAAATTTATTTTGTTCACCAGTGTGATAGTCGAAACTTTAATCGTGGCGCAACAAAAAATATAGGGTTTCTAGCTATGAAAGAAAAATATCCAAACGACTATCAAAATATAACCTTTATTTTTAATGATGTTGATACACTTCCTTTTCACCGAATTTTTGACTACCAAACCACACCCGGTGTCGTAAAACATTATTACGGTTTTGAAACCGCACTTGGTGGTATCGTACTTATGAAAGGTTTTGATTTTGAACTGATTAATGGATACCCAAATTATTGGGGATGGGGAATGGAGGACGCATGTTTGCAAAAAAGGTGTTTGAAATATGGGTTAACAATCAATCGTTCCCATTTTTACAAAATAGGAAGTCCAGAAATTTTGCAGTTATTTGACGGCGTATCTAGACTTGTTTCCCGTAAAGACCCAGAAAGAATGAAAAATGACAACGGCGGTGATGGATTACAAAGCATACAAAACTTAATGTATTCTGTTGACCCCGACTCTTTAAACCCAAATGATAATATTTACGTTGTTCAAAATCCTAGAATGATGGTAGTGAACGTAACTAATTTTACGACTTTGGTTCATTCTGATGAAGATGATTTTCATAAATATGATTTGAGAGAACCCGTTAGAAATGTAATGTTTCCAAATCAACACACACAGTATATTGACAACACAGTCGTTACAACAGACGATTGGAAAGATATCCCACAATATTCTAGGACAGAAGAGAGAAGACAGTCGTCGGATTCTTCTGCGCAACTAAATCAGTATATACAACAAGTCCGTTTACAAAATACACCGCAGAAACAATTCATCCGAAATCCAAATGTGAATACACAAAGTGCTAGGTATATTTTTTCACAAGAAAATTCAAATAATTATCCAAAACCACGCTCAGTAGCAAGTGTGAATATTAAGTGGGGTGGTATGAGGAAATAATTGCGATGTTTAATTACTTTTTTCTCTATTCTCTCTGTAAGTATATGGGAGATTCTAACGAACAAACTAGAAAAAGAAATATTGCTTTTGAAATCAAGAATATTGATATTGAAACTGTCTTTACCGAATGGTGGGAATTAAAAAAATTATCTGTAAAACCTCAAGAATTGGAGTGCTTAAATGGTAGAAGCAAAATCGGTTGTGATTTAATAGACTATTATTTTTTTATGAATCGTCTAGAAACCGTGGGAAATAAAGGTATTAATTTTTACGATTTTATCAAAAACATTGATTACTATAAAACAAAAAAATATATTCAAAATTTATTAAACTACTGTTACCAACATAATCGTTACGTAGATAATGATACCAAAAGATATTATTATATTTATGGACTTTCTTTTGGTCGCGTGAATGCTTTTAAAGTCACAAATGCTCTTTCTATGTATCAAAAATATAAACCAAGTACGAAAAATTATTTATACTCTATTATGGACCCATTTTGTGGCTTTGGTGGTAGACTAGTTGCGGCACTTTTACTGAACTATAATTATATTGGGGTTGACTTGAATGTGAATTTAAAACCCAACTATGACCGATTGTTGAATGATTTAGGAAAAAAAAGTAGTTCTCAGATTAAATTGTTATTTCAAGATGCGAAAGACGTTGATTATTCCCAATACAAATATGATATGGTATTTACATCACCTCCTTATGGAAATATTGAAGTGTATGAAAACGGAATTAAAAAAACGCCGGATGAGTGGGCGCAATTTTACACAACCGTGTTTCAGAAGTTATGGGATCACTTAAGGAACAAAGACGGTGTATATGCCATCAATATTAATATAGATATTTATCAAAAATATTTAGTTCCTTTATTCGGAGAGTGTGAAGAAAAAATAGAATTGAAAAAATCAACTAGAAACAATAAATACAAGGAATATATTTATCTATGGCGAAAAAATATTTAAAAACTTTGTCGTCACATATATAATGTTTTCCGAACAAACTATAGAAGGAATAACTCACATAAAACACTGTCTTTACATCAATTTATCAAGTCGTATGGATAGAAAAGAACACGTGGAAAAAGAACTTGCCAAAATTGGAGTTCCTTTTGAGAGATTTAATGCCATTAAACTGCCGAATGGAGCGGTTGGGTGTAGTATGAGTCACTTGAAGTGTTTGCAAATTGCGAAGGAGCGCGGGTGGAGCCACGTTTTTGTTTGTGAGGACGACATTCAATTTTTAGACTCGGATTTATTCAAAAAACAGTTGGACATTTTTTTTAAAAATCACACCAATGACTGGGATGTTTTATTAGTAGCCGGGAATAATATGCCGCCTTATATACCCGTTGATGATACTTGTGTACAAGTGAAACAATGTCAAACCACAACTGGTTATATTGTAAAACAACACTACTATGATACGTTAATTGAAAATTTCAAGTCGGGAATTCAATGTCTAATGAAGGAACCGAAAAAACACCCGTTGTATGCAATTGACAAGTATTGGTTTTTTCTACAACAACGAGACCGTTGGTTTTTAATCGTACCTCTAACCGTTGTACAAAGAACCGATTATAGTGACATTGAAAAAAAAATGGTGAATTATAAAAGAACAATGACTGACTTGGATAAAGCGCACTTACAACAACGAATGAACCAAATAGACAATATGTAATGAGCAAAATAAAATACAAAATCTTTTATTTTTTATTCATTTTTACCTTTTTAAATTGAATCAAAGAGAGAAACCTAGAGGGTAAAATCCTTAAAATAGACATCTGTTTTTATTGGGAAAATATTATTTTTGAGCGACGAGTTTAGATAATAACCAACCGCATAGTCTTCTAAATACTCTTTGGATATATTTTCTCTCTTGGTTATTAGGTCTTGAATTGAATTACAAGAGAGAAAGTAAAAGCGACCATTGCAATATTTGATTGCTTCTATTTTCAAATCGCGAGGTAGCTCCGGATGTATTCTATAATATTGAGAGATATGTGGCAATTTAACATCCACGATAAACCCACCGTAATGGTATGAAAAGTTAGGCGAATCAAATAATTTAGTTAAGGTTGAAAAAAACTGAAAACAAGAGAGAACTTGTTGGTCATCGTCGGTTTTCATAACATATTTATAGTTGTAGGTTTCATTTACTGCTTCGTATGCAGAAATTACCTTGTGTGGGAGAGAATTATAGTCATCTTTGTTTCTTACCCACAGTTTTCTCTCTTCATCATCAAATTCAAAGTTATTTTTCAACTCCAAACTTCCAATTACGTGATAATATTTTACATTAGGAGGTAACTCTTTTAACCACGTATTTGTTTGCGAGGCAGCTTTCTCTCTGTATTTTTGGCAGTTCATAATCAGCAATATAAAGTCTTGTTTGATTTTTCTCTCTTCCATTTCCTAGATTTATAGTTATAACTGTAAAGATAACTATAAATTGTTTTATACACAACTTATTTTTGTCCAAGATTCTGGAAATAAATCCGTTGTATCATTCGGGGCTTTAGGTCCAAACCATACTTCGGGGTAACATACTATTTTTGTAGGATTAGTATTTAAATATGCACCCCACCAACTAAACGTACTATTGGCAATAATGTTGTGACTACACGCACTCATCAGTAACAACTGTTGCCAATCTTCAACATTGTCTGTCACTTTTATAAATGCACAATTTTTAATTGTTTTTTTTATCTCACCTATTATTTTTTCTATTTCTTCATTGTCTTCCTTCTCACAAAAATAAAGTATTTTTTGTAATTTATTATTTGTTTTTTTTAGAACTTCTTTTAGACTGTTTTCGTAATATTTATAAGTTAAAATGGGATGAGTACCTTGTAAGTTTTTGTAATCTCCTTGGCGGAAATGCATACTTATAAATTCTTTATAATTATAGTTATACTTACAAGTTGCTTTTTTTTTCAGAACTTCCAACTGTAAATAATCGTAAATTTGTTTGTGATTTTTTTCAAAATATTTATGACTTTGAAAATATCCGTCTAATATAATATTATCTAATAATGTTGTTATGGGTAACTCTTCATAACTGAACGATTTTTCTCTCACAATTTTCATATTATGATTATAAATACTATCAGTAAGATGTTTTTTTAAAAATACTAAAAGACTGTGCCAGTATGTATGCCTTTGGGTAACACCACTATTCAACGCATACTTACTTTTGAAATAAAAAATATGGTCACTATCTATTGCGTATGACATTGTAGCAAATATTTCAAACAGTTGATTACCTAATCCACCTTTTAAATTACACGTTATCATCCCTTGTTAGATTAGTATTTTAATAATATTTAAACTTTAATTATTATTAAACTTAAATTACCAAGGGTTTAAAAATCTTCACTAAATTCAAATGTGTTTTTATCCACTGTTTTGTTGGCAAGCGAATAATCTGAAACAACGCGTTCAAAGAAATTGGTCTTACCTTCCAAACTAATCAACTCCATAAAGTCAAACGGGTTGGCCACATCATATATTTTATCATAACCAAGTTGAAGACACAAACGGTCTGCAACAAATTGAATGTATTGTGTCATCATTTTGGAATTCATTCCAATCAAACGACAAGGTAAAGCTTCACAAATAAATTCGGTTTCAATACTTACGGCTTCTTTAATCAATTCGTGAATTTTTGTTTTAGGTATTTTCCTCACCAACTTACTATACAACAGTATGGCAAATTCACAGTGAAGAGCTTCATCACGCGAAATCAATTCATTTGAAAAAGTTAGTCCGGGCATCAAACCACGTTTTTTCAACCAAAAAATACTGCAAAATGCACCAGAAAAAAAGATTCCTTCTATACAAGCGAACGCAACTAGACGTGTTGCAAAACTGCTGCGATTATCCTTTATCCATTTTTGCGCCCAGTCAGATTTCTTTTTAATACAAGGAAAATGGTCTATCGCTTGGAACAGTTTCATTTTTTCGTCTTCGTTTTTAATATACGTTTCAATCAATAGACTATACGTTTGAGAATGTATGTTTTCCATTGCAATTTGAAACCCGTAAAATGCTCTCGCTTCTGATACTTGTACGTCAGACATAAAACGTACTGCTAAATTTTCTAAAACAATCCCATCACTTGCTGCAAAAAATGCTAAAATCATTGACACAAATTGTTTTTCATCAGCATTCAAGGTTTCCCAATGTGTTAAATCTTTTGATAAATCAATTTCTTCTGCTCGCCAAAAACAATCTACTTGTTTTTTATACATTTCCCATATGTCTTGGTGTTGTATGGGGAACATTACAAAGCGATTATCGTCTGGGGCAAGTAGAGGTTCTGATTGAATCTTTGACATCCTAAATATTATATAGTTAAGATTTTATATTTTTTTAAAAAATATATTAAAAAGGATTCTTCGTATTTTTTCAGTTTTTAACGCAAAAAAATACACTATTTACAGTTTTATTTTTTTAGTTTAGTAAATATTTCCAACTTATTTTTTCAAACCTCTGCGTAAATGTGGAACACATACTTCAATGAGTTTATAGTATTTATATTTGTATTTTTCGTAGATGTTATTGTGGTTACTTGATGTAATAGTATCGTTATACAAATGTTCTATGCTAATAGGTTTATAAGAATGAAAACCTTCAATACTATTTAAATTTAATTGATATTCTTGTGTTTTATCTACATTTTTTTGAAATAAGTGAAACGTCAACGCAATGATAACTAATGAGAGTAAGACAACCGTAGTTAATAAATATGTTTGGTCGCCGTAAGCGAATTTTCTTTTTTTAGAAATATGTTTATCTTTATCAATGTAGAGAATATTTGCTTCTGCCGCGTCATACTTGTCGTATGAAAATGTTCTAAGTGTAGCAGTTTGTTGTTCCATAATTGGTAGTATGTTGATGTTTTGTTTATATATTTTCATCATTTTTTAAAATACTTTTCAATTTTTTTATTAATATAGCAAAATAATATATAACTAATAAAAATGTATGAACTTAAAATGAACGTTGCGGATAGAGATAATTATTTGAATCAAATTGAACAACAAATTAAAATGAAAAGGCAGTTATTGTTGGAAAAAAGAAAATATTTAGAAGAAAATGTAAAAGAAAATAATTTTTTAGAAAATGTTCGGAGTGATTACAAAAAATACCACGATTTTATTTTGAAACAAAAAGAAGACCAAGTTAAATCTATGCAGTTTTTGAATCAGTATATTGATGACATGATGGTGAGCGGTAAATTAACCGAACACGATATTGTAAACTCTAAGAGAGAAAAACAAGAAATTATGAGTGAACTTGATAAAATTAAAAAAGATTTAGACGGTTTGATGAAAAACTAATTTTATATAATAATTATAATTATTATTTCTATATATATATAAATAATAAAGATGAGTATGGACGAAGCATTAGCAAAAATTACAAATATTACAACTCAAGCAACAGATAATAATAATCATATTACACAAATCAGAGACCGTCTTCTTAATATTTCTGCACAAATTAGAGGTATTGGAGAAGAAAAACAAGCACTTGAAGCAGATATTGCTCGTCTAAATACCGAATTACAAGGTTTACGTGGGGACTTAGGAGCTCGCGAAGAAGAAAGAGATGACCTTACCCGAAGAATAGAAGAACTTGAAGCAACTGCACAACGACTAGAAAATCAACTACAAGGAGCTGACGTTACACAGTCAGAACAAGCTGCAGAATTACAAAGACAAATAGACGACCTAAATAGACAAGTGATAGAAAAAGATGGGGTGATCGTAGATCTCCAAAGACAAATTGATGAAGGACAAGGAACTCTTGCTGCAAATGTTGACCTTTTACGACAAATGCACGAGAGACTAGATGCTTTAACTGCATTGGTAAACGGTCAAACTACTCAACTTGGACCAGACGGAGAAATACAACAAGCCATTACAACTATTTTAAATGAACTAAATACTATAAGACCCGCATTAGGTCCAACACCACCACCAGTAATTGGTGGTAGAAGAAAACGCAGTGTTACAAGAAAAAGAAGAACGCAAAGAAGAATGAAGGGTGGTTTTATTGCCAAATACGAAAATAAAAAATCAAGAAAGAGAACTAATTCTTCCAAATCAAAATCAAAATCATCGTCTAGCGTTCCATCACAGTCATCTAGGCGTTAAAATTCCAAAACATTCCGTGAATTGTTGGAATTCTAATATTACATTTTGAGTCGTATTCTCGTCTCAATAAATATTGAGGATTTCTTTTTATATTAGATATGATTTGCATACGCGTTTTATAAATGCGTCTCCAACATCGTTGTACAATTTTTAACCACATTGTTTTTATAATAGCTACACACTCATCTCCAGATAAATAAATACATTCTCCAATGTGTGGTGTAATATAATTATCTTTAGTGACTATATTTATATAATTCCGAATTAATTTGTGTTCTAAGTTAATATTAAATTCTAGTGAATTTTGAACAATATTTTCATACTTGTTTTTGAATAATCGTATGACTTCTTCATCTAATAATAACCCATCACCAAACAAGTCATCGTCTTCATCGGTAAAGTAGTCACTATATTCACTTTCGTTGTCACTCTCTTCATTACGTTTAACGTAAGCAACCATATGGTGTCCAAATATATTAGGGTCACTTTTTTCGTCAAATCCGTGCAATTTCGGATGGTATATTTCACATAACATTAAACGGTTTTTAGTCATCATTATTTTATAGTTATAGATTATTAAGTAATTACTACAAAAAATATAAATATTTATTCAATTTTTTTTAATTGTTTATATATATAAATGAAAATACCAAAATCTTTTTCAAAAATGCTTGAAAACAAATACGTTTTATACTTTGTTTTGTTTTTAACTCTTATTAACCTTTTGGGATATATGATGTTGGGCAACTTTAACGCAATTATATTCTTTGTTTTAGCAGCATTTTTAACTTCAAACTTTAGCAAAAATATGATTGTTGTTTTGTCTGTTCCTTTAATTCTAACTAGTGTCTTTATGGTTGGAAAAGCAGTCAAGGAAGGGTTTGAAGAGATGACCTCAAGTGGCGATAAAATGAAAGATATTGATAAACAAATTAAAGATAAAAAAGATATGGTAGACGAGTTAATAAAAGCTGGAGTTAGTACAGATGACGATAAAAAGAAACTAAAAGACTTGAACATTGAAATTGAAAAGTTGATCAAAGAAAGGGAAAAACTATTGATGGAAAAAAATGAAAAGAAACCAGACGAGAAGAAACCAGACGAGAAGAAAGATCCAAAACCAACGGAAACAATGTCAACTATGTACAAGAAAGAAAATAGAATAGACTACGCTTCTACTGTTGAAGATGCGTACGACGACTTGAATAAGATTTTGGGTGGTAATGGTATTAAGCAGTTAACTGATGACACACAAAATTTAATGAAACAACAATTGCAACTTGCCGATGCTATGAAAGGTATGACCCCGTTAATGGAACAAGCGCAAAACTTATTACAAGGTTTTGATATGAAAAGTCTAAGCAGTTTAGCCGGTTTAACTAAAAATACCCCAGCGTCAATTGAACAAATGGGTGCAGTTTCTGCTTAATTTAACGATTTTTGACATATATTTATATAGATAGTATATATGCCAAAGAAGTGTCCTCCGGGAGTAATATGTATTGAAAATGTAACAATGTTTTTTCTTGTAATAATTATACTTATCATCCTATATTTAATTTATATTAGTTTCATTAAGAGAGAAAATAAACAGAAAGTAGTCGTTAATGTTGAAAAACAAAATGACCCAAGCTATATTATCAACCAACAACCAAACTACCCGTACAATAACATTCCAGTAAATGATGTTTTGATGAACCCTTATGTTCCCCCTTTGAGAGACGAACGTTATTTTATTCCAGAAGTTGTTCCTATTCGCCGTGGTATGGTTCCTATTAATGTTTCTACAAACCCCGGGGTAGTTGATACTAACTATAGACAAATGGGTATTTTAACACCTTTACAAAATACATCTAAACGGGACAAAATATTACCCTTGATGGGACGCCCACTAATTGTGAGTCGCGATAAATGGCAATATTATACAATGAGTGACCAAAATAATAGTGTAAAGTTACCTATTGTACATAAAGGCCGTAGTTGTACGAATGAGTATGGTTGCGACCAATTGTACAATGGAGACCGTGTTTATGTTGAAGGATATAACCAAGCATTTAAAATAACTATTTATGAAAATGATGTTATTAAATATATTCCGTATTTGTAAATGTACACTGCAGTAAATAATTTAGAAGATATTTTTTATTGTACTGTTGTGTAAATTTAAACTTTTTTTCTCTTTATACGTCTTATTTTTTTCATTACTTGTTTTGCGTTTGTACTTTTTCATAGTCTGTTTTTTTTTATTTAGAATTTTTAGTAGTCTACCTTTAGTTAATTTCATATAATTATAGATTGATTATATAAAATAATTTTTGTATTTTAATTTATCTTATTATTTATATATTATAATTATAAATGAACATATCTCCACAAAATATTGCGGGCACTTGTGAATCTAAATGTTCTTATGCATTTAATTACCCAACTACCAATAACACTACAGTTTCTAACTACGGTTCTTATTTACAATTTACATATGAGCTATCAAATAATTCTCCGGTATTATACAATAATAAAAGTTACAATGTCGCTGGTATAAATATATATTCGCCTTCACTACATAAATACAACGGCAGTAGCGCGGACGGAGAAGTTGTGATTCGTCATACTCCCGTAAGCGGTGGTAATCCTTTGTATGTTATTATCCCACTGAGTACTGGCGGATTAACTACCACTGGTTCTCAAGTTATTTCAAATGTAATTAATGCGGCTGGTAAAAGTGCACCTTCTGCTGGAAAAAATACGAATAAAGGAGTCGGAGAATTTACACTAAATAATTTTATTCCAATGAAACAGTTTTACAGTTATACGACAAGCAAAATAGACTGTGTTGTTTTTGATATTTCAAATTCTATTGGAATTAATAGTGATGATATAACGACTTTCAAAAAAATAGTAAAATCAGCGCCTTCAAATCCATTTACGGGTAAAACTTCGCTATTTGTAAATACCAAAGGTCCATCAAATAGTATAACTGGTGGAGGGAGTGATATTTATATTGACTGTCAACCAACAGACCAAGTTATGGGAACTGTTACAAGAAATAAAAAAACAAGTACAAATGATTTGGGTACTCAAGAAAATTTAATGTATCTTGTATATGTTGTTGTTTTTATGTTTTTAATTTTTGTAGTATATTCTACAATGAAATACATTACTAACTTGGGTGGCAACTCTGAAACTACCCCAATGACGGGTGGTTTTTTTAAAAAATATAAATAATGATAAATAATATTATTATAAATGCATTTTTGGTGAATGCATTTATATGACTTAAGAGGACAGTTTACTTTGTGCGTTTTCGTGTTTTGTTTTTTCTATTTTTCCTTTTTGAAGTTTTTCTTCTCTTTGATTTTCTATTTTTTCTTTTTCCACCGATAGATTTTCGGTATGTTATATTATGTAGATCTGGGATCATAGTATGTAGATCGTCATTTTTATGTTTCACCAATATTGGATGTCTATACAAGTACAATGCAAAATCAAATCTCTCCGTATATTTTTTACTTTTATTTTCACATTTTTCTTTGTTGTAATGTTTCTTCTCACAGTACGTAATATTGAACCTAATCAAATAACCAATCTGTTCTAACATACTCATTATATAACCATACTTTCCAATACCGCATATTGCATTTGTTAATGGAAAGTCACAGTATACGGGTGTAGTAGTTTGATATTTGCTTAAATCACCCTTTGACGCTTGCAAGATACGGACTACAAACATTACAGTAGGAGCACAAGTATAACTTTCCGCACGATAAACTAACGCTTTTCCTATTTTTTTCATAATGTCTACTATCAGAGATCTACTCAAAGATTTAGTGTGTTTTTTTTCCGCATCATTCACTATTACTTTTGCTTGTTGTTGAGTTTCTTCGGCGTCATTTACATATTTATAATATTGTTCTCTTCCATAGTTATAGTCGTGTGTCATATAATCTCTTATCATATCTTTTGATTCATTTTTCCATTCGTTTTTTGTGAATAAATTATAGATATCGTCATTAAATAAATCTCTAAAATTGGGAAAATAATTATTAACTATATTGAAGTTGAATTCATTTATGTTTTTTTCTATATCAACATCTCCTAGATCAATTTTTGAGTCTACGTAGTTTCTTAAAATACTTGCACCAGCGTACGGCAACATTTCTTTAAAATCGTCTAATTTAAAATCCATCGTATCTAAATAAAATATATCTGGATGTTCTGTATCATCTTTATGTGGGTTTGGCAATGTCATCATATCGGCATACATTTCAATGTCAAAATCTAACGTATTTTTATTAAAAAATATTAGAAACAAATCCTCAAAAATTGAAACAATATAAGACAATCCAATTAGTCCAATCACTTCACCCGAGTATTGAACTCCAATGTCAATATCAGATGTTGGTGTTAAACTACCGAAAATTCCCATTTTATAATTACCTAGTTCTGGTTTTATGTCTTCTCTGTAAATACGTGTTGGTACTACTTGTGCATTTTTATTATATACGTCATCAAATAACGATTTATTATTCATCATTTTTGTTGCAAATATTATTATTTGATAAAATAAATAAGTTCTTATTATCCACAACTTAGTTTGGGTGTTTTTATCATAATTTATAATGTCGTGAACATAATTAAAAGTTTTTAGATTTTTGCCAGAAATTATTTCTAACTGTTTAATTAGTGGTTGAATGGCATTTTTCATATCTTCAAATGTTGTATAGGTTGAATTATCCAGTTCTAATGTAAAATTTTCTGATAAAGGATACTTTGCTAAGAATTGTTCTAAATCACTCTTACACCTATTTATTATACTATTTTCTTCAAATACTGGATATACCATATATTATATTTATATATTTATTTCTGCCTTTTTGATTTTTTACGTTTTGTCGTCTTTCTTGCTTTTCTACTTTTCTTTGCTTTTTTTGATTTTCTATATTTTTTTCGTCTTCTTCCACCCACACTATCAGTATTATGTTCACGATTATACACTGTTAGTCTTGTATAGTAATCATAAAGTTTATTGTAATGATTTACAAGACTTAACTCGGACCATTCTTGGTTATTTCCTTGTAGCATTGGATTTACAAGTTGTAGGATTGGATTTACACCACCTTCACCAATCTCTTCTGTAAGTTCTTCGGTTCTTTGGTCTACTATTCCTTCAAATATAGGATTCTCTATTATTTGTTGTAAAAATTGCAATATATTACTAACTATTTCACGAGGAGTTTCTGTGCCTTCTATTTCACTGACAATACGTTCTACCATTGTCAAATAATAGTTGAGTATAAATTGACATCTTTCTCTTGTACTATTATATTCTTCTATATTTTGAGGATTGGGTTCTAAATTCTCGCTGTCACAAAATCGTAAATCTTCAATAAAATAAGTAAAAAAAATGTCACGCAATTCGGCATCCCGCCAGTTCAACTCTATATTAATATTTTGTTCCATTTTTTTATATTATGTAAATATTTTATATAATATAATACAAAGCGATTTAATTTGACGATGATATTGGAGTAGCGTCATAGTTATTATCTAATATGGGAACGTATGGCGCATCTGCCGAAACGGTGTGTTGTATTGGCGCCATTTTGCTTACCATTTCTTGTTCTAAAGTGTATGGGAATTGATTGAATGCGGTTAGACAAGACGCTTTCTTTTCTTCGGTAGGCATATAATTTCTAAGAGCATAGTTTCCGGTTCTAACTTCTGAACGACGAATGAGTTCATAGGCAACAATAAATCCTAGAACACCTAAAATTGGATTGCAACAAGAAAACAATAAAATGGCGATAACAACCACAACTAATTTACCCAAAGTATTATCCACCATATTTGCAACCGCGCTTGGTGTTTTATAACCCATAATCAAATAAATGAGGAATAGTATTGATAAAAGAACTTGACCCATCTTTTCTTTTTTTAATAAATCTTTAAAAGCATCCATATATCATATTGGTAGATTTTATTCTTTCATAATTTCAAATAAATTCAAAATAAATAATAAAATTGATATTTTTCCTCTTTTCTAAATTATAAACAATAACTACTGAAAAATGGAATTTACGAATCTTCAACCACAACCAAAATGTCTAAATGGACCACGAGGATACTTGGGACAAAAAGGATACACTTTATTGAAAAAAGACTTGACTCCCGAACAACAAGTAGAGTTAAAACGCGAATTAACTGCTAAACCATTTACACAAGGTTCTGTTGTATCAAAAGTGCCACATACTTTCCCAGTTTATCGCGAGTCCGACAACAAATTTTATGTTCCTCGTTATTTTGGAGAGTCTTACTTTGGAGCATCAACTAAAAATAAAATATCATCTGGTGACGATATATCGGTTCAATTTATGGGAGACTTGCGCGATAATCAAAAAGCACCCGTCAAAGCATACGTGGACCACGTGAACAAAAGTGATGAAGGTGGTGGTGGATTACTTGAACTTCCATGTGCTTATGGAAAAACAGTCCTTTCAATAAATATTATTAGCATACTTGGTAAGAAAACATTAGTAATCGTCCACAAAGAGTTCCTAATGAACCAGTGGATAGAGAGAATCAAACAATTTCTACCTACTGCGCGTGTCGGTAAGATTCAAGGTCAAATTGTAGACATTGAAGACAAAGATATTGTGATTGGTATGTTGCAGTCGCTTTCAATGAAAGAATATCCGCCCACAATGTTTGATAGCTTCGGTTTAACGATTATTGATGAGGTTCATCATATTTCTAGTGAAGTATTTTCGTGCGCTTTATTCAAGTTAGTTACGAAATATATGTTGGGATTATCTGCGACAATGAACCGTAAAGATGGAACAACAAAAATATTTAAAATGTTCTTAGGTGAGGTTGTGTATAAAGGAACTCGGGATGAACAACACAGTGTAGTTGTTCGTGCCATTGACTACGTGTCAAACGACGAAGACTTTAAAACAGTAGTTACCGATTATCGTGGTCAGACACAGTATAGCAGTATGATTGTCAAGTTGTGCGAGTTTAATCATCGTAGTGAATTTATATTGCGTGTTCTAGGCGACTTGCTCAAAGAAAGTGCAGAGAAAAATCAAAAACAACAAATAATGATATTGGCACACAATAAAAGTTTATTGAAATATTTGTACGATGCGATAGAAACGAGAAAAATTGCGACCGTTGGTTACTACGTGGGCGGTATGAAAGAACAAGCGTTGAAGGAATCGGAATTAAAACAAGTCATTATTGCGACGTACTCTATGGCGGCGGAGGCGCTTGATATCAAGACGTTAACAACACTTATTATGGCAACACCCAAAACAGATATTGAACAAGCAGTGGGCCGAATTTTAAGAGAAAAGCACGGGTCGCCAATTGTGGTTGATATTATAGACGAACATCAACCATTCAAGAATCAGTGGTCAAAACGTAAAGTATTTTATAAAAAACAAAATTATAAAATAATTCGTTCAAGCAATTTGACTTATCAACCTAACGCGAATTTGTGGAAAGTGGAATATAATCCGAGTGTTGCTTCTGGTTGTGCACCATCAAAAAGCAACTATACATTCAAAAACGATGACGATGATGAGAACGCGCTTCTAAAAGGAAAATGTTTACTTAAATTTAAAAAAAAATGATTTAGAACTAACGCTATATGTAAAAAAACACACACTATAAGTATTACAAGTTATGTTACGACTCGTTTGGCAGATTATTTCAATAGATATTAGAAATATTTAACGACTATGTTTTCTAGTGTGTTTTTTATTGTGTCGGCGACCTCCTTTTTTTGTTGAACTATGTGATGATGACGAATGATTTTTTTCTGGACCAATGATTTTATGCGCTGCTGGTTTTAGTCCTTCTAAAAGTAATCCACCTACTGCAAAAAAACCAACTACTGCTAAAAGACCCGCTAATGCGTTCATATAAAATAAATATATAAAATTTTATATGAAATGTTTACCAAACTTGTTTTCCGCTGTTGGTAAAGTGATTGTAGTTATCTACGCAGTTGGTACAGTTAGGTAATACGCTAAATGGAACTGGATTTGCTAGTGCTGACTCCGAAGGAGATAGATTTATACTACCCGTTTGATAAACTGGTGTATTTGGTACTCCTCCCATATATTGATGATAAGTACCGCCTTTTTGGTAATGACGTCTAGAACCACCAGCTCTACCTAGAGGGAATCCGCCTTTTTTGTATTTTCTACTAGATTTCCTCGTCTTTCTTCTTTTTTTTGACTTTGTTTTGCTGTTGTCTGCTTTAATCAAATTAATTACCGAAAGTAATTGTTTTTTTGCGCTTTTTAAAGTCAGTCTTTTACCGCCCTTCATCTTCTTATATTTACTTGCGATTTTTTTTATTCTCAATTTAATTGTTTTATGATGTTTTTTACGACGACCTCCCATTTGTAAAGCAGACGCGCTAGCTGATTGGATACCCGACATTGGTGTTGGATTTAATGAAAATTGACGAGATGTTTCAGTACTTCCGAAACCACCAGAATAACTTGAACTATCAACATTTACTAAAGAAGGATTTATATTTGCCAACGGACTAGTTACATTTTGAAAACTAGATGGACTCAATGGAGAATTAATATTTAATGTTGTCATATAATATTAGTAGTTATTTTTTTCTAAACAAAATAAATCTTTTTTTGTAACAACGCGGTCACCTTTTCTTGACAGTTTGATTGGAACCCATTTTCGGTGTTTTTGATTGTATTGACAAACCATATTATATTCTTTTTCTAAATACACAAATTTATCAATATTTTCATTTTCAAATTCTTCTTCATCATCACTTTCTTCTAAAGCATCCAAATTCTTATTTTCTTTTATATTACGGAATAAATTATTCAACATTACACTTGTTTTGTAGTCTGGAACAAGCGCAACTTCAAATAAATAATCACATTTTTTCGTGTCAAAATTATAAGAGTATAAATTGTATATGTCGTTCTGTATTTCCGGCTTTACATTAAATATCAACTCGGTAATTCTTGGCGTTTGTTGTTGATGTTGTCCTCTGGCGTTGTTATAATTATTTTGTCCACCTTCACCCGCTTTAAAGTAAGGATTATTCACTATTTTACGATGCGTATTATATCTAAACTGTAAATACTTTATTTTGTATGGTAAAATCCCCACCGCATTCAATAGGTTGGGATACGAACAGTCAATAACGGGCAATCCGAAAACCATTTGACTTTCATAGTAGGATATTTGTTTTATATCTGTTGTAAATATTTGTTTTCCTAGCAATAACTTGTTGGAGTAAGAATTTGTCTGGGTTGGTTTACCCTTGTAGTAATAAATGTCTTCTAGTGAAAAAAAACGAGTTCCTTCATACCTAAATATGGTTCCGTATAAAATGGTGCCTACGCCATAACACAACTGTTCGTGGAAACAAGTCACGCCAAACTCAACGTGTGCAATTTGTTTGTTCTCCCCGTTTATTTCCAAAAGAACGCATACATTTTGCATTTTGAAACTGGTGAACCACGCAAAATATTTTTTTCCTTCTGGAATCGCCAAGATAAACTCGGCGTCGTAAACTTTGTTATGATTTAGTAGTTCATAAGAAAGTTCAATATTGGGAAACTCTTTTAAAATCTCATTCTTATCATATTCTCCTATCATTTTTTATGTTACGGTCTATTAATTATGCTGTTATCTTTATATCATTTTCAAATATATTTTATTTTGTTATAATATAATGACTGAAACCAAAACTTTTTTAGAAATTGCTAAATAAATGTAATAAATACAAAAAAACAGCAAAAAAAAGAACTTGTAATTTAGACGAATATGTGAAATTTAGTGGCGCTGAAATGAATATGTAAGATTAAAAAGTTCGCCCTCTGTGAATGACAAACCTTTTTGATTTTTATTTCACCGAAAAGTGTAAATCTTCAATGGCGTAAGTTGTTATATTTTCTAACCCATATTTTGAACCATTTGTTTCATTATAGAAATTTCTTTTTGTTGTTCTTTGATAATACTATCTGCGAGCAGTATCATATTATCATCCGTTGTTTTTTTCAATATTTCATCGGATGTTAACAATGCCATGGAATGATGTTCTATCATCTCATTTAAATATTCTTTATCGTTGATTTTATACTGTGACTTGTACAAGTAGTACAATGTACCCAGTCCCGAAAACAACATAATATAATACTGTAATGACAAGACGCCAGAAAAAAAGTCGTGCATCATTACCTCTACGATTCCCATTAAAAACGCCATAATGGTGGAAATATATAATTTTCCTAAACTGTTACGTATATTTGTTATATCATTCGTCATGATTAAACTCATAATGTAGTACTGAATAATGAAACTAAAAAACATCATAAATAAGATAGAAGGTAATAAATTCATTTTCATCATTTACTTTTATATCGTTAGATAATTA